>Ga0209165_10000825_pt1 | contig 10528 bp, 9 predicted proteins | sample tdAd001_FD_187122 | JGI IMG/M metagenome (GOLD analysis project Ga0209165, IMG submission 187122) | Marine sediment microbial communities from the Atlantic coast under amendment with organic carbon and nitrate - tdAd00.1 (SPAdes)... | ecosystem: Environmental > Aquatic > Marine > Coastal >... | reverse complement strand
GTCCGCGAGGAACTCGCTCTCGGGCCCCCAATTGACCATCTCGGCCTGCCAGTCATCCTCACGGCCGCCGGCAAAACCGAACGTGTTGAAGCCCATGGATTCCAGTGAGACATTCCCTGCCAGGATCATCAGGTCGGCCCAGGAGATGCTGCGGCCGTACTTCTGTTTGACCGGCCAAATTAACCGCCGCGCCTTGTCCAGATTGACATTGTCAGGCCAGCTATTCAGCGGCTCGAAACGCTGTTGGCCGCCGCCGGCACCGCCACGTCCGTCAGACACTCGGTATGTTCCCGCGCTGTGCCAGGCCATGCGAATGAAAAATGGCCCATAGTTACCATAGTCTGCTGGCCACCAGTCCTGCGAGTTTGTCAGCACGGACTCTATGTCCTTTTTCACTGCGTCGAGGTCGAGACTCGCAAACGCCTGAGCGTAATTGAAGTCCTCACCCATTGGATTCGACTCAACACCGTGATCGCGAAGAGCACTGAGATTTAGATTTTCAGGCCACCAAAATTGGTTCGGCTTCGGCTCACCCTGAGCGAAAGCCGCGCTTGGTGGAACCACTAATGACATCGCTAAAGTTATAGCGACCAGCAAAGGTACGGTTTGTCCACGCATTGCACTTCCCCTTCGAATTAAGAATGACTGCGACTGCAGTGACGCTTAAGCACATCCCCCCTATTTCATGCGCGGTTATCACCCATATGCAATACGGAGTACCCACATGTATCATTTGAATGTTTGGCGTGTCGTGGACTATTCTCATGTCTAGTCCGGTCTGCAACTGGCTTGGGAGTCATTATGAAATTACACACACTTTTGATCGTCGGATTCGCTTTGAGCATGACCGGCTGCGCTGAGAAAGAACAGGCTTTGCCTGAGGCGGTTGATGAGGTGCAAGCGCCTCCGCCAGTAGCTGAAGCACCCCCGGCAAAGACAGAGGAATGGATGAACGATGCGTTTCTGAAGCACATGCACCGTCACGCGGATGAACTCGACAATCTCAATCTTGCCCTCGCGGACGGCGACCTCGATGCCGCTAAAACGTCAGCCAACTGGTTGTCGCGGCACGACGGGGTTAGCGGTATCCCGCCCGAATGGCAGCTATACCTGATTAACATGCGCGAGGCAGCCGACGCCGTTGCGGAAGCGACCAGTCTCGAGGCAGCACGCCTTCCCGCGGAGCGTATCACCGAGAATTGCCAGGGCTGCCATATTGCCGCCGGAATCGTCGCCAATTAGCCTGATTGAGCCCAGAAAGTACTTTGGCCGTTATCTGGGCCTTTTGCTAATCGGATGATTCCACTCAATAGGGCATAATTTGCGAACCAGTCAATCGCGGGACATGAACTTGGCACCTCAGAAAACAACCATTGGCCGACGCAGATTCCTTGGGGCGATCGCCGCTACTGCGGCCGTCGGAGGATTGCCTCTTTCTGGCAGAGCCGAACAGGTACGCCTGCCAAGCCCGCCCACGGGCATAGCCCCTTCAATGCTGGCTCAGGACGAGGCCTTCTGGTCCGAGGTGGCCACGCACTACGACCGCACCAAGGGCATCGTCAACCTCGAGCACGGCTTCTGGGGAAAGATGGCTCATCCCGTGCAGGATGCCTACATCGACGCGACACGCATGGTGAATGCGCAGAATTCATTCTATGCCAGGAAAGAATACGAAGCGGATGAGCTGGAGAGTGTGCGGCGAGTGGCCCGTTCGCTTGGTGTCCACGACGACGAGATAGTACTAACGCGTAATGCGACCGAATCAATCCACAACCTGATACGGCAGTACCGGGGCCTGACGGCCGGCGACGCGATTCTCTATGCCGATCTCGACTACCCCCATTTCAAGACAGCGATGCGTTGGCTTGAGGGTGCCCGGGGTGCACGGCCGGTCGAGCTGATCATTCCACCGCGGGCAAACCAGGCTCAGATTTTTGCGTTGTATCGCGATGCCTTCGACGAGAATCCCGATCTCAAGCTCATGCTGATTATGCACGTAAGCAATCAGCATGGCCTGGTGATCCCGGTCGCACAAATTTCCGAAGAGGCACGAAAGCGCGGCATTGACGTGATTTGCGACAGCGCCCAATCCTGGGGACTGCTCGACTACGAGGTGCCGTCTCTGCAGGTCGACTGGGCCGGGTTCAACCTGCACAAGTGGATCGGTGCGCCGGTGGGCGTCGGTGCGCTCTATATGCGACGGGGCAGCCTGCATAAGGTCGCGCCTTATCCCGGCGAGAACGATCCCGACGACACCCTGGTATCGACACGCGTGCACGTAGGCACCTCAAATTTCGCCGCCGTTCTGGCGATTCCATACGCACTGGATTTTCACGAGGCAATCGGTGGCGCAAACAAGGAAGCCCGACTGCGGTATCTGCGGCAACTGTGGACCAATGAGGCCGAATCGATGTCTCACATCGAGCTCCTCGGTGGGCTCGATGAGGACTCGTGGACCGGCATGGGTTCTTTCCGGCTGGAAGGAAAACGTTCAGAAGAAGATGTAGCTGCCCTGCAGCAACGGCTGGAGCAGGAGTTTGGCATCTTCACCGTCGTCCGCAAGGGGCTTGCAAGCGGCTACTGCGTTCGCGTCACACCGCAAGTATTTACGACGCCGGATGACATGGCGCTGCTGGTCGACGCTCTGAAACGATTGGCCTGATTGAGCCTTCTGCCAGTTCGGCGGACCGGTCTGGCTCAGGACCCTTTTTCTCGTAAGTAGTATCCACAGTGGCCGGACACTGGGCGAGGAATAAAATTTACTCGCCGTCCCTTTACAGCCTTTTCTGGCTGGAAATCGTCGACTAATGATTTGCAAATCCGAGTATCTATTCCTATCGAAAAGGGGAAATCATGGCCGATTCAATTGATGTTCTTGCGACCTTGAAATTTGTTTACGGGATCTATGCCTTTATCGCCATTTCGCTGATCGCCTGGTTCGGGTATCGCATCACTAAACCGAAAGATCACAGTGCAGGTCCGAAACCAGCACTGTTTTGGACTTATGTCGCTGTCCTCGTGGTGGTTGGTACCGGACTTCACTTTCTTACCTACAGCGCCGTGCCGTGGGTGCCGATTGACCTGAATCGCGCAGACATAAAGGCAGACCAGGTTTTCAATATCACCTACGAAAACCACCAGATGAGTTTCTCCAGTCTTCCCATGCACGTGGGATGTGGGGAACACGTCGTTTTTGACGCCACATCCAATGATCTGACCTACGGATTCGGGATCTTTCGTGCCGACCATACGATGGTGGCCCAAATGCAGGTTGTCCCCCAAAGCAGAAACGACCTGATGTGGAAGTTTGAGAAAAACGGAACCTATTACATCCGTTCAACTGAATACTCCGGTCCCAAAGGGGCAAAGATGGTGGCTCAAAACGCCTTGGTAGTGAGTGGATGCGATCAGGATGATGTTCGCGCGGTCGCGATAGGGGGGCAGTCATGAGTTTTGTAAATACCTTAATTAACGGAAACGAAGGTGGGCTAAAACACGAGGGCATGACGCCCATGCAGAAAATCGCCCTTCGTTTTGTCGTATTGGGCGTTCTCTACTATGGCCTGGCCGCTATCGAGGGAATGATGATGAGGGTGGTGGAAATCACACCGGTTTCTGCCATTGATGATATTCACTTCTTCTCAATTATGACGGTCCATCCCATGGTTGGGGTTTTCGGCTCCACCTATATGATCGTCTTTGGTGCCTTTCTCTTCGTCGTACCTTTTTTGATGAAGAAGCCAATATTCAGTCTGAAACTGGCCAATGCAACGTGGATGCTAATTGGAGGGGGAACCTTCATCATGTGGCTGGCCGGATTTATCTTCTCCTATGCTCCCTTGTACACCCTGTACTGGCCACTGCCTGCCGACTTTTCTCAGTTCAAAATAATTGGCGGACTGTTCTACGTCGTTGGCGTTGCTTTGATAATGGTGGGAACATTTCTGTATTCCTACAACATCTTTAAGACGATTACGTACACGCCTGAAGGATGGGAAAAGCAGCCTTCCATGCAGCTGTTCAAGTCTGCTATTGGACTCACAGGGCTGACTAATTTTTTCAAGAAGAAAAAGACTGAGCACCTGGTTGATCTTCCCGTTGCCGCCATCGCCAGAGGAACTATTGATGTCGGTCTGAACGCAGTGGTTATTACGGCGGCTGGCGTTCTACTTCTGATCTTTATGTTTGGAGCACTGTTCGGCTTTAATCTTGAAAAAACCTGGGTGGACGCTCTTCTCTACAAGAACATCTTCTGGTGGGGACTGGATCTGATTGCTGATGGTCTGGTTCTGATTTTTGTTGCCGGTACCTGGTACCTGCTGGCAACGATGATTACCGGCAAGACGCTTTTTATGCAGAATATTGCCCGCGCGGCACTGTTTGTAGAGATGGTCGTTTCCTGGACAGTCTGGTCTCACCACCTAATGTCCGACCAGGGACAATCCAACCTTCTGAAAGTCTTTTCCGGAGAAATGGTTACGGCGCTGGAGCTAGTAACTCAAGGTCTCGCTGTTTATATCACCCTGGTTACTCTGGCCAAGGCCCGTCCTTTGAAGATGACGAATGAGCTGAAGTTCCTCCTGGGTGGGCTGCTCGGCTTCATGCTGGCCGTACCCGCCGGCATCATTCAGGCAGACCTGGGAATGAACAGGATTCTTCACAATACGCAGTGGATTATCGGGTCTCACGTTCATGTTGCCATCCTCGTCGGACTGACAATGACCCTCTACGCCGCTATCTACTTGCTGCTTCCTATCCTCACCAATGGAGCGAAACTTTATAGTCAAAAACTGGCAACCGCTCACTTCTGGCTGCATTTAGTAGGTGGAATTGGTATGGGGTCCTTTATGGGCATGGCAGGAATTGATGGCATGCTAAGACGATCGATCTATGTCGACGGCGAGTACAACACCTACATGATCCTCGCCGGGATTTGTGGCTGCATGCTGCTCCTGGCATTCGCCGCATTTCTGTTCAATATTGTGATGACAGTTGGAGTAAAAGGACTGATCGGAATTTATTCACCAGCCAAAATGAACACCAGGGAATGTGTTCCCGCTCAACAGGAGGCTTAAATGCAGTACTTCATAATTGTTTTCCTATTGATACTGGCGGGAGTTGGCGCACTCTTTCTCCTTAAAGACAATGACGTACTTTTGATTACGACCTTTATTGTAGTCATCGTCGGCTTCATCTTTGGTGTGAGTCGAATAGCGAAAGAAGACAAATAGCCATAAGACCTATGGTCCCACCGCGCTTTACGGGTGCGGTGGGACCTGTGCATACCCAATACGCGCAAATTTCACGAACTACATCAGTTCGGAAACCGCGCGGTGCGCCTCCTCAATAGCGGATTCGGTCATAGCGTTTGATGCTGCATCGGTATTGGCGATCGCGATGTTGCCGATGCGTTGTCGTGCCTCGACCCATGGGTATGTTTCAAATTGAGTTGTAGTATAGCCGACGCATGACATTGTGTTTCCCGACGCTCTTCGTGAGGAGAGGCACGTACGAGCCGAAGTCGTGTTCGTCAATGACGCATCCATGCCGAAGACTTCCATGGTCGCAAACGTCAATGCTGAAATGCCGCTGCTGCTGTTTCCAAAGAACACGATAAACACGTATGGGGCGGAGCGGACGACCGGTCGCCTGGAACGAGGGCGACTTCTTCGGCCAGAAATTCCGCCAGCAGTAGCTAACACGATTCAGCGAATTTGTGGCGCACTCTGAAGCTCGTGTCTGTAGAATCCGTTAGGAACCGGAGAAACGAATGTCGCTGTTTGGTGAATTACAACGACGGAATGTGATTAGGGTCAGCATTGCCTACGTCATCGTGGCGTGGCTGCTGATACAAATTGCCGACATTATCCTGCCAACGTTTGGTGCCCCGCCCTGGGTGATGCAGGTATTAGTATTCTTTCTCGCGCTTGGACTCCCGGTAGCGATGCTGCTGGCCTGGGCGTTCGAGATGACGCCGGACGGTATCAAGGCGACGTCCTCGGTAGAAAAAACACAAAGCACTACTTCCGTGACCGGGCGACGACTGAACTACATCGTTATGTCGCTGCTTGCCCTGGGAGTTGTCTTCATGGTGGTTGACAATTACTTGCTTGAAAGTCCACAAATTCCTGCTGAGGATGTCGACTATCGCCGCGTCATCGCTGTAATTCCATTCGTTAACCGTAGCGAAGCAGCAGAGAATGCCGAGTTCTTGTCTGACGGGTTGCATGACGAGTTGCTGACGCGACTTGCGAAGGTGGCCGACCTGAGAGTCATATCGCGAACGTCTGTTATGGAGTACAGAAATACGACCAAGAACATGATTCAGATTGGTGAGGAACTCGGTGTAGGCAGTATCCTTGAAGGTGGTGTGCAGAGATCCGGAAACACCGTCCGAATCAACATGCAGCTAATTGACGCACGCACGGATGAACATCTGTGGGCCGAGGTTTACGATGATGAGCTCAGTGCTGTGAATGTATTTGCCATTCAGTCGAAGATTTCCTCAGAGATTGTTGAAGCACTGCAGGCAAAGCTAAGCCCGGCGGAACAACAACGCATCTCTGCAGTGCCAACCGAAAACATGGACGCGCTGGAGGCCTATTTTTCCGGGAAGACGATGGTAGAGAATCGCAGTGCCGAGTCCTTGCTTGGAGCGATTGAAGAGTTTCGCAAGGCGACTGACTTCGATCCAGAATTCTCGCGAGCCTGGGCTGGACTTGCGGAAGCATGGATAGAGCTACCGAACTATTCTCCGTTTGTCGATCCTGCGCGCGTTCGCCGGGAATCGGAAATAGCGACGAACAGGGCGGTAGAGCTTGATCCGGAATCACCCTACGCGCTCGCAGTATTGGGCTGGCACCGGGTGCTAAATAACCACGACCTGGTCGGCGCAAAAGACGCGTTTGAGCGCGCTTTGGAAATCGAGAAAACAAATGTTAATGCGCTTCATTGGCGGTCGCATCTTCTATCCTGGCAAGGGCTACACGAAGAGGCCATTGTTTCCGCCAAGGCCGGCTTGAGTTCCGACCCATTCTCGATTTTGATGGCGACGAACCTCTCTTACATACTCAGTGATGCGCGGCTGTGGGATGAGGCGTTCGAAATAAGCGATGATGTTTTGCGGAAAGACACTTACGTATCGTCGCTGGAAAATCGCTGGGTTGCAAATATGCGTGCGCGGCGCGCAACAGAGGCAGCCAAGTACCTTAACCTGTGGGCGAGTGCTACGGGCCGTAGCGTTGAAGCCGCAGATGAACTCGGACAGCAGTTGATCCGGCACATCGATTCAGGGTCCGAGGAAAGACTAACTGAAAGCCTGATCGCCCGACTGCAGCTCCGCGCGGAGTTGGCGGAAGTATATGCGGCGCTTGGCGAAACAGAAGGAACGATTCTATCGCTGCAAAGCGCATATGAGGGCGGCACCGGCGTACGATCTCTCATGTCCATGCGCATCAATCCATCTTATGATTTTGTCCGTACTGACCCGCGTTTTGTCGAACTTCTCACTAATGTCGGGCTTGCAGAATAGAAAAGAGGAACGACGCATGGCTGAAGCTGTGCGGCTTAAAACAACAAAAAGGGGACCGTAGTGAATCGACGTATTTTTCTGGGCTCATCTCTATCCGCCGCTGTCGCTGCAGCGCTTCCAGGCACCGTCTATGGCAATACGCTGTTGCAGACATTGGCGACGGTATCGTCAAGTGCTATCGGCCGAACAGGGAATGGTGACGAAATCACGCTTGAGGAATCAGCACTAAATGAACTCAAGGACGCATTACGCGGCCAGTTATTGCTTCCCGGCAATGACGGATATGACGTTGCGAGACGCGTCCTGAATCCGTCATTCGACAAACACCCCGCCCTTGTCGTTCGTCCGAGCGGCGCAGCAGACGTAGCGACTGCGGTTAGCTTCGCTAATGAACGTGACCTGCTCGTCGCCGTGAAGTGTGGTGGACACAGCTTCTCAGGAAAGTCGACGTGCGACGGCGGCATGCAACTCGATCTGTCTTCGATGCGTGGTGCAAGGGTAGACCGTAATAGCCGACGCGCGCATGTTGCCGGCGGCAGCCTTCTCGGTGATCTCGATCACGAGTGTATGGCGCAAGGCCTTGTCACACCGGCTGGAACGGTATCGCACACCGGTGTTGGTGGTCTCTCGCTGGGCGGTGGGTTCGGCAGGCTCGCCAGAAAGTATGGTCTGACGCTCGATAATATCAAGAGCGTGGACATCGTAACCGCCGACGGCGTTCTACGGCATGCCAGTGCGGATGAGAACCCGGACCTGTTTTGGGGAATCCGTGGCGGTGGCGGCAATTTCGGTGTCGTAACCTCGTTCGAATTCGGCCTGCACGAAATGGATCGCACGGTCATAGGCGGCGATCTCGTGTATTCGATGGATCACGCGAAACAAGTAATGCGTGGCTATGCAGATTACATCCAGGAAGCCCCTGACGAACTGTCGCTTGATCTGATCATGGCTCTTCCACCAGGTGGCGAACCCGGCGCTGTCGTCATCCACGCTGTCTATTCGGGCGACCCCGCCGACGCCGACAAGGCCCTCGCACCGCTGGCAAAGCTTGGCGATACAGTTGCAAACACCGTTGGGCCGGTTGACTACGTCGCACTGCAGAAAGTCTGGGACAATTCGGATCCGAGACATGGTGGCGATTACATTAAGTCGGGCTTTGTCACCAATATCAGCGACGCACAAATCGATGCTATCGTGGATGGCTTCGAAAACCACCCGGATAGGTCAACCACGTTCTTTTATGGGCAATCGGGCGGCGCTATCAATCGCGTTGCCGAGGACGCGACCGCCTTTCCAAATCGCAACGCGATCGCCGCCCCGACGGTCGTTGTTTCGTGGAACGAGGGAGCCGACCCGGAGCCTCATGTTAAATATATTCGTAGCTACTGGCCAACGATTGAGAAATTCGCAGACGGTTTCTACACCAATACTGGCGACTACGAGACACAAGCAAATGTGAACAAGAATTTCCGCGGCAATTACAAGCGCCTCGTAGAGCTCAAGGATCGATACGACCCGGGCAACCTGTTCAGACTAAACGCGAACGTGCAACCATCGAAAGATACTGCATAAACTGTGGACAATAAGGAGTCGGCCATGACCGCCACCAACGGAACGCAGTGGTCCTCGCGCCTGACATTCATTATGGCGGCCGTCGGCTGCGCGGTCGGCCTCGGCAATATCTGGTTGTTCCCATTTCTCGTGGGTATGAACGGCGGTGGCGCTTTTGTCGTTGTCTATCTGTTCGCCGTAGCAATACTCGCACTGCCGGTCCTGATTGCCGAACTCATGGTTGGACGGCGCGGCGCGGCGGGGCCGCCGCGAGCTATTGCCACCGTCGCAAGAGAGTCTGGCCGGTCCGAGGCCTGGAGCTGGATGGGCGTAATACTTGGCGGCCTCGGTGCCTTGTTTGCGCTCAGTTTCTACGCTGTCGCCGGCGGGTGGGCCATGGCCTATGCCTTCAAGATGGCAACGGGTCAGTTACAGGGCATCGATACTGCACAGGCAACATTGACGTTTGACGTTCTCAATGGGTCGCCCGGTTCACTGCTGCCATGGTCCATGGCTTTTGTCGGCCTGACGATTTTCATCTCGGCACGCGGACTGCGTGCCGGCATCGAGAAGGCAGTGAAACTCATGATGCCCGGGCTGTTTGTAATGCTTGTCGGCATCGTCATCTATGCCGGCATCGTTGGTGATTTCAGCCGCGCCGCACAATTTCTCTTTGCACCTGATTTCACGAAACTCGACAGCAAGACTGTACTTGCCGCTTTCGGTGCCGCCTTCTTTTCGATCAGCGTCGGTATAACGAACATGATGGCTTATGGTGCGTACATCGATCGCGATACCCGAATTCCCGGCACGGCCGGTATCATTGTTTTAGCTGACACTGCCGTGGCGCTGCTGGCAGGTCTCATGATCTTCCCACTGCTCTTCCAGTATGGACTCCAGCCGACCGAAGGGCCCGGCCTTGTGTTCATGACTCTGCCCATTGCATTTGCACAAATTCCCGGCGGCATGCTGATCGGAACTCTGTTCTTTCTGCTGCTGTTCTTTGCGGCGCTGACATCGTCTATCGGCATGCTGGAGCCGCCCGTGTCTTTGCTTACGGACGCGACGAAGATGAAGCGCGGTACCGCAGCACTCTTGTCGGGGTCTGTCGGCGCTTTCTTCGGGATGCTGGCAGTCCTGTCCTTCAACGTGTTGTCGGACTTCCATCCACTGAGTGCAATCGCCACGTTTGAAGGCAAAGGCGTTTTCGAATCGCTGATTCACCTGGTCCTTAATCTGATGATGCCGATTGGCGGCATTCTCATCGCCATATTCGCCGCGTGGATGGTCAAAGCGGAGTTCAGCCGCGACGAGTTGTTCAATGGCAGGGACACGCTGGCGTACCGTGCCTGGCAGATCCTGTTGCGCTTCGTCGCACCAGTCCTGCTCGCATTCGTATTGATAGACGTCGCAAAAGGCTGAATCAATGCAAAAGCTTCGGGAGTG
>Ga0209165_10000819_pt1 | contig 10557 bp, 14 predicted proteins | sample tdAd001_FD_187122 | JGI IMG/M metagenome (GOLD analysis project Ga0209165, IMG submission 187122) | Marine sediment microbial communities from the Atlantic coast under amendment with organic carbon and nitrate - tdAd00.1 (SPAdes)... | ecosystem: Environmental > Aquatic > Marine > Coastal >... | reverse complement strand
AATAACAGCGATAAAGCAGAGGCCACCTCCACCGCCACCGCCCCCGCCCCCGCTATTATTATCTGCGGAAACAGGATATAGAGAATTTACGCCCGCAATATCATCAGCCGTAGGATATTCTATATCACCCGCCAGGCTTTGCATAATAGCCGTTACAGAGTCTTCGTGATCCAAACCCAGACCATGTCCCAACTCATGAACTGCAACACGTCTGAAATCATTAATTTCGAAATAAGGATCTCTCCACCACGGTCCGGAGTAGATGTCCCAGTCTTCATCTCCGTTAAACACAACTCCGGTTTGAACTATCTCATTGGTATTATTTATGATCCAAGTTATGGAAATGGCAATAGTTTGATCTGACCAGGCGAGGCCGCAGATACTATCTGAGAACGCAACTCCATTCATAGCACCACTAACATTCGGATCACGACATGGATCCCCATAGCTATCTCTAACTATGCTAAATTTAAAGTTTGTTGCATCATTCCATCTATACATAGCTTCTTCGAATGCATCATCCCAAAGTCCGCCAGCGCCGGGAATATCTACATGAAACATTGTTCTCGCCTTTGGCCATTTATTTCCTTCAGTCACATACGTACCAGCCGGAGTTGAAAAAAATATGACGAAAATGACTATTAAGGATAGAAGGTATCTCATTCCATAGTTTCCAGCATCGAACGCAGATTCTGCTTAAACTCTTCAACTGTCCAGGCTTTTCCAATTTGCAATCGATCTGTGGTCTTTACACCACTAGCCACACCGGTACTTAACCCATGGGGCGGCGCCTCTTCTAATGTTATCCCGGTCACCGGTTGCCGCTCGGCAGTTATCACATGTTCTCTGGAGGTATAAGGATCAGTTTCAATTAAAAAGTGGCCTTGCTTCCATCCGTAGAGTGGGTTCGCATATTGATGTGCCAGCGATTTAACGAAGTAAATACCTTTCTCGTCAAGTTTTGGATACTGCATACTTGCGACCTGGACCCTGTACTCCCCGCTGATCCCGCCCAAGAAACAAAGATCAACCGTATCGCCTGGGTGGCTTCCTTTAAATACCTCGCTGATTTCGAACAAAACGCATGTACGTGGTAGGGGACTATCAGGATACATGACGTACTCAATCGCTATTACCTGTCCCTCAAAAACAAATTCAGCGTTCTGCAACAACTCTTCAAATGTCACTACCCGAATGGTTGTTGCAATGGATAGGGAGGGAAATAAGAACAGTGAAAAAACGAAAATGGCCAGACTAATCTTTCTAAAACAAAGCACTTTTGTTCCACGCTTAACCATTATCATGCCTCTTTATGACCAGATAACCTTTTCGCAGGTGATCCTTCTATATCAATCATTCCTGCTGCTTTCCTTCTCATCTCAGTAGAGATACATTGAGCGTACCATAACTTTGGCAATTTTACAGATATCAAACGGATATCACAAGACTTTTCAGATAGTGGATTACACAATGACAAATATACAAAATTTTAGCCTATCAAAAATTGTGGACTTCGTGCCTGATGATGAAATCCGGAAGGACTGAAAATTTTTTGGATGTGCGCACGCAATATAAGGTTTTTAGATTTTGTAGATTAGGTTCAAATCGGAGAAAATTATGCAGAACGAAAACTTAGTATATCTTGCCAGCTCATGGCGGGAAACGATCCGTCTTCGCTAATGCTTCGCCGGACAAGCAGATCTTGATAAAGTATAATTGATCTGATCGACACTGACGGAATTTTTGTCTCGAAGCCCAGGGGAACGACACGCTGATTCGAACCAAGCGCAAAAAGCCCTACCTCTCCGTCCAGCGGTTGGGCGAGCTTGCCAAAAAACTTCCTGCACCGGCATTCGTGCGCTGCCATCGGCAATATATTGTCAATTTGAATCGGACCCGGGCACTTACCCCGCGCAACTCCAGAGATTACGACCTGCGGCTCGATCCTCCCGTGAACCGCCGCATTCCCATCGCCCGCGACCGGCTGAAGATGATTTGCAAGGTACTCGGAGTGTAGAAGTAGGGAACGCAACGGGCATGAACATATGCATCTTTTTTAACTGGAATTCAGTAATTATTTTTGAAGGATCCTATATCTTCTATTCTTTACTTTTATAAAATACTGATCGTTGTCATATTCCAGCAGATCTGAGATTTTCATCAATCCGCGTTCGGTAAACTTGATGGTTTCCTCCCGCATCCGCATGTACAGATTGTCACTGCGGATAAACAGGTTCCTGGGCATCAGTCTGACCTGCTTCCTGGTATTCAGTACCAGCGTAGTATCCTTGTCTTTAATTAAATCCACCGCAAACAAAGCGGTATCTTCGTAATGGAAATAAACTTTCTCTTGAACATCTCCTCTCTTCTGGAAAAGGTAATACCCATTTTCGTCTCTTTTGATTGAAGAATGGAAATAGTCGATTATCTTCTTATGTTCAAATTCCCCATGCGCGTTGTGCCAGCGCCCGTTTTTATCGAGCCAGAATATCGCCCGGTCTTTGGGGATGATTATTTCCGTTCGTTTGTTCTTCATAATGGATTTAAGGTTCCTTTATTTAAGGGATGCGCTTTAGCCTTGTAGCCGATTATGATTCTTACCCTATCATATGCACTTCTCTTGACATTTTCTTTTTGAGTTCAATTATCAAATTAGAAGCTATCACAAAATTAGCAGTTCATCTTCGAAGACAGAGAAAAAACGTACTTAAGGTGCTCTAAAGTTAAAAGTGCCTAAAATGACTAAAATGAGCTAAAATGCCTAAAGTTGGGGAATTCCACCCGTCGAGGGCCTCTGGATCGAACGACTGGGTCGAACGAACATATTTATAATATAAGATTGAGCGCCACGCGGCGCACACGCCGCGCACACGCCGCGCAAGCGCGTGCGCTGCGGGAGCGCGTGCGCCGCTGGAACGCCTGCGCTGCGCGAGCGAAACCGTAATTTTAGGCATTTTAGATCATTTTTAATTTTAGCTCATTTTATATTGGATGGCAAAATATGATCACGGATTTCTCATTCGGGAAGATCGTTGTCAATGGAAAAACTTATTGCGATGATATTAAAATTGTTCGAGAGCAGGTGATCCCGGACTGGTGGCGCAAGAGCGGACACCGGGTTGATGTCGAGGATATTGCCGATATTTTGGAATCCGGGCCTGATATCGTGATCATCGGAAAGGGTTCCCCGGGGTTAATGAAGACCGGTACCCGCTTACGGGAAAGCATGGTAGCCAATAACATTGTGTTAATTGAAAAGAAAACATCCAAAGCGATCGAGGTTTTTAATAAGCTTTTTCAAGAAGGCAGAAACGTTGCCGCGGGCTTTCATATCACCTGCTAAAAAGCTGCCGGATTTTGTCTGCCTTTCACATCTTCCACCTCCATTGAAAGGGGTATATAATGAAAACGTGTCGTTTTATATTTCGACTGGTGCTGGGTGCTGTTTTAATTTGCAGCATCCATTTCGCATATGCGGGTAGTTTCAGCGATATGGTCAAGGGCGCTCAGGACATCCTGGGCAGCAAGGGGGATCTTTCAAACGATGAAATCATTCAAGGCCTTAAAGAAGCCCTCCAGGTCGGAACCGAAAACGCCGTAAAGCTGGTATCCAAACCGGACGGATATTATCAGAACCCGGACATTAAAATTCCGCTTCCGGAATCGGTGCAAAAAGTTGAAAAGGTTTTGAGAGCCACCGGGTACGGAGAAAAAGTAGACAGTTTTGAATTGAGCATGAACCGGGCGGCCGAGCGCGCCGCCCCCGAGGCGAAATCTATTTTCGGGGATGCCATCACACAGATGTCTTTTGATGATGCTAAAAAAATTCTCAACGGGCAGGATAATGAGGCCACGCTTTATTTTGAAGACAAAACCTCGGCTCGACTCCAGGAGGTTTTTAAACCCATCGTTAAAGACGCCATGGGCGAGGTCGGTGTAACGCAGTCGTTCCAGGATTTGAATGCCAGGGCGGAAAGCATGCCGTTCGGCAAGAGCTTGAGCTTCGATTTGGATCAGTATGTCACCGATGGTGCCTTAAAGGGGCTTTTTGAGATGCTGGCTGAAGAGGAAAAACGCATCCGGACTGAACCGGCCGCCCGCGTCACAGATTTGCTGAAGAAAGTTTTCGCAAGTCAGTAAGATTTGAAGGGTGCCTAACCCGCCAAAGGGCATGGCGGACAAGGGTGAACTAAAGCTTTATGCCTCACGCAAAGTCGCAAAGTCGCCAAGGGTTTTTAAATTTAAATTATCTTTCTTTGCGGCTTAGCGTCTTTGCGTGAGTAACATTAGAAAATAGATTTATTCCGCTTTTCGACTTTAATCATTTAAAATCACCTTGAAATTTAGTGCACTTTCATTAAAAATTATAAGGGCGGCTATCGGAGTCTGCCTTGTAAAAGCCGGATATCTCATCTCCCAGTGATTCAAGATAATCATTTAGTTCTTCATCATTATCAAAGCTGAGGGTGCCCACGTGACCGCTTATGTGATCTTCACCCGTATCCGGTCCCGGGCGGCACATGGCTTTTAAAAATCTATCCGGCTCGTTCTGGTAGTTTTCGGCCAGTTCTTTTTCGCTGACTGTCCGGCGGGCATGCCCGTAAGCATTAAAATAAACGTAGTATTTCATCAGATACGCCCCTCGTCTTTCAACTCCGACATAATGGCTACGAATTTTTGCTGGGCCTCCACGATTTCATGGTTCGCAATGGAATCCATCTGTTCAATTGCTTCAAATAACATCGATGCGCCTCTGTCCGGCAGATAGTTGAATATTTTGATCTGCGCTTTGCCGTCCATGTCTTTTACGGTCTTTGCCAGATCGTCGATATGGATTATCTGCAGAAAACGCTTAATTGCCTTCTCATCGAGCTTGGCGATAAAATTACCGAGTTTGGCGGCGGAATTCGTTGCGGCAGGCTTTTTTTCAATTTCTTTCAGATAAGATAGCTGTTTCTCCTTTCCGCCGGTTTCAAACTCCGCTTTAAAAATAGCGTGTCCCGTTTCGCCCAGGAAAGAAAGTAAAAGCTCTTTGAGGAGTTTAGGATGCATACCATCCAGAATTCCGAGCACGCCTTCTAAGATAATACAGCGCTCCAGCAGTTCTTTGCCGGTATAGTTCCCGGTAAGGATATAAAGTTCCAGAATGGTTCTGGCCGTATGGCTTTTGACGCCGTCCAATACCAGTTGAAGCCCTTTGCCCAGCAAAAATGATGAACTTTCTTCAGCTTCTTTGCCCAGCGACAGTAAACCAAAATTTCTCCCTTTGATGGCCAGGTCGAGGATTTCAGATATCAGCGCAAAACTCGGGCGCTTTTCAGCTTCACTTACCCGGATCTGCTGGCAGAATTCTGCATCATAATTCATGCGCTCTCCTTCAGGTTCCCAGGTCAACCGGTGTCTTTATTTATTGATTTTTCCCAGCAGACGGCGCTCGATCTCATTTTTTGCCCACTGCATCCGTCGTTTTTGTTTGCCGGCCTGGAAAATATGAACAATTTTCTCAGTGAAATTTTTAGCATTGCGGTAGCCAGTAGCCACGGCTTCTTCCATAATACGCCAATTACGGGTTTTGGTAAAGTCCCTAAAAGCGGTTCTCAGTTCGGGGAAAAGTTCTTTTAACAGCCCATCCTGAAAGGCGACATAGAAACCCAGGGCGGATGCCTTGCGATTGCGTATAAGATAACAGAGAGTTCCGTGTTGCGTGGTGTCCGCCAGAAGATCCTTGACGGCCCTGGCAAGTAGTTCAGTGGGTGAGTGCGGAAAGGCGGCAATTAATTCACGCCAGATAACCGGGTCAAACGTGGAATCTTTCATTTCACCGATTTCGTGGTATATAAAATTGTCTTTTTGAGCGGCCAAAATTGTCGGCATTTGATGCCGCAATGCTTTTGAGTCCTGCTTTTTGAGCCCACAATGTTCGAGCGCAAATCGCAGTGCCGGGCGACCTGATTTTTTTATAAAGGCGATTTGATCCCAGATATAAAGCCTGGCAGAATCGGTGCGCAGCAAAATTAAATTGTCCTGGGAAAGCACCGGGAGGGTTAACAGGTCTCGGACAAGTTCGCGCTCGAGGGTGTAGACGGTGTATCCGTCGGTTTGGCTTTTATTTTGGATCGCGGCCAGAAAAAAGGTGGGTTTCAGACTGTAGGCATAGCCGGCGCCATATAAGATGCCGTGAGGTTCCAGTACCGCATTAATCTCTGCCGTGTTAAACGGATCATAGTGCTTACCCCCGATGGAAAGATCGGCGTATTTTTTTTCACCAAGTTTTTCCCAGAGCTGTTCCTTTGCAGCTATCCAATCGAGAATTTCAGATGAGTCTTTCTCATCCCAGGGATTCAATTTGTTTTCCCATTTATAAAGGTCACGCAATCGCAGGGCCAGGCCGCAGATAGAAAACAATCCGGCATGTTGCGCATCTGAAATTTCGCAGTTTTTAAGAACCTGCCGGGCGAAAGTATCTATTTCGATCATTTTTTTATCCTGCCTTCTGTTTATGTTTTCATACGCGTTACCGGATAGAATGTTTGTGAATCAAAAAAAATATCTCACCAGGTGCGGCAAAATAGTGATCTCTGTCGGAGTGGTTCCGAAAATTTCTCCGTCAGGCAGTAAAGCTTTTTGCGGTTCGGTGTAAACGGTTGCCGATTTGCCTTTGATAAATCTCACGGCCGGGTTCTCCTCATGGGTACCTTTAAAGATTTTGGGGAATGTGGCCATCAGGCTTGCACGGCTCAACGGCGAAACCACGACCGCATCGAACAGCCCGTCGTCAATTTTCGCTTCCGGTGCCATCAGCATGTTGCCGCCGGTATATTTTGAATTGCAGATTTCGACAAAACAGTTCGGGCCGGAAATGACCTCTCCGTCAATTTCCAGATCCATTTGATGGAAGGCCAACCCCAGGAGGCGGTGAAACACGCCGATCACATAGCTGAAATCAGCCGCCCATTTAAAACGGGCAGCGGTTTTTGCCACGTCGGTCACAAAACCAAACCCCATAAGATTGACAAAATAATGTGCCGCTTCCTTCTGAGAAAACCGACACACATCAACCCCTCGGGTTGTTTGGCGGCCCAGGGCCTCGATACCGTCTGCAACGCTGTTGATTTGTAAATCTTTGGCAAAAGAGTTTCCACGGCCGCCCGGCAGAATTCCCAATGGAGGCAAGTCTGAGTCTCCATGATATTTCAAGACAGCGTTGAGCACCTGAAAATTGGTACCATCTCCACCCATGGACACAATCGCATCATATTCGCGGATGGATATCTGCTTTACAAGTTCAGTCGCATGGTCGTGATATCGGGTCGGCAGCAGATCAAAGCGGATGTTGTGTTCTTTTAATTTCTTTTCCAGGTCAGGCGTTAATTTATTTTGGGATACGCCGCTGGAGCGCGAGTTTGCAATCAGTGCAATTTTCATTATTCGTACCAGATTCGAATGTTGTCCAGACTTTCGCGATCCGTGCTAAAGTTGTTGATCGGCGATTCATTGTCGGCATACCCCAGTGCAATGCCTAAGACGATTTCCTTATCCTCGGAGATATCGAGGATCTCCGCTACTTCTTCGCCATAGGATGAAATCAGTCCAAGCGGGCATGTCGCCAGCCCATGGGCCTGGGCAGCCAGCAGCAGATAGGAAACACTGAGACCCACATCCAGATAGCGGAGTTTTGGAAACAGGCGGTCGATGGTAACAATAATCGCTACCGGTGCTCCGTAAAAAGAACAGCTTCCCGCTTCGACAAACTGATTGAATTCCAGGCCCATCTCAGCAATTTTAGGCGCCATGGCCCGTGAAGCCCGGCGGCTTCGGTTTTTAAATATGTCCGGCAAAGGATTTTGGGTCCCGGGGCCGCAAGAGATCCCTCGTTCAGCGTGCGCTTTTTGCAGACGCTTCACCAGCCGATCCTTTTCTTCTCCGTGAACAATTACATATTCCCACGGCTGTATATTGATTGCCGACGGAGCCTTGCCGGCATATTCTATAATATCTTCAATATCCGCCCGAGAAACCGGTCTATTGAGATACGCGCGGGCACTTCGGCGATCTGTCATGACAGAAAATACATCCATAGCGGTCTCCTTATTTTTCACTTATCAATGCCTGAAAGCGATATCCTGTATATATGCCGTTTTAAACTCTCAACAAAGCATCGGTTTCAGTTTCCGGTTTGCCCGTTGAGAAAGGGAATACGGATTATGATGTCAACGGGTGAACCGGCTAACGGGTTAAACTTTTATTATGAGCATTAACCTTGACAGGTGCAGCGGATGATTATATTTTTCTCAAATTTCAGCAAATGTCAACAAGGAGGAACCGTGGAAAGAGCAATGTTGTGGTTCAAATGCGCTGCCGTACACGATCCGGTGCGGCCCGTACTGAAGAACCCGGCCGTCATTGGCTGGGAAGCCAAACAGCGCCAGGTCGATCTGGAGATCCAACGATCGATTAAAGGCGAAGAATTATTGCGCCACATGAAAGGCTGGTTTACAGTTGACGTGTATCAGGCGATTGACATTATTCAACAGCACGGGAAGCTGAAAGTGCTGGATGGTTACGACCTGGTCGTAGAGCTGCCCGATAAATCGGAACTGGAAGCCCTGTCACAAAAACTGACAGATGCCTTCGGCGAAGAGGCATGGTTAGAACCCATTACCAAAACGTTGCTGGCCTAAACCGAATAAAAAGGAAAATTCGGAAGCCCCGCAGACTTTCCTCACTTTGCGTATATTTTTAAATCCCGTGACATTTAATTATAACAGCCCAAAATCATGCAAAACAAAGGTGTGAATCCCTCCAGGGCATTACCGGCTGCCACGGTTATCCTTGCACGTGAATATCAGGCCGAACTGCAGGTTTATCTGTTAAAAAGACATGCCAAAAGCGGGTTTATGGCCGGCAACTATGTTTTTGCGGGCGGAATTCTGGACCCTGAAGACCGGGAATTCACGGTATGGAAAGACCACGTGGATTTAGATCCCGCGGACCTTTCCAGCCGCCTGGGAGGAGGCCTTCGTGCAGAAGAAATTCTGGCTTTTGGCGTTGCTGCCATACGCGAAACCCTTGAGGAGGCCGGTGTTTTCCTGGCGAGCCAAGCGAACCGGCGCGCGGAGGATTTGAAACGCATTGACAGTTTGCGGGTTGCCGGAGATCTCCCCAAAGAATGGTTTTTAAATCTGGTGGTATCCGAGGGCTGGACCCTGGCATTGTCGGCCTTATCCAGGTGGAGCCACTGGATCACCCCAGCGTTGATGAAACGCCGCTATGACACCCGGTTTTTTCTGGCATGCATGCCACCCGGGCAACGCTGCAGCCCGGATAGCCACGAGATAACGCATGGACGCTGGGCCAGTCCGAAAAAAGGCCTTATGGGCAATATCACCGGACAAATTCCGTTGAGCCCTCCTACCATGGTGATGCTACAGGAGATTTTAAAATACCCGACCCTGGAAGCCCTAAAGAAAGCAGCGCTCACCCGGATGTGGGGAACCCCCAATTCGCCGCGCCTGATTGCGCTGGACAAAGGCGCGGTTCTAATCGAACCCTGGGATGCTGAGTACGGTCAGCCGGACATCGAAATCGATGCCCGCAAGCTGGAGAAAGCCCTGTTGCCCGCGGGTGAACCATTTTCCAGGATTTGGTATCGTAAAGGGCTATGGCGGCCGATAGCGGCCTGAGTTTATCGTCCGATTTGCCCCAGGCTTTCTTAGTTGTGTCCTTTATGTAATTTACAAAAGTCGGATTCGTTTTATCGATCTTTCTGTTGCAAGGAACAGCAAATTAAATTCCAAGTTCCAAGCACCAAATTACAAATAAATCTCAAATCTCAATTTTTCAATGACCAAAACAGGTTTGATATTTTGAATTTCGGTCATTGTGCTTGTTTGAATCATTGGAAATTCGAATTTGGACATTGTTTGTTATTTGTTAATTGGTGCTTGGAATTTTCTCAGCGAAAGAAATCAACCGATTAAAATATACCAGACGACTTTTGTAACACTTTTGTGGGGCACAACACTGCTAGGCATCCGGTTCTATATAGCCTGGACCAAAAACATTCCGACCGATCACAAGCCTCAATTCCTTGTCGGGCAGTTCACTTTCATCACCGGGCCAATGAATCCCTTCCCAGATAACCCGCTCAAAGCCACTGTCTTTTTTGCACGTAAAACAAATCGGCGCCTTTTTCCCCTTCCGGGCCGGCTGACCGGAGACATGAACTAATTCACCGAGAGGATCTCCCTGGGCAGAGACACCGCAAAGCTGGGAGCAACCGCAATCTAAAAATTTAAAAGCCACCCCGATAGCTTTCGGCTGCTCGATTAAGATCGTCTGACAGGCTGCATCAAAAGCAGTCGATCGGAAATTCGTTTTTTCTTCCATTTTTTAGGTTTAGAATTTTATCATCGGGCGTTAGTCCGCCGGCGGATTGAGATAGGTTCTGAAATAGTTTGAACCTATATTAACCTTTAATTATGAATTTGGGAATAAATAATCGTCGGAATTCGGGAAAAAATGCAAACATCTTCCCTTATGATAACAAAGCTGCGG
>Ga0209165_10000818_pt1 | contig 10563 bp, 10 predicted proteins | sample tdAd001_FD_187122 | JGI IMG/M metagenome (GOLD analysis project Ga0209165, IMG submission 187122) | Marine sediment microbial communities from the Atlantic coast under amendment with organic carbon and nitrate - tdAd00.1 (SPAdes)... | ecosystem: Environmental > Aquatic > Marine > Coastal >... | reverse complement strand
CGCTCGCCGGGGCTGACCTCTGGGTCGGCGGTTCGCGCACGGCAAACCTGTTTACCAATGAAGTTGCCATGGATGTGGCGAGCATGCCCAACACGGTCGGTATCCCCTACCAGGCACGAGCGATGGACAAGGCCGATATCCGAGAATTACGTCGTTGGCACAAAAACGCCGCGTTACGTGCCAAAGCGGCGGGCTTCGATATTGTCTACGTCTATGCCACACACCATTACCTGCTCTCGCATTTCCTCTCGGCGCAAACCAATACGCGTACCGATGAATACGGCGGTTCACTGGAAAACCGGGTGCGGCTGGTGCGCGAACTAATCGAGGAAACCAAAGATGCTGTCGGCGATACCTGTGCAGTCGCTGTCCGATTTTCGGCTGACGCGGGCATCGGCGCCGATGGCAATCCGTTGGTCGCCGAGCAAAGGGAAATGCTTGAAATACTGGCCGAACTACCGGATCTGTGGGATATCAATATCAACGACTACTCGCAGGAGATGGGGGTATCCCGCTTCGTCAAGGAAGGCTCGCTCGAAGCCCATATGTCCTGGGTTAAATCGATCACCAGCAAACCCGTGGTGTCGGTGGGACGATTCACTTCCCCCGATACGATGGTTTCACAGGTCAATCGCGGCATCGTCGATTTTATCGGTGCCGCGAGACCCTCAATCGCCGATCCATTCCTGCCGAAGAAAATCGAGGAAGGTCGCATCGATGAAATCCGCGAATGCATCGGTTGCAACATTTGTTACACGGGCGACAGCAAGGCAACGCCCATTCGCTGCACCCAGAACCCGACCATCAGCGAGGAATGGCGGCGTGGCTGGCATCCGGAAAACATCGCACCCAGGGGGTCTGATTCGACGGTACTGGTGGTTGGCGCAGGACCCGCCGGGCTCGAGGCGACCCGGGCGCTCGGTCGTCGTGGTTACCAGGTGCTGCTGGCCGAGGCTGAACAGACGCTCGGTGGCCGGGTGACGCGTGAGTCCTCTTTGCCCGGCCTGGGTGAGTGGGCCCGGGTACGCAACTACCGGGCGCACGCAATCCAGTCGATGCCTAACGTCGATGTTTACCTGGATAACAGGATGCAAGCAGAGGATGTACTGGCCATCGAGGCCGACCATATCGTCATTGCCACCGGTGCTCGCTGGCAGGCAGATGGCAGGGGTTTGTTTAACCAGACCCCGTTGACCGAGTTAGGCCCGCCAACCCAGGTTTTCACACCGGACGACATTATGGCCGGGCGCCTGCCTGCAGGTCCTACCCTCATCTATGACGATGATCACTACTACATGGGGAGCGTGATCGCCGAACATCTACGCGCCAGGGATATTCCGGTTACCCTGGTGACACCGGAAACCATGGTTTCTGCCTGGGGTAAACACACTTCAGAACAGGCACTCATTCATCGGCGCATGCTGGAAGCGGGGGTGGAACTAGTCACCGCGTACGGTCTGTCCGCCTTTAACGGGCAAACGGCAACAATCGAATGCATCTATAGCGGAAACAGCAAAAGCATTGACGTCGAGGCAGTCGTAACCGTGACCATGCGCGCTCCTGACGATACATTGTTTCGCGAACTGCAACAGCGCCTCGAAAGCGGAGTCGAGCACAGCCCCGTATCCCTGTCTCGTATCGGGGACTGCGAGGCGCCATCGATTATTGCCGGTGCCGTGTTTGCCGGTCACCGCTACGCGCGCGAACTCGACACCGAGGTAGACCCCGACAACCGCATCAAGTACGACCGGGTGTTCTTCGAAAGCGAGTGATGCGGATATAGAGCCCGGGTTATCCCTTCGCGTACCAGCCATTGTCGACATAGAGCGCGTTACCGGTAATAAAGCTGGCCTCATCCGAGGCCAGAAACACTACCGCCGAGGATACTTCTTCTGGTTCACAGATACGCCCCTGCGCATCCGCGAGTGCCCCTTCTTCCCACTCCTGCCCTGCTTCATCCAGTTCACTGATTTCACGCAAACCATGTGCGGTTTTGACGAATCCCGGGCAGACCGCATTACAGCGAATGCCCTGATCCCGATACTCGACCGAAATACTGCGCGCGAGTTGCAGCACGGCCCCTTTGGTCATGCAATAGAGCGATTCCAGCGCATAACCCAGCTCAGAAGCAATCGACCCCGTTATTACGATCGAACCACCACCGTTATCGCTCATTTCCTTTACCGCGCGACGACATACCAGAAAAGCGGAGCGAACATTAATATCCATCAAACGATCGTAGTCCGCTTCGGTGGACTCGTGTAAAGGTTTCACGGTAATCGTGCCGGCATGGTTGAAAAGTACGTTATAAGGTCCGTAGGTTTCGATAACCCTGTCAAAAGCGGCATCTACCTGTCGTGCGTCGGAAACATCAGTTTCGATAAACTGAGCCGTCCCGCCACTTTGTTGAATTAGCTGCACGACTTCCTCAGCCGCGTCTTTTTGAATATCGAAAATAGCGACGCTGGCGCCTTCTCTGGCGAAAGCGAGTGAAGTAGTTCGTCCCATTCCCGCGGCGCCGCCCGTGATTACAGCAACCTTTCCTGCAAGTCGCCCTGATCGTGCTTCGGTTTGAGCGTTGTTAGTATCGTTAGACATGTTTCGTTCCCCCCTTTCTATTAAATTTCATGGCTATGTACGGAGCGTCTTAATTTTCTGAAAGAAGATCGAGAACAGTTCCTGTTGCGACGAAATCTGTAACTTTGCGTAGATATTTCGTCGATGGATTCGTACTGTGCCCACGGATATGCCGAGACTCCTGGCAATCGCATCCGAGGAATGCCCTTCGAGTACCTGTGCCACCACCTGGGTTTCCCGCGGCGTAATACGTGAGCCGAACAGAGCATTGATAACCGTATCCTCGATGAGGGTTCGGTTGTCACTGGTTTTCAGACCCGAAGGCTGGTCATCAAATCTAGTGTGCAGAGCGTGCCAATGGCGCTGCGCGAGACTATTAATGATCGGTACGATGCTACTCAGCAACTTGAACTCCCGTGCCGAGAATCGCGAATTGTCGCCCGCACGCATCAGCGAAACTGCCACTGCAACTCCACTCACGGGATAAACGATGTAGCAGATTTCCTCGGCGAGTCCTGTCTGTATGTAGTATGAGCGATAATATTCGCTTTGATAAAAACGGTCGGGCGCTATATCCCGCAGCCGATACAATCCAGCATCAACTTTACGATCACATGCTTTGAAAAATGGATCGAGCAGATAAGGTCCATTCAGATAATCGTCAACAAATATGGTACGTTTGACTGGAGAAAATGTGTGATGCAAGCAGAGCGGCTTGTCGTTTTGATGATAGGCGAAAGAAACCGGATAATCGAAGGGAGCAACTGATTTGAGAGCAGTGACCAGGTTACTGGAAAATGTCTCGGTGCCAATAGAGTCGATGCATTGGGATAACAGAGCTATCCACTCAGCGTTCCCCAGGTCAATTTTTTTTACGCGCCTGGGACTAGTCGCCATAGTCGCTTCCTCTCCCTGCCAGCATGACGAGAATTTTGTAGTAAATTTTAGATTTAATGATATATACCCTAAAAAGTATAATTGTTATGCATTTACTGGATACACATGGTAGAGTATTTGTTCTGTAAAACTCAAGAATAAATTACAATTAACGGGTAAATGCACTTGTCGGGGGATCGAATTGTCCAGTCAATCCAGTAATTCAACCGAGATTGATATTGAGTTTCGAGGAGTTACCAAGCGTTTTGATGACGTCGTGGCTGTCGACGATGTGTCGCTCACCGTGGAACGCGGGGCCTTCTTCAGTTTTTTAGGACCATCCGGATGTGGCAAAACAACTTCATTGCGATTGATTGCCGGATTCGATCAACCCACGGAAGGTGGTGTTTTTATTGGCGGTAATTCCGTGGTTGGAATCCCTTCCCACAAGCGGCCGGTGAATATGGTGTTCCAGCAATATGCGCTGTTCCCGCACATGGACGTTACTGAAAATATCGGCTATGGCTTGCGTCAACGAAACCCGAAACCGCTCAAACAGGAAATAATCAAGCGCGTCGATGAAACCCTGGAAATGGTTCGACTGAGTGGTTACGGTAAACGCAGAGTCTGGGAATTATCCGGTGGGCAACAACAACGAGTAGCTTTAGCACGCGCGCTCATCAATCACCCGACCTGCCTGTTGCTTGATGAACCCCTGGCGGCACTGGACCGCAAGCTTCGTCGCGAAATGCAAATTGAGCTGCAAACCCTGCAACGCGAAGTGGGCATCACATTTATACTGGTCACCCATGACCAGGAAGAAGCACTGTCGATGAGTGACCGAATCTGCATCATGCGTGAAGGACAAATCATCCAGTCCGGCAGCCCGCGCGAACTCTACGATGAACCGGTTAACAGGTACGTGGCCGATTTTGTTGGTAAGACGAATTTTTTTAGCGGTGAGGTGGTCGAGGTCAATGATTCGGGGATCTCGATTAAAACTGATTCCGGCCAGGTTCTGTTCGGTACACAACCGCAAGGGGCACCACTCCCCGCAAAGGGGAGCAAGGCTTGTGCAGCTGTTCGCCCTGAAATGATAGCGATCACCGCTGCAGATGAAGCCAATAATGATTCAAACATCGCCATACAGGGACGGGTGATGAACGTGATATTTCTGGGTGAACACTCAGAGTATCTGATCGCAACCGAAGGATATGGTGACGTAATGGTGTTATCTCCAAAATCGATCGAAAGCACCAAAAGAAGTTTTACGCCGGGCGACAATGTGTCCATAAGCTGGAGACCGGAAGCTGCCCTGGTGCTTGGAGATACATAAGACTGTACTGTAAATCCGTCAGTCACAGTCATTATCAATATAACGGATCGAATATAACGAGGGGCATGACATGAGCAAGAGTAATGATGATAGACCAATAAGCGCGAAGAAATTCATGAAAGAATTTCGTCGTTATCAGAAAGGGTCGGTTACGCGCCGGCATTTCCTGGGCGTAACCGGTCTGGGTACAGCGATGGCGGTGATGGGAACAGCTATGCCTTCCCTGTGGTCGGGAAAGGCGCAGGCTTTCGGCAACCTCGGTGACCGGCTGGTTTTTTCTACGTGGCCGAACTACCAGAACCAGGTCAACCTGGATGAATTTTCACAGATGACTGGAGTGAACATCCAGGTAAACGCATTTGGCTCAAACGAAGAAATGCTGGCCAAGTTGCAGGCGGGTGGTACCGGTTGGGATGTTTTCGTACCGACCAATTACACCATCTCAAACTATGTAGAGCTTGACCTGATCCAGGAACTGGACCTGTCGCGGATACCAAACTATGACGCGGCCGCCAACAATCCGAAATTTGCCGGACCGGCCACGGTAAACGGCAAGGTGTACTGCGTTCCGAAAAACTGGGGCACCACCGGGTTTATTGTGAACACCAAGGAAATCAAGAGCGGCCCTAAATCATGGAAAGACTTCTTCGATGTAACCATGGGCGCCGGGTCCGGGCATACCATTTTGCACGACTACCAGTTGACTACTATCGGCGGCGCCCTGTGCGCGCTGGGCTATTCGTTCAACTCCATCGATGCCAAGGAACTGGCTGAAGCCGAAGCTCTACTGATCAAATCCAAGCCCCACCTGTTTGCCATCACCTCTGATTACCAGCCAGGTATGCGTAGCACAGATGCATGGATGTCGATTTGCTGGAACGGTGACGGCACCCAGCTCAAAAACGATATGCCGGAAATGGACTACGTGATCGCGACCGACGGTGGTGAAATCTGGTCCGACTTCTACGCCATTCCCAAGGATGCACCACATCTGGATGCGGCCTATGCATTCATCAACTTCATGCAGGACCCATACGTCCAGGCACGTGATGCAGCGGTTCATGGCTATGCGCCAACTGATTCCCGTGCTATTGCATTACAACCTGATTCACTGGGCAGCGATCCTATTTTGCATCCTGCGGAAAATCTGATGAACGGCCTCGAGTTTGGTGCGGCACAGACGCTGACCGACCCGATCCGCGCCGAGGTGATGGCTCGTTTCAAGTCGGCCTGATACCGATGTGAATCGAACTGATGGATGACGATGAGAGAAGATAGCAAACCGAACCACTGGCTAACCGTAGCTTTGTTAGCCCCCACTTCGATGTGGTTCCTGTTTATGCTGATTCTGCCTCTCATCGTCATCCTGGTTTTCAGTTTTGGTGAACGCGCGGCAGTCGGGGGTTACGCCGGGGGCTTCACGCTCGAACAGTATGCGAATCTGCCTTCACGCCTGAAGGCGTTCCAGAACACTATGATCATCGCCCCGGCGGGGACGTTGTTGAGCCTGCTGGTAGCCTACCCGCTTGCCTACTTCCTGGCCGTGCGCGTAAGCCGGCAATACAAGCTCATGCTGCTGGTGTTGGTGATTGTTCCGTTCTGGACCAGCCTGCTGGTACGCACCTATGCCTGGATTTTCATTCTGGGCGGACGAGGCATCCCGACCCTGCTGGAATTTATTGGCATCGAGGGGGTTCGCTTGATCAACACGCCGGGTGCCGTACTGGTTGGCATCGTCTACGGTTATCTACCGTTGATGGTATTTCCAATATTTGTATCGCTCGAAAAACTCGATAAGACTTTGCTGGAAGCATCCAGTGATCTCGGCGGGTCCCCAATTAAAACCTTCATGCAAGTCACCCTGCCACTTTCGATGCCGGGTATAGCGACGGGTTGTATGCTGGTGTTTATCCTGCTGATGGGAGAGTTTCTGATCCCGGCGTTTCTCGGCGGCGGCAAGGTCTTCTTCATTGGCAACGCGCTGGTGGATTTATTCCTGCAGTCACGCAACTGGCCTTTCGGTGCGGCAGTTTCCGTCACCCTGGTCGTAATCATGTTGATCACCGTCAGTTTATATATGCGCATGACCTTGCGCAGCAAAACTGGCCGTGACGAGTCATTGATGTAAGGGCGGCAAACTTATGCGAATTTATGCCATCGCCGTCTTCCTGTTTCTGTATGTACCGATCGGTATCATCGTGTTGTTCAGTTTCAATGCCGGGCGACATGCCAGCGAACTGCGGGGTTTATCTATTCAGTGGTACGGGAAAGCATTATCGAATCCCTTCGTCGGGGACGCCTTTGTCACCAGCCTGATCGTCGCCTTCTCGGTAGCCATTTTATCGAGCTTGATGGGTACTGCCGCAGCGCTGGCTCTACAGCGTTTAAAAGGAACTCCACGGGTCCTGTTTGATGGGTTGATTTACATCTCTGTCATGATCCCGGGTATTGTCATCGGCATTGCAACACTGGTCGCGTTGGTCACGGTTTTTGACTTTCTGAACCCTTTACTGGCGTCCATCTGGCCGCAAGGAGTCAAACCACCGAAACTTCATATGGGGTATGCCTCGGTCATCGCCGCACATACTTTATTTACCATGTCACTGGTTATCATACTGGTTCGCGCGCGAATTGCCGGCATGGACCGTGCCTTGATCGAAGCCTCGATGGACTTGTATGCGACGCCCTGGCGTACCTTTTACCAGGTTACGCTGCCGCAGATCTACCCGGCCATCCTGGCGGGTTTTCTACTGAGTTTTACCTTCAGTTTCGATGATTTCATTATTTCGTTTTTTGTCGCCGGCGCTAATACAACGCTGCCTATTTACATTTTTTCTTCGATTCGCAGGGGCATCACACCCGAGGTGAATGCGATCGGCACCATGGTCCTTGCCGTGTCTCTTATTTTACTAATGACCGCGCAATTCTTCCTGCGCTCTCGCAGCAATCGTTAACTGCCAGGGAGGCAGTTGAGCTGAATTTACGTTAACGTGCTAGCAGCATTTTGAGCCCAACGAACAATATCCGCCGCTCCCATGGCCCCCGCCTGGCGCGCCACTTCACGCCCCTTATGGAACAATGCAAGCGTTGGAATACTGCGAATATTGAATTGTGCACCGATCTGCTGCTCGGCTTCGGTATTGACCTTGAGTAATCGTACCCCGGGCTCCAGTTGGGCCGCCGCCTGCTGAAAGGCCGGCGTCATCATTTTACAGGGCCCGCACCAGGGCGCCCAGAAATCCACCAGCAATGGAATCTCGTCACGCTCAGTATGCTTTTTGAAAGTGGCCGCTGTGACTTCCAGCGGTTGTCCGCCAAACAGCGGCTTGTGACATTTGCCGCACCTGGGCGCTTCTTGCAGGCGCGTCGTCGGGATGCGGTTGGTAGCATTGCAATGCGGGCAAACTATGTGCAATGAATCATTCATTTCGATGTCTCGACAAGTTCAAGTTGTCTTATAAAATGACGTCCGGTTACCCCTAATTCAACCGCTGTTACAGATTTAATTACCACATATTCAGACGATTATTCGAAGCGCCGCAGTCGTGACCTCAATTGCTCCAGCTCATCGAGCAGGTCCAGTGCCAGCGCGGCTCCCGGTGCATTGACGCCCAGATCTCTTTGCAACCGTTGGGTAAAATAGACTCGTCGCAGACTGATGCCCTGGAAGCGCCAACTGACTGGTTCGCGCCCGCGAGGTTCTATTACACCCTGGTCAACCAGTTCAACAATCTGCTCCGCACTCAAGCGACAGGCCCGGCATATCTGGGCAAGGCTCAATTCCACGTCCTCTTCCAGCAAGTCACCGGATAGCAATTCCAATGAATCTTTTTTCATAGTGGTTACGCTCCCAGGCCTGTGCGCGGATTAAAATCGAGTGCCTGCTCAAACTCATGGTAGGCTTTTTTTGCATCCTCGGAATCGGCAGGTGGCAGTGCGATCTGTAATATCACGTACAAATCACCGGGGGCTTTGGAGGGTATGCCCCGACCCTTGAGCCGCATTTTTCGGCCTGCCGCTGATTTTGCCGGTATTTTCAGATCAACCGTACCGGTAGGCGTCGGTGCTTTTATGCTGGAACCCAAAATTGCCTCCCAGGGAGTCACGGGCAGATCCAGGTAAACGTCCTTGCCTTCCACTTTATATAATGGATGAGATGCAAATTCTACCGCCAGGTAGAGGTCACCGGCCTCGCCCTCGCCGAACCCAGCACCGCCCTGTTTCGCCAGGCGGATATGCTGGCCCTGACGCACTCCTCTGGGAATACGTACATTCAGGGTACGATCTTTCATCACCGGTCGACCGTCTGCCCCCATCTCCATATGCTTCAGGGTCAGTGTACGGCTGGCACCCTGATAGGCATCTTCGAGGTCGATTAATATTTTGGCATGGGCGTCTTCGCCCCGAGCATGGAATTCGGGCTGCGCATAGGCCTGGCCGCCACGGTGACCACCCCGCCCAAACAGGCTTTCGAAGAAATCGCTGAATTCTTCAGACCCCGCGCCGGTAAATCCACCACCGTGGAATTCGAAACCCTGGTCCCAGTCAGGTGGTGGATTAAAATCCTGTCCCGATTGCCAGTTGGCACCAAGCTGGTCGTAAGCAACTCTTTTTTCGGGATCCTTGAGTACTTCGTACGCCTCGCCCACCTGCTTGAAGCTTTCCTCGGCATCCGGCTCCTTACTGATATCAGGATGATACTTACGCGCCAGTTTTCGATAGGCTCGCTTGATTTCATCCTGGGAAGCGTCACGTTTGACGTCCAGGGTATCGTAGTAGTCTTTGAATTCCATAGGTCACTCCAGGCCAGCACCGATACTATATATGTTTGATTTCACGCAAACTACAATAGCCTTCGAACTATTTTCCAGGTACTGACAAGTTAACTTAAGTTCGGCGACAATTGTCGAATGAACAACTCAAATATCTACAAAAGATACCGATTCCCATCAGATATCATCCAATACGCCGTGTGGCTCTACTATCGATTCAATCTCAGCCATCGAGATATTGAAGATTTACTTGCTGAGCGAGGTATAAATGTCTCTTACGAGGCGGTCCGATTGTGGTGTAATCGATTTGGTCCAAAATACGCGGCTAGGCTAAAGAGAAAACATCGTGGCTATGGTGATACATTCTTTATCGATGAAGTCTTTGTCAAGATTGATGGGAGGCAACACTACCTCTGGCGAGCAGTAGACCAGGATGGCGAAGTTGTCGATGTGTTTCTCCAGAAACGACGGGATGGTGCGGCAGCAAAGCGTTTCTTTAAAAGGTTGTTGAAGACGCATCGAGGCGAACCCCGAAAAATAGTAACCGATAAGTTAAGAAGTTATGGCGTGGCACATCGAGATTTAATACCAAATACGATTCACGATACTTCTCAATATGCTAACAATCGGGCTGAACTATCACACCAACCAACCAGGGTTCGAGAGCGGGGTATGCGGCGATTCAAATCAATGGTTCAAGCTCAGCGATTTTTGAGTGTTCATTCGACCGTATATAATTTGTTCAATCTAGGTCGGCACTTGATTTATGCCCGTCACTATCGATTATTTCGATTGCGTGCCTTTGCGTCTTGGAAAAGTTTAGTGGCATAAAAGGCAACCATTGGAGGAATAATTTCGGTTAGAAAAGTTAACTTGTCAGTACCCTTCAACCAGTTGTAAAACGTGGACTTGTGAATATCTAGTTGCCGCAGTGTTTTCTGGATAGGTAAACTGGATTCCTCGACCAGACGGATAATTTCATACTTCTCCGAGGCTGAATAT
>Ga0209165_10000816_pt1 | contig 10568 bp, 8 predicted proteins | sample tdAd001_FD_187122 | JGI IMG/M metagenome (GOLD analysis project Ga0209165, IMG submission 187122) | Marine sediment microbial communities from the Atlantic coast under amendment with organic carbon and nitrate - tdAd00.1 (SPAdes)... | ecosystem: Environmental > Aquatic > Marine > Coastal >... | reverse complement strand
CCCGCCAGCCATGTAGAGGTTTTCGAGTGGGGTCTCGTGTGCGCCGTCCCAACCGGGAACCGGGCGGTCGCCGAACATCTGGCCTGGGTGAAGGAGACCCATCGAGAAGTCGCCCTCGGTCGCGTTGAAGGTCTTCTCGAAGTACTGCTGGGTGAAGACGACCTTGTCCATGATCAGGTCGCGGAAGTCGGGGATGACCTTTTCCATCTGAGCGATCATCCGCTCGACCATGAGGTTCTTCATCTCGTTGTGCTGTCCCGGCGGGATGTCCGTTGGGAAGTAGTGCGAGAACATGGTGCAGGTATGCGTGCCATCACCCGGCGAGAGGCTCGAGTCGAGCTGCGACGGGAAGTAGCAATAGACCGCCGGGTCATCGGCGACCTGCCCTGCCCTCGACTGCTGCCAGGCGCGGTGAAGCTGCTCAGGTGACTTGATGTACGCCACGAGCCAACTCTGCACGGTGCCGTTGACGAACTCGAGTTGCTTCGTGAAGGTCGGGAGACGCTTGATGGTGAGGTGAACCTGTACGTAGCCATTGGCGTACTCGATGTCGTCCACGGCGTTGGTGAAGTCCGTGGGCAGGCTGCCGGGCTCGCAGAGGTGCCCGAAGGTCATCTTCGAATCGAGCGTCGAAATGACAGCCTTCGAACGAATCTCCTGTCCATCCTTCATACGGACACCGGTGACCGCGCCATCTTCGGTGATGAACTGGTCGACGATCGCCTTGAAGCGCACCTCGCCGCCGTAGCGCTCGAACACCTTCTGGAGCGTGGACGAGACGGTGCCGATGCCCCCCTTGGGGATCTTGAAGTCGTAGGTGTCGCCCGCCGTGTAGTGGTAGGACATCGAAAGCGCGCTGCCCTTGGTGAACGGGCCCATGTGCGTGCCGTCGATCGCCGAGGCGGAAAGGGATCCCTGGATCGTGCCGTGCTTGCCGGACTCTTTGAAGAACTCGCGGATGACCTCCATGGCACTTCCGTAGCTGAGCTTGGAGAGGGTGCGTCGCGTCTTCTCGTCCGGCGCCATGGCGATGATCTCCTCCAGCGTTGGAGGCGCCTCGTGCATGTACTTCTCGAACATCTCTTTGAAGGTCGCGAAGAAGGAGCCGATGCTGTTGAAGCCGTCGAGAGCTTCGATGCCGTGGTCCTCCGCCAAGTGGTTGGCGAGGTCGATCGGGTCCGTGTAACCAATGAAGGGCGTGTCATCCTCGTCGCCGAACACGGTGAAGGAGCTTTCAGGCCGAATGAGCTCGAAGCCTTCCTTGTCCATCTCGAGGTACTTGATGAGCTCCTCGCGGAAGATCAGAAGCGCCCAGGCGCCGACGCTGTGCTTGTAGCCCTTGAAGAGCTCCTTGGTCGCGGCCTGTCCGCCGGGCCAGTTGGTCTTCTCGAGGATCAGGACCTTTTGGCCTGCCCGCTGGAGCTCGACTCCGGCGGTGAGGCCGTTGTGGCCTGCGCCCACGATGATTACGTCATATTCGGACATCGATTCGTTCCTTTGGGTCAGCTAGCCTTCGCACGAAAGTGCGAGGTGTCGGTGGTGAGAGTAAGGGATCTGTCTGAATGGATCTTCTGGGCTCGCTCGAAGAGTGTTTCTTCGGTTTCGATTCGCTCCGGATCCTGGACGCAGGCCTCAGGCGGGCAGGCCGCAGCGCACATCTGCTCGTCGTGGTGACCGACACACTCGGTGCACAGGTTGGGATCGATGACGAAGATCTCGTCCCCCATTGAGATTGCGCTATTCGGGCACTCGTCTTCGCAAGCCCCACAGTTGATGCAGTCGTCTATGATGATCGTCGCCATATCAAGCCTCTAGTGATGACGCAGCTGCGGCTGCTGAGGAACTCATAACACAGCATGACACAACAGACAAGAGTTGTATCATGTTTCTTTTGTTGATTCGCGGTCTGTAGAGCTAGCTCTGGGCACAAAGCGGCTAAAAGCCCTGTGTTTCAAGGCTCTTACGACGTGTCGCTAGCGGAACCGAACGGTTGCTTGCATGCCGCGCTCACCCGGATGCATCGAGAGCTCGGTGACGAAGTCGGGCTCGAAGCCTTCGGCGAGGTTCGGTTCCAGGCACTGAAGGAGCGTAGCGAGGATCATCCGCATCTCCATCATCGCGAACTGCTTGCCGAGGCAGACCCGCGGGCCGCCGGCAAATGGGGTGTATGCGCCTCTGGGCAAAGCTCGCTCGGCCTCCCGGGTCCAGCGCTCGGGCCGGAACTCCATCGGGTTGTCGTAGTACTTCGGGTTTCTGCCCATCGCGATGTGGCTGATGGTGACGGTCTGGCCCTTTTTGATTTCGTAACCCTCGATGACCAAGTCCCGCTGCGCCTCGCGGGCGTACGCCCAGACCGAAGGAAGGAGCCGAAGCGACTCCTTGACGACCATCTCGAGGTACGGAAGGTTCGGCAGATCGTCGACCTCGGCGCGACGCCCCTGCAACACGCGATCGAGTTCTTCGCGCATCTTCGCCACTTTGTCCGGGTTCTTGGCAAGCAAATACCAGGTCCAGGTCAGGGCATGCGCGGTGGTTTCGTGCCCGGCGAAGATCAACGTCATCGCTTCGTCGCGGAGCTGCTTGTCGGACATCCGTCCTTGCTCGTCCTCGACGAAAACCATGTGCGAGAAAAGATCGCCATGGTCCTTTTGACTGGTGAGACGTTCTTCGTGCACGCGCCGAATGATCTCTTCGATTTTGGCGATCGCCCTCTTCTTCCGCCGGTTCTCGGCGGAGGGCCACCAGTCCGGCCGCGGGATCATTTTGTCGGCATCCGTGACCAAGATCTCGCTGATGTCCGCTAGCGCATCCCGAATGGTGTCGGAGTCGCCCTTTCCGATGTCGATGTCGAACAACGTGTCGGCCACGACCTCGAGGGCGAGCGCGTTCAGCTCGAGGCGCATGTCTCTGCGCTCGCCTTCCTTCCAGCGGTCGAGCATTCGTTCGGTGAATGCAACCATCGTGGGCGCGTAGGCGTCCACGCGCTTCTTGTGAAACCCAGGCAAGATCAGCTTGTGCTGGCGCTTCCAGGATTCACCATCGTTCGGGACGAGACCGTTTCCGAGAAACGGTTTCCACATCGTCTTGACGTACTCGGGCTTGTAGAAGTCAGCCCAGTGCGTGACGTTGATCCCATAGACGACCGCGGGATCTCGTACGAACATGAGGTCACGAACCAATGCGCGAGAGATGAACACGTCGCCGTGCTCTTCATGCTTGTCGATCAAGAACCCCGAGCGGTCGCTGATCATCTCTAACAGGCAGCCCCAAAACCAATGCCCCTTCCTTCGGGGAATTGGCCTGGTCGGCACCGAGCTGGGGCTGGCCTGTAGTGTAGCTTCGGCGGTCACTGGACTAAACTGCTTGTAAACATAAGGGTTGGGGGGCGCAACCGGTTATCCTCTGCTGAAGCGGCTTCATGGAAGACTCTCCACTCATCGATGCGGTGCTCGATCGTTATCGGCAACCACTAGGGCCTCACTACCCGCGGTACCGGGGGCATGTGTACCGGGTCTATCACTACACTCGACACCTGATTGCACAGCGGGGGGACGATGCAGAACGAGACGACTCTGCGATTGCGGTAGCCGCCGCCTTTCACGACCTGCGTTTCGCGACCGATCAAACCCTAGACTACCTCCCGCCGAGCATCGCGTGCGCGACCGAACATCTCGAGAGTCTCGGCCTTTCAGAGCTCGCACCTACGGTCGGCCGGATGATTGGCTTTCATCACAAACTCACGCCATACCGCGACGAGGATGCGACTCTCGTCGAGCCTTTCCGGCGGGCCGATCTGGTCGATCTCTTCGCTGTGCCTGGGGTGGGCGTTCCTTTCGCACTTCGTCGCGAAGCCCAGTCGTCATACCCGAAGTGCGGTTTCCGCGGCTTCGTGTGCCGAACGCTCTTAATTGGAGCGCTGAAGCAGCCCTGGCGGCCGCTCCCCATGCTGCGCTGGTAGCCGGGCCGAGGATAAAGCCTTTACGCTCGGCGCGGCCGGAACTAGAGGAACACATAGTGGAGATGGAGTACCGGCGACTGGGAAATGCGGGCCTCAAGGTCAGCGTGCTGTCGTTTGGTTCGTGGGTGACGTTCCACAATCAGCTCGGCCACGGGACTGCGTTGCAGTGCATGCAAGCAGCCTGGGAGGCAGGTGTGAACTTCTTCGACAACGCCGAGGTCTATGCCGACGGCAAGTCGGAAATCATCATGGGGCACGTCGCCCGGGAGCTCGGCTGGCCACGTGAGTCGTACGTGATGTCGACCAAGCTCTATTGGGGCCTGAGCGAAGGTCCGAACACGAAGAAGACCCTGAATCGCAAGTATCTGATGCAAGGGATCGACGGGTCGCTCGAACGCCTCGGTCTCGACTATGTCGACCTTCTGTTCTGCCATCGGGATGATCCAGAGACGCCGGTCGAAGAGGTCGTATGGGCGATGAGCGACATCATCGCCGCGGGGAAGGCACACTACTGGGGAACCTCGGAATGGCCCGCGGAAGCGATCGAAGAGGCCTATGAGATTGCCGAGCGGTATCGTCTGCGGAAGCCAGTGATGGAGCAACCGCAGTACAGCCTCTTGTCACGCGATCGCGTCGAAAAGGAATATGCGCCGCTCTATGAGAAGCACGGGATGGGCACCACGATTTGGAGCCCGCTCGCGTCGGGCGCTCTGACCGGAAAGTACCTGGATGGAGTGCCTTCGGACAGCCGCGCGGCGCTGCCGGGCTACGAATGGCTTCGGGAGTACATCACCGCGCCGGACAATCACGCGCAGATTCGACGCGCGATCGAGGTCGCGAGCGAGCTCGGCTGCACGCCGGCGCAACTTGCCATCGCCTGGTGCGCAAAGAACCCCCATGTCTCGACGGTCATCACCGGCGCGAGCTGCGTCGAGCAAGTCCACGAGAACATGGGCGCGCTCGATGTGATCCCGCGCCTCACCAACGACGTGATGGCGCGGCTCGAGGGCGCAGCCTAAAGCGCGTTCAACGCGTCGCGCGCATCTTGCACGTAGGTGTCGTAGGGCTCGCCAGCATCCAACGCCGTAATCGCGGCATCGACCGCCTCGAGCGCATCGGCTGCGGCCGTCGCAACCTCGTCGAGCCCCGCCTCCGACGCGACCGCTTCCGTGGCAACGAGCTGCACGCGAGCACGGCGCAGATAATCGCGCTCGCTAATGTTGCTCGGTGCGTCCGATTCGGAGCGCGCTAGCAGGTCCAACGCTTGGTCGACTCCCGCTGCCGCCTGCGTGGTGGCCGGCAGCCCTTGTGCTGTCTCGGGAACATAGCGAGTCATCCCGTTCAGGGTGCCCTGGTACACCATGCCGTCGGGACCGATGGTCGTCGCTGCGTAGACCGAGTTCTCGCAAGAGTCGGGCACTTGCTCGAGGACATCACCGACGCCCGGAAGAAGCGGAAGGAGACCCTGATTGTCCTGGGGACAGGTGCCGGGACCCGCCTCAACCCAGACGCGCGACTCGCCGGTTGCGAAGTCGAGCCCTTCGAGGCCCCATTGACCATCGCGCTGACCTGCCCCGTACACGAGCCCGGATGCTTCGCTGATGCTCGGAATGCCGTTCGGCACGCTGATCTCCGAGTTGGCCCAGACGGTAGAACAGGTGCGAGTCACGGGATCCCAGTCGATGCGTTCGAGTCCGAACGGCGCCTTTTCGGGGATGCCGCCTTCGAGCGCGGACACGAGATTCTGTGCGGCGGCGGCTAACGGCGACATGGATGGCGGGTTGATCGTCGGATTGGTCAGCAAGTCGTTGACGACCACTGCCGAATAACCTCGGACGGCGACGGACTGCTCCGAGATCGCTTCGGTGGCGCCCGTGCCGAAGTCGACCGGAATCTCGCATGCGATGCGAGGATCCTTGCCTGGGGCGATGGGCTCCCAATCGTCCGGCACTTCGTCACGCCAGAACAGCACGAGATTCATCAGCGCCTGTCCGTCGGTGATCACGACGAAGTGGTCGTCGTCGGCCTTGGTGCCCATGAGGCTAGGCGTGGAGCCGGAACCCGGGCCGAGGCGAATCGGGCTCGGAACCTCTTCGGCGGAATCGTAGGCGGCGCGCCACGCCATGGTGAGCGTGCTGCCATCCCAATTGAATCGGTACATCGCCGCGCTGGTGAGAAGGTAGATCCCCCCGGCCTCGTCGACCGCGATGCTGTTGGAGACGATCTCGAGATCTGCAGCGTCGGCGGTCGCGCAGTTTTGGTTTGTCGAGACGACGGGTACCTCGCCGAGGTCGTCTGGGTCGGCATCGGCGGGAATCACGAAGAGATTGCCTAGCTCTGTGGCGAAGGCCAGGTGCCCATCGTACGTCAGAGACATGCCCGCAATGACGTCGTCATCGTTGCAGAATGCCTCGGGGGGCAAGAAGATTCGCTTCTTGAGCTCGATGGGGGACGAACGATCGCCTTCCACACTGTCACCGAAGAACGAGACGAAGTTCGTGCGGCCCGCGATGAAGCGATTCTGTGCGTCGATCGCCGCATAGGCACCGCTCAGCCCGAGCTCGAATTCCGGAGGGTCCTCCTCGCGGTCTCCGGGCACGTACGTGTCGATGATCTCGAAGGTCTCGTGGTCGATTTTCACGATCGCAGAGTCGGCCCCGAGGATGGTGGACCACACCGCCCGGCCGCCGTCTTCGTACGGGCGGCTAAACGATGCGATGACCGGAATGCCGGCGCCCTGCAATACCAGGTGCTCGCTCTTGCTGGTTTGGCTGTCGGCCGGCCCGGGTAGCGCCGAAGAACCTTGCGCATAGCTTGCTCGATGCGATCCGGCCCATACCGTGTCGCCAAAGGCGGTGCTGCAAAGTGGCTCGTTCGGCGCAAGCGGCGTGGTGCACAGCTCGGATGTGTCGATCGCCGGTGCCGAGCTGCTGTTGCTGGAGCTGCATCCGAGTGCGGCGATGAGAAGGAAGAGTGGAAGGGTACGTCGGCTAAGCATAATCCCGGCGTTTTAGCAGGAGATGCGTGGTAGCCAAACCGCGTTATGATCGGGCCATGTCCGCAATCGAAGCTCTCGGCAAAGCCCAGTACGTGAATCTCGAAACATTCCGCAAGAATGGGACCGGCGTCCAGACTCCGGTTTGGGTCGCCCGCGACGGAGACGAGCTCGTGGTCTTCACAAACGGTGACTCGTACAAGGTCAAGCGCCTGCGCCGCAACCCGAACATCCGCATCGCAGAGTGTAACGTCCGCGGTGTGCTCAAGGGCCCCTGGCACGAAGGGACAGGGCGGCTCGTCGACGACGAATCGGAGAAGCAATCGGGAACCCGGGCGCTCCATCGGAAATACGGTTGGCAGATGACACTGGCCGACTGGGGGGCGCGGCTCCGTGGTTCGAAGAAGAACTGGGCCTTCATCGTGATACGCCTAGGGACCGATGAATAGAGTCTGCGTGTCCACAGTCGGAGCGACTATGCGATTGCTCCTAGTGTTCATGTTCGCGTTTGGGTTTGCTGCTTCGGCGTTCGCGCAGGAGTCCTCAGAGGGCGACGATGTTCGATCGGGGGACGAGATTCCCGAGGACATGCCGCCTCCTCCGGACGACGCGCCGCCGGCCGAGGCACCTCCTGTAGATGGAACCGATGAAAGGCCGCCCCACCCCGAGACGCCAGAGGACCTCGACGAGCTACAGCCGACCGCGGAGATGCTCGCGAAGACCTCGTACCACTGGTTCCCTGGCCATTGGATATGGACGGGCGAGCAGTTCGAGTGGAAGAGCGGCGAGTGGGTCTACAAGGTCAAGGACATGATCCTCGTCCCGCCGCGCTGGGACTGGAACGGCAAGCAGTGGGTCTTTCACAATGCGGGCTGGGCGAAGTCGGGGACCAAGGAAGTCGTCTATCGAGCTACGGCCGCGCCGGGCGGGCCGGACGTGGCTGCAAACGCCGAACAGGCCCCGGCGGCGTCCCAAACAGAGCCTGAGCCGCAGTCGTCGACCACGACCGTCTACGTGTATACGGGCGTCTATGTTGCGCCGCTGATCATGTATCCGATCTGGCACCCCCACTACCACTACCACTGGTATCACCGGCACGCGCACTACGGGCGATCTCCCGCGTACCGCCACCACCGTTACCACCACGCGCAGACGCACCGCAAAGCGCACTATCAGCATCACAACAACCCCAGTCACGGGAACAAGCCGGGGCACGGCGGCAGCGGACGTCCACCCAGTCAAGGGGGCGGCACCAAGCCTGGCACCAAGCCCTCGCAGCAACCGAGCAACAAGCCCTCGACGAAACCGTCGCAGCAGCCCTCGACTAAGCCTTCGCAACAGCCGAGCAGCAAGCCGTCGACTAAGCCTTCGCAACAGCCGAGCAGCAAGCCGTCAACGCAGCCATCGACCAAACCCTCTCAGCAGCCGAGCACCAAGCCGTCGACGCAGCCTTCAAAGCAGGGCGGATCGAGCTCCGGTAGCAAGAGCAGCGGCAACCGCGGGCGAAGCGGGAGTCGAAGTGGCGGTGGACGTCGCGGCGGTGGACGCCGTTAGCTGAGCGAGGCTACCGCCGACGAACGAGGACACCGACATACGGCGCCAACCACCAGCGGGACTGTGCGAAGAAGTTGCCCTTGCCGGTGAACGAATACTGGAAGCCCGCATCGATGTAGACGCCGCCCTTCACGTTGAAGCCGAGGCCCGCCTTGCCGGTGAACCCGGGCGTGAAGCGATACACTGAGTACTGGCTGCAGTACCAGTAGCCGCAGCCAACCTGCGTCTCCCGGAAGTTCCAGAAGTTCATGTCGAACGAGCCCGACAGGTACGGGAGGACGACCTTGAGGTCGGGAACCTGAAAACGAAACTCTGGAATTGAAAGGTAGATGCGCGTGAGCGGGCTTCGCCCGCCTAGGGTCACGGGGGGGGTCCCAGCCGTGACGCCGTTCAGGTCGATTGGATTCCACTGGAGCCCGGCATCTCCGCCGACGATGAACCAGCCGAAGTCGGCGCCGCCAAAGAAGTTAATCGCGGCGCCGGGACGCACGATGTCGCTGGGCACGTCCAAGAAGATCGGCACTGCAATGCTGAGCCCCCAGGTGAAGCCGACCTCGAGGCCCTTCTTCTCTTGCGGCTGTTCGGCGGCTGGGTAAGGCGTGGTCGAAACCATCTGGTCGGACGGAGCAGGCGGCGGCGTGGGCGCCGTCGTGGCCGTGGTGGATGTGCCCTCTTGCGTCGACGCATCCCATTGGGCGGACGCCAAGGTGGCGGGCAAACAAAGCGCGACCACCAAAGCTGCAAATCTCAAGTCAATCTTCCTCATGCTGACCTCCCGGATGCCGGGGACTCTATAGCGCAGAACGCCATTGTTCAACGTTCCAGTCGACTTGAGCGGGAGATCGATTTCGACTAGCACTAGCGCTCTTTCAGGGGCCGATTCCTCGGCCGCTCACTCCAGTTTCACGGGGATTGAATATGCACACCGCCGCACGATGCGGATGGCTTCGGCCGTTCGCGAATTTCGCACTGATTCTGACCATCACGTCGTCCTTCTCGCTGGCAGCATTCGGACAGGATGGCGGGGCCGAGGAGAAGAAGACCGCCGAGCAGGAGATCCAGGAGCTCGTCGCGGATCTAGAAACACGCCGCGTCGAACTCGAAGAGCTCACCAGGAAGGTCTCGAAGAGCCCGGATCGCGCGGCCGCGGTGGCGATGGAGAAGGAACTTTCGGACCGTCGCGAGCGCTCCCGACGCGACGTGAAACATCTGGTTGAGCTCGTCGTCGCGGGGGAGGATGCTGGCGCTGCCACCGCCCAGGGGCGGGACGCTGCCGCCAAGCTTCTGGAAGCAGACGAGCGTGCGATGCGCCAAAGAATGGAGGAGCTCGATCGCAGAATCCTCGAGCTGGTCGACACGGCGGACAAGGGGAGTCCCGAGGAAGCCGCGGACGCACGTAGCAAGCTCATCAGTGCGATTCCCTCTTCCGCTCGACTGATGAACTACCTGAACGCCAACATCGCGCAACAGAGGCAACTCGGGCTCGACGTCGAAGCGGACACCGCGTACCTCCTCAAACGAGTCCAAAGGCGCGCGGACGTGACAGCCGGCCTCTTACAGCACGTGAAGACCGAGATCGATGACATCACGGAGCGTCCTGGCTCGAGCGAAGACGTGGAGGCGCAAAAGCAGCTCGCGTCCCTCAAGAAGCGACGGGATGCTCTCGCCGATAGTCAGCGCCTCAACGTCACCATCATGGATGAGCACGGCATCGACACGGCCGAGCTCAAACAGGGACTCATCAGCTCGACTGGCAAGCTGTCGCAAGACATCCTCAACAAGGACGTCGCGACAGGTCTCGCCGAAAGCTGGTTTGAGGACAGCGCGGACTGGGTCCGCACCAATGGGGCATCGCTCCTCTTTCAGGCACTTTCGTTTCTGCTCGTGCTGCTCGCGTTCTGGGTCGCGGCTCGTATCGGGCGCAGTGCAGTGAGGCGCGGGCTGGATCGCTCGAGGCTGAGCATCTCCAGCCTCGCCAGGGACTTCTTCATCAAGATGACCGGCCGGCTCATCATGTTGCTCGGTCTGATCATCGCCATCGCTCAGCTCGGCATCGAGGTC
>Ga0209165_10000814_pt1 | contig 10580 bp, 9 predicted proteins | sample tdAd001_FD_187122 | JGI IMG/M metagenome (GOLD analysis project Ga0209165, IMG submission 187122) | Marine sediment microbial communities from the Atlantic coast under amendment with organic carbon and nitrate - tdAd00.1 (SPAdes)... | ecosystem: Environmental > Aquatic > Marine > Coastal >... | reverse complement strand
CTAAGAAACACGGCACTGAACAGATTATCCGTCGCCGTGGCCGCGGAAAAGAACGAGGCGTCGCTGCGCAGACCGGTGATCTCGCCAAGTGCAGCGTAGTTAACAGAGCCGCCGATGTAGGTCGATGTAAACAGTCCGGCGATACCCGCCTCGCGCAATGCCGGATCGATATCGGCCGCGGGCGCGAGCGAACTTAGGTCCAGTAAACCGACCGCAATGATCACGCCGATGATCGTGCCTAAGCCCGCGACGAGGAAAGCGATCGTCATGCGCGTCGTCTCGAACAGCATGTGCCGGAGGTTCGCCTTGAAGAGGAATAGCGGAATGAGCACGGGTACAAAATAGGTGAACACGAAATCGAACGCCGGCGCCGAGTGCGGGATCAGTCGCAGGTTTGCGGCCGCAATCGCCGCCAATATGGCAATCACAGCCCCGGTCAGATGTGAGCCAAAACGAGTCTTCTCGGCGAGGAACGCCCCACCAGCGATGACGAACAACACGGCCATCAGGGCGAAATCGTTATCCGGGTTTATCAGCGTCATTCGACGTTTTGAATTTGTTCGCGCATCTGTTCAATAAGAACTTTTAGTTCGACCGCCGCCTTGGTTGTCTCGGCATCGGCCGACTTGGAGCCGAGAGTATTTGCCTCTCGGTTCAGTTCCTGCATTAGGAAATCGAGCCGTCGGCCAACGGGCTCATCACTCGCCAACACCTGGCGAATTTCGACAAGATGACTATCGAGCCGGTCGAGCTCCTCATCAACGTCGAGCTTCTGCGCGATCAAAGCCAGTTCCACTTCAAGCCTCGCCGGATCTGCCTCGATATCGATGCGCTCAATACGCTCTCGCTGTTTCGCGTGTGCGCCAGCCAGAACATCCGGCATGCGCTTCCTCACAGATGCGCTCAGGGTTTCGATATCGGCACAGCGTGACTCGAGCATCGCCGCAATGCGCTCGCCTTCGCTGGCACGCATTGCGGCCATTGCTTTTAACGCCTCGTCGAGCAACGCAGTTGCCTCCTCTTGCAATGGTTCCGCGTCGATCTCTGTCTCTGTAATCACACCGGGCCAACGCAGAATGTCGATGGGGTTCGGCGGTGACGCGTCAGGTAGAGTGTCGCGAATTTCTGTGACCCGCGTACCGATCAATTGCACAAGATCAGCGTTAAGCTGCATCTCCGCTTGTTGATCGAAGGCCCGTCGCAAATGCAGTGCACATTCAACCTTGCCGCGTTTCAGCGTGGCGGACACTTGCTGTTTGAAGGCGTGTTCTTGCGGTCGCAACTCGTCCGGCAGCCGGAACTGCACGTCGAGATAGCGGTGATTGACTGCCCGCAGTTCCCACGTCATTGTGCCGACGTTTGATTCGGCGGACTGCCGTGCAAAGCCTGTCATACTGTGTAACATCGATTCATTGTTATTGAAGTAACCAACGCCCGCAACTGCTATGCAAATCGAATACGCTAAAGTCTCAGCACTCGGGGATCGATCGGACAATCAGGACCGGGCCGCTGTCGTAGTAGCTGACGACGCCGCGCTAATGCTCGTATTCGATGGTATGGGTGGCCATTCGGATGGTGCGCGAGCGGCGGAGACGGGGCTCAAGATCGTCCAGGACCTGTTCATGGATGCGTCATTACCCATTTTCGATCCGCAGGGTTTCTTGTATACAGCGTTGGCGCGAGCGCACGATGAAGTCGTGGGCCTGGGCAAAGAAGTCGCCGTAGATTTTCGACCGCGGGCGACCTGCGCCATATGCCTCGTTCAGGAAGGTGGATCTTTCTGGGCGCACATAGGGGACAGTCGCATCTACCAGGTGCGTAACGGCCATGTGTTGACGCGCTCCAGAGATCACAGTCACGTCGAAGTGTTGATTCAGGAAGGCGCCATTACAGAAGAAGAAGCGCTCGATCATCCAATGCGCAACTTCGTTGAATGTTGTATTGGCGGCGATGCGCCCGTGCCCGACATGAGCATTACAGGCAGGCAGGAGCTGCACGACGGTGATGTGTTACTCGCCTGTTCCGACGGGCTGTGGTCGGGCCTGGGCGACGACGACATGGCGCAGATCGGCACAGTCGGCGAAAACGACCTCGCACAGAACCTTAAAGAGCTGAGCATTCAGGCCCTCAACGCGAACGCGCCGTATAGCGACAACACGACCGGAACCGCCCTGAGGTGGGTCGGCGCCTAACAGAAATTTGGGGTCTGACCCCATCAACGAATGGAGAAAGACGATGCGTCCAAGTGGCCGCGATGCCGACCAGATGAGGGTAGTGCGTTTCACCACCGACTTTACACGCCACGCCGAAGGTAGCGTACTTGCCGAATTCGGTGATACCCGCGTGCTTTGCACCGCAAGTGTCGAAAACCGGGTGCCGCCGTGGCTGCGCGGCAAGGGTGGAGGATGGGTAACCGCTGAGTACGGCATGTTGCCCCGCGCAACCAACACCCGCTCATCGCGTGAGGCGACGCGCGGTAAACAGGGTGGACGCACGTTGGAAATTCAGCGCCTCATCGGTCGTTCATTACGCGCAATTATCGACCTCGAAGCGCTGGGCGAGCGAACGATTACACTCGATTGCGACGTCATTCAGGCCGACGGTGGCACGCGCACCGCCGCGATCAGTGGCGCCTATGTCGCACTGTCACTGGCGACACAACGCATGGAGAAAAGCAGGGCGATCAAGAAAAACCCGCTATACGGTCAGGTCGCCGCCATTTCAGTCGGCATTTATAACGGCGCCGCGGTTCTCGATCTCGATTACGCGGAAGACTCGGAGGCCGAAACGGATATGAATGTCGTAATGAATGCAGCAGGCAACTTCATCGAAGTGCAGGGTACTGCCGAAGGTCATGCGTTTACCGATGCGGAGTTCAGCGCCATGCTTGGGCTGGCCAGGAAGGGCATTGGCGAGATCATCGTGGTGCAAGACGAAGCACTGTCGAACTGAGAGCGTCGTGCAACATCCGTCCGGCAAGATCGTCATGGCCAGCGGCAATGCTGGCAAATTGCGAGAGATCGCGAGAATTCTCGGCGAACTCGGTATCACTGTTGTGCCGCAATCTGAGTTCGGCATCAGCGATGCCGAAGAAACAGGCAGCACCTTCGCAGAAAACGCTTTGCTCAAAGCTCGACATGCGGCAACCGCATGTGGCCTTCCTGCGATCGCCGATGACTCCGGGCTTGCTGTCGACGCGCTTGACGGTCGTCCAGGCGTCTACTCCGCGCGCTATTCCGGCCCGGAGGCGGACCCGGAAAAAAACATCGATCGCTTACTGGCAGAACTCGATGGCGTGCCAGACGAGCAACGCGGAGCGACTTTTCATTGCGTCGCCTGTTACGTAAGACCCGATCTATCCGAACCGCTCATAGCAGAAGGTGAATGGCGCGGAGTAATTTTGCCCGAGCGCCAGGGCGACGGCGGTTTCGGCTACGATCCGGTGTTTCTCGATCCTGAGCTTGGGTGCAGCGCGGCAGAGCTGGGTGCGGCCGAGAAAAATACGCGCAGTCACCGCGGATTGGCGCTTCAGGAGTTGGCCCGTCTGTTGCGCGAAATGGAATGAGTACAGCCTGGGGACCGGGTAACCAGCCACCGCTGGCCTTGTACGTGCATCTGCCATGGTGTGTTCGCAAGTGCCCGTACTGCGATTTCAATTCCTACACCGCTGGGGAGGCCGAGGCTTTCGAGCGGTACCTCGATGCACTGCTGGCAGATATTCGATTTGAGGCACAACGCGCAGCGGGTCGGCCACTGATAAGCGTTTTTCTGGGCGGTGGCACCCCCAGCCTTTTTACTCCGATGCAGATTGCCACCTTGCTTGATGAGCTTGCTGATCGATTCGCGTTGGCCAGCGACATCGAAATCACGATGGAGGCCAATCCCGGCACCGTCGAGTGCGGTGATCCGGCAGGCTATCTCAAGGCCGGAGTGAATCGCCTGTCAATCGGCGCACAAAGTTTTTCGGCCGAGGCGCTTGAATCGCTTGGTCGCATTCACAGTGTCGAAGATATCGAAAGAGCGGTGTTGGAAGCGCGGGCGTCGGGTTTCGACAACATCAATCTCGACATCATGTACGGATTGCCTGGACAAAGCGTATCTGACGCGGTGGCTGATCTGGAGCACGCGGCTGAAATGCACCCTCAGCACCTGTCCTGGTATCAGCTCGCGCTTGAGCCGAACACGGTTTTTCATGCGCGACCGCCTGCCGACATGCCCGACGACGAGCTGAGTTTTTCGATTCAGACGCGTGGACAGGAGCGACTGGCCGAGTTGGGCTTTGAGCAATATGAGGTGTCGGCCTATGCGCGGGACGGCCGGCGCGCCGAACACAACCTTAATTACTGGACATTTGGCGATTATCTGGCAGTCGGTGCCGGGGCCCATGGCAAGGTTTCGAATGCGGAAGGCGTCTGGCGTTACATGAAGCCCGCCAACCCGAAGCAGTACATGGAGCACATCGAGGCTGGTGGGTCATCGCTCGAACTAAAGTCCGTGGCAGTCGCGGACCGGCTGTTCGAGTTCATGCTTAACGCATTGCGCCTGACAGATGGTTTCACCGAGGACCTTTTTACGGACCGAACCGGTCTCCCGGGCGAATTCTTGCGCGAACGAATGACGCCGTCGGTCGAAAAGGGCCTGATCGTCGCTTCGGGCGAGCGTCGCTGGCAGGTAACGCCGCTCGGGCAACGATTTTTGAACGATTTGCAGGCGGAATTTCTGCCGAAACAAGGCCCCATTCGTGCCTGATTGGCTTGTGCCTTTATGCACAACATCGCGCGGATGCCTATATTTTCAGTACAAGAGGCGTTGCAATTCATTTTGTGTGTCGCGAAAGCGCTGTAACATATTGTTTTCAATAAACTTATGAAAATGAGCAGAAAATAGGCATTTTGACAACGGTGCTTGAAAATCCGCACCTTAGGTCACTCACTCAATTTTCTTCCACAGACTTATCCACAGGATCTGTGGATAAGCTATCGGGCTCTGCGGCGGGCTCCGCAAAGGGCTTGCGGCGATGACCGCTTCGCTATATATTACGCGCCCTTTTCGCACTCTCGAGTGCTTCGGAGAGCAAGACATGAAAGCCGACATTCATCCCAACTACGCCGATATCAAAGTGACCTGTAGTTGCGGAAACGAGTTCACGACGCGTTCAACGCTCGGCGAAGACCTTTTGATCGAGGTTTGCTCCTCCTGTCATCCGTTTTACACGGGCAAGCAGAAGATCGTCGATACCGGCGGCCGTGTAGACAAGTTCCGGCGCAAATACGGCATGAGCTAGGGGTTGACCCTGATTGTCTACGTTTTCACGTAGCTGCTAGTCTGTACTTTCATCACCGCACCGCCAGTATTGGCGGAGTGTTGCTGTGCTCAAATCGGGCCGTCAGGCCCACCTACGTACTAGTGTGAGGAAGACGATGACTAAGGAAGCATTCCGCCTGACCAGCCCCAGCGGTACTGAAATGGACCTGCCGGTTCATTCCGGCACAGTTGGACCCGACCTAATTGATGTTGGCAAGCTCTACAAAGAGCAGCGTGTCTTTACCTACGATCCCGGCTTCGTTTCAACCGGAAGCTGCAAGTCCGACATCACTTATATCGATGGTGAAGAAGGCATCCTCATGTACCGGGGCTACCCGGTCGAACAGCTCGCCGCGAACTCCAACTTTATCGAGGTTTCTTACCTGCTGCTGTATGGCGAACTGCCAACGGCTGCTGAGCTGGAGAAGTTCGATCACACCATTCGCACGCATACAATGCTCAACGAAGGCATGCTGAATTTTTTCAAGGGCTTTCGCTATGATGCACATCCGATGGCGATGCTGTCGGCGGTTGTCGGTTCAATGTCGGCGTATTACCACGACACACTGGACTCGACGGATCCGATGCATCGGGATATTTTCTCCCACCGCATCCTCGCGAAATTGCCAACGATTGCTGCTGCCGCATACAAATTGAATCGCGGGCAGCCATTTATCTATCCGCGAAATGATCTCAACTATGCCGAGAACCTGTTGCAGATGCTGTTTGCTGTACCGGCAGAGCCGTATGAGATCGACCCGATCGCGGTCGAAGCGCTCGATCTGCTATTTATTTTGCATGCCGACCACGAGCAAAATTGTTCGACGTCGACAGTACGCATGGCAGGTAGTTCTGGTGCTAATCCATACTCTGCAATCGCAGCCGGTATTTCGGCCCTATGGGGACCGGCGCACGGTGGTGCTAACGAAGCCGTGCTCAAGATGCTCAAGGAGATCGGTGACACAAGCCAGATCAAGAAGTACGTCGCGAAGGCGAAAGACAAGAACGATCCGTATCGGTTGATGGGATTTGGCCATCGGGTCTACAAGAACTTCGATCCTCGTGCGACGATCATTCGCGATATGGCACACAAGGTACTCGAGAAACTCGGTCGTGAGGACACGCCGATGTTCGATCTTGCACGTGAACTCGAAGAGATAGCGCTCGAGGACGACTACTTTGTTGAGAAGAAGCTGTACCCGAACGTCGACTTCTACTCGGGCATCATATACAAGGCCCTCGGAATTCCGACGTCGATGTTTACGGTCATGTTTGCGATCGGACGCTCAGTAGGCTGGACGGCACACTGGCGCGAAATGATTTCCGATCCGACCGGACGTATCGCACGGCCCCGCCAGCTCTATACAGGCGCGCCGCAGCGGGACTACGTAGCTATAGAGAAGCGGTAACCGTAGGAGCGGGCCGTACTATTAGAGCAGGGCGCAAGCCGGCTGGGACAATCGGCCATATTGGGACCCCGCGAAGACTTGCAGCCTGCGCCTGCAAGTTGGGCCGCTTTTAGCGGCCTTTGGAGTTCGCCCGCATGGCGGGCTCCAACAGTACGGTCACCTTGCTTATATCGGCGCGTTTCATTGGCTTGCCGTTGATTGGCGAGATCGGTGCCTGGCGGATGCCGTCCACCGGGAAGACGGTCGCTTCGACGCGCTCACCTTCGTGGTCGAACTGAAATCCCGCGAAGGTACTGGGTGTCGCACCGCGACCGCGGCTTGTCTTCAGCCGGCGTTCGTAGGACCGGTAATTGTAACCAAGGTCGCTAAGCAGCATTGCTACAGCCTCCGGGCTGTCTGCAAATACATGCAGGTTTACGGCGGAATTTTCATCTGCCGTGCCAACCAGCACAGGGCCAACGAGGCGCGGCGTAAATGCCTTGAGCAACCGCATGGTCGAGAGTGCCGCTTCACGCATCGCGCGCAAAAAATCCGCATGGGATTCACGGCCGTATAAAGCAAGATGCTCGCTGACGGCGAGTTCAATTTCGGTATTGCGCGGCAGCGAGCCGCGCGCATTCATGCCAAGTCGTTCGGCCGCTTTGAGTTTTGCGGCGCGATAATCGCGCAGGCCTTGATCGACAATGATACGGGCAGCTTCCTGGGCGAGCATTTGTCGCTCTCTGTCGCCACCGTTTGCGCTCTTCTTCGGCATTATCTAAAAAAGCGGCTCTGCTTCTTCTTCCGTTTCATCTTCAGCGGGATCGACACCACCCGCATCATTAAATATATCCGGAACAGCTTCGATGTTTTCGCAAACAGGCACATGACCCTCGCGGAAAAATTCCCACATGGAATTGGGCTGACCAGCCCGCGCCGGGCAGCCGGTTTCTCGATCAATGCGCACCGAGATTATGCCTTCAGGCTGAGGGAGCTGATGTTCGGGCGCGCCCCGCAAAGCGATACGCATGAATTCAATCCAGATCGGCAGCGCGGTTCGTGAACCCTCTTCGCCAGGTGCGAGCGGCTCGGAGTCGTCGTAGCCGACCCACACGACGGTTGCCAGATCAGCGTTAAAACCGCCAAACCAGGCATCACGTTGATCATTTGATGTGCCGGTCTTTCCGGACAAGTCGCGACGCCCCAGTACGAGGGCGCGTCGGCCAGTGCCGCGCCGAATAACGTCACGCATCAGGTCCTGAATAAGAAAGGCATTTTGCTCCGTGATTACTCGAGGAGCTTTGTTTACGTGCGCAAATAGTTCCGGCGCGGTCGCGGCGTCAGGTTGGTAGTCAAGTGCGACCTCAACCATCTGTTCTATTGGGAATTCCGCGATCGGATTGCCGTCTTCATCAAACTGAATCGTGTGGTCTTCGTCGGGTTCAGCGTCGCAGGCTCTGCAGACCACGTGAGGTTCAGCGCGATAAAGTGCCTCGCCTTCCGGTCCGAATATTGAGTCGATGACATGGGGCTTGACCGCATAGCCACTATTCGCAAACACGGCGAAACCCTGCGCCATATCCAGCGGCGTCGCGTTGCCACCACCCAGGGCAAGAGAACCGTTGCGAATCAACGCCGCATCGCCAAAGCCAAATTTGGCGATGTGATTAATCGCGTTACCAAAGCCGGTTTCGAAAAGCAGGAGGCGCACTGAAACCAGGTTCATGGAGCGTACGATCGCGTCACGCAGTCGGGTTGGCCCGTAGAAGCGGCCGCTGTAATTGATCGGCCGCCAGACAGCCTCGAGCTCCGAGGAGCTGATTACAATAGGCGCATCGAGAATGACCGTGGCTACCGTATTGCCATGCTCGAGCGCCGCAGAATATATGAACGGTTTGAACGAAGAACCGGGTTGACGTGACGCCTGCGTCACGCGGTTGAATTTGCTGGTCGCAAAGTCGAAGCCGCCGGCAAGGCTGCTAATCGCGCCGTCTTGCGGGTCGAGAGCAACCACGGCGCTTTGTGCCTCGGGCACCTGCGCCAGGGCCCAGGAGTCGGTAGCGGTCGGCATAACCAGGATGACATCGCCGACAGCGAGCACCTCGTTAACTGTCTCCGGAGCGGGTCCGAAGGTAGAGTGATCGATGTATGCCTTGGCCCAAGATAAACCGCTCCACGGAAGTTCCAGTTTCGCGCCACTGTTTGTAATTGTAGTAGCGCCATTACTGACTTCGTCTATCTCTGTGACCAACGCGACTGTCAGCCCACCCGGCGCATATTGTTCCAGCGCCTGCCTGATTTCGACCGGCCATTCTTCGAATGGTGTCTCGAGAAGCTCCGGTCCCAACTCGATCTGGCTCAACGGACCGCGATAGCCACGCCGGCGCGCGTACTCCAGGAGCCCATTGCGTAAGGAATAGTTTGCCGCACGCTGCATGCGCGCATCGAGCGTCGTTACAACCTGATATCCGTCCGTGTAGGTTGCTTCTCCGTAACGCGACAACATTTCACGCCGCACCATCTCGGCGACGTACGGCGCGTTGAGTTCAATAGCAGCACCGTGCATTCGTGATTCGACCGGAAACGCCATCGCCTCGTCATATTGTTGCTGATCGACGTAGCCGATGTCGTGCATGCGACCGAGCACGTAGCGGCGCCGCATTTCGGCATTCCGAACACTGCGAACAGGGTTGTAGCGTGAGGGTGCCGGTAATACGCCTGCCAGAGTCGCCGCCTCGGCAGCATTGATGTCTTCAAGTGGCTTGTTGAAATAGACTTGCGCCGCGGCGACCACGCCGTAGGCGCGCTGACCGAAGAACATCTTGTTAAGGAACAGCGCCATGATCTGTTCCTTGGTGAACTCCTTCTCGATGCGTACCGCCAGCGATGCCTCCTTGAATTTGCGCTCGGCGGTTTGGTCGAGCGACAGGAAATAGCTACGCGCGAGCTGTTGCGTCAGGGTGCTGCCGCCGCTTTCGATGTCGCCGGTTGAGACGAGTTGAAAAAGTGCTCTGAGAATTCCGCGATAGTCGATTCCAGGATGTACCCAGAATCGCTGATCTTCAGCGGCGACAAACGCGTTTACGACATGCGCAGGAACGTCGTCATAAGTAATAAGAACGCGCCGCCTCTCACCAATCTCTGAAATAAGGTAACCGTCGCGGCTAAAAATTCGCAGCGGGATCTGCAACGGAATGTCGCGGATCATTTCTGCGGCTGGCAGCGCAGGGGCAACGTAGTAATAGGCGCCTATGACGGCAGCGACACTGCCTATCGTTGCGCTTATTCCGAGGCCCGCGACGATAATCAGCCAGCGCAAGTGTCGTTTGCGCGATTTGTGACGGCCATTCTTGTGAGATTTCGATGGGCTATGCATAGTTTCCGGCGCTGTATATGGCCTCTCGGGGCGAGCACAGCATACGCAGCGCCGCCTGTTTTACCTATTAATGAGTGTGTTGGTGTCCATCAGGTGCAGAAAATGTGGCGTTTCACAGGCAAATGGACCGTGAACCCTGGCTTCCGGCGGCAGATGATAGCTAGGGAGCGCCAGGGCCCGCAATACGGGAAAAAACCCGCCGTGTTCCGGTCGTACCTTCGGGTCGCCGACTGGTTCACGGAATAAGCTCCGCCGGCGGCTTAACATACGGATCACTGGATCGTGAACAAAGTCACGTTTTATTTAACATTTTGTTGATATATAGTTAAATCGAATTGTTGAGGCCGAGACTACATTTGGCTCGCAACTCACCGACCTAGAAGGAAAAATACGTGTTGTTCGGCAAAAAAACTCAACCGCTGTTGGGCCTCGATATCACGACATCGTCGGTCAAGCTGATAGAGCTTTCCCAGAGTGGAAAGCGCTATCGCGTCGAGTCATATTCGGCAGAG
>Ga0209165_10000812_pt1 | contig 10585 bp, 10 predicted proteins | sample tdAd001_FD_187122 | JGI IMG/M metagenome (GOLD analysis project Ga0209165, IMG submission 187122) | Marine sediment microbial communities from the Atlantic coast under amendment with organic carbon and nitrate - tdAd00.1 (SPAdes)... | ecosystem: Environmental > Aquatic > Marine > Coastal >... | reverse complement strand
TCCAATCTCCATGCATTACCTAGATCTGTATAGGCCTTATAAGTCTGGCCGAGTTTCCAATAGGCTTTATACCGATTTCGATAGGCCTCGGACAGGGTTAGCGGATCACCCCCAATATTGACGGCTGTGGTGGAATCACGTATGGCTTGATCGTAGTTGCCGACAAACCAATACGCCTCCGCTCGGCTGGAATAAGCACCGGCAAGTTCCGGCTCCAGTTCGATAGCGCGGGTGAAGCTGGAAACAGCCTCCCTGTATAGACCGGTTTTAAGATAGCCGATTCCCAGCATTCTGAGAGCTGAGGCATTGGTGGGAACAAACTCTATGAAACGTTGAAAGTCCTGTATCATAAGTTCATACTTTTCCTGGAAATAATAGAGCATCCCCCGTTTTTCATAGGCTTCTGACAAGGATGGATTTAGCTCAAGAGCCCGGCTGAAGTAATTGATCTTTTTGTAAGTCATTCTATTTTCTATACCAAGATTGAAGTACGCCATGGCATCCATGCCATGAGCCTTGGTTATTATCGGCCATAGGAGTATAAAAATACAGATCGTCATTTTTCTCATAATTACTCCTTTAATCCGGGTTTGTTAGAAATCGAAAACCTATACCGAAAGTCTTTCATTTCACCGTCTTCTCGTCTGATTTTAAAAAGGAAAACCATTGTCATGCTTCACCGCTGGCTGCACAGCAGAAGCGGACGGCACATATTTTTGTGCTTTTGAGTGAACAATTTCCGATGTTACTGTAATCGCCTTTGGCTTGGTAGGGCAAGCGCGCTCGCAGGCACCGCAGCCGATGCAATAATCAATGTCGATTTCCGGGAATAAAACAAGCCCTTTTTCCACCGGAAAAATTGCGTGGGTGGGACAGGCTTCGCCGCAGGCGCCGCAATGCTTTTTTTTAACATACACGATACATTTCGCCTTATTCAATGATACGGTGCCGATTCGGGTCAGTTTCTTTTCTTGCAACAAAAGAGGGGCTATGGCACCGGTGGGGCAGACCTGGCCGCATGCGTTGCAATCAAAATCGCAATGGCCTTGAAGATAATCGAGTTTGGGCTGCATTATGCCGCAAACACCATATTCTAAATAGGCCGGCACCATTACATTGGTCGTGCAAACGCTCACGCAGAGATGACAAGCCGTGCAGTGCTGCATAAAATGTGCAATGCTTTTTGACCCTGGTGGCATAATCGGCAACTGTCTGCGTTGCATTGCTTCTAAGAGTGATAGGCGGATAGGAAACAACGCTGACAAAAACGTCCCACTGACCGCCGCCGTGCTGACCAGAAAGCTTCTTTTAGAAGGAACCCATTGGCCCCAAGAGGGGATCGCAAGTTGTGTTTGATAGGTTAGAGCCGTCTTTTGGCAGGCATCTATACAGTTAAAGCAGGCCACACAACGACTGGGGTCGATCTCCAACTTATCCATATCGATACACCCGGCCTTGCAAACACCTTCACATGATCGGCACGATCGGCACTTTTTCCTGTCGATGACAAATCGAAAAAGAGAAAAGCGGGACACTATGCCCAGAAGTGCCCCTACCGGGCAGATCGTATTGCAATATGTGCGCCCTGAAACGATTGAAAATGCCAGGACGATGCCAAACGATCCAATGGATACTGTTAGAATGGAAAAGGGGATATAGTGCTGCTTTCTGACCATCAGGGCATAAATATCGAATTGTTCAAACACATTGACAATCATATTGTTGATCCAAAGAACAAGCGATTTGAATGGATGGGCTGCGATTCTCCCGAAAAGGCTGTAAGGATCCAGCAGGTTGACCAAGGCAAACGATCCGAGAATAGCGGTGACAACTGTTAGGACCAGTAAACAATACGTGACCAGGCGATACGGTCGTTGAAAAGTGTGCCTTTTTCGAAAACCTCTTGAAATCTTGATAAAAATATCCTGAAGGATTCCCAAGGGACAGAGAAAGGAACAGTAAAACCGACCGAAGATAAAGCTTGCCAGAAGCAGAAGTAAGAAACCAAGACCGAGCAAATGCCCCGGACTGTGTATAAACTGCAATAAGGACGGTGTGAATTGAAAATACAGTAACATGCTGGACAGTGCTGTCGATATCTTTTCATCTCCCTGAAATGCCAGCACAAACAGTATGAACACAGTGGTAGAAATCGTGATACGGAGCTTTTTGAGGTTCAATGCTCCTACCCGCCCATAACATGTCTTTGGATATTCAACTCATTCAGATTCATATTGCCGATATTTAAATCGTGTCCCAGTTGGATGTATCGGATTTTTTCCGGTTCCATGCCGAACACCTTGGAGGCCGCAGCATCCACCGCTACAATGTCTTTGGATATCAGCAATGTTTTCTTAAGGGCCACATTCTCCGGCGTGCTGCCACGGGGACCGAAGCGCTGCATGACCCGGTAGGCATCCACGATGTTCAGGTCGGGCTTTTTGAATAGACAGAAATCGGCAATGGATTGTTCCAGGTCTAAAGAATGATACTTCATTCGGTCCCATACAACGCCCATCAGGTTTTTCATGGCAATACTCTGATGGGTATAATTATGGTTTTTCAGTATGGGGACATTGATGAATACATCGGCTTCCAGAATCAATTCATGCACCTCAGTCGAGACCAGCGCCTTGGCACCGGGTATGGTCACTTTCTGGTAGTACTTTTCATTGTCGCCCGGGGCCACCAGCGCACCCGCGGATTTGGCAGCTTCTTCAATACCGCTTTCTTTATAGCATTTTTGTGCCATGCCGTATGAGCTCGAGGCCACGTTATCGAAAACATAGACCTTTTTTGCGCCTGCCCCAAAGCAATGCGCTACGATGGATTTGACCAGCAGCGGATTGGTGGTAGCACCGATTTCAGGCTTCCTGGCAAAGCTGATATTGGGCTTTACAAGCACGGTTTGTCCTTTTTTCACGAATTTTTTCATGCCGCCCATCATGGTGATGGCCTGATTGAACATGACATCGGGCTCACCGTTTTTAACAGCCACAAGGTCCGGTGTCCCGGAGGCCGCAGCCTTGGCAAAAAGTATCTCGGACGTGCCCCAGAGCAATGAGCCACCTACGGCAACCCCGGTGGCCAGGCTCTTTTTCAGGAATTCACGCCTTTCTTTGCTGTTTAGTTTATTCATTATTCATAATAACCGGCACAAAGGATCGCCTTTTCTCCAGGTATCTTAAGATAGTAGACAATTTTTAATTTGGGCACATCAGCTCCGGAAGGAAAATGGTAGTACCGTACCCACCCCTTCTTTTTGGTTTTGATCTCTTCAATGACCTTTACAAAAGGCTGCTTGCCGTCGGCATCTTTAAAATTTTTCATGGGGTATCCCATAAATCTGGATAAGGGGTGCGCCAGTAGCTTGCCCATATCATCATCCATGCAAAAAACATAAGAGTCCTTCCATTTATAAGGACTGTTCTTTTCCATGATTTTTTCGAGAGCGGGCTGTAGTCCTATTTTCTTAACCAATTTTGCGGCCTCCTCGACTTTGGCCACACATTCCTCTTTGGTAGCCCCCTCTTGCGCAAAACAAGGGACTGCAAAACAAAAGATTGCGAGTATCGACAGCATCGAACCCAGAACTTTGGTGAACTTTTTCATAATATCCTCCTTTTTCAACTGCGTGGTTTATCAAGCGGACCCTGCCGCTGAGACATATGTGATGATACTTGATACTTTTATATGGCCTTTCAACTAAATCAGAATTAAAATTGAACTAATTTATGCTGTTTGAGGGAGATTCTTAAGGTTGAACAAGAGGAGTATGGATTATTTTTGAATATTTATCATATGAAGCTATCTCAAAAATAGGATTTTGGATTGAGGTCAAGGCGGGACCGAGTTTAAACCCGCAGGCATACTCAAGTATGTCGAGGAGTTGAAACGAGAGCCCAACACAGAGATTGGGCCAAAAGACTTTTTTGAGATAGCTTCATGTCAGACGATACCTACAACATCCCTTTTAACAAATTCTTGCAACATTTCTAAAAAATTTAGACCTGCTTCTTGTGTTACCTCTAGTAAGTCAGGGCTTAGTGCAAAAACAAATAAAGAAATGAATAATAAGTAGCCGATACGCAGATCAATGGTGCCGATTTTTGTTAAACTTTTGCCGATCTCTTCAGCCGTACGTCCGGCCATTTTCTGAAGAACACCCAGTGAGGCTGTAATGCCGCCGGTTGTGTCCAAAACCGCGGAAATAACACCCCCGTGAAGAATCCCGTGAACGTAGTTCCCGATAAACGCTTCTTTCATTTCGAATTTTAAACGCACGTCTTCTATATTTAAAGATTCGACCTTAAGTCCCAATAATTTATTAAATGGAATTTTGTGTTCATACAATTTGCATAGGATTTGCAGCCGACCATCAAGATCTATTTTTTTATCAGACATAATGAAACTCCAATACAACTCCCTGTTCCGAAAAAAATCCGGGTCAATACCATTAAAAAGAATTTGTCTGTTGCTTAAGTACCGTTGCTTCTTCCGAACAAACATTCACACACAGACCGCAGCCGTAGCACATATCGGAATTATAATGCATCTTATCTTCTTGCCACACGCGGGCGCCAAAAAGACATCTATCGATACATTCTCCACAATCCGTACACGCCTTGATGTCGGTTACGGCAATATATTTACTGCGGGCGATAAGATCGGTTCGATGATACAATCTTAAAAGCTGAAGGTCATGGCAGCAGCAGTTACAACAGCTGCAAAATGCATATATTTTGTTCCCGGGCATGTAAAAAGTCAAATGCACAAGTCCCTTGTTGTTTGCATGTCCTAACACATCTTTTGCTTCTTCAAGAGAAATCTTGCGCCCCCTGCCCTTTTCTATGTTTTTTACGGCAACTTCGTCAAAAAGAAAACAGACTTCTAGCGGGTTGTCACAACGTTTGTAGTGAGTTCTACATTCGCAATCGGTGAGCGCAATGGTTTTTGCAGTGCGAAGTATCTCAAGAGCCTGTTCCGTCGGCAGGACCCAATGCTTTGTTTCAACCGACTCACGGACTGGAACAACTCTGGATGCATAGGGTATCTCACCCGCTTTCAGCCAGTTATCATATTTCTCAAGCCTTTTCTCCAAAAAGTTATCTTTTTTCTTAGGTTCCATTTTTACAACCTTTCTGTGAAAGATAGAATTATTTATAAAATATTTGTGTATATGGTCGTTCGGAGAAAAACGCAGCTCTGTCTTTTATTCGTTGCCATATTTCAGAAAGATCGGCATTAATAGCCTGTTCAGGACATTCCTTCATACAATTGAAACAAAAAACACAACTATCGCCAAATTCCGGATATGGTTTAAAAGTAACAGCATCCACTGGGCAGACTTCTGAACAAACCTGACATTGATTGCAAAGCTCGGTATCGACGGTTCGTTCCGGCATATGCGCTTTGGCAGCTTGAAGGCTAACTTTTTCCATCTCAGCATGATTCTCTTTGGTTTGATAGGCCAGGTCGGATAATTTTATCCCTTTCGGATGATCTTCGTAAAGTATTTGGTTAACATGATTCACAAGTTCCTCAACCATATGGTCGTCGTCAGCATCCGGATGCCCTTTGCCCAAAGCATTTTCAAGGGGCCACATCAAGGAATGGACAGCCAGGATCTTGGCTGCGCCGAGAATCGGTAATCCCTTTTTTAATAATTCTTTGCCCATTTCATACAAAGATATCCCGCTGCAAGCGCCTCCCCAGGTGACAAAAGGAACGGCGAAGGCGCCGGTATTCTCTTTGAGTCCGGCGATACATTCCATTACAAGCGGAACCGCATGAGAGACATACACCGGAGAGCCGATAAAAAGACAGCTCTTGCATTCTGAGTCTTCCATCTGCTGTGAAATCGTCATGGCGATATCACTGTTGCATTCAGCCAGGTCGAATGAGGACACCTCAGCACCCAGTGCCAGAAATTGTTTCTCGATAACCTCTGCGACATGCCGAGTGGACCCTGCCGGCGAAAAATACACAATGAACACTTTTTTCTTTTTAATAATTATTTCCTTATCTTATTATCACGTTGCTTAATTGTCTTCTCCAATAAAATAATGCCTATATAATCTGAATCTTGCACAGACAATTTTGAAGTAATAATGGCAGTATTGCGAAAATTCCAGCCAGATAAAAAAGAACTGTTACATAATGATATGTAACAAATCAAAATATTATTAATTTTTAACCAATAACCTAAATTATTTTACATATAAGAATATGTTAACGCCTTCTATCTATTGAACATCGGATAGGAAGATTTTTCCCCATCCCCTGCATTAGCCGATCAATACTAGTCCGCAAACCGTTTCCATGGAAACCGTATCCAGATCGTTTTCCCGGGGAGTTTTGCTGGAGATCCAGCCGGCCGCCCTCTTTAACTTGAGTACGTTAATTCCAAAACCGGACATGGACGGCCGAGCAAAAAGTGGATTCCGGCATTCGCCGTTTTTTGCTATAACCCGGCAATCGGTATAATCCCGACAAAAGATCTGTTTGCAGGAACCTCCCACATAGGCGTTTGAATCATGAAACCCCATCTCTGAAGCCGAACGTTCGATACTTGCGGCAATTTCATGAAGCAGTTGAAATATATCGCGGCGTTCATCTGAAAAAAGTATTTCAGAAGGAACTTCGATCTTAAAAACCACTGCATGTTCAAAGGTTTTTAGTAATTTTCGAAATCCGGCTGGTCCTGCAACATGAGGGGGACAACTGGCTGAAAGACCGTAGTTTTCACATCCGGGTGCTCGACACAGGTTCGCCAAATCATCCTCAACTGAAATGTCAATGGTGAAAATGGCTCTTGCATCGCTTGCGCCCAATTGACATGCAAGTTGCGTCAATTTTTCCAGCGCTTTTCCCACATTTTGTCTAAACTGTTTATTATCGACTGCCTTAGCCGTATCGTTCTTTTGAAACACAGTGTTACAGAAGGTACATTTGCCTTTAGTCTCATCCGTCCAAATTTCGATATTCATTCCGCAGTCAAGGCAGACGAACAACTCCGGTACAGCCCTTGAAACCGGATCATTTCCAGGACATTTGAAATAAAGTTTAGTGTCCATTGTTTTTTCTCTCGTTTATCCAGGTCATCACAGGTTCGATCCAGATACCTTCCGGCTCAAAAAAAAGCCTGTGCCCTTTATCGCTCTTTAATGTTATTTCCTTATTCGAGATGCCTATAATGGTTTTTGAAAATACTTTTTGGCAGCTTTTCGCTATCAAATCCGATGAGGCATAAATAGACAAAAAATCGCCTTTAAGCTGTGTAAAGTCAGGATAAGCTTTCGATAGCGGTTTGATTTCACAACCCGCCATTATGACGTAGCCGATTTTCGGGTTTCCCAACTGAGAAGCCGCGCAAAGAGCTATAACACCCCCCTTGGAATGCCCTGCAATGGTAATGCGATCCGGTGAAACACCGGCATCCAGAAGCCTCTTGACTTGGCGGACTATTTTTAATGAATATTCCGAGGGGATAATTTTACCGGACCGCACTTCGCCGATGACTGTAAAGCCGTTGTCTGCGAAGGTCTTTAAAATATCATGATACTTGCAGACGCTGTTTGGACCATGTTTTTCCACATAATAGTTATGTAAAAAGAAAAAATATCGAGCTGAGGGATCGATAGTGGACGGCATTTCATAAGACGCCGTCTTTGCACATGAGATTGATGCAAAACTCAACGAAATCAGTACACAAATCATTACCCTAAGCAAGATTATGCTATTATTTAGGCTCTTTGATCGTTCCATCATCCCTTCCTTTAAAGTTGTAACGTCCTCGCCCTATCGCCTATCAACGAGCTCGGGCTCTCACCCTAAATTTCTAACAACGTCAATACGTCGATATAAACCTAATTACAGCTCGCCAGTTAATTTCAAATTAATTTTGAACTAATAATGAAATAAAAGCAAAATCTGATTAGAAAAACATCACCCATTTGGGGGATCATCCTTTATTTTTTGATTTTTGTTTAATGCATCAATCACTGACTTTTTTTAGCTATCCTTTTGTCCGCCTTTTCAAGTTCATCCATCAACCGAGCGTCGTAATAAATACTTCTTGAAGAATATCGTCGGCAATACTTTCGTCTGAAGTACGTTTCAAAATAAACTGTCTGAGGTTAGCGCTGAAGTCTCTTTATATTTTTTGATGTCGTTCATTGGCTTTTCTTTTATATACAGACGAAATTTATGATCATTCAAAAAAAACCACCCTATCCCCCAAATGGGTGATGTATTTTAGTTAAAAATCATATAAACGACCGGTAGGTTATCATTTACTACCGAAAGTATGGTGAAAGAATCGGTTTTTCCGTTGCCATGATGCCCAGGCGCTTCCATCTGATGCCGTTAAGCTGCCCTTGCTAGCGCCGATGAAGCGAAAGCCGTAAGTTGTTCATTAATACAGAGGGGAAATTATGAATTCTGTCAAATCTAACGATTTAAAGAAAGAGAAAATTTGTTGCAGTTTCTGCCGGATAAAAATAAAAGCAAAAGAAGAGCACAATCATAATTCCAAAGTGTTGTGTGAAAATTGCTATATAGATATCCGTTCTCCTCGTGTCCGAGAAACGCATTGGCAATATCTGATTTCGATAAAAACCGGTTATTTGATCCCAGTCAACCGTGAGAAATACGCTAAGCCATATAAACGACCGGCAGGTTAAGTCATTAACATCTTGCAAAGTTCGAGGCTTGAATGATGATAGAGATAGTCGAAGCAAATACAAAAATACTGATTACAAAAGTAAAGGAGCTTTTTCTGGAATATTCTGAGTCATTGGGGTTTGATTTGAGCTTCCAGAATTTTGATGCTGAATTGGATAATTTCCCTGTGCAGTATTCTCCCCCTACGGGAAGTCTGTTTTTGGCCTTATCACAAAATTTGCCCATAGGCTGTGTGGGTGTGCGATATTTTGAAGATGGTATCTGCGAAATGAAGCGCCTATTTGTAAAGCCGAACTTCAGAGGAAAACGTGTCGGAAGGCTGCTCGCAGAAGCAGCCGTCAAAGCAGGAAAAATTTTAGGATATGAACGAATGAGGCTGGATACTCTGCCCACAATGGAAAAGGCCAACCATTTGTATAGGTCGCTAGGATTTATCGAAATAGAGCCTTATAGATACAACCCCATTGAAGGGGCAAAATATTTGGAACTGAATTTGAAAGAAAGATAATATTTGGCTTCGAGGGTGAGGCTATCAAAAGACCGGGGATCGTTACAGTTACTGTTGAAGTCAAGAATGGGCGACCCTTTAAGGTCCAAGTAGGCGGTTATGCCACGGTCGCGTTCAAAACAGAAATAAAAATATGAATGCCTGTGAAACGACCCTTCAATTCAGGGGACTCGCTAATGTTCGACACTGATCTCCAACTTATTTTTTACTACTCGGGCGAACCAACAAATAGAGGCACCACCTTAAACTGCGTAACATCCACCAGTCCTTTGTCCGTGATTTTCAACTCGGGAATGACGGGAAGCGCCAAAAACGATAACGTCATAAAAGGATCGTGCAGGGTTGAACCGAATTCACGGGCGGCGTCGAGCAGACGATCCAGCTGATCGTTTATGGTTTGGATGGGTTCGAAAGACATAAGCCCCGCGATGGGAAGCGTTAGATCAGCGCATACCCTGTTGTCACATACTGCTGCCAACCCCCCTCCCATGGTTATCAAGGCTCGAACTGCTGTTTTCATATCCCCATCGTTGGTCCCGACAACGATGATATTGTGGGAGTCATGAGCCACGCTCGATGCCAGCGCACCCCGCTTTAAGCCGAAACCGCTAACAAAACCTTTTCCGGTATTGCCCGAGCCGGAGTGCCGATCAACCACCATAATTTTAAGAATATCCCGGTTAATGTCGGAAACGGCCGCCTTCTCTGATATTAACGCTTCCTTGATAGATTGGCGGGTTATTACCTGATGGGGGACCACCTCGATAACCCGGATGTGTCGGCCTTCTTCAGGAACGGAAAAATCTATTTTCTCAATCTCCAAGTTCATGGAAGGCCGCACGGGTATGGGTTCGGGGGTATCGATTCCAGGCAATATCTTTCCGTCTTCGACCACAAGAAGACCCTGGTGGTAAACCTGTTCTACATGAATGTCGGCAATATCTGAAAACACAACCATATCTGCCTGTCTCCCGGGTCCGATAGGACCCAAGTGACCCAATCCAAAATAATCAGCTGGATTAATGGTGGCCATCTGAATGGCCGTCACAGGGTCTACACCGGCCCGGGTTGCCCGACGAACCATTGAGTCTATGTGTCCTTCTTCCAAAAGATCATGGGGATGCCGGTCATCCGTGCACCACATCAGACGAGGGGATGTTTTTGAATTTATCATCGGAATCAGGTCGTTAAGATTTTTAGCGCCGGTGCCTTCACGAATCATTATATACATTCCCGCATTCAGTTTTTCCGTGGCTTCCCGGGCTGTGATAGATTCATGATCACTTGAAATTCCAGCTGCAATATACGCGTAAAGATCGCGGCCGGCAAGACCGGGAGCATGGCCGTCAACAGGTTTACGGTGTTTTCGAGTGTTTTCGATTTTACGCAAAA
>Ga0209165_10000810_pt1 | contig 10599 bp, 7 predicted proteins | sample tdAd001_FD_187122 | JGI IMG/M metagenome (GOLD analysis project Ga0209165, IMG submission 187122) | Marine sediment microbial communities from the Atlantic coast under amendment with organic carbon and nitrate - tdAd00.1 (SPAdes)... | ecosystem: Environmental > Aquatic > Marine > Coastal >... | reverse complement strand
TATTGCCAATCTGGTTATACTGGATCTGGTGAACATGACCATAGATAACCGTAACCTTGTCAAACGGTTTCAGCAGTGCCTGCACCTGTTCTGCATCATCGGTCCAGAAATTCCAGCCCTTGTGGATCTTCTGTATTGGTGAATGCGAGAAAACAACCACGGGCGTGTCTTTGCCGACCTTGGCAAGGTCTTTCTGCAACCATTCGCGTTGCGAGTCACCCACCATGAAAGGCTGGCCATCCGGATTATCCAGACGCGCCATTTGCAACATACGGTCCATGCCCTTGTCCCATTTTTTATGCATCCACTTTTCATGCGTCAAAATGGAGTTGAGCACAACGAAGTGAACGCCCTTGTGGTCGAAACTGTAATAATCCGGACCCAGTTGTTTTTTCCAGTAATCGCCCAGATCCAGATAATAGTCATGCTCACCCATGACGTAATGCACTTTGCCATTCAAGCCACCCAGTATATCCAGGCCGTGATCGATCTCTTCCGGTTTTCCAAGCTGTGCGATATCTCCACCATAGAAGACAAAGTCCGGTTTGGGATCCATCAGGTTGGTTTCTGCAACGGCTCGAATCAGTCCCCTGTCCCAGTTACGAACAAAGTCATTACCTTTGACATGCGTAATGTGTGAATCGGATATATAAGCAAAGGTAAAATTTTCTGAATTACTTTTACCGAACGACATCTCCACAACAGACAATGGCAAGCTGCCGGCTGCAACCAGAGCTGCAGACTTTTTCATGAAATCTCTTCTGTTCATGCTTTTTTTCATGTTGTTCTCCTGCAGTTAGAATTTTTTGGCCAGGGCCTGGTATTCAGGACTGGTCAGTGCATTCATGAATGCAACCAGGTCTTTCTTTTCCTGGTCGGTCAGGTTCAATGGCTTGATGCCACCGCTGATGAAGCCGGACACCGGATCGCTTTCTTTCAGGCGACCGCCGTTATTATAAAAATCGACGACTTCTTCAAGTGTTTCCAGGCTGCCGTCATGCATGTAGGGTGCTGTCACCGCAATATTGCGTATTGTTGGTGTCTTGAATGCACCGACTTCTGTCGGATTTTCTGTAACCGCAAAACGTCCCAGCTCTGACATATTTTCCTGTGTCAGTACGGTTTTATCGACATCTGCGCCCTTACGCTTGGCTGCAAGCATCTGCGCTGCCGTTTCGCTCTCCTTGCCTTTTATTTTCTTGAAGCCAACACCGATATTATGAAAACGGTTATCAGTAAACAGAGCCTGGGTTTCTTCGATGACATGACAGGAAACGCAACGTCCCTTGCCAAGATAAACAGCGAGTCCGCGTTGCTGCGCTTCATTCAATGCACTCTTGTCACCACCATACATGTACTTGTCGAATGCTGAATCGCCTGCAACAATGGTGCGCTCAAAACTGGCAATAGCCATGGAGACATGATCCATGTTGATTTCATCAGCGTTGACGTTGAAAACCTGTTTGAAAGCGCTGGTGTAATCTTTGTCACCACGTATCACTTCGATGATCGGGTCATGATTTTTCAATCCACCTTCTACCGGATTGACGGGAGGCTGTTTTGACTGGCCTTCCAGGTCCGGTTCACGCCCGTCCCAGAACTGTGATGTGTAATAGGCCGCATTGATGACTGTAGGCGCGTTGCGCGTACCAGTGAGGCCATTAAATCCTTTGGATACTCGCAGGTTGTCGGTAAATCCTTTCTCGCGGGCATGGCAGGTCGAACAACTAACTTTGCCATCCGCGCTGAATCGCTCATCATGATAAAGCCTGTCGCCAAGTGCAATCTTCTCCGGTGTTTGCGGATTGTTTGCCGGTACGGGTACCGGTGGCAGCCCCAGTGGTGCAGCAATAATTGCCTGGCTAGACAAGCCAAGAACCAGAATCATAAACAGTAATCTTGTTTGCATCATCCCCTCCTTTATTAGCACACTTTAAAACTCTAATATACATAGCATTGTTATTGTTCAATTCATGGAGTTCACTGTATGACTGCAGGATGAGAATTGCCAGTAGAAAATATTAATAATGGCGATAGCTTCCTGCTATCATAAACCATGTATTCATATTCCCTATCGTATAGAAACTATGGATTGATTCAAACTATTGATAATCCAGCACCATGACACTAACTGAATTACGCTACATTGTCGCCGTTGCCCGCGAGCGCCACTTCGGCAAAGCCGCCAGGGCATGCCATGTCAGCCAGCCGACATTGAGTGTCGCCATCAAAAAGCTGGAAGAAGAACTCGGGATTTCAATTTTCGAACGTGGCAGCAATGAAGTTTCGCTGTCACCCGTCGGTGAACGTGTAATACAACAGGCTCAACAGGCACTGGAAGCAGCCGACAGTGTCCGGCAGGTTGCACTACTGGGCAAGAACCAGTTAGCGGGACCCCTGCGCATCGGCGCAATCTACACCATCGGCCCCTATCTCTACCCTGAGCTGATTCCCCTGTTGAGAAAAGCCGCACCGGAAATGCCACTGGTGGTTGAAGAAAACTACACCTCGGTGTTGACCGAGAAGCTTAAACGGGGCGAGCTTGATGTGATCGTGATTGCTCTACCGTTCACAGAACAGGGCATCGTCACGCAAACGCTTTATGACGAACCGTTTGTGGTGTTACTTCCAGCTTCACATCCATTGACTGCACGTAAAACAATATCATCCTCTCAACTCGAAAATGAAAATGTTCTGCTGCTTGGCAAGGGCCACTGTTTCCGTGATCATGTGCTGGAGGCATGCCCTGCCTGCATACCCAAGCCGGGGCTTATCGGCGACCTGCCGCACACCATCGAAGGTAGTTCGCTGGAAACTATACGTCACATGGTGGTTTCCGGGCTGGGGGTAACCGTACTGCCTTGCACGGCTGCCGGTGCTCACAGTTATTCGCAACGCCTGCTGACCATACGCCGCTTCAGTAACCCTGTACCGCACCGCAGCGTAGCCCTCGCCTGGCGCGTGACTTTTCCTCGACCCAGGGTTATTGATGCTCTCAACAGGGCAATTCGCGCCTGCAACCTGAGCTGCGTCAAGCACGTACGCGGCAAAAAATAATAATGTGTAATCAACAAGATAGACCTAATTCAGGCATTCTTGATTCATATCAACAAGCGTACAAAGAATCAGGAGTAATTTAACAACTGGTAAGAGGTTTTACTTTTACTCAAGGCCATGGGTATAGTGATAGCCTCTTATCCCACCCTCAGATTGGTTGTGTCGCGAAGGCGGTGTAGTACTCCAACTACACCGCCTTTTTCATTTCCGCTTTTTTATTCAAATTAATTGTAATAATCAGTATTTAATACTGACAGTCAGTGTCATATTGATTCAAACTCCGACTAAGATTTTTTATCAGCGCAGATGAGATTGGCTACACGAAAAGGCTATAGATATTTATCTCTCGCAGAGGCGCAGAGAACGCAAAGAAAGATGAATAAAACGAAACCTTCATTGCAAAAAATACATATCACCTCTGCGTTCTCTGCGCCTCTGCGAGAAAACAGGATGTTAAACCTCCGGCATAGGCAGGTTTCCCAGCCAGGCGAAAACTTGCAGCAACTGTCAGATCATGTCTGAACGACTACAAATTTAATGACAAGCACATTGAATCGGGTGAGCATGACAGCATGAACTCAACAAAACGCCACGCTCTGATTCGACGCATGCATGTGCTGCCTGTCTGGCACCACGATCAGTGGCCTGTTGCACGTTGTAGAAACTAGATTAATTTTTCTTTTTTTCTAAAGGCCGCTGATTAACAACCAGCGGCCTTTTTTATTGCCTGCATGACTGTGTATACATCACTAAAGGAGGTAGATAAAACAGTGTCTGTTCCTGCAGCTTATCTGACAGTAATCATTATCTGGAGCACCACACCACTGGCGATCCAGTGGAGCGGTATTGGTGTCGGTTACGAATTCGGTGTTGCTGCCCGTATGCTTATCGGCCTGCTGGCGCTGTTGCTGATGATCCGCCTCAGAGGACTACCGCTGCCCTGGAACACCCATGCCCGCAACGTGTACCTGGTAAGCGGAGTATCCATCTTTATCGCTATGAGCTTTGTTTACTGGTCGGCGCAATATATTCCATCTGGCTGGATATCGGTTATCTTCGGTCTGTCGCCGATCATCACCAGTGCCTTCGCCACGATAATATTGCGTGAAAGCAGGCTGACAGCAGGTCGCGCCATCGGCATGTTACTTGGCTTGCTTGGACTCGCCGTGGTGTTTGCAGAAGGTCTCTCGCTTGCAGATACCGCATGGATGGGTGTTGCCGGTGTTACCATCGGAACAGTTTCGCACTCACTCGGTGCAGTATTGCTGCAAAAGCTCAAGACTGATATTCCTGCGATTTCGATTACTGCGGGCAGTCTTATCGTTGCCACACCCTGTTTTATTATGAACTTTGTGTTGATGCAGAGCTGGCCCGAGAGCATCAGCACGGTGACCATGCTGTCGATTGTGTACCTGTCAATTCTGGGATCAGCGATAGGTTTTCCACTGTACTTTTATTTATTGAAGAACCTGAATGCTGAACGTGTTGCCTTGATCGCACTGATAACGCCTGTCACTGCACTACTGGTAGGTGCGTATTTTAATGATGAGGTTATCAGCACAAGAGTATGGCTGGGCACTGTACTGATTGTTGCCGGTCTGGCGATCTATGAATACGGCAAACACCTGCCGTTTACCAGGAAGTGGCAGAAACGCTGGAAACAGCGGCCGCTATAAGCTTGCGTGGGTGTTGTATCTGGAGTTGGGTCAATGTAAAAAGCCCAACTCCAGTCTTTTATTGACGGCCTTGACCAGCTGCTGGATATGATCTGCATTGGCAGCGAAATCTGCCTGACCAATACGTGAATGTGCACGTATATGCAGCGCCGTTTTCGTTTCACCCTCTTCGCAAGCCTGGGGCTTTATTTCAACGTTCACATCATCCATGAATAACAGTAAGGGGGATTTTGCGACCATGTCCAGTCGCCATTCAACATCATCGCTGTCCATGATAGACCAGCCCAGATCATTGGCCGCATCCTTAACGGCTATGTATAACTCATCTGGCTCAATATCAAACACCGGAGTGCGAAGCTCAGGGAAAGGATGAACATCAGATGTTCTTGCCGCGTTGGTTGTCAGATAGACGGCCAGTCTTTTTTTCAGGCCCGGTGGTTCAAACAAGGGTGCGTGGTTCTTGAATAATGTTCCAATGACAATCAAGACAAGGATTACGACTATAGCGATAACTATTTTCATACAGTATCCATCATTTAACCTGAAGCAATCATATCAGCATGTTTGCAAGCTATGCATTTTTTCACCGGCACACTGATATTAAATTCTTGTGATTAAGTCTCATTAATTTTACATATAGCTACAAAAATATTTTATATGGGCAAATTCTTATGTTCTAAAACAGCTTTTTTTCTCATTTTATAAGTCCTTGTTATGGCTTATTTTTTCAATTTTTATCCACAGTTTTTTAGACGGTTCTCCACTGTTATATACACAAGATATAGTGCTTGACTTAGGGACAAACCACATTCTATAGTAGCTCGCAGAATAACAACGACTAGCCAATCAAATGGAACGGGCATGGAACAGACAACACCAATCACAAAACACCAGAATCAATCTCGACTCGACATCCCAGCTTCAACAGATTCAGCCAATATCGCCGCCACGGCACCGGGCCGTTTCAGGGTAATCCGCAGAAACGGCAAGGTCACCGCCTATGATCGCGAGAAAATTGCCATCGCCATGACCAAGGCCTTTTTGGCCGTTGAAGGTGGCAATGCGGCGGCATCAAGCCGTATCCACGAAATCGTAGGCGAGCTTGCTGGACAGGTCGAACTGGCGCTGACTCGCCGCATTCCTGATGGCGGCACTTTTCACATAGAAGACATTCAGGACCAGGTCGAACTGTCACTGATGCGCTCCGGCAACCAGCGTGTTGCCCGCGCCTACGTTATCTACCGTGAAGAACATGCTCGCGCCCGTCAGCAGCAACAAACCGAAGCTGTCGTTGAGGATGCTTTCGATGAAGCCGTCTCTGACATCGAGGTGACCCTGGCTGATGGCAGCAGACAGCCACTTGACAAGCGGCGCCTGCAGGCCATCATCAGGGAAGCCTGCGACGGCCTTAAAGATGTTGATGCCAGTGCGATTCTGCAGGACACCGAACGCAATCTTTTCGATGGCGTACCTGAAAAAGACGTGTCACGTATGCTGGTGATGAGTGCACGCACCCTGATCGAAAAGCAGCCTGACTATGGCTATACCGCTGCCCGCCTGCTGCTGGATGACATGCGCACCGAAGCACTCAGCTTCGTCTACAACAACTTGACACATGCAACCCAGACTGAAATGTCCAGCCTGTATGCTGATTACTTTGACAAGTACATCAAGCGAGCCGTAGACCTGGAACTGCTGGATGCGCGCCTGCTTGAATATGACCTGCATCACCTGGGTAAGCAGCTGCTGGCCGAACGTGACCATCAGTTCACCTACCTGGGTCTGCAAACCCTGTATGACCGTTATTTCATTCACTCGAACAACATACGCTTCGAGCTGCCGCAGGCCTTCTTCATGCGTGTTGCCATGGGACTGGCCATTAACGAAGTCAATCGTGAAGAACGCGCCATCGAGTTCTACAAGCTGCTGTCATCCTTTGACTTCATGAGCTCGACACCCACCCTGTTTAACTCCGGCACCCTGCGTCCACAGTTATCAAGCTGCTACCTGACTACGATACCTGATCATCTCGATGGGATTTTCAGCTCCATTAAAGATGATGCGCTGCTGTCCAAATACGCCGGCGGCCTTGGTAATGACTGGACACGTGTTCGCGGCATGGGCGCACACATCAAGGGCACCAATGGCAAGTCACAGGGCGTTGTTCCTTTCCTCAAGGTTGCCAACGATACCGCCGTTGCCGTTAACCAGGGCGGCAAGCGCAAGGGTGCCATGTGTGCCTACCTCGAAAGCTGGCATATCGACATCGAGGAGTTCCTCGACCTGCGCAAAAATACCGGCGATGACCGTCGCCGTACACACGACATGAACACCGCCAACTGGATTCCGGACCTGTTCATGAAGCGTGTCGCCGAAGACAGGGACTGGACTTTATTTTCTCCTGATGAAGTTCCGGACCTGCATGACCTGAGCGGCATGAAATTTGAAAAAGCCTATGCTGCATATGAAAACATGGCTGCCAACGGCAAGATGCGCGTTTACAAAACCATCAAGGCCGCCAGCCTATGGCGCAAGATGCTGAGCATGCTGTTTGAAACAGGCCACCCATGGATTACTTTCAAGGATCCATGCAACCTGCGCTACACCAACCAGCACGCCGGCGTGGTACACAGTTCAAACCTGTGCACAGAAATCACCCTGCACACCAACGACACCGAAATCGCCGTGTGCAACCTGGGTTCAATCAACCTGCCAGCCCATATTAATGAAAACGGCCTGGATGCCATCAAGCTGGAACGCACCATCAATACTGCGATGCGCATGCTGGACAACGTAATCGACTACAACTACTACAGCGTACCGCAGGCACGAGATTCCAACCTGAAACACCGCCCTGTAGGCATGGGCGTGATGGGTTTTCAGGATTCACTTTATAAGCAGCGTATGCCGTACACCTCTGAAGAGGCGGTTGAGTTTGCCGACCGCTCCATGGAAGCCATCAGCTACTTTGCTATCAAGGCTTCTACCAACCTGGCTGAAGAGCGTGGCCGCTACCCCAGCTTCGGAGGGTCATTGTGGAGCAGGGGCATACTGCCGATCGACTCGATCGATTACCTGGCCGAGGGCCGCGGCAGCTACCTGGATCTTGATCGCAGCCATACCTTTGACTGGGATTCATTACGTGCACGTGTACAGAAGGTCGGTATGCGCAACTCCAACACCATGGCAATTGCACCAACTGCAACTATTTCAAACATCTGCGGGGTCAGCCAGTCAATCGAGCCGACTTACCAGAACCTGTTCGTAAAATCGAACCTGTCGGGTGAGTTCACTGTGGTGAACCCCTACCTGATCGAGGATCTACGCGAGCGCGGCCTGTGGGATGAAGTTATGGCCAACGATCTCAAGTACTACGATGGCAGTGTACAGATGATCGACCGCGTGCCTGCCGATCTGAAACAGCTTTACCAGACTGCATTCGAGATCGACCCACGCTGGCTGGTTGAAGCCGCAGCGCGTCGTCAGAAATGGATCGACCAGGGCCAGTCATTGAACCTGTACATGTCAGAACCCAGTGGTTCAAGACTCGATTCGCTATACAAGCTGGCGTGGGTACGTGGCCTCAAAACCACTTACTACCTGAGATCCATGGGTGCAACCCATGTTGAAAAATCAACCATGGGTACAGAACGCGCAAGCAAATTGAATGCGGTAAAGAACACAGCGCAGGAAGCCACTGAATCAACAGCACCAAAGGCATGTTCAATCCTTGATCCGGATTGCGAGGCATGCCAGTAAGGAGCGTTGCTGTATAAGGAGCGGGGCCAATAATAAAAATAATAAAGGGCACCATGAGCGACAACACAAACATGGAGCCCGGGAGGAATCCGGGTAATGAGTCTTAGAGCTGAACTCAAACAGATCTTTTATGATCTGGAAATAATGAATAAGCCGGGGCGTGATGAAATTGCGCACTTCTGCCGCCATGCAGGCATACGGGTCTGGCACACAAGGGCACGGACAACGTGGCAATCAATAGGGCCATCAGCGATAAAACCCTGGTGGATGATACTTGAACCATTACGGACACTGTCAAATACGCGCGACAGTCTGGATAAGAATAATAATAACGACGTAATAGAGGTAATTGAGAATGCTTAACTGGGAAGACCCACTCGCAAAATTTAACGAACCTGCTTTCAAGCCACAGCATGACGAACAACATCCTCATGCCGGTGACGGTATTGTTTCAAATGCGGCCTTGATGAATACAGCAGGTGCTGCGCCCGTGGTAAACCCAGTTCCCCCGGCTAATGAAGCCACATCTGCAGCCACCTCAGTTGAGGCATATCACGCTAATGATGTTGAAGCTGATCTTACCGGTACCGGCCTGGAAAACATCGAGATGGGCGCTGAGCGTATCCAGGTTGATGACAAGAAGATCATCAACTGCCGCGCAGACCTGAACCAGCTGGTGCCATTCAAATATGAGTGGGCCTGGCAGAAGTATCTTGATGGATGCGCTAACCACTGGATGCCGCAGGAAATCAACATGACGGCCGACCTTGCCTTATGGCGTGATCCAAACGGTCTGACCGATGATGAGCGCACAATCATCAAAAGAAACCTGGGCTTCTTCTCAACCGCTGATTCACTGGTTGCAAACAACCTGGTACTGGCCGTGTACAAGCACATCACCAATCCAGAATGCCGCCAGTACCTGCTGCGCCAGGCATTTGAAGAAGCTGTGCATACACACGCGTATCAGTACTGCGTTGAATCACTGGGTCTTGACGAAGGTGAAATATTCAACATGTACCGCGAGCTACCTGCGGTTGCACGCAAGGCAGAATGGGCACTGCCATATACCAAGCACCTGGCTGATCCCAACTTCCACACGGGCACACCGGAACATGATCAGAAACTGTTACGCGAACTGATTGCCTTCTATGTCATATTCGAAGGCATCTTCTTCTATGTCGGTTTCGCACAGATCCTGTCCATGGGTCGCCGCAATAAAATGACCGGCGTCGCAGAGCAGTTCCAGTACATCCTGCGTGATGAATCCATGCACATGAATTTTGGCATCGATGTAATCAACCAGATCAAGATCGAAAACCCGCATCTGTGGACTCAAACATTCCAGCAGGAAGCGGTGCAGATGATTCGCGAAGCCGTTGAGCTCGAAACTCAATACGCACGCGACACCATGCCACGCGGTGTGCTTGGACTTAACGCACCCATGTTTGAAGAATACCTGCAATTCATTGCTAATCGCAGATGTTCGCAAATCGGGCTGGCAGAACAATACCCGGGTGCAGGCAATCCATTCCCATGGATGTCTGAAGTACTGGACTTGAAGAAAGAGAAAAACTTCTTCGAAACACGTGTTACAGAATACCAGACTGGAGGCGCCCTTAACTGGGACTAACAGAGCAGTACTTGCTAGGAGGATAACAATAATAAAAACAGGATCAAGGAAAATAAATAATAATAAGCCACGGAGGCCGGAGTAATAATTATAAGGCGGTAACCTGGCGGTTACCGCCTTTTTTAAAGCCATAACTATTGCACTTGTAAGCGGCCTGTAAGGCAATTTTACAGCACTAATACTTTAGTCTAATAGCCGCTACCTTTGGCCAGCTCTATGATCCGGCAGAGAACATGATTACTTATTATCAGCTTCTATAAGTAGATGATATTTACGATAACAAGCTGAAATAATACGAATTTATTTCGTTTGGTTTTAGTGAGAAAAGTGACAACTTCATGACGAAGGTCAGGGATTGCACTGAGATTCAGTATTAGTATCGAGAATTTACCGGGAAACCGTCTATGCTCATGCATCCCGGTTTAAATGATAACAATAAAAACGCGTAGACGAAATGAACTAAATACAGTAGCT
>Ga0209165_10000809_pt1 | contig 10611 bp, 11 predicted proteins | sample tdAd001_FD_187122 | JGI IMG/M metagenome (GOLD analysis project Ga0209165, IMG submission 187122) | Marine sediment microbial communities from the Atlantic coast under amendment with organic carbon and nitrate - tdAd00.1 (SPAdes)... | ecosystem: Environmental > Aquatic > Marine > Coastal >... | reverse complement strand
CTAAAAACATGTCCGCCCAGCTTGGAGTTAAACTCAAGGTAAGCACGGCTTCTCTGAAGAGTGTTTAGAAATTCAGCCATTAGTAAATTATCAATTTTACTACCGTTGTCTATATGAATATACCATAGGCATTCACTGGCGCGAGCCTCCAGTTCCGTGTTGCGAAGTGCACTCTCCTCATCAGAGCTTTCAAGAATAATTTTTTGCAGGGCTATCGTTGCCTGCCTGAGAGCAGCCCTTGTCTTCTGTGAACCAGGGTAGGTCAGGGCAATGTAGCGCTGGATGTCATCACGAATACCATCCTGGTCAGAGTCTATGCCTTCAAGCGTAGCCATGCCGGCTTCGCCGGGATCAGGAGGCAGGCCGCTCCCTGGAGGATTCGGTGGATCAACAGGTGGATCAACCGGTGGTTCGCTCTGGCAGTCGGGATCTGTGTCAAGATAGTCAGCATTACAGCAATCATCAGCCCAAGAATTACACTCTCCTTCGTAGGTGTTTTCTTTACAGAGTTGAACGCATTCCTTGGCCCGAAAATCTTCGACCATGAACTCGTCAGCCCCTGAGTCGGCAAGTGACGGGTTATAGGCCTGGACACAGGCTCGAACGCATGGACCGAGCTTCGCCTTTTCACCTCCCCGGACATTGCCGGAAATAAGGGGAACCAGCATTACTGCAAGAATAAATAGGTGGTGCTTTTTCATTAGATTATCCCTCCTTCAGCTTATACAAAACTGAGTATTTTTTTATGGTCCTTTCAGAAATCATCATACATATGTGCACAAATGTATGTTGCCTTGTAATGCATATAACCACCTATTTTCAATGAAAAAAAATGGCAGTTCATCTGGTAGGTGAAACTGGCAGTCTAAATTTACTGTTCATAATCCCAGGAGTATTTTTACGACTGGAAATACTAGGCAGGTGATTTTTTTTAATGAATTTTTTTTAAGAAAAAGTACAGAGAAGGAAAGTTTTTCTAAGAATTATTGGTGGAGTATTCAAATGGATGGTTGAAAAGCCGTGGGAAATGTTTCCAGGAAATGGGAAAAATAGTTTTTCGGAATTTTATTTCTGGGATGATGGATTGTTTTTTTGCATAAATTCAGGGTAGAGCCTGTCAACATATCCTTCACACATTGAAGAATTCATAGGTAGATTTTCAGAAGAAGAATCCTCTCATACTCAGGACATTAAAAAAGGCAGGGCTCAATATCAGCCCTGCCTTTGTGTGGAAATTTACACGAATTTTATGGTAGTTTTAATCTACCTTGTCAAAGTATTCTTTCTCAGCACCGCATTGGGGGCATACCCAATCATCAGGCAGGTCCTCGAAAGCTGTTCCAGGTTCAACGCCGTTTTCATAATCTCCTTCAGCCGGGTCATAGACATATCCACAGGGGCATTCATATTTTGCCATAATTTCCTCCATTAATTACTGTTATAAGATCGAATAAATAAAACTGCACATGAGAATCATTATTAATAACTTTATTTAATGTAATGAGTGAGACTGATTTGTCAACTATAAAACTATTAAATATTGGGGTTATATTTGTTTTTTCATCTCAGGATTCGGGGCACGGTAGTGATATAATGGTCTCAGGTCAGCCACCCAATAACGGTCAATCGGGCTTTGCTTTAAGCAGAATCAAAAAAAACTGCGGCTATGGCCTAGGAGCTGTTGAATAATTATGATATATTGAAAGCTTTTTTATGGAAAGGAACGCAACTCATGTTCAAGAAGAAAGAACCCACAGATATTCAGCTTGTCTACAAAGCATCTTCCTGGCTCGGGATAAGCGAGTTCCAGGTTTTTTCCGATGCCTGGCAGGCGTGGTACAATGAGAAACCTTCCGAGAAGAGGATGGAGTCTTATTTTATTAATTTCCTGGAACAGGATGCCGTTCCCTTCTGGGTGCGGAATTATGTGCGTTTTATTCTCAATAGAAAGGATCTGCTTGAAAAAGAAAAAAAGCGCTTGATCATCGGAACTTTGACATACTACGTTCCACTTCTCATTTTTTTTGTGGTCATTATGTGGGCTTTTTATAACTAGGAAAGTTGAGAAGTTCAGGATTTGCCGATACCCTTTTTGTTCACCCAAAGATAGATTATCCAGAAAGTGCCCGGCAATAGAAAGATAAGGGCAAGCCGCATGGTGAGCAGGCGGGGATCAACGCCACGGTCAAGCCCCAGCCCTGTAAAATAGGTTGACAGGCTTAAGATCAGGGTGAGAAGAGCCATTTCTGCCGCAAAAACTCTGCCGCGGAATTGGTCCGGAACAATCTGCTGCAGCAGAGTTGTACTGAATACCCATTGGATGGAACCGCCAATATGGCCGACCAGTACGCAGGGAATGGCCCATAGCAGGGTAGGCGCCTGGGAAAATAATATATAGGCTCCTGACGCTATGAAAAATGATAAGCTGATGGATCGGTACATGTCTTTTCTGGTTTCTCCCAGATAATGCCATGCCAGGATAGGCCCTAGAGCTGCACCTATACCCCTCACGGAGTATAGTATCCCGCTTTTGCCTCCCTGGCCCCCGGCGGAGAAGACCTGTTCACCAAAAACTGTAAGCAGGACTAAGATCCCACCTGAGAGTGCCCAGCCGCTCTTGACCAGTAAAAGAGTGGCAACTTCCTTATGCCGGGAAATATATTTAAACCCTAAGCGCAGATCGGTGATACCGGTCAGATCATGCCATGTGGGTTTTTCCTTTTTTTCAGCGGGAAGATGAAGCAGTTCAAGCCTGGAAAGCAGCAGGGCGGAAATCAAAAAGGTTGAGGCGTCAACAATAATTGCTGTCTGCCATCCGAAAAACTGGGTGACAAATCCCCCTAATGCCGCACCAAATGCCAACATAATAGACCAGGTAGCGCCGCTTAATGCGTTGGCCAGTAACAGTTCTTCCGTACTGCAGAGATTGGGGACAGATGCCTTTCTGGCCGGATCGTAAAAGGTCCAGATTGATTCCTGCGCCAGGGCAAGAATATATACCAGCCATACATGTTCAGGGCGACGGACAAAAAGGAAACCGAGTACGATAAATACCCTGAGCAGATCAGAAATGATCATGATGGACTTGCGTGAAAAACGGTCGGCTATAACTCCAGCTGCGGGTCCAAGAAAGGTAGTCGGGATAAATTTGGCGATTAAAAACCAACTGACAGCCCCGCCTGAGCCCGTTAGCTTTGTCAGCAGCACAAAAATACCGATATAGTTGAACCAGTTTCCCAGCTGGCTGATTACCCCGGCCAACCAGAATCTTCTGAACGGGCGATTGGCAGTAAAAAGAATTTTATATGACTGGAATCGGCCAACAGCCAGAAAGGGTTTCGCCTGTTCTTCGGGTTCGGATATATTAACTGCTTTCATAGTTTTTGGGTTATACTCATTCAGGGTTATCTTCCAAACCGTTTTTACAGGTATCGCTTTTGTTTGACAAGAGGATTATTTATTCCGTAATATTATATTGCCAGGGGTAATTTTATTGTATCCTTATTCGGTCGGGAAAATCTTCAAAAAAGGAGAGAATTATGTATAGGCCACTTGGAATGACCGTCAGCAGACATATCATGGATTTGCAGCGCATGCATCCTGAGGCGACCGGAGATCTGTCCGGGTTGCTGAACGAGTTAATTGTAGCGGCCAAGACCATTTCAGCCGAAGTAAACATGGCGGGACTTGCAGATGTTCTCGGCATGTCAGGAAAAACAAACATACAGGGGGAAGAGGTCCAGAAACTGGATGAGTTCGCCAACAATACCATAAAGCGGAGGATGGCCAGATGCGGATATGTCTGCGTTATGACCTCCGAGGAGGAAGAGGGCATCATTCCTGTGAAGGAAGGATATGAAGGCAAGTATACCCTTGCCTTTGATCCTCTTGATGGCTCATCGAACATTGATGTCAATGTCAGCATCGGCACAATCTTTTCCATTCACCGTCGAAAATCGGATGATGGGAAATCACCGTTTGGTAGAAGGAACACGGATATAGAAGAAGAGTGGCATCCAGCTGAGGGAAAACCGGGTTCTGCACTGGATATATTGCAAAAGGGTTGTTATCAGGTAGCTGCCGGTTATATCATTTATGGCTCCAGCACGATGCTTGTTTTTACGACAGGGGAAGGTGTCCACGGTTTTACACTTGATCCAAGTGTCGGTGAATTCTATCTCTCCCATCCTGAAATAAGAATACCTCTGAGAAGCAAGTATTTCAGTGTAAATGAAGGAAACTACAGTTACTGGAATGATAATATGCGCCGTTATATAAACTATCTGAAAGAACAGGATAAAGAGAACGGCAGACCATACAGTTCCAGGTATATAGGTTCTCTTGTGGCTGATTTTCACCGCAATCTTATTACCGGAGGTATTTTCCTGTATCCAAAGGATAATAAAGATCCTGCCAAGCCCAGCGGTAAGCTGCGGCTGCTGTATGAGGCCGCCCCCCTTGCCTATATAGTTGAACAGGCAGGAGGAAGGGCGATAACGGGCGATGGCAGGGAGATAATGGAAATTGAACCCGAAGAACTGCATCAAAGGGTGCCGCTGATTATTGGATCCCGATATGATATAGATGAGGCAGAGGCCTTTCTGGATGGCAGAAAATAAGAAAAAATATAAAAAGGATAATTTTACCGATTTATAAAAAACAACAAAAAGGGGAGAGTACCATGTTTATAAGGACAGATATGATTTGTTGTATTGTGCTGTCAGCGTTACTTGTAGGATGCGCGACGACTCCAACTGTTGATAGTGGCGGGATTGCAATTGAAACTGAAGATATGCGTGCTGTGATTGTTTTCAGTGACAGTGACCGTGGCAAGATCAGGAACTATTATAGAGATCCGAAGAAAGGCAAAACAATACCGCCAGGCCTTGCTAAAAAACAGGAACTGCCTCCGGGCCTGCAAAAGCATATTGAAAAAAATGGAAAATTGCCGCCAGGCCTTGAAGGCCGGAGACTTCCACAAGACCTGGAAGGAACGTTGCCCCATTTACCTGCCGGGTTTGTCAGGCTTCAGGTTGGAGGTGATATCGTTTTGCTGAATGGAAAAACAAGGGTTGTCCTTGATGTGATATGGGATGTGTTGCAGTAGCATTAACTCTTTCAGCCCCTGTTTTTTTGTTATTCCCCTTAGGAAAAAGCAGTTTGCATCTCCACTTTATACAAGTCCGCAATACATTCTTTTCCCTGACTTAAAGTTGCATCTTTTCTTGACTTTATTTTTTTGTGATGGTATTAAAATTTCAATTCTTTTTTGATCAGGGAAATACCGAAAGGTTGAGTCATGGCAATACCCTGGTTGACAAATTGCCAAGACACGCAAGTGTTCAAAACGCATGACTCGCCGCTATAAATTAAAGGAGGAGTTTATGGGTTTCATGGATAAGCTGTTCAGCTCGTCAAAAGAGTATCCCCCCTTGAATAATGATGATCCTGCTGCGCAAAAAATTGGTGCTATGCAACAGATTATAGAAAAGTTTGTTGCAGAAATTAATGACCCGCTCGAAGTGCTTCCAGGAAATGAAACAGCCTTTTTTTTTATAGGGAAACCTCCCAAAAAATTTGGTGTTGCCTGGGTGGGGAAAGACGGCAAGGTTATAAACTTTAAAAGTCTGGTGGAAGAAAAAGGCCTTTCGATGATCAGCCTTGAACACTTGAGCGACCGTCTGAAAGAGCTTTATATCAAACATCAGGACGAACCCCGCTATTCAATGACAATTAGTGATAAACAGGTAGTGGTAACACCTTCGGAAACCCTGAAAAGTGATATACGAAAAGTGATTGATGATACTCTCGGTTGATTTTTTGTTACCAATTATCTCTTAAACCCCTCCAGGATCACCTAGAGGGGTTTTTTTATGCAATGTTCTTTACACTTTTCTCCCGGTAGGCTAATTTAGCTGCGTGAGTTTATCTTTTTGCAAACAATACTAAGGGGTCTTACAAATGGCAGATTCTGAAAATCAAGAGCAGCGCACAACAGAACGGAAACTGGTTGAAGCAGAAGTTACATTTCATACAGAGGATGACATATACATGGCCAAGTCTGTGGATATATCAGGTGCCGGGATTCGGATTGTAACTGAAGAACCTGTCGATATCCGTATCCAGATTAGAGAGGAGGACGAGCTGGTTCAATATGATGCACAACTGGTATGGGTTAAAGTAAAAGATGACGGCACCATGGAATATGGTTTGAAATATTAACCTCAAGTTTGCCTTGGTTTTGCAGCAGGGCTATTGAGAGTCTTAGCATCCAGTTTGTTTTGATCTTTGTCCCCTTATGATTTCCTCTTTGCCTGTTGCTGGACGTACTTGTCAACTCTAACAAGCAGCCATTCAAGGAATGATTGAGGCAGTAATTGTTACTAATTTAAGGCAGGAAGTTAATTTGAACAAAAAAGAGATGAAGAAGCTTTTGGTCGGTTTGAGTATAGCCGGTTTGATTGCAGGTGCCGGTCTGTCAATGACTGGATGTGCCACCCCATGAGGTGGCGATAAGCAAAACGGTGCAGGTAGCATCGAAATGGAGCAGGACACAACTACTCAAGAAGCGCCAGCTAAAAAATCGCAGGCTCCAGTGGCGAAGCCAAACTGCTAGTGCGGTTGGCACTAAAAAAAATATTTACCGGGCTCTGTGTGAGTAGAATACAACATCTGGAGTCCGGTTTTTCTATTTTGGGATCAGATGCAAAACAGAGAACAGGTTAATTCCCGGTTATTCAGTGAGGCATACCCGAATTCCTCCAAATTGATTCCTGAAGGTAAATGGCAGGAATTAATTGATCCTGTTACGTCAATAGAGTTTTTTCCTGACACTTTGATTGCAAAGACAGCAGAGTTGCAACTAAAAGAATATCTTGGTGAATTGGCACGCCTGGAATTATTTGCCTACAATCTGAAAAAGGATAATTTCAAGCTGGAGCAATATACAGAAAAGCTTTCGATTAATCCATCGATACAATTTTTTAAAAACACATGGAAAAATTTATCTCATCTGATTGACGGGAACGCATTAAGCGCTGAGCCGGAAAAGGGCGCAGAATCTGTTATCATGTGGTCCCATCCCATCAGTGGAATTGTAAGAGCCAAACCTGCTACTGATGAAGATCTACTGGTGCTGAAGATGGCACTTGAGGAGTTGTCGAGCCGTGAAGTAGCCCAACAGGGCGATATACATATTGCTGCGGTTGAGGCTGCTGTTGTTCGTGCTTTAAACGATGGTGTTGTTACCGGGCCGAAACCCCATATCAAAAGAAATTTTAACCCTGACAGGGACGTCGGGATTGACCGTTCATTCTTTACAGCCAGAATCTTCAGTCTACAGTGGCATATTACCCAGACCTGTGATCTGCACTGCCGTCATTGCTATGACCGCAGCCAGTATCAACCGTTATCTCTGCAGCAGGAACTATCCATCCTTGATGATTTTACAGAATTCTGCACTTCCCATAATGTCCATGGCCAGGTGACGTTCACCGGTGGCAACCCTTTGCTCCATCCAGATTTTGAAAAGTTATACAGGGGGGCGGCAGAGCGGGGATTCACCATAGCCATCCTGGGCAATCCCGCCTCCCGCGAACAGATTGAGCGCCTTAATGCTATCCAGCCACTCGCCTTTTATCAGGTAAGCCTGGAAGGGCTGGAAGAACATAATGATTTCATGCGTGGCGGTGGGCATTTTAAAAGGGTGTTGACATTTCTTGATTTGCTGCGGGAACTGAATGTCTATTCCATGGTCATGCTTACCCTGACAAAAGCCAATATGAACCAGGTTCTGCCACTTGCTGAAATTCTTCGTAACCGTTTAGATCTTTTCACTTTTAACAGGCTTTCATTGATCGGTGAAGGAGCAAATCTCGTAACTGCTGACCCTGAAAAATTCCCGGCCTTTCTCAAGGCATACTCTGAGGCGGTTGATTCTAATCCCTGTCTTGGAGTAAAAGATAACCTTCTTAATATTATCTACCATGAGCAGAAGATGCCTCTTTTCGGAGGATGCACAGGGTATGGCTGCGGTGCGGCTTTTAACTTTATTGCTGTATTGGCCGACGGTACTGTGCATGCCTGCCGCAAGTTCCCATCGCCCCTTGGCAGCCTTATGGACCAGTCTCTCTCTGAGATTTATAATTCAGCTGCTGCCAACCGCTATAGGGATGGTGCAGAAGAATGCCGGGACTGCAGGCTGAATTCCGTCTGTCGTGGCTGCCTTGCAGTCTCTCACAGTCATGGACTGGATATTTTTACCGAGAAAGATCCCTACTGTTTTTTCGAAGACTGAGGTTCAAATTTTATTTCTCAATGAAGAGCCAACTTCGTATAAAAAAATTTGTGCAGAATATTTTAGGCTGCACATGTCCTGACAAAGTTTTTGAGCAGATTGAAGACAGGCATGTATTACCTTCTTCATCTCCCCATTCTAGGAGTATCACGATTGGTGGAAGGCTTCTTGTATATGTTTGGGAAGTAGATGGGCTAATGGATCTGCAAGAAGGTCTTCTTGCAATGCTTCAAACCGGCAAAGAGGAAAGAGATGCACGTGGCCTTAACCGTTTCAGGGCCGTTCTTGCAAGCGCTAGCCCCCAAGCTGTTGAGCTTCAGGCAAAACTTTATTTCTCACAATTTGAGGATAGAGATGAGCGCATGCATCTCCATGTAGTTTCAGAAAGTGTTCTTGATTTATAATTTCCGAGCCGAAAGTTTTCGTCCATCCACTTGACAACAATCCCTGCAATGCAGAAATTCTAAATTAGAAGAGCAAGAGGGCAGAATGAATTAACTGTAAGGGTATTCTGGCCCGAGCTTATGACAGAATCTACACGGCAAGGGGGTGTTGATCATGCAGAGAACAAAATATGACCCCGTTGACACCGATTGTGTTGTCAGTGCCGCAAACTATATGGAAGTAAGTGAGTTTGTTATTTTCAGTGATGCGTATACGGCCTGGTATGGAAAGAAAGCTTCTGAAAAACAGGTTGAAAAGGTTTTTGTGGAGTATCTGGTAGAAAATAAGGTGCCTTTCTGGGTTCGCAATTACGCCAGAAGTCATGTTGCAGAAGGTGCACCAACAGATCAGACCGAAGAGTATTCTCGAACAGCGAACAATTTATTGTATCTTGCCACCATCATCGCTGAGTATGTGTTGCTGGCCAGTTATCTTGTCATACGGTAAACAGGTTCTAAATATCGCCTAACACCCATACGCGCCATTTATCCATGGAATAGCGATTCAGAAACGCAGGTGGTTGGTCTGGCAGTGCTGCAAGGAGATGTTCTTCTTCATTTGGCATGAAGCCGGAGAGGATATATAATTTCGCCTTCCAGAATGAAGGTGAATTGAAAAGATCAGCTAGCAGGCTGTGATGCAGATTTGCCATGAGGACATCCACGCCTGTATCCGGAAGTTCTTTTCTGAGATCAAGCTGCTTGACCTGAATTGTTTTTTGAACGTCGTTGTATAATGCATTCTGCCTCGTTACTTCGCAAGCCAGGGAATTATAGTCAACGGCTACCACAGAAGATGCCCCCAACCGGGCTAAACCAATTGACAACAGTCCGGTTCCGCAGCCAAGGTCAAGTCCGGTAAATTCGGAGCCCAATTCACTGCAATAGCTGATAAGTGTTTCCAGACAAAGGCGGGTGGAAGGGTGAAAACCGTTGCCGAATACCACGCTGGGGTCAATCCTGATATCTGCAGGATCTTCATTCCAGACCGGGGCAACAGTTAAAGGACCGATTGTAAAAGGGACAACCTCGTGTCCCATTTCCCAGTCATTATAATCAATATCTGCCTGGTAAAAGAGTTGGCATCCATGCTGTTGGCAGAGTTTTTCTACCAGATCGGTTTTGGGCTTATGGAAAACCAAAATAGTTTTGTCATCCTCAACCCAGGAACCGATAAGGTCAGGATCATCAAGGGTAGGAATACCCATGCCATCGATATGATAGGTGTATATTCTGGAATATCTGGAATAGGGAGGTTTGAGCATAATATCGCTTCAATTTTATAATAATATGTTTTACATGTTTAATACTCTAGGAGCCTGTCGGAGAATTATAATCATAACGAAAAGGTGAGGAATCGAGAACAAATTTTCTGGAATTTGAGGCGAACAGCAGCGCTATTTAACAATAATTCCTGGAAATTTGGGCCGATTCTCTCGATTTTGTAGTAGATTCGGAATTCTCCGACAGACTCCTAGTAGCTGTATTAGTGTATTACATAAAGACAACAGGTAAAGAAAATTCTGGAATAAATATATGGAAAACTACAAATTGGTTTTACCGGGGCACCTCAACCATTATGGCTATCTCTTTGGAGGCAACCTCCTGCAATGGGTTGATGAGGTTGGCTGGATTGCAGCCAGCCTGGACTACCCGGGCTGTAATTTCGTCACCATTGGTATGGACAAGGTCGAGTTTAAGAAAAGCGTACGCCAGGGAGCGCTGCTCAGGTTTGAAGCCAGGCGGTCCAGAGAAGGAAATACGTCGGTACAATATACGATTGATGTTTATCTGCACGATATTAAAAGCGGTGATGATGAACCGATTTTTTCGACCAATACGACCTTTGTCTGCATCGACAGCCAGGGGAAA
>Ga0209165_10000807_pt1 | contig 10630 bp, 5 predicted proteins | sample tdAd001_FD_187122 | JGI IMG/M metagenome (GOLD analysis project Ga0209165, IMG submission 187122) | Marine sediment microbial communities from the Atlantic coast under amendment with organic carbon and nitrate - tdAd00.1 (SPAdes)... | ecosystem: Environmental > Aquatic > Marine > Coastal >... | reverse complement strand
ATGAGAGGTCATACTCTTATCTGGGGGAAATACCCGGGAAGGACTCATCCAGTTGCCTGGATTAAAATGTCAGAACAGGCAGAAGATCCTAAAGCCGCCATGACCTCAATTATTACCAGATATATTACGGAAGTGATGACCCATTACAAAGGTAAGGTCCCTACCTGGGATGTGGTAAATGAACCCATGGGTGGGCCAGTCCTATATGAGAATGTGTTTACCCGGACCCTGGGTGAAGCCTATATCGATCTCGCCTTCCATACAGCGTATAGTATTGATCCATCCTGCGAATTGTTCCTCAATGAAGCCATTGGAGACTATGATGGACCCCAGGGCAAAGCCTTTCTTGAGTTACTGGAACGATTAAAGGAACGCGGTGTACCTGTTCATGGAGTGGGTTTGCAAACACATCACATAAACAACATACACGATGTGGAAGCTCTGAAACGCTACCTGAGGGCCATTGGAGAGATGGGATATAAAACAGAGATCACTGAACTGGATATCCGCCTCCTTCTTTTTAAGAAGACGAAAGATCCCTACCAGGCACAGGGCGAACAATATTACCAGATTGCCAAAGCATGCATGGAAGAGCCATCATGCCAGGGCTTAACCATTTGGGGAATCACAGACAGGGAGAACTGGTTGGATGAGATTCCTCCCTTCAAATGGAAGAGTCCCAATGCTCCCTATATCCTTGATGAAGAACTGAATAAGAAACCTGCCTACTGGGGCCTCCACAGTGCACTGGTAGAACAATATCAAAATCAATAGTCTGAATTATGAAAGCAATTACCTCTATATATCTATTACAGCTGATACTCTTTGGAGTTGTATTTCTGTCGCTTCTGGTCTTACTCTTCTTTAACAGGAAGCTGGGCAAAAAGAGGCTGATGGCATGGGGAATGTTTGTGATTGGACTGCTCATAGTTGCAGTGGTATTCAAAATGAAAGCCAAGCCTCTGGAGATTGAGCCTACCTACCTGGATCAACCCGTCAGTTACAATACAAGCCTGGTTGCCGAAGCTATTAAAAGAGACTTCTATATAGGAGCGGCCGTGGAAAACGACTCTCTATTTCATCACGTGGCCAGGGAACATTTTAACTCAATTACTCCCGAGAATGCCACAAAGTGGGGATGGCTGGTTCAAAAGAATCAGGTAAATGAATATGATTTCACATCGGCCGATTCCATTGTTGATCATGCCATTGAATACGGACTCCGGGTGCGGGGCCATGTACTGGTATGGGGACGTGCCATTGATTTCTTTCATATGCCTGATCTGAATTATATCCTTGAGGATCTTAGTGAGGAGGAGAAACGGGATACCCTGGAATACCTGGTACAAAATCATATTAAGACCACGCTTAATCATTTCAGAGGCAGGATCAAGACCTGGGACTGTGTCAATGAACCCCTGGAAGTTTTCAATGGAAAAATGGATAATAACATACTCTATAAATACCTGGGGAAGGAGTATATTGCTAATTCTTTCAGGTGGGCTCACGAAATTGATCCTACTGTGACCCTTTTTCTGAATGAACAGTTCAATACATATGACTCAGAAAAAGCAATGTCGTTTCTGGAGCTGTGCAGGGAACTGGTTGAGGACAATGTACCGGTCCATGGAGTAGCAATCCAGGCGCACGCCATGTTTACGATTCCGGAATTGGAAGCATTTCGGAAATTCCTGGAAGAGCTACAGGCTTTGGGTCTGAAAATAGAGATAGCTGAACTGGATGCTCGACTCAGACTTTTTGCCCAGGAAGAGGATCCATACCAGGCACAGGGTGACTTTTTCAGGAAATTTACTAAGATCTGCCTGGATATACCGGCTGTGGAAGGGATCACTGTGTGGGGAATCATTGATTACCCGGGATTCTACGACGGATTGGGTGTCTTCAGCTGGCACGGGCCAAACAACCCGCTTCTGTTCGATACTCAGTTAAATCCCAAACCCAGCTACTTCGGGATACTGGAAGCACTTATGGAGAGATAAACATTAGATATACAAACTACTAAACACAATAAACTGTGATGAGAACGGCTTCCGGCATTATTCTTGGGATCTTCCTACTCCTAACAGGTTGTTTGCCTCAAGGTTCCAATGAGGGGGGATCAAAAAAGCCCCCTAACATCCTGTTTATCATGTCTGATGACCATGCGTCTAAAGCAATCAGTGCTTATTCAGACGAATTCATCCAGACACCTCATATTGACAGGCTGGCCAGGGAAGGCATGTTATTTCAGAATGCATTTGTTACCAATGCCATTTGCGGACCAAGCAGGGCTGTGATTCTCACGGGTCTTCATTCCCATCTGAATGGAGTAAGGGACAATCACACCAGTTTTGACCCTTCTCAGATCACTTTTCCAGGCTTACTGCAGGAATCAGGATATCAAACTGCTCTGGTGGGGAAATGGCACCTGAAGAGTCAACCGAAAGGGTTTGATTACTGGAATATCCTGCCTGGCCAGGGTGATTATTACAATCCTTCATTTATCGATAATGGAAACGATACGATTTATGAAGGGTATGTGACAGATATTACTACTGATCTTGCGATTGACTGGCTGGAGAACAGGAATGGTTCAAGTCCGTTCTGCCTGATGGTTCATCACAAAGCTCCGCACAGGAACTGGATGCCAGACCTTAAAAACCTGGATGCTTTTGAATCAATCAGGTTCCCGGTACCGGGTAATTTCCATGAAGACCTAAGCCAGAGAGCCAGTCTTAAGGATCAGAAGTTGACCATAAGGCAACACATGGATTTCCAAATGGATCTGAAAATCCCCTGCGACACTTGTCCGGTCGATGAAGTAAATAGCTGGGCTCCTGGCGCCTATGAGCTTAGGCTAAGTAGGATGAATCCGGAGCAAAGAATGAGATGGAATAAGGGGTATGCAAGCGAAATAGAACAATACTTTAACGGTGATCTCAGTGGGGTTTCCTTGGATGAATGGAAACTTCAAAGGTACCTCGAAGACTATCTGCGCTGTATCATTTCAGTGGATGAAAGTGTAGGTGCTTTACTCAACTATTTGGATGAAAACGGTCTGGCAGAGAATACCCTCGTAGTCTATACTTCAGACCAGGGATTTTTCCTGGGTGAGCATGGCCTGTTTGATAAACGTTATATGTACGAAGAGTCCATGCAAACACCTCTGCTGATGAAGTATCCAGGCAAAATTAGCCCGGGGACTTCAAACCAGATGTTGGTTCAAAATCTGGACCTAGCTCCTACTTTTCTTGAACTGGCCGGTACAGATACCCCGGCGGAGATGCAGGGCCAATCATTGGTTCCTCTTTTTTCAGATCCAGAACCCTCTGATTGGAGGGACGCTCTGTATTATCACTTTTATGAGTCAGGATGGGGTGTGAGAAAACATGAAGGGATAAGAACTGAACGGTACAAGTTGATTCATTTTTTTGATGAGGAGGAGTTCTGGGAACTATACGATCTACAGACTGACCCGGAAGAGATGAACAATCTGTTTGGGAAGGATTCATTTGAAGATCTCACAAAAGAACTATTAAGCGGATTAGATTCTCTGAAAACGGAGTTTCAGGTGCCTTCTGAGTGATTATGTTACTCAGGTAAATCTTACTATTATGAACAGGAAGCAATTCATTCAAAAGACCTTGATGGCAGCCACCACAATGGGTGTGGCTTCAAATTTGCCTTCTATAGGAAATCAGGAGTCTCAGACCAAGGTAAATGCTAAAACCCAAGGAAAACCACTCGCCATTACTATGTGGGATTTTTCCTGGCTGGAAAGACGTTGGCCCGGTGCCGGATATGAGGATTGGAACCTTGTGCTCGATGAATTGGTGCTGAGAGGATATGATGCTGTAAGAATTGATGCTTATCCCCACCTGGTGAGCAAAGATTCTGATGCAATCTGGGAATTGCTGCCGGTATGGAGTACGCAGGATTGGGGGAGCCCAGCTGTCAACAGGGTACAGGTGCAACCTGGTCTGAATAAATTCATCGAAAAATGCGCAGAACGTAATATAAAGGTGGCCTTGTCCTCATGGTTCAGGCAGGACAAGACCAAAGCATACCTGGATATTAAATCGCCTGAGATCCTGGGACAGATCTGGGTAAATACTCTGCAGCAGATCGAATCCGCCGGACTATTGGATTCCATACTGTATGTGGATCTGTGCAATGAATTTCCATTGATTGCCTGGACCCCCTTTCTGCCAGAATCCTTCAAACGTGACCAGTTCTTTCCTCTTTCAAACAAAGAACAGCTTCAGTGGATAAACGAAGCGCTGGGAGTAGCCCGCACAACTTTCCCGGACTTAGATTTTGCATTTTCTAATTGGGAGAACTGTGGAATAGTTGAACGGAATCTATCACAATTTGATATACTTGATCTTCATATCTGGATGGCAGGTGGCCCATTCTATGAAAAGGTGGGTTACAATTATGAGAAATTTGAAAGCACAGGGTATGACAATCTGGCCATGAAAGGTGAAAGCACTTACCGGGAGGATCCTGAATACTGGCAGAATGTGCTGAAATATCGCATTCAGTGTGCAGCCAAAGAATCCAGGACCATAGGAGTTCCATTATCAACCACCGAATGCTGGGCTGTGGTTGATTATAAAGACTGGCCCTTGCTTGCCTGGGATTGGGTGAAAGAGTTATGTGCTATTGGTGTAAAAGAGGCTGCTTCCACCGGACGATGGACCTCCATGGCCACCAGTAATTTTTGCGGACCTCAATTCGTGGGCATGTGGCGCGATGTGGAATGGCATCAGAGACTGACTGAAATCATTCATAATGCATCCATAGATAATGATTTACTATAAAAGAAAATAAGTCTATCTGAATGCTTAGAAAGTGTATCATACTTTGTCTTCTGCTAATTCTGGCCTCTTGTTCCAAGAGCAGGAAGGTGGAGATTATTATTGATTCAAACGCATCGCCTTCTCTCCTCTTTGCAGCTTCTGAACTGGCAGATAAGCTGGGTAATATCTATCCCGAAACCCAATTCACCGTCAGTAAGCAATCCAGGAGCAAGGGCTATTCCATCCATCTGCTTACCGGAATAGGAGCCAATGAAGACCATAATGTTTTCATCCTACCTGAGCCAATCGGGGGTGCCTTCACCGTCATGCACAAGGACAGGGAGGCTGTGATCGTGGGCTTTGACGAATTTGGGGTCTTGCAGGGTGTATATAGTATGCTCGAGAAACTGGGGTATGATTTTCAGCTCTCTCATGATATCATACCCTCGTCTCAGCGACAATTTGCTTTTGATGCCTGGGAACTCACCGACTATCCGCTACAAAAAGAAAGGCTGGTATTTACCTGGCATAATTTCCTGAGCGGCTGCACCGGATGGGATCACGATCAATGGAAGCAATGGATCCTGCAATCTGCAAAACTGGGATACAATACCCTCATGATCCACACCTATGGTAACAATCCCATCCATGCATTCGAACACAATGGGATACAGAAACCCGTGGGATACCTGGCAACTTCCTCCCATGGAAGGGACTGGGGTACGGAACATGTGAATGATGTCAGGAAGCTCGTAGGAGGTGGAATTTTTGACCAGGCTGTGTTTGGCAGTAGTGCTGCCCTTGTTGAGGATAGCATGCGGATTTCAGCAGTAAAAACTATGATGCAAGAGGTATTCAAGTATGCTGATCTGGTAGGAATGAAGATCAACTTTGCCTTCGATATGGATACGTATTCGGCAAATCCGCAGGAGATCCTGAGAACTCTTCCTTCACATGCACTCATAACTACTTCCGAAGGGTATTCCATTGCGAATCCGGACACCAGGGAAGGATATGAATTTTACAGGTCGCAGGTGTTGGCGCTGCTCAATGACTATCCGCAGATTGACAGACTCATAGGTTGGACCAGAAAATATAATCCCAATCCTTATTGGATGACTCCTTTGAGATCCCTTACTCCAAAAGAGTTTCCTGAGGAATGGAAATTGGAGTACAAAGAGTTGCTTGAACGCTCTCCAGCTATGGGAGAGGACATTTATGCAGCCAGCACTTTTGCAATTGGAAAGATCTTCAGCGCATATGATCGAATTCTCAGAGAAGCAGGATCAAATACTGACTTAGGTTCAGGAAGTTGGGAGTTTGGTTTCCTCCCCACTGCTTCCTACTTCTATCCTGAGCAAGTCACCCTATATCCCCTGGATTTCAAGGTTCTATTCTACTCCGATTCCATTAGAAAACAGCTCCATACGGTAGGTTCAGAAAGATCCATGATCCCGATTGTCTGGGCACATCACGATGATCACCGCTACCTGGGTAAACCTTATACCCCTTTTGAATCCTTTCAGGACAAACTGGCTGAATCCGGTGCTTCCGGATTTGGAATCATCCATTGGCTAACCCGCCCCCTGGATATATACTTTCAAAGCCTTTCAAGACAGGTTTGGATGCAAACCATGAATGAGGACATTTCCTCTCTGAACAGCAACCACTCCAGGAAGATATTTAATGAAGAATATGCTTTGTTCGAGGAATTCCTGAACGACTGGATTCTGAAAGCTCCCATGTTTGGCAGAGAAACATCTGACTATTTCATGAACCCGGGTACATTTATCATTGGTGAATCCCCGACCGATCCGGATGCCCTCCTTCGATCCATTGATTATAGGATTGCTTTGCTCAAGGAACTCAATTCCAAGGATCTGAATCCTACAGCAAAAAAGGAGGTGGTCTATTACCTGGGACTGGAGTATTTCTACAAGAGTTTCATTCAGCAACAGACCCTCCTTAAGCAATCGAACCTGGCCTGGATGGAAGGCCGATACGAAGAAGCAACAAATCTGATAGCTGAATCTCATCCGGAGGAAAGTATTGAGCTATATAGTAATCTGCTTCAATTTTCAGGGACCACCAGAGGTGAATCGGCCATGATAATTTCCCTGAACCTCAGATGGTATCCCGATTTTATCAACCAGAAACAACTGGCCGGGCTGGAAGCCATACGCTACAACTTCCAAAGCACACAAGAGGATCCACTAGCCCAGGCACCGGGCACCTTCTCCTTTTTCGTAGATGAGGATGGGGAATTTTGGAGAGGATTGGGGGAAATCGAAATCCCCAATTCACAGGCTGAAGGCAACAATACAACTCCTACTAAGACCAGCGATCAATGGATCTCAAGCCATAAGCCAATCACCCTGAAGATACAAACCTGGCGGGGTCAGCCCCTGTCTCCCGGGAATTACAGAGCCATCTTCCATTTCAGCGATTCAATTCCTGGACCAATCAGCCTAAGTATAAACGGGCAAGAAGAGCTAAGCTACAGTTTAGAGAGTGGAAGTGAAAGTCCTCAACTTAATTTCAATTTTACTGCACACGGTGAAGCAATACAACTTGAAATGGACCCTTTGGGAAACAAAATCCTGCCAGGCAGTCTTGAGATAATTCCACAATAATGTACCTATGAAAACCATATTAAGAATTCTTGGAATCCTCCTTGCTCTCATTATCTTGATTGCCGGCTATTTTGCAATCATCTGGTACCTGCAGTTTAAAGTCGTTCCGGAGAAAGAACTTAAGTCCTACAAAGGTGAAAATGTAGATTACCCTTTTGTGGACGGTACCTTCCATCTACCTCCTTCTGCGAACCTTGACTTTTCAGCCATTCCTGAAGCCCAAACTGGAGCTTTGGCGATTGAACCGCCATACAGGCGGATTATATCTTTGAATGGCACCTGGGAGATTGAAGAAGGCAATCTGACACAGATACCCGGCAAATTTACGCACACCACACAGGTTCCCGGATTTGCCGATATGTCTTATCCTGAATTCTCGGATGTCGGAAAGGTGAAAACCCTTATAGGGCTTGGGTCTGCCACTCCTGCTGGATTCCTGTCCCTTCTTAAGTTCCGGGATGTAAACAGGGAGGCTTTCTGGTACCGCAAAGTGTTCGCCATTGAAGAAGCTATGCCTGCTGTTTCTTTCCTTAGGATCCACAAAGCCAAATATGGTTCAGAGGTCTGGCTCAATGGTGTCAGATTGGGAGAGAACAGTCGACATTTCCTTTCAGGCACCTATGATGTATCCGGAATACTAAAGGGTCGGGGTGCGGACAATGAACTGGTAGTACGGGTGGGTACTTCTGTCACTCACAATAAAAATAACAAGAACATCTACGGTGATGTGCTGGAGAAAACCAGGCAGCTTCCCGGGATATATGACAATGTGGAATTGATCCTTTCCGGTCATACGTATATCGATAAAATCCAAGTCGTGCCACAATTGCTGGAGAAATCGGTTCGTGTACTGGCCTGGGTGAATAACCGGAATGTAGAAGAGATTGAGACCAGAGTGAGATTTATGGTTAAGGATACGCTGGATCAGATAGTGGGCAATGCTGTTGAAAGCGAAACATTGCAAATGGCCCCCGGACAATCTGTCCTGGTGGAGACGGAACTATCCATGGAAGACTTCAGTCCCTGGTCGCCCGATTCACCTGTGCTTTATAATTTAATCGCCCAGACAGCCGATGATCAGTTAGAGACAACATTTGGCATGCGGGAGTTTCATTTTGATCCTGAAACAAAGGTGCCCATACTAAACGGGCAGCCCTACTACTTGAGAGGCACAAATGTACCTATATACAGATTTGCTGAAGATCCGATGCGGGGTGACAAATTATGGAACGAAGAGTGGATCAGAGAGCTATTCCATCAGTTTAAGGAAATGCATTGGAACACCGTCCGTTTTCATGTGGGGCCTGCCCCATCACTCTGGTATAAAATCGCTGACGAGGAGGGGATGATCGTTCAGGATGAGTATGCCATATGGACCTTTAATATTTTCAGATCAGGCATTAAACTGGATACACTGGTCTCTGAATATGTCGACTGGATGGAAGAACGCTGGAACCATGCTTCCCTGCTTATTTGGGATGCCCAAAATGAAAGCGCTCAGAAGAAAGAGCCACGAACCGGTTGGGCACTGAATATGGTCAGAGGATTGGACCGGTCGGACCGGCCATGGGATAACGGATGGGGCGATCCTCAAAGAGAAACTGATCCTGTTGAAATACATCCCTATCTCTATTCAGGTTCCATGTACAACTTCCTGGGAAAGGACCTGAAACCCCTTCCCTCCATTGATACTTTTGCTCATACCAAACCAGACAGCATCTTACTAAGCCAAGGATCCAATCCAGTCCTGGTTAACGAATATGCCTGGCTCTGGGTCCGCAGGGATGGTGAACCAACCGAACTAAGCGAACAAGGATACCGCACCTACTTTCCTGAATTCACTGCTTCTGACAGGTTTGAGTACTACGCATACCATTGCGCCCTGCAGACCGAATATTACCGAGCTCTCAGGGCTGCCGGGGTCATGCAGTTCGCCGGTCTAAACAGCAATTACGAAGGCTGCAAAACCACTGATATTTTCATGGATATCGAAAACCTGGTAGTTGAACCCTACATTGGTAAATACGTACGAGATGCTTTCTCACCCGAAGGAATATGTCTCTGGTTTTGGAGTGACCGCTTCCCGGCGGGAAGCAAAGAACCCATACCCATTGTACTGATCAATGATCTGCAGATTCCCCGCTTGTTGACGGCAGAGATCTCTTTTGTAAAAGATAAGGAAGCAATTTCAAATACGACTCTCTCCCCTGTGTGGGTAGAAGCCTCAGGCAAGACCATTGTGGAATTGACCGTACAGTTTCCCATGACCCCAGGAGATTATGAACTGCATGCAGAAATCATGGATCAGTATAATCGACCTGTACAATCCACCAGGAAAATAGAAATCCGATAATAATAGTAATAAGCCCAAACATTACAACATATGATACCAAAGACCATTCTAATCATTCTCGGAGTACTGGCAGTGCTTATCTCAACCATTGTGATAATAGGACTGTCAAATCCCAAATACCCCCTGAATCCCTCAGACTACAAGTGGTCGAACATGGAGGACTTCAATCCAGAATTTATTGCCGATAGCCTTCTGCAGGAGATGACTCTGGAGGAAAAAGTGGACCAGTTAAGTGGTGGTGGGGCTTTTTCAGCCATCCGGATGGGGGTGCGGTTCGCACTATTTAAACACTCCAAACCATTCCCGCTTTTTTATTCGGGCATGAATAAGAGGCTGGGGGTTCCACCCATTGCATTCAGTGATGGCCCACGTGGTGTTACAGTCAGTTCATCCACCGGATTTCCCGTAGCCATGGCGCGTGGAGCCTCCTGGGATGTGGATCTGGAACGAAGAGTGGCAGATGTGATGGGCAAAGAGCTACGGGCATCCAATTCCAATTTTTTCGGGGGACTCTGCATCAATCTGCTGAGACATCCGGGCTGGGGAAGAGCACAGGAAACCTATGGAGAGGATCCCTTTCTTCTGGGCGAGATGGGTGTGGCTTTAATGGAAGGAGTACAACAGCATCAGGTGATGGCCTGTGCCAAACATTTTGCTGCCAACAGCATTGAAAATGCACGCTTCTATGTGGATGTTCAGATGGACGACAGAACCATGCACGAGGTATACCTGCCACACTTTAAAAAAGTGGTCGATTCAGGAGTCGCCTCCATCATGAGTGCCTATAACCGGGTCAATGGCACCTATTGTGGTGAAAACACCCATCTGCTCACCGGCATTCT
>Ga0209165_10000806_pt1 | contig 10631 bp, 7 predicted proteins | sample tdAd001_FD_187122 | JGI IMG/M metagenome (GOLD analysis project Ga0209165, IMG submission 187122) | Marine sediment microbial communities from the Atlantic coast under amendment with organic carbon and nitrate - tdAd00.1 (SPAdes)... | ecosystem: Environmental > Aquatic > Marine > Coastal >... | reverse complement strand
TGGAGAAAATCATCTCCGTTCGGGGCAAGAGACCATGGCAAACCAGGTAGGTCGGATCACATTTCTGACGCTTGTCGCAGGAATCGCGATCAGCTCAGCTGAGGCTGCGGAGTGGCAACTTGTCGAGGATTCGAGCGCCGTTCGTTTTTTCGGCGTGCAGGAGGGATCGGGTTTCCGGGCACGCTTCGAAAATTTCTCGGCGACGATCGATTTCGATCCGGGGAACTCCACTGAGGGCAAGATTATTGGTGTAGTGAAGATGGACTCGGCCAAATCCGGAGACGCGGAGCGGGATGCGACCTTGCTGGAAGAGGACTGGTTCGATCCCACCAACCACCCGGAATCGCGTTTCGAATCAGAATCTATTGAGCAGCTGGATGGCGGTACGTTCGCCGCCCACGGGCAACTAACGATTATCGGCAACACTCAACCAGTCACGATGACATTCGAATTCGAGGTCGAAGGATCGACAGCGCACTTTTCCGGCAGCTTCGACATCCTGCGCCTGGATTTTGGCGTGGGCTGGGACGCGACCAACTGGGTCGACAACGAGGTCGGCGTCCAGGTGGAACTCGATTTGCAACAGTAGCTGGTTAGGAGAGACCCGATGGCCAAAGATAGTTCTGACCGACCCGATTCCGTCAGCAAACGCCAATTTCTGGAGGCGGCAGCTGCCGTCGGTGGCGTATCCGCCGTAATGACGGCGCTCGACGGCTGGGGCATAGGTTTTGCGTCTGCCGCGGAGGCTCCTCCCGATCTCACGGGCCGCGCTGAAGGTACTCGGGTGCTCATCCTGGGTGGCGGCCTTGCGGGAATGACCGCTGCCTATGAGCTCGGACGGCGCGGCTACGACTGTCAGATCCTGGAAGCCCGATCGTTCGCCGGTGGGCGCTGTCAGTCCTCCCGCGAAGGATTCACGACGACGGAGGTTGACGGGTCGACCCGCACTTGTGAATTCGACTCCGGTCAGTACTTCAACCACGGCGCGTGGCGTCTGCCGAGTTACCACCATGCGCTATTTCACTATATTCGAAAGTTCTCCGTTCCGATGGAGATCATGGTGCAGGAGAACGACCAGGGTTACCTGCTGCACGACAACGCCGAAGGTCCCCTGGCCGGTCGCCGGCTGCGTAGGCGCGAGATCAAGGCCGATATGCGGGGCTATACCGCCGAACTGCTGGCCAAACTCACGGACCAGGGTGCGCTCGATCAGCAGCTGGGCGGCCAGGACAAGGAACGGCTCACCGACTACCTCGTGCGAGAAGGCTTCCTTGATTTTCGCAGCTTGAGTTACAAGGGCACACTGCATCGGGGCCTGGCCAATTTCGACGCGATGGCCCTGATGAACCCAAACACGCCCTCGGAGCCACTGGCCATGCAGGAGCTACTGGAATCCGGGCTCGGCAATACGTTTCAGGGTGTCACGACAGTCGACCATCCGGCGACGATGTATCAGCCCGTCGGCGGCATGGACCAGATCGCCAAGGCGTTCGAGCGGAACCTGGGCGGCGTGATCACGTACAACGCCGAGGTTCAGGAACTCAAGCAGGACGACAATGGCGTGCGGGTACCTTATCGCGACACGTCGACCGGCGAGATGCGTGTCGCGGAGGCCGATTACTGCATCACGACGATTCCACTGCAAATACTCGCGAAGCTCCCGACGGACCTGTCGGATCAGTGCAAGGAGGCGATAAGCACGCCAAGCGCGTCGGTCGTCGGCAAGCTGGCGCTGCAAATGAATCGTCGCTTCTGGGAGGAGGATGACGATATCTACGGCGGCTCGAGTAGCCTCGGCATTCCCGGACGCACGGTCATCTATCCCTCCTACGGCTATTTCGGCAAGAAAGGCATTGTTCAAAGTGCGTACGCATTCGGTCGGACCGCAATCTCGCACGGCGAAATGTCGCTGGATGAACAGGTCGGGCACGCCATCGACGACAGCGAACGCATTCACCCGGGGCAATTCCGCAAGCATTACGACGGCAAAGCCTTTTCGATCTCGTGGCATCGGACCAGGTACAACGAAGGTGGCTGGAGCCAGTGGTCTCCGCAGGACCGGCAAACGCACCTACCGGTATTACGGGAGGCGCAAGGCCGTGTGTACTTTGCTGGCGATTACCTCAGCGGTCTGGCCGGGTGGCAGGTGGGCGCCGTCGAATCAGCCTGGACCCAGATCGAAAAGGTCCATGCCAGGGCTCAAGAAGCCTGATTCACCGCAAGGCCTGGAAACAGTTTCTCGCTATACTGTGCGTTCCAGTGCGGGAGCCAATAACAACAGCAACGCATGGCCAAAAAGAAGAAACAAAAGCGAACGTTCGAATTTAGAGTCAGGATCGATGGACTCGATATTGCCGCCGCTCCAACAGTCTGCAGCACCGATCTCGATCATCTACTCGAGAAACGGAGCGCAGTATCGTACGTGTTCATTCCGTTGGCAGGACCGGACAAGAAACGGCAATCCGTCGATAGAGCGGCCGCCAAGGCCCGCATCAAGGCAGAACTGCCGGCGGACGACTGGTATGACGGCGAGCTTCGAGTCAGCGATAACGAGCACGCGATTCCTGGCGTTCTCGCCTTCAATGTCCGGCGACGCAGCGCTCGCGAGATAGCCGAGAAGGTGGGCGTGAAACTGTTCTTTTGGGGCACCTCCGGTGCGCCTGTCGAGCAGCACGCCGTAAAGCTTTTCAAAGACGACGGAACGCACGCCTGGAAGACGGTACGCCGCCGCGCATTCGGTGGCCTGTCGGATATTTTCGACACCATTCGCAATATCGAGACGCTTCCGACGGCCGTACAAGAGTCGCAAACGACACTGCAGAAATTCCGGCAACTCGTGTACGTCGTGCTGGGCATTTGTACCGCCGTAGGCCTACTTCAGACCACCGCGGTTGAGTTGCTGGGAACCGTGGCCAGGGTAGTGTTGTACCCGGTCGTCATTCCGGCAGTGTTCGTAGGCATCTACTTGCGTGTATTAGTGCGCAAAGGCGAAGAGCAGGCTCGAGATTTTACGGTCGCAGAGGCAGAGGAGAACTGGCACAAAGTGGCTCCCCACCTGCTCGCCCTCTGGGCGCTGTGCTTTACCGCCGTTACGTTGTTGACCTGGCTTCAATCCGCTCCAGAGCCCGATATTTCGTTTCTCGGTCGCACCAGTGGCGTAACCACCTCGTTCATAATCTGCGTCTGGATGTTGCTGCCCATCGCAAATTCACGTGGCATAACGACGCTTTTCAGCTCTGCCCTCGAGGCGGGCGTCACAGCAGCGATCTCGATCTTTGCGATCACGATATCTCTTTTTGTGACGGATCAGATAACTGACGCAATATGGGGATTGCTCGCGGCAATACTGCCGTTCGTCATTCCTGAACGAATGATGCAGGTTATCGACTTCGTCATCGACATCGGCGCGGAGGTGTTCTTTGTGGCGGTGCTACTGGGTTACGCCTGGTCGCGAACGCGGCGGCAGTTCACGCGTTTGTAGGGGGGACCGATTCACGAAGAACAGATAGGAATCGGTCGCCGTAGCGATCCAACTTCGTTTGCCCGACACCACTGATACCCAGCATCTCCGAGGCCGTCTGTGGTCGATACGCAAGCATCTCGTGCAGAGTCTTGTCATGGAAAATGACATACGCAGGCACATTGTTCTCGCTCGCGAGCCCCTGCCGGCACGCTCGCAGCGCTTCCCATAGATCAAGATCTTTTTCAGCAACAACTTGTTCTGTGGCTGATTTTCTCGATGCCACAACAGGTCGTTTCGGATCCTTGCGGAAAAGTAATGGCGTCGTGCCACGCAGGACACCACGACTGGTTTCTGTCAGGACCAGCGCACCAAAACGAGCGACATCCGCTCGCAAGTGGCCCGCAACGATTAGCTGGCGTGCGACCGAGCGCCAGGTGGTCGAAGGCAAGTCCTTCCCTATTCCAAAGACACTAAGCTGATCGTGCCCATGCTGCAGAACCTTGTCGGTCTCTTTTCCCAGCAGTACATCGACAAGGTGTGCGGCACCGAAGCGCTGACCTGACCTGTAAACAGCCGATAGTAGTTTCCGGGCCGCTTCTGTCCCATCCCAGGTGCTTGCCGGCGTTAAGCAACCGTCACAGTTGCCACACTCCTCGTCCTGAGAATCGCCGAAATACGCGAGTAACGGCCGACGTCGGCAGCCGGTGACCTCGCACCAACCCAACAACGCATCGAGCTTGAAGCCTTCGTAGCGCTTGTACTCCTCGCCTGCCTGGGATTCGTCAAGCATCTGCCGCAGGCGCACAACATCTTGCAGGCCGTAGACCATCCAGGCATCAGCGGGCTCGCCGTCTCGGCCGGCTCTGCCGGTTTCCTGGTAATAGGACTCAATGCTCTTGGGCAAATCGAGATGGGCAACGAAGCGAACGTCCGGCTTATCGATACCCATTCCGAATGCGATTGTCGCGACGATCACCAAACCGTCCTCAGCGAGAAAGCGGCGCTGGTTTTCCGCACGCACCTCAGCGGCGAGTCCGGCATGGTACGGCAAGGCCTCAAATCCCTGTCCGCACAACCAGGCGGCGATACTCTCTGTTTTCTTGCGCGAGAGGCAATAGACGATCCCTGCTTCGGCACGATGCGCCTGGAGAAACTTCAGTAGTTGCCCTCGAGCATCGCTTTTGACTTGCACGGCATAGCCGATATTTGGTCGATCAAACTTCGCGATGAAGATATTGGGCTCGTTAAGCTCAAGCCGGGCGACTATTTCCCCTCGCGTTTTATCAGTTGCAGTGGCCGTCACCGCCATGCGCGGGACTCCCGGGAACAAAGCACCAAGATCACCCAGCCCCAGGTAGTCACTACGAAAATCGTGGCCCCACTGCGACACACAGTGGGCCTCATCAATAGCGATGATTGATAACGGTATGTCACGTAACAATGACTTGGTGTGTTCGGTAACCAGGCGCTCCGGCGCGACATACAAAAGCTGCAACCTGCCCTGCCGAAGCTTGGTCATGACCTCCCGCCTCTCATCAGGCGACTGGCTGGAGTTCAGAAACTCCGCTTCGATGCCGAGTTCACGCAGTGCTGTGACCTGGTCCTGCATCAGTGCAATCAAGGGCGACACGACGAGACCAGTTCCTTCTTTCAATATTGCCGGAATCTGGTAGCACAACGATTTTCCGCCACCTGTCGGCATGATCACGAGAGAGTCTCGACCTTGCAGCGTGGCCTCAATTATCGACTGCTGATGTCCCCGGAACTCTGAATAACCGAAGACATCTTCCAGGACTTGCTGTGGTGAAGGGCTCAGGTTCGATCCGTCGGGAGGGGGTCTCAACGGCAATCATATCAGGGTGGGACCGAGCCACCGACACACAAATTTTGATGCCCGCTTTGAATTAAAAAGTGGCCAGCTGTCACTCTTACCATTTGCCTTGAACGCTATTGTGGGCCCAGACTTGTGAGTATGGCTAGCGAACAACAACCCACCGCCCCTTTCTTCACGCGCTTCCTGGGCGTGTTCGTCTACAGTCGTCGCGCGCTGGAGCTCGTGTGGACAACAAGTCGTGGCCTTACGATTACGCTCGCAGTTCTAACACTGGTCGCTGGCGTGCTGCCGGCCGTGATTGCCTACATTGGACAATTAATCGTCGACGGCGTCGTCGCGGCGATGGCGGCAACTAACCCCGATACGTCCCAGGTCCTGTGGCTGATCGTTCTCGAAGCACTCGTCGTCATTGCGGTTGCCGCCAGCCAGCGCGGGCTATCCGTGAGCCAATCGTTATTGCGCGCGCTGCTCGGCCAGCGCGTCAACGTCATGATTCTGGAAAAGGCGCTGACCCTGCAGCTTGCGAACTTCGAAGACTCGGAGTTTTACGATAAGTTGACGCAAGCTCGGCGCGAAGCCTCAAGCCGCCCGCTCAGTCTTGTGAACCGGACGTTTGGCCTGGTGCAAAACGCGATTTCACTCACCAGTTACGCCGTGTTGTTGTACGCGTTCTCTCCGTGGGCGGTTGTGATCCTGATCGGCGCCGGCCTGCCCTCGTTTTTTGCCGAGGCCAAGTTCTCCGGTGATGCGTTTCGATTGTTTCGTTGGCGCTCGCCGGAAACACGAATGCAAATGTATCTGGAAACCGTCATCGCTCGCGAGGACAGCGTCAAAGAGGTCAAGTTGTTCGGACTCGGTCCACGACTCCTGCAACGCTATCGCGACATCTTCAAAAAACTGTTCGTGGAAGACCGTCGCCTCACCCTGCGCCGTGATGGCTGGGGCTTCGTGCTCGGACTGTTATCAACCAGTGCGTTCTACGGTGCCTATGCGTGGATCGTCATAACGACGATCAATGGCGGCATTACGCTGGGTGCGATGACGATGTACCTGGTGTTATTCCGACAGGGCCAAAGTGCAGTGGCCGCCAGTTTGACAGCCATCAGTGGCATGTATGAAGACAACCTGTATCTGTCGAACTTGTACGAGTACCTCGAACAGGAAGTACCCGCGCCTGGCGGCGAAGCAAAACACGGGCCCGAACCCGAACGTGGTCTCCAGTTTGAGAACGTTTCGTTTGCCTATCCAGGTTCAGCCAGCAAGGCACTCACTGATGTGAGTTTTCAGATACATCCGGGCGAGAGCCTGGCATTGGTTGGTGAGAATGGATCCGGTAAGACAACATTGATCAAACTACTCACGCGCTTGTACGATCCGATCGCAGGCAACATCCTGCTTGACGGACTGGACCTGCAAGACTGGGATGTCGATGCATTGCGACGACGCATTGGCGTTATTTTCCAGGACTTCGGTCGTTACCAGTTCTCGGTCGGCGAAAACATCGGTGCCGGCGATGTCCGGCACATCGATGACGCCGATCGTTGGGCGACAGCCGCCGAGACTGGCATGGCCGCCTCGTTCATTGAGGACATGCCCGAGGGCTACAACACGCAACTCGGTCGTTGGTTTAAGGGGGGTCGCGAGTTGTCAGGAGGGCAATGGCAGAAGATTGCGCTCTCACGAGCTTTCATGCGCAGCGATGCGGATATATTGGTACTCGATGAGCCAACCGCAGCGATGGATGCAGCATCAGAGGCCGCGATATTCGACCACTTTCAATCACAAAGCCATACCAAGATGACGATCCTGATCTCGCATCGCTTCTCAACAGTACGCGCAGCAGACCGAATCATTGTCATCCACGACGGCAAAATCCTGGAACAGGGCGATCACGAGAGTTTGCTTGCCGAGAATGGGCAGTACGCGAGTTTGTTCAGGCTGCAGGCAAAGGGGTACCAATAGGTGCCGAAGAAATCCATTTTTGAGGCTCGCTCCCCATCGGCAAATCGGTTGCCAAAAGACCCCCTAACAGGGGCCTTTGGCGCTCACTAGAACGACCACTCCCACTGAATTCGAACACGGTTCGACGTTTTGCTTACTCGCGCCTCGAGGAGAGTAAGACGCGACAGGTCGAGCGTTAACTTGTTGCGGTGACCATTGAAGAACCAGTTCGACCCCAGGGTGATCTCTTTTTCCGAACCACCGAAGCCGCCAGAGACGCCGTAGTCCGGGTCGACGTAGGCTACTCGCGCTGCCAGTTCCAGTGGCTCGGGAAACGATTCGAAAACTTCCGAGAAAAACATGCCTGCCTGCGCGTAGCCGCCGGTCAGCTTGATTTTCTCTCCGCCGAGCTTGTCCGTGACCGTTTTCCAGTGGAACTCCTGTTGCCACGAGAACCCTCGAAGATGATAGGCAGTTTCGACCATGAACTGCTCGATGCGATACTGGTCGGGTTCGCCCTGAGCAACTCCCGGTAATTGTCCGCCGCCGGAACTCGAGAACGCGGTATAGCCCGACCTGCCGGTAACCGCTGCCACGGTGACGGAACCCGCCGGTTGTTCAGGGCGCGCCAACGCACTTTGGCTGAAGCCGAGCACTCGGCCGTTGAAGTTCCACTGTGCACGCGCGAGCCAGAGACCGTCGGCCTCCGATCTGTCGCCGCCCCGTCCTGCCCCGCTGAGCCAGCCGAGCCAGTAGCTGGTATCCGCGCGGCTACTTTCGCCCAGCCTGCCGGATGCCATGACCCCCTGTTGCCGGTCGACAGTAAACCAGGGAGTGATAATAGAGCGCTCCGCAAACTGCTGCTTGCCTGACGAATCGATGCGATCCCGGTTGTACTCCGCCTTCCATTGCCCGACCCGCACACTTAGCCAGTCAGCGAACTTGTATGTCGCTCGAAGATCGAGCAGGCGATTGTCGACGATGTCGTACTCTGAGTAGATCGTAAATGCCGGCCGCACGAGGTGGCCTCCCAGCTTCAGGCGTCCGCGATTGATCGCCACCTCCGGTGAATCGGAAACGGGTTCGCCGGGAAGTGAGTCCTGAACTACCTCGGTGTTGGCCCAACGGGATTGCAGGCGAACACCGAACCACAGAAACGTATTGCCGGTCCCATCGTCAAACTGCAGACCCTGCTTGCCGTATGAAAATTTGTCTTTCCAGGACTCTTCCGGCGTGGGTTCATCGTCGGCGTAGCCGGGTCCGGCCATACAGAAGCCGAGCGCGAAGCATGCACACATGATTCGCAAGCCGGGCCATGACTTGTCGCCTTTTTGGGAATAAAAAATCACGGACATTGGTTATTCTTTGCGCGCTGGGCAAGTTTGATAGCCGAACTATTGAGCTGTATCTAGTTCGGCAACACGGCTTCCAGATTGCCTGCTTCTTCGATGAACTTTGCCACACGACTTTCGCCCGGTAGTTCCGCGACACGATGCTCCTCGTCGTTCACTTCACGCATCCGCGCTCGCAACGGCACTATGTCGCGTGTCGCCAGATCCTGCACACTCTTAACGCCCGCGCGCCACATCAATTCCGCCCATTGACCCCCGAGACCCTTGATGCGCATCAAATCTGCCATCGTGGCCCAATTGCGAACCGTGTTTTCATCAAGATCGACACACTTACATACGCGTGCAACTCCCTCATTGCTGCAACACGCCTCTAGCAATGCTTCGGTTGTACTAATGCCATCGGCTTTCAGGCTATTACCAAAACCAGAACCAATTCCTTCGATCGATTCGACCGGCGTACCGGCCTTGCGGTCCGTCAGTTCGGCCAGGCGCGCTTCCAGCTCGGCAATTTTCTTTTTGCCGCCCTGTGAACCTGCTAACCATCCGATTACCAGACCAAGTACGAACGCGACCAGCAGGTACAAAAATATTTCTTGAATCAGGTATTCCATGTTCAATCCTCCCTTGCACGGAATTCAATGCGCCGGTTTTTTGCCCGGCCTTCTTCTGTTGAGTTGTCGGCGACCGGTTGAGAAAAACCAAGTCCAACCGGTGTCAGGCGTTCTTCGGCAACATCCTTTTGAATCAAGTACGCCACGACGGCCTCTGCACGTCTTTCGCCCAATGCGATGTTGTAGTCTTTGTCGCCGACCGAATCCGTGTGTCCTGTTACCAGGACTGCAACATCGGGACATAACTTGCTGATCTCCGCGACCTCATCGAGCAATTGCCTGCCTATTTCGTGAATCTCTGAGCTATCGAAGCTGAAGAGAACCGTCTCGCCAGTTGCGACCCGCTTATTCGCTTCTTCCTGGCATGCCAGCGCCTCATCCGAAAGGACCGGCAAGGTGAGTTCATATCGCACCGTGAATCCCAGATCACTATGTGCGTCCATTCGTTCCTTGATGCCCGCCGCCGCGCGTTCACTACGCACAGAGCCCTTGATCAACAAGGTGTCATCGGTGAACGTAATACAGCCTTCGTCAAGCTGGCCAAGCTCTATGAGCGCCTGATCCATGAACCGTCTAAAGCCGGTTGGTGACCCGTCTCTGACTTCGAGATTCTCCTCCACTTCCCAGTGGCGGAACATGTCCCGAGCTCTCTCAGGAAACTCGCTTTTTGCGTTATCGGCAGGCACGTTGCCGGACAAAGTGATCGACGTCTCGTTCTTACAGAACATCGTCGAGTACGGCTCCACCGCGACGGTAACTTCGCTTGCAACCACGCGAACCCCTCGCACGTCAGTGGCGACGCTCTCTACCTGCCCGATGGCTTGTTCGTCGCTGACTTCACCTGCCAACAAGACGTCACGGCCATCCGTAGTGACAATTACGGCGTCGAACCCGGCGTCAGCAACTGCGGCCGAGGTTCTCGTTTGAATGTCTAGTTGAATCTCGGGCGCTTTGGGACGCGCGCCGAACTGGAACAATGTCCACAACAACAATATGCCAACGACGATGGCAATTAGTCTGCTCATGAGCTACTCCCACTTCGCGATGACTGGCCGTTGTGTGTCGATTGCCAAAAGCCGGTCATGCCTGCTTTGTTTTTCTAGTTATTCGCCAGCAATATCAATGCCGTAGGTCTGGTTATGTCAACTGGCGTTACCGGGACAGTGTCGCGCAGTCGGAGAGATAAATCTAATCCAATCGCCGATTTGGAGCATCTAATCTCTGAATAGCCCGATTTGTGGCTCGCCCCCGGAGGATTACGACGTGAACTCGACACCAAGTATCAGGTTTTTGGCCATATGCGGCCTATTGCTGTGCAGTTTTTGGGCTGCCAGTGCATCTGGCGCCACCGGCTCCTTTCAACAGACACTGTCAGTTGACGGCCCACTTGTCCTGGATGTTTCGACGGGCAGCGGGTCGATCGAGATCAG
>Ga0209165_10000804_pt1 | contig 10649 bp, 8 predicted proteins | sample tdAd001_FD_187122 | JGI IMG/M metagenome (GOLD analysis project Ga0209165, IMG submission 187122) | Marine sediment microbial communities from the Atlantic coast under amendment with organic carbon and nitrate - tdAd00.1 (SPAdes)... | ecosystem: Environmental > Aquatic > Marine > Coastal >... | reverse complement strand
GAAAATTTGAACTGGCCAAGGTAAACGCCGACGACGAACAGGAACTGGCGGCGCATTTTGGCATCAAGAGCCTGCCTACGATGAAGCTGTTCTTCAAGGGCCAGCTCGTCGATGAGCGCATGGGGGTAGTACCGGAATCCGATATTCGCGAAATGCTCGACAAGCATATGGTCTCGGAATCGGATCAGTTCATGCAGGCCGCAACCATGGCCTATCAACAGGGTCAGGTGGAACAGGCGCTTGAAATGCTGAATCATGCCCTGGCCAAGGATCCCGATAATGCTGAGCTCAAGATCACGATAGCGCAAATGGTTCAGGCGCAGGGTGATAGCGAAAGTGCCCTGGCGCTACTGGACAGTCTCGATGACGAAGGCAACAAGCTGGACTCGGCAATCAAACTACGCGCCGAAATCAACCTGGCGGCTCAACTTGCCGATCTGCCCGATCTGAATGAGATTGAACAGCGCCTGTCACAGAATCCCGCAGATCTCGAGGCGCTGTTGCAGAAAAGTCGACATCTCATCGCCCGCAGCGACTATGATGACGCGATGGAGTGCCTGTTAACGATCATGCGCAAAGATCGCAGCTTCGAAGACGACGCTGGCCGCAGTGGCTTACTCGAGATTTTCGACATGCTCGGCGGGGAGCACCCCAGCGTGCAAAAATACCGACGCAAACTCTTCACTCTGCTCCACTAACGGTAACTCCCCCACCTACCCCACGTCGAAGAATTTCAGTAAACCTGGTCCAACTCCTGGTTTCCCAGGCCTGAACCCTCGGGGTCTGACCCCAATGGCACTTACCTAAGCAAAAAACCCATGATATTCGCTTTTGTCGGGAAAGGGCGGATGACTGGGGGAAGCTTTAGCGAAGTAAACCGCAGGCGGCGAAGCCGCCGAGGCATTCGCTAAAGCTTCCCCCAATCATCCGACCGTAGTCGAACTATGGACGCATCAGTGTTTTGCTTTACACCGGCCAGAGTTATGGCTTAAGTAAGTGCAATTTTGATCTGACCACGCTTTTCATCATACATTTCAACCTTCGCTCGGAAAGCACCAAAACCGTGCTCTGACCCCATCGAAGCCACCAACGAAGTCTCGTAAAACGTGATTTCTAACCGCGGGGGTGGTGTTGGGCGTGGATCGATTGCAGCCGTGCCTGGGCTATATGCGTGTAAATCTGGGTGGTCGACAAGCTGCTATGGCCCAATAGCATTTGCACGGTGCGTAAATCCGCCCCATGATTTATCAAGTGTGTAGCGAAAGCGTGGCGCAACGAGTGCGGGGAATAAACAGTTTTCACGCCAGCCTTGAGCAAATGTTTTTTGATATTCTGCCAGAACGCCTGGCGCGTTATCGCGCTACCACGGCTCGATAAAAAAAGCGCATCGCTGATCGACTTCGCAGATTGCAAGCCAGGGCGCGCCTGTTTTACATACTTCGCCAGCCAGTGTAATGCTTCTTCGCCAACCGGAATCACCCGCTCCTTGTTGCCCTTGCCGATCAGGCGAACCAGTCCAAGATTGGTATTGATTTGATTCAACTGTAATCCCACCAGTTCGCTCACACGCAATCCGGAACTATACATAAGTTCGAGCATACAGCGATCTCTCAATCCAAAATTGCTTTCGATATCCGGGGCGTCTAACAACTTTTCGATATCAATTTCGCCCAGCGACTGCGGCAAACTTCGATGGATTTTGGGCGCACTGATCAGCGCCGTGGGGTTGTCCTGGCGTTCTCCGATCCTGACCAGGTAACGATAGTACTGCTTAAGGGTTGAGAGCAGGCGGGCATTGGAGCGTGCCGAGGCACCGTTGGTGAAACGTTCCGCCAGAAACTCCTGAACACTGGACTGGTCCGCCTCAAAAAGTTTTTGGCTACGTGTTGCCAGCCAGCGGGAAAACTGGAGTAAATCCTGTTGATATGCACTTAGCGTCAGATCGGCAAGCCCTTTTTGCGACCAGAGGCTGTCGATAAAACGATCGATTTCCGGCTCGTTACGATTTACAGTCGATTTTTTCATGGACAAAAAAAAGGCACAGCAAGCTGTGCCCTTAAATTAGATCTATCATGAGTTCGTTACTTTTTTTTCCTTTTAGGCTTTGCCGATCTGGCAGCTCCGGCGTGAGCCATCCTGTCCCACCCACTGGTAAATTTTGCAATCGCTGCACTTCGTCTTGCAGACAGATTACCCAGAATATCGACATGCTTGCCGGCGGTTTTAATTTCTGCCTTCAATCCCTCGATCTGCTTTTTCAGTGTCTTGATGTTAGCCTGCAAGGCCTTGATCCTGGCGCTAGAGGCCGAACTGGCGGATGCCTTCTTTTTAGCCGCGGGCCTTTTCCTGGCTGCGGGTCTGGCGGCTTTCTTTTTAACCGCGGGACGGGCTGCTTTTTTCTTTACGGTTTTCTTCTTGACTGCGGGTTTTGATGCTTTCTTTTTTACTACTGGTGCAACTGATTTTTTCTTTACTGCTGGTTTTTTAGCTTTCGCTTTAGCCTTCGACTTTACTGCTTTTTTTGCTGCCGCCATCATCAAGTCTCCTCACGTTAACTTAGGGCTGTCATTATAAAAAGCATTCACAATAATACAATAGCAAGTCCGAATTTATTGCGAACACCGGGAACTTATTCACGTTGTGTATTATAGTTGCGTGAATAAAATAAGTTGCACCAATATTGCAATTAAATTTACCCAACAAAAAAAATTCTGCTTAATTATTTTTACTGTTTATGATCGTTTCGATAAATGTCTTCGACTTCTTATAGTAACTGTCCTCCCGCGAGTCTGATCAAACAACTCGCAGCGATTTTGTACGACAGCTTGTTAATTTTTGCGGTGCTTTTTTTCGCCAGTGCGATTGTAATAATATTCAACCAGGGTGTAGCGATCGAATCGAGCCCATGGTTCAGTCTTTACCTGTTATTTACTCTATTCACATTCTATGCATGGTTCTGGAATAAATCCGGGCAGACGCTAGGTATGCGGGTGTGGAAGATACGCATCGTTTCAGAATCTGGAGGCAACCCGGGCTGGGGCGCCTGTTATCTGCGACTGATATCTGCGTTGCTATCGATACTCTGTTTCGGCCTCGGCTACTGGTGGCGATTATTCAGGCCGTACACCTGGCATGACAGGCTCAGTCAGACCAGCATTGTAAATGTTTCAAATATGACTCCGACTAAACACTAATCAACCGCCAGGGCCATGCGACTGCCGTCTTGCCAGCAGGTAAATTGCAACAACCAGAAATATCAGGCTTGGCAACAACGCCACCAGTATCGGATTGACCCCAAACTGAACCGCCAGCTGGGTCACTAAATTGTCTGCTACCACGAAAGCCAAACCCAACAATATGCCAACCAACAAGCGCTGCCCGGTGTTGCCCTGACGCTGCACCCCAAGTACAAACGGGAAGGCCAGCAAACACATAACAATAACGGCCAATGGGGAAAATAATTTTTGCCAGAAAATCAGCTTTTCCGCCCCGGCATTCAGTTTATTCTCCTGCAGAAAATCAAGGTAAGCATATAGATCACTGCTGGACATCTGCTGCGGTTCAATCATTAAAACTCCAAGCAACTGAGGGGATAGATTACCCTCGTAAATCAGTCGGTCATAGCTTACAGTGTCCACCCCGTAATCACCGATGATCGATTGCTCAACCTGCCGTAACTCCCATCCCTGTTCAATCGGGATCGCGCGCGCTACCCTGGTAATAGATATCACTTTACCTTCTGGGTCGAGTTGAAAGATTTCAACATCGCGTGCAATTCCATCAGGCAGAAGTTTATAGATATGCAATACCCTCGATTCATCCTTAATCCACAGGCCCTCTTTAACGAACAGGGCTGAGGATTTACCCCGTACCAGGTTCTTGACAGCGCGCGCAGATGCTTCGCTGGCAGGCACAACCCATTCTGCCAACAGAAAACTTAGTAATGCCAATATCACTGCCGCCTGGAGAAGCGAAGCTATCAATTTCGCCAATGAAACCCCGGAGGCCTGCATCGCCACAATTTCACTATTACTGGCCAGCGAGCCAAGGTTCAGAATGCTACCCAGCAGCACCGCTATTGGCATAAACTCAACCAGTTTTCCAGGAACACTCAAGGCCACAAATTTCGCAACCTGGGGGAGATCATATGCGCCTTCCCCCAAATCCTTGAGCTCGCCTATAAACGTAAAAAACACACCCAGACCAATCAAGGCCAGCAGGACAGTAAAGGTGCCGAGGTGAATAGTACGCATGAGATAGCGATTTATGATCATGACGATAGTTTAGGTTTACGCAACCAGGCACCATGATTGCGTCGATACAAAAGCACAGCGGCAAACGCGATAAAAACCAGATGTACCCACCAGAAATTTATCGCCATTGGTATGACTCCCGCTTCGAGCTGGGCTCGGGTTGTGACCAATAGATTGAGATAAACAAAATAAACCGCCAGGGCATAACCCACTTTCCCGAATCGCCCCTGCCTTGGTGATATATGCGATAATGGCACAGCAACAATAGCCAGTGCGACTAACACGACCGGCATGGCGATACGCCACTGCAGTTCAACCCGATCGCTCATTCGACTGGAAGACCAGAGTCCCGCTAACGAATTCTCGATACTATGCACTTTACCAGGGGGTTTGTTTTTCTTCTGGATCAATATCCCATGTTGCTCATAGTCGAGAAATTTGAAATTCTTCTGGCCAGCTACGCCCTCGACGCGCTGACCGGGTCCGAGCACAAGAAATAAATCTCCGCTCGTGTCATCTATCTTTTGTCGCCCGCTCCTGGCTATCTCCATAATCGTCGCATCGGGACCGATCTGACTGACAATAACCTCCTGTAATTCGAGTTTGTCTTCACTGATTGACTCCATGTAGAAAACACCCTCACCGCCACCCCCCTGATTAAATTGCCCTGGTTTGACTAAATGAAACTGGTTCTGTTCTACTCCCTTGTCGATGGCCACAAGCGCATCGCTCCATAGTTGTGCGTTCAATACAAGACTGATGTAACTGCTTAACAAAAGCATTGGCAACAGAACAATGACAACCGGCTTGTAAAAATCCCGATAGCCTATACCACAGGCATTCATGACCACGATTTCGTGGTCTTTGTACATGCGCCCAAAGGTAAAAATAATGCTGAAGAAAAAGCAAACCGGAAGCAGCATTGAAAGTATGTTAACCGACTGGCTCAGCATAATTATCCCTATCGCCTGTAGCGGTTTATCACCGTCGGCAATGTCCGCCAGTACCCGACCCAGCGCGTTGCTCGTGAAAATTATATACAACACCAGCACTGTAGCAGCGCAGGTCTTGAAAATTTCCCGGGCCAGGTACGCGTTTATTATGTTACTCATTAATGAATGGGTGTCCGATTCATGTATCCTGTCTCAGTCTGGTTACCGGTTGCTTAAACTACGCTGAACATTCGCAGAAAATTGTTACATACGACTGGTTTTTTTTAGCGCTTCACGTATCTTATCGCGTTATCAAAGCCATCAACACCAGGAAGATCATGGAATTCAGCCTAAAACACAATTTCCCCGAAAGCGCGCGTGGCGCCTGCCAGATTATTACCGTTACGCAGGCACGCAAACTATCCGGCAGCGGACTACGCGTTGACAAGGCCAGTAAAGGCTTCCTCAGCTCGATACTGAAGCGCGGCGACATGGAAGGAAAACCTGGACAAACCCTGCTGCTACCCGCAGTTCCCGGGCTTGCGGTGCAACGTGTACTGCTGGTCGGCTGTGGCAAGGAGAGCGAGATGAACGAGCGCGTCTTTACGCGTGTGATCAATTCCATCGATACCGCGCTCGCCACTTCGGGTGCCCGCGATGCCGAGCTTTATCCCGCGGATATCCCGCTAAAGGGCCGTGACCTGGCCTGGAAAATTCGTCAGGCTACGTTGCTTTTGAGCAACGCTGAATACCGCTTCGAGCAGCTTAAAAGTAGCAAACCGTCGCCGCGCAAAAGTCTACGTAAACTGAATTTTAATATTGCCAAAAAAGATACGGCCACGGCAAAACAGGCCATTGGCGAAGCAACGGCGATTAGTGCCGGGATGAGCATTGCCCGGGATCTCGGTAATCTGCCGGGTAACGTCTGTACGCCGAGCTATATAGCAAAACAGGCCAGGTTGTTGGCCAGAGGAGAAAAACGACTACAGGTTAAGGTGCTCGACGAAGCTGACATGAAACGGCTAAAAATGGGTTCGCTGCTTTCTGTGAGTGCGGGTAGTCGACAACCGGCGAAGCTGATCTCGCTGGAGTACCGGGGTGCCGCGGCCAGACAACAGCCGATCGCGCTGGTGGGTAAAGGCGTCACTTTCGATACCGGTGGAATCTCGCTGAAGCCGGGTGCCGCGATGGATGAAATGAAATTCGATATGTGCGGTGCAGCCTCGGTCATCGGTACCATAAAAGCAGTTAGCCAGATGCAGTTGCCGATCAATGTCGTCGGTATTATTCCGACAACCGAAAACATGCCCGACGGGCTCGCCACCAAACCGGGTGATATCGTTACCAGTATGTCCGGGCAGACGATTGAAATTCTGAACACCGATGCCGAGGGGCGCCTGATTCTTTGCGATGCACTGACCTACGCCGGAAGATTCAAGCCCCGCTGCGTGATCGATATTGCTACCTTGACCGGCGCCTGCATAATCGCACTCGGCAAGATACCCTCTGCGGTACTTGGCAACAACAGGGCACTGATCAATGATTTGCTGAAATCAGGGCAACAAATCGAGGACAAAGTCTGGGAGCTGCCGCTATGGGACGAGTATCAGGACCAGCTCAAAAGTAATTTCGCCGACATGGCCAACATCGGGGGCCGCGACGCAGGAACCATAACCGCCGCCTGCTTTCTGGCACGTTTTACCAGGGATTACAAATGGGCCCACCTCGATATCGCCGGCACCGCGTGGAAATCAGGTGAGCATAAGGGTGCTACCGGCCGGCCCGTGCCCCTGCTCACCCAGTACATACTGAATCAGGTCGATAAATGACACGAATTGATTTTTACCAGCTAAATCCGCAACGCCATCGTTACGATCAGGTGGTTTGCCAGTTATGCCAGAAAGCCTATGATAGTAAGCAGTTCACCCTGCTGCTGACTCAGAACCAGCAGCAAAGCCAGTACCTGGATCAAAAACTGTGGACTTATTCCGATGACAGTTTTTTACCGCACGACGGTGAAGAGTCCGAAGATCTTGTCACCCCGATTCTGATTCACGACAATCCCGACCCGAAAGGCAATCGGCAATTGTTAATCAATTTATCCCCTTCGGTACCGATCTATTTCGCCCAGTTCGAACGTGTCATCGAACTGGTTACCGAGGACAACAAGTCGCAGGCGCGCGAGCATTACAGTTACTACAAGGAGCGTGGTTATCCACTTAACCACCTTAACCTGTGAGCGATCAAAACGACATTCCGGTGCTAACCGACCTGATCGAAAAGGGTATCGAAATAAAGATGTCCGATCTGGGTCTTGATCATGACCTGGGGATCGAGGCCGACGATGCACCGACTGACGAAAATGTGACCTACGCGGAAGCACCCGAACCGGGCAAAATCGACCCGTTCGAGGATAACCCGGCGCTTGAATATGCTATCTACCGCATTCTCGAGGAACACATGGAACTCGCCTGGCAGGAAATCAAGCTCGCCATCCAGAGAGACCTCAACAAACCCTGATTCTGAAGCTGTATTTCTACATCGGGGTGAAACCCGCCAACTCGCAGCAATGGAGAAGCCCCATCAAAGCAGACCCGGGGAGATACCACAAAACTGCTTTTTGCGACTGAGTGTTGTCCCCGTTGCCAGCTCTGACGGAAATCGAATTTACCGAACTTCAAGCAAGCTAACCCGGGAATAGAAACAGTGCATTTTTGAAAGGGGGCAAGGTATAATCGCGCCCTTTCGATTTACGCCGATTTGTTGATGGAAAAAACCTACGACCCACATTCGATTGAAGAAACCTGGTACCAACGCTGGGAAGATGAAGGCTATTTCGCTGCCCACGGCGACGGTGATCCCTATTGTATCGTGATCCCGCCACCGAACGTGACCGGCAGCCTGCACATGGGTCATGCATTCCAGGACACCATCATGGATACACTGATCCGTTATCATCGCATGAAGGGCGATAACACTCTGTGGCAACCAGGTACCGACCATGCGGGCATTGCCACGCAAATGGTGGTCGAAAGACAGTTAAGCAAGGAAAACAAAACCCGCCATGATCTGGGTCGCGACGCATTTACCGAACGGGTGTGGCAATGGAAAAAAGAATCCGGAGGCACGATTACCCGGCAGTTACGCCGCATGGGCGCCTCGCCTGACTGGGCGCGTGAACGATTTACCATGGATGAAGGCCTGTCCGCCGCGGTACAGGAAGTTTTCATCAAGCTTTACGAAGAAGACCTGATTTATCGTGGCAAGCGACTGATCAACTGGGACCCGGTACTGCATACCGCGATTTCTGACCTCGAAGTCATCAACGAAGAAGAAAAGGGGTATCTTTATCACGTCCGCTACCCTCTGGTCGGCGGGCCCGTCAACGGTGTCACCCATCTCGAAATTGCCACCACCCGGCCTGAAACAATTCTCGCGGATGGAGCCCTGGCGGTCAGCCCGCAGGATGATCGATACCGGGATTTTGTCGGCCAACAGGTACAGGTACCACTGACCACCCGGGTTATCCCCGTTATTACCGACGACTATGTCGATCCCGAGTTCGGCACCGGTTGCGTCAAGATCACCCCGGCACATGACTTCAACGATTACGAAGTCGGGCAACGCCATGAAATGGAAGTTATCAACCTGTTTACACCCGACGCGGTGATGAATGAAAACGCACCGCCGGCGTATCAGGGCATGGATCGTTTCGTTGCCCGCGATAAAATCGTCCAGGACCTCGACGCCGCGGGACTTTTAGTCAAGGCCGAAGATCACGTTTACAAGCGTCCCTACGGCGATCGCTCCGGCGTGGTCATCGAACCCTACCTCACCGATCAATGGTTTGTGCGCGCCGAACCGCTGGCGAAACCTTCGATCGAAGCCGTGAAAGACGGCCGTATTCGTTTCATCCCCGAGAACTGGAGCAAGACCTATTACAACTGGATGGAAGATATTCAGGACTGGTGTATATCGCGTCAAATCTGGTGGGGGCACCGCATTCCGGCCTGGTATGACAATTACGGTAATATCTATGTCGCCGCCAGTATCGAAGCGGTACGCAGCAAATATAGTCTCGCCGAAGATATCGAACTAACCCAGGACGAAGATGTGCTCGACACCTGGTTTTCGTCCGCGTTGTGGCCCTTCAGCACCCTCGGCTGGCCCGAGCGCAACGACCCGGCACTGAAAACTTTTTACCCGACCAGCGTGCTGGTGACTGGTTTCGACATCATCTTCTTCTGGGTCGCACGCATGATCATGTTCGGCCTGAAGTTCATGGACGAAGTGCCTTTCAAGGAAGTCTATATCCATGGTCTGGTGCGTGACGCCGAAGGCAACAAGATGTCCAAATCCAAGGGCAACGTCCTCGATCCACTGGATTTGATCGATGGTATTACGCTCGATGACCTCCTGCAAAAACGCACCCTGGGACTGATGCAACCTGAGATGGCACCGCGTATCGAAGCTGCCACCAGGAAGCATTTCCCTGATGGTATCCCTGCTTACGGCACCGATGCGTTGCGCTTTACTTTTACCGCACTAGCCACAACCGGGCGCGATATACGCTTTGACATGGGGCGCATCGAGGGCTACCGCAACTTCTGTAACAAATTGTGGAACGCGACGCGTTACGTCCTGCAAAATACCGCTGGTGAGGACTGCACCGCGGGCAGCCCTACGCTGGCCGATCGCTGGATTATCGCGCGCTTGCAGCAGGTCAGTCAGGATGTTGGCACGCACATCGAAAACTATCGCTTCGACCTGGTAACACGCGACCTGTACGAATTTGTCTGGAACGACTACTGCGACTGGTACATCGAGCTGTCCAAGCCCGTACTCTACTCCGATAACTACCCTGAAGCGTCGAAGAAAGCCGCCCGGCACACGCTGATTACGGTACTCGAATCGATCCTGCGCCTGCTCCACCCGATAATGCCCTACATTACCGAAGAACTCTGGCAGCGGGTCGCACCGCTGGCCTGGATCGAGGGCGATACCATTATGCGGCGCAGCTATCCGCAGGCTGACCCCGACCTGATCGATGCTGCAGCCCTGACTGAACTCGAATGGGTGAAGGCTTTTATCATGGGAGTGAGGCAGATTCGCTCGGAAATGGATATCAAGCCGGGTAAACCCCTGCCGGTTATCTGCCACCAGGGTGATGAACACGATCAGCAACGCATCACGGCTAATCGTGCACTGCTCGAGTCACTGGCAAAACTTGAATCGATTACCTGGCTGGATGAAGGCAGCAAGACGCCGGAATCCGCGATCTCTCTGGTTGGCGATATGCAGTTGTTAATTCCGCTTGCCGGGTTGATCGACAAGCAGGCTGAACTAGCACGCCTGCAAAAGAACATCGATAAACTCGAGCAGGACGTGCAGCGTATCAAGGCCAAGTTATCGAATGAAAACTTTGTCTCGAGAGCACCTGAAAACGTGGTCAGCAAGGAAAAAG
>Ga0209165_10000803_pt1 | contig 10652 bp, 11 predicted proteins | sample tdAd001_FD_187122 | JGI IMG/M metagenome (GOLD analysis project Ga0209165, IMG submission 187122) | Marine sediment microbial communities from the Atlantic coast under amendment with organic carbon and nitrate - tdAd00.1 (SPAdes)... | ecosystem: Environmental > Aquatic > Marine > Coastal >... | reverse complement strand
GGGAATCGCTGGGCATTCCAAATGAGGCGCAATATGTTGCGCAGTACTGCGAGCGCCGCGACCTCGAAGGCATTCCCGACTGGAACTTTTACCTGGTGTTCGGGTTTTTTCGTTTCGCGGCGATTTTACAGGGGGTGCTCAAACGCGCTGTCGATGGCAATGCGTCCAGCCGCAAAGCCTTCGAATATGGTGCGCTGGCGCCGCCGCTGGCCAACCTGGCGGTGGCCCTGATCGAGTGATCGAGTGGCTCTGCTCCGCTTTTTAGTTCGGTGACGAGCGTATGCCGCGTTCGCACAATAAAAAACGGTGATGCCAGGGGCATCACCGTTGTTGCGTATGGCGAACTATCCCGGTTTAACTGTAACGATAGGGTACGCCTACTTTTTCCATCAGCGTCGAGTACTTCTTGAACGCATTGACGACTTTCTTGGTGCGTGGACTGATCGAAGCCAGTTCGTCCCAGAATTCGGCTGAATCGGTGACGACCTGGTTCCATTCCTTGGCGGGGATCGTGGTCAGTTCCATCTTCTTGCCGTTGACCCGCAGGTCGGCTTCTCCACCCCAGTACCAGACCTGGCGATAGTAGTGCGAATCGTTACAGGACATGCGAAACAGTGCCTGCAGGTCCGGTGTCAGCTTCGCCCAGCTCTTCGAGTTGGCGAAGTAGGAACCGCACCAGGCGCCGGTAACATTATTCAGCAACGCATAGTTACAGACGTCCGCCCAGCCGACTTCATAGGCCTCGGTAAAACCACACCAGGCCACACCGTCGAGTTCGCCAGTCTGGATCGCGACTTCGATATCATCCCAGGGCAGGGTGACCGGCACCAGGCCGTATCGCGAGAGGAATTTACCGGCAGTCGGTACGCCAAATACGCGCTTGCCTTTCATGTCGGCAATCGAGCGAATCGGGTCCTTGGTGAAGATATGTAGTGGATCCCAGGAGCCCGCGCTGATCCATTCGACATTCTTGATTTCGCCGTAGGCTTCGGCCCAGATTTCGTCGAGCCCGTAATACTTGAACAATACGGGAAGATCGAGACTGTAGCGCGTGGAGAACGGGAAGTAACCGCCGAAAACGGCGATATCGACGGGTGACGCCATGGTGGCGTCGTCGCTCTGTACCGCGTCGATGGTACCGTTTTGCATCGCGCGAAACAGTTCGTCGGTTGGCACCAGCTGATCGGCGTAATAGAGTTCGATCTCCATCCGTCCATGCGCGGCTTTATTGAATTCCTCGATTTGCGGCTTGATGACATGCGCACCGAGCGGCGCACCGGAGTAGGTTTGCAAGCGCCACTTGATCGGATTAGTTGCCGAATAGGCATAGGGTGCAGTGCCCGCCGCGAGTATACCCGCTGTACCGGCACCTACTTTCTTGACAAAACTTCGTCTGCTGTTGTCCTTTGGTTCAGTTGCGTCCGGATTGGATGCTTTTTTATCTTCTTTCATTTTTTAAGGCTCCTAAGGTTTAGGCTACAGTTGATTTTCCGCAAAACCCTCCGTGAAGGCATCTCGTTGGTTACTTTGAATAAACATATTCAGGCAACCAGAGGGCGATTTGTGGAAAAGCCATGACCAGGACCAGTGCAAAGGTCATAACCATGACAAAAGGGATAATTGATCGATAAATATCCATCAATGTAATTTCAGGAGGCGCCATTGCTCGCATGAGGAATAAATTGTACCCAAATGGTGGCGTCATGTAAGCAATCTGGCAAGTGATGGTGTAGAGCACACCATACCAGATCGGATCAAACCCAAGAATTTTTATCAGTGGAACATACAGAGGGGCGACGATGACCAGCATCGCGGTATCGTCAAGGAACATGCCCATAACCAGGTAGGACAGCTGCATCATGATGAGCACTTCCCATGGGGTTAAATTCCAGTTGGTGATAAACAGCGATTCGATTGCGCGCGCGGCACCGATGCCGTCGAACACGGCACCGAAACACAGCGCCGCAAGGATTACCCACATGAACATGCAGGATATCCCCAGGGTCTTGCGGATGGTTTCTTCGATGACTTCTCGATTCAGCCGTTTACGCGCCCAGGCGGCTATGGTGGCCGCGGTGGCGCCGACCGCGGAGCTTTCCACCAGACTGGTGATGCCCATGATGAACAGGCCGGTCATAAAAAAGAATATCAGGAACGGGGTGATACCGGCGCGCAGAAGTTTTAATTTTTCCGCCATCGGCATGTCGCGTTCCGATTTTTTGACAGTCGGTCCGAGATGCGGTTGAAAGTGGCATCTGACAACGATGTAGATGATCAACAGTGACGCCATCATCAGGCCGGGGATGGCTCCCGCCAGCCAGAGTTTACCCACCGGTTGACGGGCGATCATGCCGTATAGCACCAGCACCACGCTCGGTGGCACCAGGATCCCGAGCGAGCTGCCCGCCTGAACTACCCCGGTGATCATGATCTTGTCATAACCTCGCTTCAGCATTTCCGGCAGTGCGATCGTGGCGCCGATCGCCATACCTGCGACACTGAGTCCGTTCATTGCCGAGATAACCACCATCAACAGTATGGTGCCAACCGCCAGGCCCCCTTTGAGACCACCGAACCAGACATGGAACATCGCGTACAGGTCATCGGCGATTCCCGACTCGGACAGGATGTAGCCCATGTAAATAAATAGTGGCAATGTCAGTAACGGGTACCAGTTGAACAGTTTGAAGGCCGCGTTGAACGGCATTTCGACCGCACCGTCACCCCACAGCAACAGCGCCGCCACCGATGATACGATGCCAATGGCCGCGAAAACCCGTTGCCCGGTCAACATCATTAACAGCATGGACGTGAACATGATGATGGCGATGGCTTCGTAACTCATGAGAGTTCAATCCCTCTGGATTTGGCCAGGTCCTTGAAAAAAGTGGATATGGCCTGCAGCAGCATGAGGGATATTCCAAACACCATGATTAGCTTGATTGGAATCATCGATGGATTCCATTGCGAAAACTTGCGCTGGTCGTATTCGATCGCGTACGCCGTGCTCGAAATCGCGCCGATTAACAGGCAGACCAGATACACCACCAGGAAAATAGCGGTAAAACTATCCAGCCGGGCTTTCGCCCGCTTCGAAAACCTTGAATAGATGAGGTCCATGCGTACATGACTGTCCATTTGCATCGAGTAGGGGCCGCCGACAATGTAATAGGCCGTCATCGTGAACTGGGCCATTTCGATGCACCATGAAAGCGGCAGGTTGAGTATGTTGCGGGTGAAAGCGTTGACCAGCAAGGTCGCTATCATGACAAAGATCAGGTACATCGCCGCGCGCCCGAACTTGGTCGACAGGTAATCAATCACCTTGACGTAGTTGACGATAAACTTGGGCACTGTGCCTACTCTCCTCCGGGTTTGTTCTTATTACTCAGATAAAGCTGAGCTGGTTTTTCTGTTGCCCTTACTCGATTACTGATCCACCGTCAGCAGATTACCTCGACCTGTGCGCCATCCAGGGCGCGGGCCAAAGCGCCGCCCGGTGCCTGGTCACTGACCAGGGTATGAATCCTGTCAAACGGCGCCACCACGAAGGGTGCAACCTGGTCAAACTTGGAAGCATCGACCATTAGCAAAACCTTGTCACTGTGCTCGATCATGGCACTCGCAATCTGCGCCTCGTCATGACTGAAATCCATTACTCCGCCCCCGGCTGCAATCGCGCCAGCGGTTAGCAGGGCATGGTTGCAATGGAAACATTCGAGCTGATCTATCGCCATAGTACCGCAGGTCTGTCTGTTATCTCCATTGTAATTGCCGCCCAGTAAATACATCTGTACCGTTTTGTTGGCAGAAGTCAGCACCTTGGCAATTTCGCTCGAATTGGTGACGACGGTCAGGTCATCAATCGCTGACAGCTCATCAGCGACCTCCAGCGTCGTCGATCCGGTATCGATGAACAGGCTGTCTCCAGGTGACACCAGCTGCCGTACCTGCTGCGCGATCAGGCGTTTGGCCTGACTATTCAATTGCATTCTTTGTGCAAATGGGCCCTCCCCGAAAGTACGCAACGGGATAGCGCCACCATGAACCTTTTGTATCTTGCCGTTAGCCGCTAAAAACGTCAAATCACGTCTGATGGTTTCGGCCGAGGTATGGAAAGTTTCCACCAGTTCGTCGACGCTAACCTTGCCCTGCGAACGCACCATATCGGTGATTCGCAATTGTCTGTCGCGGGGGCGCATGGAGTGATACTAACATGAGGATTTATTGTTCAACAACGACTACCTGGGCATGAATTGCGTATGAATTCGCATGAAATGATCGAAAAATGACCATATAATCAAATATCGGTCATATGTTTTGACTAGCCGGTCATCAAAAAATATACTGGAATTTGCCTGTTCCTATCTCATCAATTTACCCTGGCCGTCAGTGTGAGGCTTAATGTCAGACTATTCTTCCAGCGCCAGCTTACCCGCAACGCTATTCGACATCATCGTTGTCGGCACCGGCGTGGTGGGTTGCGCCATGGCGCGACGCTTTACCCTCGAAGGAGCCAAAGTGCTGGTAATCGAAAAGGCGGTCGATATTCTCGATGGCGCGAGTAAGGCAAACAGTGCGATTTTGCATACCGGTTTCGATGCACCATCGCCCGGCTCACAGGAACTGGAGTGCATTGTCGACGGTTACAACGAATACCTTGAAATTCATGCGCGCCTGAACCTGCCGCTGCTCGAATGTGGTGCACTGGTGCTCGCCTGGAATGAGGCAGAAGCCGACAGGCTTGAAGGAATACAGCGCAGCGCGCACCACAATGGTGTCACCGGGACACGAATCATCGATGCAAAAGAGCTGCGCTCGAAGGAACCACAGCTTGCGCATACGGCTGTCGCCGCGGTTGAGGTTCCCGGGGAATTCGTCATCGATCCATGGAGCGCTCCCTACGCCTATTTACTGCAGGCGCTCGAAAATGGTGCCTGCCTGGCGCGTAACTGCGAATTGCTGGATGGTCATTTTGATAGCGGTGAGTGGACCTTGAAGACGTCGAAGGGTCCGCTTAAAGGCCGGCAACTGATCAATTGCGCAGGGCTTTACGGTGACCGGCTCAATCAGAAACTGGTCGGCGAATCAGACTTCGAGATCCGTCCGCGCAAGGGCCAGTTTGTCGTGTTTGATAAATCGGCACGCGGATTGACGCGTTCGATTCTGTTGCCCGTACCGACGGAAATAACCAAGGGCGTGGTCGTCTGCCCGACCATCTTCGGCAATCTGCTGGTCGGTCCGACGGCTGAAGAGCAGCACAGCCGAATTGACGCCGCTGTCGATAGTGCGCAGTTGCAGGCGCTTATCGATAAGGGCAGTAGCATACTGCCGGCGTTAGGTCAGCATGCGGTGACTGCGACCTATGCCGGACTACGACCCGCTACCGAGCATAAGGACTACCAGATCAAATGGTACCGGGATCGAAACTACTGTTGTGTCGGTGGCATCCGCTCGACTGGTCTGAGTGCTGCGCTTGGCATCGCGCGGCTTGTTTATCGACAATATTTGGCGGCCGGCAACCAGCACAGCGAGCTTGTGGACTGCCATTGGCCCCGGGTAAGTCGGATCGCAGACCCGGGCGAGCGTGACTGGCAACAGCCCGGTAACGGCGGCATTGTCTGCCACTGCGAACTGGTCACGCGACGGGAAATCATGCAGGCGCTGGAAGGGCCGATCCCACCCTGCAGCCTGGCCGGTCTGAAACGCAGGACCCGTGTCACCATGGGCAGATGCCAGGGGTTTTACTGCTCTGCGGAACTCAGCGACCTCACTGACGGATGCTTTCAGCAACCGATGAGCAGCGCCCGCAAATGAAAACGCAACATTGCCAGGTGGCGATCGTCGGTGCCGGCCCGAGTGGGCTCGCGCTTGCCAGCGAACTGGCTAAATCGGATCTCGATGTGGTGGTACTGGAGCGGGAAGACACAGCTGGTGGAATACCGCGACATTGTGGCCACTCGCCTTATGGCATGCGCGAGTTCCATCGTCTCATGTCGGGGCCTGCCTATGCCGGCCGACTAACCCGCGAGGCCGAACAGCAGGGTGCGAGAATCTGGCTGAACACGACGGTTACCGAAATCGGACCCGGCGGCAAGCTGCTATTGTCGACCGTTGACGGGGTACTGGAGCTGCAAGCTGCCAGGGTCGTGATATGTACCGGTAACCGGGAAACACCCCGCGCGGCACGGCTGGTATCGGGGACACGGCCATTGGGTATCGTCACCACCGGGGCACTGCAGTCGATGGTTTATCTGAAACATCGGTTACCGTTTATGAATCCATTGATCGTCGGTACCGAACTGGTCTCGTTTTCGGCGCTGTTAACCTGCCGTCATGCCGGTATAAAACCCGTCGCCATGATCGATAGCAATCCGCGGGTGACCGCGATTAAAGCTTCTGCCTGGTTGCCTCGGCTGCTAGGAATTCCGTTATTGTTGAATGCTGTGCTCGACGAGATTCGTGGCGGGAGCCGGGTGGAGTCGGTGGCAGTCAGTAATGCCGCTGGCAAGTTGCAGAACATCGAATGTGATGGCGTGATTTTCAGCGGTAACTTTGTTGCCGAGGCGAGTCTGGTCAGGGCCAGCCATCTCGAATTCGATGCGCGCAGTGGTGGACCGGTTGTCGATCAATACGGTCGTTGCTCGGATCCTGCTTACTTCGCCTGCGGCAATTTGCTGCACCCGGTTGATACGGCTGGCTGGTGCTGGGCCGAGGGGCTGCGTACGGCTCGACTGCTGTTGGCGGATTTAAACGCTGAGCTGCCACGGACGGGGCGAGTTCTTGAAATTGAAACCGCGAGTCCGGGGATCAGGTATTTTACGCCGCAGCGAATCCTGTTGCCCGATGCCCACCTGAGTGAAAATCATCCAGGAGTGCAACTCCGCTTTGCCGAAAACCGGTCTGGACGAATTTCGTGGTGGGGTGATAAAGGTATCATTTCAGGCCGCAGAATTCGTGCGCAACGGGAACGACGGGTATTATTACCCTTTCCGCCGCGCGATCAGTTATCCGCGTGCGCATCACTGGCGCTTGAATTTTTGCCCGATGTAGAGGATTAACCATGTCAGTTCTTGCCATAGACCAGGGCACCACCAGCACGCGTGCATTACGTGTCGACGATAACGGTGAGGTCGAAATTACCCGTGTTATCAAGCATCAGCAATATTATCCGCAGGCCGGCCGGGTTGAACACGACCCCGAGGAACTGATTGCGAGTATCGAATCCTGCATTGCGACGAGTCCGGGCGTTGCTGCGCTGGGAATCGATAACCAGGGTGAAAGTTGCCTGGCCTGGCATGCCGATACCGGGCAGGCGTTATGCCCGGTTATCGTCTGGCAGGACAACCGTACCCACGCGGTTATTGAACAGCTCAAGCAGGATGGCCACGAAGCCCGGGTGCTGGAAATTTCCGGTTTGCCGCTGGATTCGTATTTTTCCGCCAGCAAGCTCGCCTGGATTCTGCAAAACTGTGCCGAGGCGCAAACGCTGCTTGCAAAGGGAAAGCTGAGAATGGGCACCACCGATGCCTTTTTCCTCGATCGGTTGGCGGGTCGTTTCGTCACCGATATCACCACGGCCTCCAGAACTTCTTTACTGAATCTGCAGACCGGGCTGTGGGACCCGGAGCTTTGCGAATTGTTTGGCGTTCCGCGAGAAACGCTGCCGGAAATTGTGCCGACAACCGGTGACCTCGGCAGCGTCGTCGCGCAGGGCCGACGCATACCGGTAACCGCGAGCGTGGTCGATCAGCAGGCTTCGCTCTATGGTCACGGTTGCCGCGAGGCCGGAGATGCGAAGATTACTTTCGGCACCGGCGCCTTCGCGCTGGCGATCACCGGTAACCAGCCACTGCGCTCACCAGAGCAGGGCCTGTTGCCCACCGTTGCCTGGCAATTTGAATCGGCTGAACCTGTGTATGCACTCGATGGCGGCGTTTACTGTGCCGGTTCCGCGGTGGAGTGGGGACGTAAGCTGGGACTGTTCAGCGACTACGTGGAAATCAACCAGTTCGAGCGGGCCTCTGCGATCGAACGTGACCTGGTTTTCGTGCCGGCCCTGTCTGGTCTGGCCTGCCCGCATTGGGATCGCAGTGCCGCCGGGATCTGGCTGGGGCTGTCGCTCGAGACCGACAGTCGAGACCTGATCCAGTCCCTGCTCGAAGGTGTCGCTCTACGCGCGGCTGAAGTGATTCGGGCAATGAGTGAGTTCGTCGCGATCGGTGACCGGATATCGATTGACGGTGGCGTTTCGGTTAATCCCTATTTTTGCCAGTTCCTGGCCAATGTGCTCGAGCGCCGGGTATCCGTAAAACCGATGGCGGAGCTAACTGCGATCGGTACCGCGCGGCTCGCCGGTGCTGGCCCGCTAGTGCTGGCGCAGGACCATGCATCGGCAGTGCACTACCAGCCGCAAGCCGACATGCGCCATCTTCTCCAGCGCTTCGGGGATGCAGTGACTCGCTCGAAAAACTGGAGGCAGTAGCGAACAAACCCTGCCTCCGCTCGCGTTTCCTGTTAATGACGAAACGAATACTTTACAATCCGTTACTCAAGTCGAAAATTCGAGAAACCCGGGGGTTGCCATGGATCCTGTTTATTTAATCTGGCTGTTTGCAATCGGTGCATTGACAGGTGGTGGAATTATCGGCGCTATCGTTCATCGAAATCTGGCGCCGGGCAAAAAGCAAACCGAAGATATCAAGGCCGAACTCGATGCAGCCAGGCTAGAGATGGAAACTTACAAAACCAGTGTTAACAGTCACTTCGACAAAACTGCGGAACTGGTTAACGGGTTGACGCAGGACTATGTCAAGGTTTACAGGCACCTGGCAGAAGGTGCGCAGGCCCTGGGTGAGGGCAGGGATTTCGCCAATGTGCTCGAGCAGCATCAGGGTAAAGTTCTGATTTCTGTCGATAGTGATAAAAATGTGCAGGAAACGATAGTCAGCGAAGTGCCAGTGGATGCACAGGAAATGTACGAAACCTCCAGGGAATCAACGGACTCTCTCGATCAGGAGATCGAGCAGGAAAGTATTGCTGCTGGCAGCGAAGATGCTGACGCCAGCGAAGAAATTTCAGACTCAGCAGAGCCATCAGCAGAGCCGGGTGAAAAAAAGGAACCCGTAATAAATGTCGACAAACTCGCGCTGAATCCTGACGCCGATAAAACTGAAGCGAAACCGGTGAAGGGCAACGGTAGCGGTGCTTTAGGGGAAAACCCGGCTGCAAAGTCCGACCCTCAAAAGGAATCCACTCCAACCCCGTCCGCCTAGGTAAAGCCCCCACTTACGGTGCGCTGGCAGCGTTACTGGCAAATGACGTGGTCGACCTGACTGGCTGGTCGCAAGCCCGGTCTGGCAAAAAAATACAGCAGCGCCCTCGTGCCGAGACGCGGCTCTTCCTCGACGATAAAATGTTCGCAATCGATCGCTATCTCGGTCACATCCGCGGCTACCGGCAGCGAGGTCAGGGTCTGGGGATCTTCCGATCCCGAACATCCGCAGAAGCTCTTCGCACAAAGAATGCCGGACGAGGTCAGGAGGACGTTATCGGTCGACAGAACGGTTGATGTCTCGGTGTGATCAATCGCGGTAAAGCCCGACTTCGGTGTAGAATACAGCGCATTGTCGGCAAGATTGATCAAACCTATTCGAGGAGCAGCAACTTATGGTCACCTTCATCATCCTGTTAAACGTCAAGAGCAATAAAATAACCGAGATCGCAGAAGAACTTGCGAGCATCCCGGAGATTTCGGAAGTCTACTCGGTCACCGGAATCTATGACCTGGTCGCCATTGTACGCACCAAAACCAACGATGATGTTGCCGAACTGGTCGCTAATCGCATGGGGGCGATCAAGGGAATCAGGAAAACCGACACCATGCTCGCGTTCAAGGCATTTTCGCAGCATGATCTCGAAGCGATGTTTTCAATCTAGTCTCTAAGATTCGTCGTGCCGGCGCAGTTTTTCCGGCGCGCGGCTCAGCGCATTGTTGCCATTCGCCAGTTTTTCCAGCAGGCGCAGCAACTGTGCGGTTTCCACGTCGTCCAGCGGCGCGACGATACGTTGCTGCGCCGACTCGACCGCTGCCAGCGCCTCTGCGAACAGGTATTTCCCCGCCGCGGTGATGGTAACGATCCTGGCGCGTTGATCGTGCTCCGATTTTTCGCGCCGCACCAGTTTGCGTTGCTCCAGCTTGCGAATCACCAGCGAAATCGTGGTGCGGTCGAGGGCGGCGGCACCGCCGAGCGTGACCTGGTCCTGCGGACCGTTGGCGAGCAAAGAATCCAGCACTGCGAATTGTAATGGTGTCAGGTCATAGCGTTCACCTTCATCATGAAAAATTGCGACGGCGATCTGGTGGCAACGGCGCAGCAGGTGTCCCACCATGTGTTCGACTTGACGGGTCATTCTTAAACCGCCTCGGGCTGGTTGGGTGGCGCCGCGTTGTGGAACGCGTCGAGTTCATCGAGCGTGGCGAAGCCTTTGCGGGCCAGACCCAGGCCCAGAGCCGTAGCAAGGCCACCGATACCACCACCGGCGATAATGACGGGCAGGTCGTTCATCGAATATATGTCCTGAGCTCCCTTGAATTTTAATCAGTACTATGATCATAGTACTGATTAAAATTCAAGTCAACCGACTGATTG
>Ga0209165_10000802_pt1 | contig 10652 bp, 8 predicted proteins | sample tdAd001_FD_187122 | JGI IMG/M metagenome (GOLD analysis project Ga0209165, IMG submission 187122) | Marine sediment microbial communities from the Atlantic coast under amendment with organic carbon and nitrate - tdAd00.1 (SPAdes)... | ecosystem: Environmental > Aquatic > Marine > Coastal >... | reverse complement strand
CATGCCGAACAGAAGCAGGATGATGACGGTGATTTGCCGCCGCGCGTGGGTCTCCTCGCCGGGAGGAGGCATGCTGTACGAGCCGACCATCAGCGTCTCCAGAACCCAGGCAGAATCAGCGCGAAGAGCGTGAAGAACTCCAGTCGCCCAAGCAGCATGGCCATCGCGAAGAACAACTTGCTCCCCGCGGAATACGCAGAGAAGTTGTCCGGCCCCACGTGGAAGGGTGCAGGGCCCATGTTGGACAGGCAAGTCAGCATCGTTCCGAAGGCAGTGGGCACCGGAACGCCCTCGACCAGCGTCACGAAGAGCAGGCCGACGCCGATGCACCCCATGTAGATCAAGAAGAACGACCCAACGTCGGCGAGCACTTGGTTGTTGATCGCGACCTTGCCCATGCGCACGAGCTGCACCGTGGCGGGCCGGAAGCTTTTCTGAATTTGTGCGATGGCTTGCTTACCCATCAGCACGGCTCTCTCGATCTTGATGCCGCCCGCCGTCGATCCGGAGCAACCGCCGACGAACATGAGGAGGATCACGATGGTTAGCGCGGTCGAGCTGTAGACGCTGTAGTCGTCCGTGCCATATCCGGTCGATGAGATCGTCGTCGCCACCATGAAGAAGGAGTAACGGAACGAGGTCAGGATGTCGTCGTGCACGCTGAGGTTCAGGACCGTCAGCACGACCACCGCGATGACCACGATGCCGACGTAGGACCGGAACTCGATGTTTCGCACCAGAGTCTTCCAGCTGCCGGACCGCAGGAGGCCGTAGTAGAGGCCGTAGTTCACGCTGCCGATCAGCATGAAGCACGCGATCACGTACTCGACGGCCGCGCTGTCGAAACCGCCCACCGAGCTGTCGAGCGTCGAAAATCCGCCCGTCGACATGGTCGTGAACGCGTGGCACACGGCGTCAAATAGATCGAGGCCTAGTACCTTGAGGAGCGCGATTTCGAGGATAGTGAAGGCGCCGTACAGCCTCCATAGCGCGAACGAGGTCTCGGCAATTCGAGGCCGCAACCCTTCGGCGGTCGTTCCAGGCACCTCGCCGCGGAACAGATGCTTTCCTCCGGCACCCAAGTTCGGAAAGACCGCGACGAACAGCACGACGATGCCCATGCCGCCAAGCCATTGAATCAGGGAGCGCCAAAGCAACAGCGGCCGCGACAAGCGCCCCTCGATGTCGTCGATGACCGTCGCACCGGTGGTCGTGAGACCGCTGACGGATTCGAAAAATGCGTCAGCGGCAGACATGCCGGCCCCGAGCATGAACGGCACCGCTCCGCAGGCGCCCGCGGCAATCCAAATCAGGCTCACGGCCAGCAGGGCCTCGCGGCGCGAGATGCGCTCTGACACGAAGCGATTACCGTACAGGAACAACGTCAAGCCTAAGATCGAAACGATGATGGCGGACAAGGCCAGTTCCGCGGCGCCACCCTGGGGCCGAGTCGGGTCGGGCGCGAACTGATCCCAGAGCATCCCGACGCCAGCGCAGAGCGCGATCATCACGCCGATCCCGAGGACGACGGCGCCCACGGGTCGAATCACGCCACGAAAGTCTCTCGATTGCGTGCTCACTCACCCCTCGGTCGAAAGAGCCGCTCGACGGTCGCCCGCGCTTCCTTGGTGGTCATTAGGATGACCCGGTCGCCCGGCTGCACGACGTCCTTGCCGTGCGGAATGATCACGTCGTCGCCGTGCACGATCGCCGCAAGGAGGGAGCCGCGCGGCAGGTTCATCCGGTGCAGCGGCTTGTTGACCGCGCGGCACTTTGGGCTCGCGGTGAGCTCGACGACCTCCGCCTGACCGTCTTCGAGCACAGTCAGGCTGTGCAGGCCCCCGCCTCGGGAGAAGCGTAGGATCTGGTCTGATGCGACGGTGCGTGGGGAGAGAACGATGTCGATGCCGAGCTGGCGATAGATTGACGTGTAATCCGCGCGCTGCACGATCGTTGCGGTTCGCTTGCAGCCCGCGCGCTGTGCGAGCAGCGCCGCCATCAGGTTGATCTCGTCCCGTTTCGTGACCGCGGCAAAGAGGTCGTACGTTCCCACTTCTTCCTCTGCGAGAAGCGCCCCGTCGGTGCCGTCCCCGTGGACGACTTCGATTCCCTGAAACTCGGCGCTGACCTCCTCGGCTGTCGCGAGGTCGCTTTCGATCATCATGACGGTCGCCCCCTGTTGCAGCAGGTCGCGCGCGAGAGCTTTGCCGACGACGCCACCGCCGACGATACAGACCCGGCGTGCCTCGCGTTCCTTGCTGAAGAGGCGCTCCGCAGCGAGAACACCCTCGGGGCGGCCGATCAGGTAGACGCGGTCACCCTTGACCAAGACGTCTGCGCCACCGGGAACGAACAGCTCTCCGTCTCGGACGACCGCGCTCACCAGGGTGTGCGGGGGTAACTCGACCGCGGAGAGAGGCTTGTTGAGTGCCCGCGATTCGTCGAGGTCGATCTGCACGAGCTCTACCCGATCCTGTGCGAGGTCCACGACGTCCGATGCGCCGTAAGATCGGGCGATGCGGCTGAGCTCCTGCGCGACGAGCACGCGGGGGTTGATCACGACGTCGACCCCGAGCAGCCCGTAGCGAATGCCCTCGGTCCACTCGGACCACGCCGTGCCCTGTACGCGAGCCACCACGTGTTTCGCCCCCAGCTGCTTGGCAGCGAGGGTCGCGATCAGGTTCATCTCATCGTGGTCCGTGACGGCGACTACCAAGTCGGCGCGCGCCACACCCGCGACCTTCAGCAGCGTTTCGCTCGCGCCGTATCCGACGATCGATGCGACGTCGTAGTGCTCCTCGGCGTATTGCACTGCCTTCGAGCTCGAGTCGACAGCGACGATGTCGTGTCCCTCTTTGTCCAGGACGCTCAACAAGTGGCGCCCGACTTCGCCCAAACCTATGACGACGATGTTCATCTGATAGTTACCTCGACCGATGTTTGGGAATCGGACTCCTTGAGCTCGCGCTGGATCTCTCCCTCGTCGACGAGCAAACCTCTCAGCAATCGGGGCGCCATCAGGTCGTTCAAAATCACGGAGCCCAGAACGACCGAGTACGCGATCTTCGCAGCTTCCCCGTCGTAGACGAGTCGGAACGAGACTGCCATCGCGAGCGTGACGTCGCCGTGTGCCAACAACCCGCGGAACAAGTCCTTGCGAAGACTGGTGCCCCAGCCGGCGATGACACTCGCGAGCCACTTGGCCCCAGTGCGAAGAACCAGGAATCCGCCCAATGCGAGCAAGGTCGGCACGAGCTCGGTGCGCTCCCACAGTGCGCCCGCGAATATGAGCAGGACGATAGTCATCGGGCGTTCCGTCGACTCGAGTGTCGTGTGTAGGAGCTGGCCGCCTCGCGCAAAGTTCACCAGCACGAATCCCATCGAAAGGTTCACCGCGAGCGGTGAGAGCTCTAGGAAATATGCCCCGCCGGATGCGAACGCGATGATGCCGACCAGTGCGAGGAAACGGGAGTTATCGGACTCGTCGCCCGCTAGGAAGAGTGAGAACAACAACCCGAGCGCGCCACCGAGCAAGACCGTGACCCACGCCCAGAGCGCCGGCGAGTAGTCCTGCGCTTCGGGGGCGTTCTCGTGGAACACACAGAAGATCAGGCCGAATGCGAGGATGACGCCGATGTCACCGAGTCGCGTTCCGTTGCGCAATAGCGGCGCGAGGCGGCCACTCACCTCATAGCGCCTTGCCAAGAGGTCGAACGGCTCCGCCGAGTCGGCCGCCGCGAAGCAGGCGAGGGCTGAGGCGCTCAACGCGGCGTCGCGTGGAGAGGTGAGGACCCAGCCGGCCTGAGTGAAGAAGTAGTACGAGCCGACCCCGACCGCGACACCCGGGAGAAAGTGATGCAGGAACACGACGCGCCACGTCGCAGGGTCGAGCTTCTGTAGACTGGCGAAATCAAAGTCGGTACCGCGCAACAGCCCGACCCATCCGGCAGCGAGTGCGATGATCGGCAGGAGGCCAGTGACATTGTCGAGCGCGTGAATCGCAGGGAATGCAGGGCCGAGCAGGAACCCCAGCAACAAATACTCCGCCCCGCTCACGACGAGGAAGCGCCGCTGCAGCCGCTCCACCACGTTGTGCGCGAGGACATACGCAACGCCGATCACGACGACGAGCAACACGACGGTACCGAGCTCGCCTGCGCTGCCGCTTTGAGCAGACCCGCTCGCCGCCCGTGCGCCGCCCGGTAGCGTCGCCAAGAGCAACCAGACCAACCAGACGAACGACACCGCGGTCACCATCAGCTTCCCCGCCATATCCGCCTAATTGTGAAGAAGAAGCCGCCGGAGCGGTAGTTTCGCGCTGGACAGGTGTTTAGGACCCCATTCGGGTGGTCGATAAGGAGGCTATTTCTGGAGCCCTTCGAGCACGATGGAGATGAGGCTTTTTGTGGTTTCGATGGGATCCATTTGCACTTGGTTGCGCACCGAGGCCAGCGCAAGTGCCTCCACGGCGCCGAGAACGGCGATCGCGCTCACTCGCGGGTCGGAGATCGCCACGAGCTGACGATCCGCCGCGACCTGACTTAGCGCCATGGCACGATCATCCAGGTCGGTCGCCAGATCTGAAATCGCCTGGCGGGCCGTGGTCGCCGGGGCGCGGCGCTCCTGCAGATAGAGGCACATAGCGTCGGGGTGCATGGCGAGGGCACCGATGAGCCTATTGCCCAGCTCTCCGTATGCGGCGACTGCGTCGTCACGACCGTCCGCTTCGCGCAGCCGGTCGTGGCATGCCTGAACCGCTTCCCGGGTCGTACTGGCTACCGGTTCGATGACCGCCTCTACGAGATCTGCTTTGTCCCGGAAGTAGCGGTAAAAGTTGCCTTTCGCCATCCCGGCTTCACGAGCGACTTCGTCGATCGTGACCGCCTCGATCCCTCTCTCGAGAAAGAGCGAAAGCCCAGCCTCGATCAGATCCTGGACGCGCTTGCGCCGGTTGATGTCTCGCTTGCCACCAAAGGCGCCTGGCCGTTCTACGGGGCCGGCGCGCCTGGGTCGTCTTTCGTCATCCATCGAGTGCTCCTAAACGGGAAATGAGCCGCTGCGATGGCCTATTATGGGGCACGCATGCCCCAGGTAAAGTGGCTTTTGCGAAAATATTGCGCCTCATTGGCCTGGATTTCGAAATATTGCGCCAAGTGTAGGAAACCGTCACAATTCGTAGTGTTAGACGTGATTGACAGGGGGAGTACCGCCCCCTAAGAGCTTGGCTTGGGACTCACCGGAGCAACGGATGACCTTACCGGCTCGCAAACCTGACTGGCTTCGTGTGCGGCTCCCCGCAGGGCCGGAGCACGATGAATTTGAGGGTCTGAAGGCCCGATTCCGAGGCCGCGGCCTACACACCGTGTGTGAAGAGGCTCGCTGTCCAAACATCTTCGAATGCTGGGGCCAGGGCACGGCGACCGTGATGATCCTCGGAGAGACCTGTACCCGGGGCTGCCGATTCTGCTCGGTCCGCACCGGAAAGCCGGGCGGCCTGCTCGATCACGACGAGCCCGAGAACACAGCCCTGTCGCTTGCTGAGATGGGGCTCGCGTATGTCGTTCTGACCATGGTCGATCGAGACGACCTCGGCGACGGCGGCGCTGCCCATGTCGCGAAGACGGTTCAACGCATCAAGCACCACAGCCCCGAGCTTCGCGTCGAGACGCTGGTTGGCGACTTTCGGGGGCAACACGATGATGTTCGAACGGTCGCCCAAGAAGGGCGCCCCGACGTCTTCGCGCACAATGTCGAGGTCGTGCCGCGCTTGCAGCGTTCCATTCGCGATGCACGCTGTTCCTGGGACCGTTCGGTTGGCGTCCTGGTGGCCGCCAAGGAGCTCGGCTCTTCCATCACCAAGTCGTCACTGATGGTCGGTCTCGGCGAAGAGCGCGACGAGGTGCTCGACGCGATGCAGCTCTTGCGGGACGCCGAGGTCGACGTGCTGACGATCGGTCAGTACCTTCGGCCCACCAAGCGCCACGCTGCCGTCGATCGTTACGTAGAGCCCGCGGAGTTCGCAGACTACGAGCAAGCGGGCATCGAGATGGGTTTTCGCTTCGTTGCGTCAGGGCCGCTCGTTCGGTCGAGCTACCGCGCTGCGGAGGTTTTCCTCACGGGCGAGCTCGCCGAGGAGGCAAATGCGGGCGAGGTTCCCCTGATGGATCGCTATGGGAAGAAGAAGCTCACGGTGCTCAGTTGAAGGGGAACATGCACGTCATACGAGACGACGGAAGCCTCGACCCGAACTTCGACCCCGGCCTGTCGATCGACCAGGTCGTCGCGCTCTACAAAGCGATGGTCCGAACCCGCATCGTCGACGATCGCCTCGAGAGGATTCAGCGTCAGGGCCGCATCGCGTTTCACGTCGGCTCCCTCGGAGAAGAGGCTGCGATCATTGGCGCGGCTGCAGCGCTCCGCGATCGAGATTGGATCGTCCCATGCTACCGCGAGGTGGGCGCGCTGCTTTGGCGTGGTTACCCGCTCCAACGGTACATCGACCACATGTACGGCAACGCGGGTGACCCCTTGCACGGCCGCCAGATGCCGGACCACACCGTCAGCCGCGAGCATCGCTACCTCGCGGTGAGTGCGCCGATCGGTACTCAGATCCCGCATGCGGTGGGCATTGCGATGGCGGCGAAGGCGCGCGGGCTCGATGAGTGCGCGGGCGTGTTCTTTGGTGACGGCGCGACGAGCTCGAATGACTTCCACGCTGCGATGAACTTTGCGGGCGTCTATCGGGCGCCCGTGTTGTTCCTCTGTCGAAACAACGGCTACGCGATCAGCCTTCCCACAGAGCAGCAAACCGCCACGCGAACGATGGCAGAGAAGGGGGCGGCCTACGGGGTTCCGTCGGCTCGGATCGACGGGAACGACGTCCTGGCGGTTTGGCGGGCCGTGCGAGACGGACTGCAGCGGGCCACCAGCGGGGGCGGGCCGACCTTCATCGAGTTGATGACCTATCGACTCGGCGGCCATTCGACCTCGGACGACCCGCGAGTCTATCGGAGCCAAGAAGAGACCGACTCCTGGCGGAAGGCAGACCCCTTGTTGCGGCTCCGGAAACACATCGAGCAGCGCGACGTGTGGAATGACGAGCTCGACGGTGATTGGCGTGCCGTCTGCGATGCGGAGGTCAAAGAGTGCGTGCGGCGCGCGGAAGAGAAGCCTCCGCCTGCGCTCGGCGACCTGTTCACCGACGTGTACGCAGAGCAGCCATGGCACCTGCGCGAGCAGCAGGCGCAATGCGTGGACGGGTCGCGTGCGAGCGACGAGGAGGACGAGTCGTGACCGAGATGAATCTCGTCCAGGCGCTCCGCAGCGGGCTTCGGGGCGCGCTTCAACAGGACGAGAATGTGCTGGTGATGGGCGAAGATGTTGGGCAACTTGGCGGTGTCTTTCGGGTCACCCAAGGCCTGCAAAAGGAGTTCGGCTCGGACCGTGTCCTCGATACGCCACTGTCGGAAACCGGGATCTTGGGGACGGCCATCGGGATGGCGCTTCACGGGCTTCGACCCGTGTCGGAGATCCAGTTCGCGGACTTCATCTATCCGGGCTTCGACCAGCTGGTGAACGAAGCAGCGAAGTACCGCCATCGGACGGCGGGGGAGTTTCACGTGCCGATGGTGGTGCGCACACCCTACGGCGGGGGCATTCGCGGCGGGCAGTATCACTCTCAGTCGCCCGAGGCGCTGTTCATCCACACCCCCGGCTTGAAGGTCGTGTGCCCGTCGAACCCCTACGATGCGAAGGGGCTCTTACTCGAAGCGATTCGCGACGAGGACCCGGTCCTCTTTTTCGAGCCAAAACGCGTCTATCGCGCGGTCAAGATGGACGTGCCAGACGAGCCCTACACGGTCCCGCTTGGCGAAGCGAAGGTCGTGCGGCCGGGCGAGCAAGTCACCTGCATCGCATGGGGCGCAATGCTCTACGAAGCGTTCACTGCGGCCGAAGAGGTGGCGAAGCAGGGTGTTGATGTCGAGGTGATCGACCTGCGCACCTTGTGGCCACTCGATATCGGCGCGCTCGTCGCGAGTGTCGAGAAAACCGGACGCGTCGTCATCGTGCACGAGGCGCCTCGGACCTGCGGTTTTGGCAGCGAGCTCGTCGCGCTGATCACCGAACGCGCGTTCCTTCACCTCGAGGCGCCGCCGGTTCGGGTCACCGGCTGGGACACGCCGTTTCCCTTGACGCACGAGCATGAGTACCTCCCCCTGGCCCACCGCATTGCTCCGGCATTGCTCGAAACGGCGAGGTACTGACCGATGGCACGGCTCGACTTCAAGCTTCCCGACATCGGCGAAGGCGTGACCGAAGGTGAAATCGTCGACTGGTTTGTCGGAGCTGGTGACACGGTCGGCGAGGACGACCCGATGGTGGAAGTCATGACCGACAAGGCCACCGTGACGATCGGTGCACCGTGCGACGCGCGGGTCGAGAAGCTTTGTTTCGACGTTGGCGCCATCGCGCAGGTCGGGCAGGTAATTCTGACCTTGGATTCCGATGCGGGTTCGAACGTTGAGGCGGCGCAGCGATCCTCGAGGCCCGCGGCTACTGCGGTTGGGGATATACGGGAGCAGTTGCCCGGGGCGGGGTTGTTTGGATCCGGGGCCGGTTCCGGGGCCGAGACCGGGGGGCCGGGGCCGAGACCGGGGGACCGAGGCCGGGGCAACGGGAACGGCGGGGGGACTGGGCTTAGCTCTGTGCGGCCGGCGACGGCTGCGCAGCGGCGGACCGTTCGGACCTCTGCGAGCGCGGTTGGCGGAATCGACTATTTCGAAGCGAAGCCTCTTGCGACTCCTGCTACCCGGCGTCTCGCCAAAGAAATGGGCGTCGATCTGCGGCGGGTTCGTCCAAGTGGCGACGGCGGAAGGGTGACCGGCGATGATGTTCGTGGGGCGCTGCGAGGAGCGATGGCCGAGGACCGGCCTCATGCGCCGCTCGAGGAGCGTCAGCCGGTCGTCGGGATGCGACGGAAGATCGCCGAGCGAATGCATCACTCGAAGACGACAGCGGCGCACTTCACATTCGTCGAGGAGTGCGACGCGTCTCGGCTGGTGGAGCTTCGACAGCGACTGTTTCCCGAGGCCGAGCGCCGGGGTATTCGGCTCACGTTCTTGCCGTTCATCATCAAGGCGGTCACCGACGCCCTGGGCAAGCATCCGGTCCTGAACAGCTCACTTGACGAGCGCACGAACGAGCTCGTCTACAAGAAGTATTACAACATTGGCGTGGCGACCGCGACGGAAGCTGGGCTGATGGTTCCGGTAGTGCAGAACGCAGACCGCCTCGGTCTATTCGAGCTCGCAAAGCGGATCGAGCGCCTCTCACGGGCGGCCCAAGAGGGAACGCTTGCGCCGGAGGATTTGCGCAACTCGACATTCACCGTGACCTCGCTCGGCAAGCAAAGCGGTTTCCTCGCGACCCCCATCCTGAATCACCCGGAGGTCGGCATTCTCGGGGTTCACCGGATCAAGGAACGCCCGGTGGTTCGTGACGGGGAGATCGTGGTCGGCAAGGTGATGTTGCTTTCGCTTTCGCTCGATCACCGGATCGTCGACGGGCATGTGGGTGCGGCGTTCGCCTACGACGTGATCGAAACGCTCGAGAACCCGGAGCGCTTGTTCTACGAGTCCCTTTGATGCCCGCGGTTAGGCAGAAGCTGCTCCGTTGGTACGACACGGCCGCCCGAGACCTCCCTTGGCGACAGACGCGCGACCCATATGCGATTTGGGTTTCTGAGGTGATGCTCCAGCAGACGCGCGTCGAGACGGTCATCCCCTACTACCAGCGCTTCCTGGCGAGCTTTCCGACCCCACGTGCCTTGGCTGAAGCCGACGAAGATGCGGTGCTCTCCCATTGGAGCGGACTCGGTTATTACCGGCGCGCGCGCCTCTTGCACGCTGGCGTTCGAGAGGTGGTCGCCCAGTACGGCGGGAGGATTCCCGAAGATGCGGATTCGCGACGTTCGCTTCCCGGGGTAGGACGATACACCTCCGGCGCGATTGGGAGCATCGCCTTCGACAAAGAAGAGCCGGTCGTAGACGGAAACGTGACCCGAGTGCTGGCGCGATTGTTTCGCATCGACACGCCGGTCGGGGCGTCGCCTACGACAAACCGTTTATGGGACGAGGCCGCGCAGCTGGTTCCCGGCGAACGCCCTGGTGATCTCAATCAGGCGTTGATGGAGCTTGGCGCAACGATCTGCACCCCGAAGCGACCTCGGTGCAAGTCGTGTCCAGTCGCAGGAGAATGCAAGGCGTATGCAAGTGATGAAGTCGACGCGCTTCCGGTCCCCCGTGCGCGCAAAGCTCCCAAAGAGGTGCAGCTAGCGGCGGTTCTTGCGACTCGAGGTCGCGGCTCAGAACCGGAGGTCTGGCTCGTGCGAAGTGAGCAAAGCTTGTTCGGCGGGCTGTGGGGTCTGCCGATGCTCGGCAGAGAGGCCTTCGACGCGAGCGATGCGCGCGGGGCTCTGCGTGAGGCACGGATCTCGGCGCGCCTGGCCCCTGAGCCCGCGGCGCACGTCGAGCATGTCCTGACGCACAGGCGGTTGCAGATCGACGTCTTTAGGGCGACCGCAGCGCGGGGAACCGAGTCGGAGACACTTCGACGGTTTAACCTCCAACAGCTCGGCCGAGTCGGAATCTCCG
>Ga0209165_10000801_pt1 | contig 10658 bp, 14 predicted proteins | sample tdAd001_FD_187122 | JGI IMG/M metagenome (GOLD analysis project Ga0209165, IMG submission 187122) | Marine sediment microbial communities from the Atlantic coast under amendment with organic carbon and nitrate - tdAd00.1 (SPAdes)... | ecosystem: Environmental > Aquatic > Marine > Coastal >... | reverse complement strand
CATGCGCGATCTCGTTCCATAATATTGCGCTTTTTTGCCCGCTAATCATTGTTATGTGTTTAAATTAATCGTTTTTTCATAATAAGGCTCAATAAAAAGATCATGCCAATATTTACGGCTAATAACTCCGTGGACAGAACATCTTGCGTTCATAGATCCATCGTCGGCATTCTCCATATATGTTTTTTTGCCCTGTTTAAAACATACCGGGCAAAGATTGATAACATCTTTTTTCATAACCATTCTCCTTATTATGAGGTAACAACATGCGATGCTTAAATTGTAAAACAACGATCATAGAAAAAGGCGTCCAAATGGAGGACGGCAGTTTCTGGCTTAAGCCAGGTGAATCAAAAAAAATACAAGGTGATGGTTCAAGATCATTTGTTCGTTGTCCTAATTGCCAAGCTAAAAATTATTTGGAAGCATGACCTAAAAGTAAAAAAAGTTGGTTGCAAGAATATTTCAGTACTTATGAATTCGATTAACCAGCACATAACCATGGCATGAACGCTGCCACCCAAAGCTGGGCCGTTTAAATTTAGCAAACTTTATTGTTAAACTTGGCATTTGCAAAGTCCTTGCTATTTGGGTGCAGGTTATGCCTGACGTTATGTTGTTTAATAAAGCAACAAAAGGACTGTTTGATGAAAACTGCATTGCTCCTCATTGATATTCAAAACGATTATTTCCCAGGCGGTCACATGGAATTGGCTGGTATTAAGGAATCAAGCTCGAAAGCAAGAGATTTGTTAACCTTCTTTCGGGAAAGCCAATGGCCGACATTTCACATACAGCACATTGCAACCAGGGAAGGGGCGACATTTTTTCTTCCAGACACCGAGGGGGCTGAGATTCATGACAGCGTAAAACCTTTGCCTACTGACATAGTTATCCAAAAGCAGCACATTAATAGTTTCCGTGAGACTCAGCTTCTCGATGAGCTTAAACAAGCCGCAGTTGAGCGGATGGTGATCTGCGGTGCGATGAGCCACATGTGTATTGATGCTGCAACTCGGGCTGCTGCTGATCTCGGATTTGATTGCGTTGTCATCCACGATGCATGTGCAACGAGGAATGTAGAATTTGAGGGCAAAATTATATCTGCACACGAAGTTCACGGTTCGTTTATGGCAACGTTAGGGATGGCCTATGCTGATATATTGAGCCTGTCTGACTTCTTTGCATGGATTAAAGGCACTGCCAAAACATAACTTTCAATGCAGCCGACAGGCAAACAGCTTCGCTGCCTGCCCGCGGCTGATTTCTGAGTTATGCTAGGCAATGAAAGAGGAAAATATTTGTGGAAAACTTTGAGTTTCGATCCCAAAGAGTAACCAGAGCATATCGTCAAACGATCAATACAACTCCTGAAAAAGTGTTTCCACTCCTGTGTCCAGTTCGTGAGGCTGAGTGGCTCGATGGCTGGCAGTATGACATGATCTATTCTGAATCCGGCTTAGTTGAAGAAGGGGCGGTATTTAGTACGCCATATGAAGGTGAGAAAGATACAATCTGGATCGTTACGAAACATGATTCCAGCAAACGCGAGGTTGAATTTGCCCGTTTCACGAATAACTCCCGAACGTGTATACTGAAAATTACTGTCAAACCCAAAGGTGGGCATAGCTCATATGTGGAAGTCTCCTATACGTATACAGGCATTACTCCTGCAGGAAATGACTTTGTTGATGATTTCACCGAAGACGCATTCCTTGAAGCAGTTACCTTTTGGGAAAAATCAATGAATTACTTCCTGGAAACAGGCGAAAGGTTAAGGAAGGCATAACAATATGCTGCACGCGGATTTGGTGGGGCGCGAGGTTTTTGGGAAGTTGTGGGGCTTAGCCAACTGAGGTGTTTACTCAAGTTTTGGTGCCATTAAACCCACCAAACCGGTGAGCATACCCATTAGCTGTACAAATAACAATCATAAAGGAGGTAAAAATCATGGCGAATAAAAAACAAAAACTCACTGACAATGCCGGCGCCCCTGTTGCCGACAACCAGAACGTACTTACCGCCGGTCCACGCGGTCCGATGTTGCTTCAAGATGTTTGGTTTCTTGAAAAACTGGCCAGCTTTGACCGGGAAGTAATTCCCGAACGTCGTATGCACGCCAAGGGTTCTGGAGCTTTTGGAACCTTTACCGCAACTCACGATATAACCCAATACACCAAGGCGAAACTATTCTCCGAAATTGGAAAGAAAACAGAGGTTTTTGTTCGTTTCTCCACTGTTGCAGGTGAACGAGGAGCAGCCGACGCAGAGCGGGATATACGTGGCTTCGCTATGAAGTATTATACTGAAGAGGGGAATTGGGACTTGGTCGGCAATAATACTCCGGTTTTCTTCCTGAAAGATCCCTTAAAATTTCCTGACCTTAATCACGCGGTTAAGCGTGATCCTCGGACTAATATGCGTAGCGCAAAAAACAATTGGGATTTTTGGACGAATCTCCCCGAGGCACTGCACCAGGTTACCATAACTATGAGTGACCGGGGAATTCCTCTATCCTACAGGCACATGAACGGCTACGGAAGCCACACCTTCGGCCTGATCAATGCAGAAGGTGAGCGTCACTGGGTTAAGTTTCATTTCAAAACTCAACAAGGGATCAAGTGCCTTACTGATGCTGAGGCCGAAGCACTGATCGGCCAAGATCGAGAAAGCAACCAACGTGATCTCTACGAAAGTATTGAGAAGGGAGACTTTCCTATCTGGAAGATGCAGATCCAAATCATGACTGAAAAAGATGCCTCTAATTGTTCATTCAACCCCTTTGATCTGACCAAGATCTGGCCGCACAGTGATTACCCAATGATTGACGCAGGAATTCTCGAACTAAACCGCAATCCTGAAAATTATTTCGCAGATGTTGAGCAAGCCGCCTTCAATCCGGCCAATATTGTTCCCGGCATCGGTTTCTCTCCCGACAAGATGCTACAGGGAAGACTTTTCTCCTACGGTGATGCTCAGCGTTACCGGCTTGGCGTCAACCACCACCTGATCCCTGTCAACAAACCGCGCTGCCCGTACCACAGTTTCCATCGTGATGGCGCTATGCGGGTTGATGGTAATCACGGCAGCACTTTAGGCTACGAGCCTAACAGTTACGGAGAGTGGCAGGAACAGCGCGATTTCTCCGAATCTCCATTGGACCTTGAAGGGGCTGCCGACCATTGGAATCATCGAGAAGATAATGATGATTATTACAGTCAAGCCGGCAATCTGTTCAGATTGATGAGTACCGAACAACAAAAGGCTCTCTTTGAGAACACCGCCCGTGCCATGGGTGATGCCCCGCGGGATATCAAAATCAGGCATATCGGTAACTGTATGAAGGCCGACCCTGCCTATGGCCAAGGGGTAGCGGAGGCAATGAACATCTCTTTGGATGAAATTGAAAAATAGAGCAACATCAGCTAACCTATAAGGATTGACACGACCTGCAAGGTCGTATTCAATCTATTGTTCAAGAAGCCCGGTTTGCTGAGATATTTGTATAAGGGTATTGCTTCGATGATCTGGGGAGTGAATGGGTTCAAACCTTGAATTGTGAATTAGAATAAAACTTACTGCTTATATTCACAATTCAAGGTTTGACCGCCTAGGCGATTCCATCCTACAAAGGCTATTTTAATTCTAAAAGTGTCCAACATCTATATGGCTTAATAAATCGAAAGGAAAATTATGATGCGTATTGAAGTATTGGGTATTTCCGGGAGTCCTATAAAAAATAGTAACACGGACCGACTCGTTAAAGCTGTATTAAATGCAACCGGACTTGAATCCGAATTTGTGAAACTCAGCACGATTAATGTCAGACCCTGCCTTGCCTGTAAAAAATGTGTTCCGGACAACCTCTGCAAAGTTAAAGATGATTTTCCGGAACTCTCAGAAAAAATCAAAAAGGCCAAGGCGCTGATTATCGGCGCATATATTCCCTATGGACAGATAGACGGTTTCACAAAAGCGCTTCTTGAAAGATTCTGGTCGCTGAGACATGTGAACAACCTGCTCAGGGGCAAACTGTGCGCAACGGTTCTGACCGGCCTGCAGCCCGATGCCTTGGATAACGTCAATCAATCATTGGCTGCCGAGTTAAGGGATTATGAACGCATGGATCTTATCGGACAATTGACGGTTCAGGGAAATCTTCCCTGTTTGACATGTGGCGAGGGCGATGAGTGCGAAATGAGTGGACTGAAAGTAATGTACGGTCCTGATGCCAGGACATCCGATTTCCGATACTCACAGGTTGAGGATCAGAAAGAGGTATGGGAAGAAGCAGTGCGAATCGGTCGTCTAATCGGTGAACGCTTGAAAACAACCAATAAGGACTAAAACTCTATATAACAATGTAATTCACGCTGACCCGCGAGCCCTGCCGTTTTTTGGGTGGCAATTCAAATATTTCCTTCCCCAGAAAATTGAGTGCCAACTGGTTGGCGGGCAGGTGATCACAGCCGTTATAAGGTTGAAAGAAGAGAGGTGTGAAATTAGGTGAGGCTTCTGTAGATATCTTTGCGGTGGCCGATTTTGATAATCAGAATCAATAGGATATCATCTTGAATTTAATAAACAATCCGATAATCTCCGACCCGAATTTTGTGAAAGGGATTGTCTCCCTTCATCTTGGTTGTATCCGGGTTCGGAAGGTTTTCAGCGAGATTGTCAATTGCCTTGCTGATGCGTTTTTGGTCAGGCTTGGAAATCTTCTTAAGCGCTTTTGCCGCAGACCTTTTGACCTCTATCCTATATTTCAAAGTCCGAGTTCCTTTTTCAGATCTTCCCAGGGGATCGGCTCACCGGTTTCATTTTTAGCTTTCCACGCATCTTCTATATCAATGTGGTCCTCTAAATCTTGCAACAATTTAAGCTCTTTCATAGAAACAATAGCAGCAATAGGCTCCCCCCGACGAGTTAGAACAAAGGATTTATCGCCGAAAGCTACCTGGTTGATAATATTTGCGAATTTTTTTCTTGCATCAGCAGTTGTTATTTTTTTGAGCATGATAATCCCCTCAATCGTTTGGTATGTACAATTGGTACTTTTAGTGCATATAGTACGCCATGAATTGTCTGTTGTCAATAGAGAATTTTAATTTAAATATTAGAAGCTTATAACCATTGCATGAACGCTGCCTGAGATTTCGCTGCGCTTCATCTCAGCAGGTTATGCCCACGTTATATTTTTCTAACCAAAAAAAATCTTGCATTTTGTTCCGACAATGTTTACAATGTATTACATTAAAATACATTGGGGGTGATGTATGAGCACAGCAATATCAGTAAGAATACCAGATGAACTCGCATCGAAACTGTCTGAAATTTCAGAGGAAACAGAAAGACCTAAATCTTTTCACATTCAAAAGGCTCTTGAGGCTTATTTGGCAGAACTTGCCGACATTCAAGTTGCTATTGATCGGTTGCATGACACATCTGACCCGGTTTTTTCCATCAAAGACATGAGGAAAGAGCTTGAGCTATAAACTTGCATTCAAAAAGTCTGTTTCCCGAGACCTGAAGAAATTAAGCAAAGATGATGCCGAAAGAATTCTGGACAAAATAGAGCAGGATCTACCTGAAAAGGCAGATAATTTTCCACTATTAACAGGAAAATTCGCAGGCTTGCGGAAATTTAGAATTGGGGACTATCGAGTCATCTACACTATTACTGAAAACACGGCTCTTGTTCTAAGGATTAGCCATAGGCGGGATGCCTACAGATAAAATATAACCAGGCGTTCCACTCGGACAGCGGAAATCATCGTCCTCTTTGAAATATTTTGTTTGAAATCTATTCATCGCTTTTAAAATTATTCAGTGTAATACCCGCCGCCGGTGAACTCTCCGTTATACCTAAACGGGCAGAGCCGAAGCCAAAAATATAGCCGATAGATAGTTGCATAATATTTTGCACAAACATGACAGCATATTAGCTGTAGGGTACTAATTATAGGAGTTTTAATAATGGTAGATCAGAAATGGTTAACAACTTCTGCCGGAGTAAAAATGCCACGGATTATTTACGGGACGGCCTGGAAAAAGGACCGTACGGCAGACCTGATTGTGAAAGCCATCCAAACAGGGTTTAGGGGGATCGATACCGCTTGCCAACCGAAACACTATAACGAGCCACTGGTAGGAGTAGCGATTCAAAGACTGAAAGATCATGGTATCGAACGTGAGGTCTTGTTCCTACAAACCAAATTCACCCCACTTTCTGGTCAGGATCCAAGACACGTCCCATACGATAAGAATTCCCCTGTTGAGCTGCAGGTCGCCCAATCCTTTGAAGCATCGAAAAAAAACCTACAAACAGAATATGTAGATTCTCTAGTACTTCATTCACCAATGGCACCCCACTCGCTTTTGATGAAGACCTGGAGCTCAATGGAAAAAATTCAAAAGGCTGGTGGAGCTCGTCAGTTGGGAATCAGCAACTGTTACGATACTGAAGTGATTAGGTCACTCTATACCGATGCCAACGTGAAGCCAGCAGTTGTACAAAATCGGTTTTATCAGGAAACGGGGTATGATGCAGACTTGCGATACTGGTGCTCTAATCATGGAGTTATTTACCAGAGTTTTTGGACTCTCACTGCAAATCCTCATATTCTAGCCAGCAATACCATTCGAACCATTGCTCAGAAGTACAAAAAATCTGAAGCGCAAATCTTTTTTCGATATCTTAGTCAATCTGGCATTGTGCCGCTTACAGGAACGTCATCTGAGCAGCACATGAGGGAAGACCTCAGCATCTTTGATTTTGAGCTTTCTTCTGAGGATTTTAAGAATGTGAGTCTCCTACTAAATCAAAAATAACCAGTCGGTGGGGATCGACTCGGGAATCGCTGGCGCTCTTCCGCGCGTCTCAGCTTCAGCGTTAGCTGGTTTAACAAATTAGAAAAAACAAAGGATGATGAACAATGACAAAATGGTTAATCGGATTTGCTTTAATTATTCTTGGGGCGAGCATGACCTATGCCCAAGGCTATGAGAATACCTCTGTGAAGATAAATACTCGAATCGGAGAACTCGAATTCGTCGGCGGCTACCCAACACAGGCCACCATCGACAAAGCATTTGACCAGCTCGATGTCCAGCGGGCGACGCAGGCTTATCTCGAGTTTATGCCTATGATGTCGGTCAATGCCATTTTAGACTCTTTAGGCAGAGATTATGGCATGCCGAATCCCGGTGACGTGGGCGTATACGTCGAACCTGGCATCGGTAAGGTCGGGGCGATCGGTCTGACTTATAATACCGAGAGCATTTACTCAACGGTCAACGTTGATTTGAAGGAGGACGGGCCAACGGTCGTGGAGACACCTCCCAATGTTCTGGGAATTGTGGATGACGGCTGGCAGCGATGGTTGACAGATTTAGGCAACGTTGGCCCTGACAAAGGCAAGGGTGGCAAATACCTGCTTCTGCCTCCGGGGTATGAGGGGGAGGTGCCAGATGGCTATTTCATCGTAAAATGTCCAACCTACCGCAACTGGGTCATGGTGCGCGGCTTCGTTGAGGATACCGGCACCGGCGACAAGGCCCTGGAGTACTACCGCAAAAGGTTTCGGGTCTATCCGTTGGCCAGTGGCCCGCGCCAGGACGCTAAGTATGTCAGTGTGTCGTTTAAGGGCGGCGATACTACCCACCCGCGCGATGCCAGCTATTTCGACATGCTCAACCAGATCGTCCAGTACGAGCCCGCCTCTGCATTCACAGCATATGAGTTGGGTCTACTCAAATCGTTGGGCATTGAGAAAGGCAAGCCATTCACCCCGGATGGACGCATGAAAAAACTTCTGGCAGAAGGTGTGCAAATCGGTGATACGATTGCCAAGGCCAACGCCTATGACAACCGCCTGGATGGCGTACGCCGATACCCAGACCGCAAGTACGAGGTAATATTCCTCGGAGGACAGCACGATTTCATGTCCGGTGACGCCCTGTGGCTCGACGCTCGGACCCTTTTTCATTACGAGGCCATCGTTGTTACGCCGGCGATGGCAGCAAAAATGGTGGGGGCCGGATCACAGTATCTCGCCAGCTACCGGGATGCAGACGACAACTTTGTGATGGGCGATTCCGTCTACAAACTGCACCTGCCTAAGGGAATTCCAGCCAAAAACTTCTGGTCAGTGACGGCCTATCATCCTGACACGCGCTCACTTCTGCAGAACGGCACTCCAAAGCCTAGCATCAGCTCCTACGACATACCTGATGTGAACCAGGATGGTTCTATCGACATCTGGTTCGCGCCGAAACCCCCGATAGGCAAAGAGAAGAACTGGATCAAGACCATTCCCGGTGAAGGCTGGTTCATCTACATCAGGCTCTATGGTCCCCTGGAGCCGTACTTTAACGGGGAGTGGAAGCCGGATGATATCGTTAAAGTAAATTAAAGGGCTGCGTCTCCAGCTAACAAGGCTAATTCAGCTGACGCAAAAAACCGCGCGGCTGATTAGCAGCGTTATACATTTAATTCGAGGAAATTTTTCAAATGGAAAGAAGATATTTCGACGATCTAAGGGATGGAGAACATCTTCATTGTCAGCCTGTCGTAATGACGCGAGAGGCTATTATCGACTTTGCAAAAAAATTTGATCCGCAACTGTTCCATATTGATGAGAACGCTGCGAGTGAATCGCTTTTTAGCGGACTGATTGCATCTTCTCTTCATACCCTCTCGGCCTGCACACGTGTCGTCGTAGAAGCACAAGGCAATGTAGCAATTCTAAGCGGTGTCGGCATGCATGAGGTCAAAATGTTCAATCCGGTTCGTCCCGGTGATGTTCTTTCGGTAAATGCCTGTTGGACGGAGTTACAAAGATCACGTAGTAAACCGGACCGGGGTTTTGCGTCAATCAAGTGCAAGGTTGCCAATCAGCAAAAGGAGCCTGTCATTGAATACGGCTATCGTTACTTAATTGCCTGTGAGAATTTCGAGATTCCGCGGTTCCGAACATGATCCATTTAAGCATAACATCCATATGCCCTTCGCTTGCAAAGAAAAACCTACTCCTATAGATCGGAAGGTATAGAGCAATATATTTCCTCTTTGCATATGATACTATATGAATTCAAGCTGAAAGTGCACCACGAATAGCTTTGTAAAAGGAAATCAAAAATGACTAAAGAAGCCGAAGTAGCGAAAAGGGATACCTCAGCGGAAGAAAGACACAACCATAGAGGAAAGCATCGGGCTCGTGAAAGGTTAAACATGATTGCGCAGCTTCAGTGCAATAGGATGCGGGTTTGAATAGACCTGTTGCGCCAGATACGGCTTTTTGTATTTTCGCACGTAATGATTGAGCAGAGTCACCGGCACGATCAAGGGAACATGTTCCTGCCTATACCGCTCGATGATCTCGAGCAGTTCCTGTTTCTCGTCAGAGGACAGCTGCTTTTTAAAATATCCCATGATATGTTGCAGTACGTTGACATTCTTCTTCGGAGTGGTTTTCAGTCCCAAAGCCGCCATCAACAGGGTCTCGTACTGGACAAACAAATCCTCCATGAGCAGGGCTTTACCTTGGGCAACCAGATTGCCCATCATCCGCGAATGGTTGGGACTGTGCGACATAATCAGCAGTTTGTGCCGGGTATGAAAATCGATCAGGCTTCCCATGCTTTTCTTTCTGGATAGCGTTTCCCGCCAGCGCATCAAGGTAAAAATCTGCTCGATAAAGGTCTCTCTGAGTTTGGAATCATGCAGCCGGCCTTCTTCTTCCACCGGAACCAACGGAAAGTGCTCCGTAAACACACGGGCAAATATGCCCTGCCCTTTTTTCTGGGGCATTCCTTTGAAATTTTTTACCGGAACTCTAAACAGGCCGCTGCTCGGAGAGTTTTTTTTGAAAACAAACCCGCACAGATTTTCTTTTTCCAGTTCTTCAACTCTTTTCCGTGCCCATTCGGTCATCCTCTGAGTATGGTCGATATTTGTTTTAGAAGTAACCAGATTCGGGTTGTCCGGATCCCCCACAAGACGCAAGGTTTCCCGGGGAACGCCCATCCCGCATTCCACTTCCGGGCACACCGGAACATATTCCACATATTGTCCCAGTATATCGGTCAGGTATCGGTCCCTTGCATGTCCGCCGTTCCAGCGGACCGGCTCGCCCATTAAACACGCGCTGATGCCGAGTTTTATTTTTTCGCCCATGGCTTACCTCACAATCCTTGATGATTATCCATCGATTTTTTATGCCGTCGCTTCCTGCTTCAAAACACAAAAACCCTTTTGGACTTTCGCTTTTCTTTCACTTCGCCAATCCGGTTTCGGTGGTCCCGGTTGATTTCCGATGGGGATAAGATCCACTTCATGGGTCGATGCTAAGTTCCATGACATGTTGAAAATTTTTCACCAGCACATAAGATGTTATCTTAACACCGATGAGGGCACATGTTGGCGCGTTGGCAAATGCTTCCAGATAAGGGTGTTTGGCCAAATAGCGTTTGAGAACTTCGACTTTTTCAGCACCGCTGATTTCTTCGGCATTGCCCAGTGCCGTTACGCAAACGGCTTCATGAAAATCAGCGTCCATATTCATGCTGCTGTTGATAAGGAGCGCGACTCTTGAATCCGCCGACAAATTTGCATATTTCCGCGTCGTTCGCGGGGTTACAAAAAAAATCTCTTTAAG
>Ga0209165_10000797_pt1 | contig 10666 bp, 14 predicted proteins | sample tdAd001_FD_187122 | JGI IMG/M metagenome (GOLD analysis project Ga0209165, IMG submission 187122) | Marine sediment microbial communities from the Atlantic coast under amendment with organic carbon and nitrate - tdAd00.1 (SPAdes)... | ecosystem: Environmental > Aquatic > Marine > Coastal >... | reverse complement strand
AGAGTCGAGTGGTCAAAAAAGGAATTTGTAGAACAAAGAGATTCCTATTCAAATATGCAGAATAAATACGCATTAATTCTTCATAGGTAATTTTATCAGGACCTCCAATTTCAAAAATTTGATCAATAGTTTCAGGCTTTGAAAGGCATTCTGCCAAATAAAAAATTACATCATCAACTGCAATTGGTTGAGCCAATGATTTAACCCATGAGGGACAAACCATTACAGGTAATCGCTCTACAAGATAACGAAGCATAGCGTATGAACCACCCTGGGCACCAATAATTAATGATGCACGAAATTCAGTTACAGGAATAGTTCCAGAACGAAGTATATCACCAACATCTTTACGACTTTTCATGTGAGGAGATAATTCCAAACTATCATTGACCAATCCCCCCAAATAGATAATTCTCTTAACTCCAGCTTTGGTTGCAGATTTAAGAAAATTTTGAGCTTGAAGTTTTTCACGATTTGCAAATTCTTGCCATTCACTTTTACTACCTTCCATGGAATGAAGTAAGTAGTATACAATCTCAATTCCCTGCATAGATTGATCTAATTCTTCATTATCAAAGACATCGGCCTGAACGTATTTTACATTCTGTGTGCTACTTAGTTTTTGTCTACTCAAACCAGTTACAGTGTAACCGTTTGATGACAGTAACGATACTAATCTAGAGCCAATAAAACCAGTAGCACCAGTAACCATTATTGAAAAAGGGGAAGACTGATCAATTGTTTTGCTTGACAAAATTTGCTCCATGAGGATTTTTTTATTAGGAATTATTTAAACTAGTGATAATTACTTGCAATAGTGGTAATTTATGGTTAAGTTTGAAAATTTAGTCATCAAATATGAATAGTATTAGCACTATAAACCAATATTAGCACCAGTTAAATAACATATTATCAAAAAATAATCATGGTGTACATTAGAGCCAAAAAGGTCAAATCTGATCAATACCTTTACCTAGTCAAAAGTGTCTGGGATTCAAAGAGAAGCACATCTAAACAAGAAATTGTAAAATATCTTGGGAAAGCATCAGAAGTTGTAAAAGACGACATTCCAGTGGAGTATAGAGACAACCCCAAAGTTCTGTCAGTATTAGCATCATTTAACCCAAAGGACATTAAAAAAAGAGAAGAATCAACAAAGAAATCAAAACAACAACTTTACAAGAAATTAACAGAGGGTAACATTGACGAGTGTGTAAAAATATATGAAGAATATACAAAAATTTTCAATTCAGCTGATTTTTTCGATAAAATTCTAAAACAAGTAATGTATGATGTCGGAGAAGACTGGGCAAATAATAAAATAAGTATTGCAACAGAGCATGTTGCAAGCAACATTGCACAAACATTGGTCAAAATAATTATGGATAGTGTTTCAGGTTCAGCAAATAAGAAAAAAATTCTAATCTGCGTACCTGTGGGCGAAGAGCATCATTTGGGTTGCGATGTATTAGAAACATATCTTTCAATTAAAGGATTTAAAGTCTACAATATGGGAACATCGATGCCAACAGAATCAATAATCAATTTCATTGAAAATAATAAACCAGATATCGCATTTATCTCAATAACATTACCAGACAATATTTTAGCGGGTCAAAGACTAGTAAGGAAAATTAATGATGAATGTAAGATTCCAATTTTAATCGGCGGATATGCTATGCAAACAGAAAAAATACCAAAGTTTGAAGGAAAAGTAATTTCAGAATCAAATTTAGAAGAGTTGCCAAAAATTATCAGAAGTGTATAAATAAAAATATCAAGATTTTAGAAAAGACTCAATCTTTGGATAACATAAGAGAGAGCTGTGTGCAGCAGAATCAGTTCCAATACCATAACTTACAGTTGAATCTCCAACAAAATATAGTCCATCAATCCCAGGAATTTGGTGAGGCATTTTTGATTTCCACACTTTTCCAGGCTCCTTTACTACAGATTCAACTAATTTCCAGGCCATAGGACGCTCCCAAATTAAATCAGACTCAAATTTAGGATAAATTGCAGTTATCTCACTTTTCATTTTATCAACAATGTTTTTGATAGCAGTAGGATCATCAGTTACCTCAGGACTGACAGGAGTTCCTGCAATAATCAAGTGCTCGCCAGGAGGGGAAACAGAAGGAGTAATGTTAGAAATAAAAAATATTCCTTTAGTAGTGTATTCACTACCAACAGGAAATACAACTTGGCGGGAATCAATTTTTGATTTTAGTGCAAAATGAACTTCAATTACAGATGTAGTCTTGTTTAATTTGTTAATTTTTTGAATAAATTTCTCTTCAATGATATTTTTATCAAACAATTGATTTAATGCATGATATGCAGGATATGAGATCACAACACAATTTGTAGATATATGTTGCTCAATTCCACCCATATCTTTGACGAGTATGCCTGTAACCTTTGAATTCTCAACAATGATTTTTTTGACTGATTGTTGTGTATCAACTCCTCCATTTTTCGATAAAATATAATCAGATAAAACATGAGATATGGAATCATATCCACCATCATCAGGATATGCAAACTCACTTGTTCCTCCCTTAAACGGATTTGCTCTTATCATAGTACGAGCAAATTCACCTAACGATATATGATCTGCAGTATCTGCAAATGCTAGCATACAAACAGATTCAAAAAATGCATTTGTCTCAGAATCTAAATTACTAGTTATGTCTGTGAGAGGAGTGTTATCCCAAAATTCGGTCTTTTCTAGAGAAGTAAATGCCAAAGGCAGTAGAATTCGTAAAAGTATGATTCTACTTTTGAAAGGTAGTAATGACAGTTTGAGTAAATCCAAAATGCCTTTAGGATAATCATGAAAATCTCCTGTAGAATAGAATGCAATGTCATTTACTTTTGCAAGTTTCAAATTAGATTCAATCTTTAAATTTTTTAGCACAGTGAAAATTGCAGATTTTTTATAAAATGGCATTATGTGAAATCCGTTATCAAGTATATGATTTCTAAATATCATGGAAGCAGTTCGACCACCCAATTTTGATGACTTTTCTAAAACTCTAACTTTATGGCCTTTAGATGATAATAGTGCGGCAGTAGTGAGTCCACCCACACCTGCGCCAATTACAATTGTAGGAGTATTCATGCACCTCTTACTAAAAAATATTATATATACAGGTGCTAACAAGACGGAATAGTGCTAACTTGTTACAGATTTGTTTTCAATAATATATTTTTCAGCGCTATTAACGAACTCTATCATCACCGAACTCATTTTTTTTCTAAGAATTTTATCAATAAAGGGTATCAACTTTAGAATACCATTAATTTTTAAATTTACTGAAATCGAAATCAAAGTACCAGAAGAAGCAGGGTCATACTGTTCAATAAAAAAAGTACCTCTCAACGGACCAGTTAAAATAAAGACTTTGTGAATATTTGGAGGTAGAACAAGATGCTTTGTTTTAACTTTAACAGATTGCCCCAAAAAATTTATTTTTTCTAAAACGACTATGCCAGATTCATCATTACTAAGAACATCTAATGATTTGAAATAATTAGGCATTATATTATGGAAATTTGTTACATCAGTGCTAATTTTAAAAACCACATCCCTACTTAATGACGAATTACCAGATAAGTCAAATACAGTCATGGTAAATTTTCCATCTCAAGATAATCCCATAAATTTGATTTTGTAACAGTTAACTCAGAATCAAATTTTAACAATTGAAAATAAACTAAAGACAAGGATTTCCTAACAGAATCTGTTTTTTCAGGATCAGTAAGAGGCAATAATCGAATAGTTGTTTTATTTTCACGAGTAAAAACTTGAATAAAAAATTCTTGATGCAAGTCATCAATTACAACTACATGTAATAATGCACTGAGCCCATTATTTTCAACATAAATATTAGATAATCTAATCAGAGGAGATTTTTGAAAATATGGTGAAAATGATTTTGAAAATTCTAAAAGATCAACTTGTTTATTTAGAACAATATGAGGCATCTATGAATTTTTTAAAACTCATTTTATTTATACAAAGTTGAAAAAATATTCTAGTGCCAAAAATCTTTTCCCCTGCATAAATAGAGGTTCATTTTAGCACTAGATTTGAAAATCTAGGCGTCTTAAATAATTTAAACTGGTAATTGGAGTATGTTAACTGAATTAGTACATCAAAAAAATTGTAAAAAAAATAAAATGATTACTGACGCATATACAGGAGAAATTGCATGTAGTAACTGCGGAACAGTTTCATCAGAAAAAGTAATGGATAGCACTTCAGAAACAACAGGTCTCAGTGGAGAAGAATATCAAAATAATTCTAGAGTAGGCATGAAGACATCTTTGAAGATGGCAGACAGAGGGTTGTCTACCATTATGGAATCACAGGATAAAGATGCAACAGGTAAATCACTATCAAATGAAAATCGTAGAATGTTTTATCGATTAAGAATGTGGGATAGAAATAGTCGTTCTGCAATTTCGGTTAAATCATTTCAAAAAGCATTTACACTATTAGATGCAATGAGTTCAAAACTAGGTTTGCCCGAATCAGTTGTTGAAGAAACAGCATATTTGTTTAGAAAAATAGCAGCTAAAAAGATCCTAGCAGGCAGATCAACATCATCAATGTTATGCGCAACAATATACATTGCATGTAGACTAACAGATACTCCACGAACATTACAAGATGTTGCAAATGCAGGGAACATAAAGAAAAAGAATTTGCAGAGAATTTACAGATTTTTAGCAAAGGAGCTGGATATACACCCTGAAACTTATAATCCAAGAGAATTTGTTACGCGTATTGCAAAGGCAGTTGGTTTATCAGAAAAAAGTGAAAGATTGGCTTTTAAAATACTAACTATTTCTGAAAAGAAAAATGTTTTAGCTAGCAAAAACCCGATGGCAATGACAGCTGCTGCAATTAATCTTGCATCAATAATGAATAATGAAAAAATTACTCAGTTGAAAATTTCAGAAGCCTCAGGTATTAGTGCAGTGACCATTAGAGAGAGGTCTAAAGAAATCAAACAAAAAGCAGGAGATGAAATCAGTGGGTAGAACTTGCAATAATATTTGTGAACGCTACAAGGCAGCACCAGCACCCAACAGAATCAGGTATGAAATTGGCCAAAAACGATGTACATTTTGTGGTATTTTTTTGTCAATAGATGATACAAGATGTATTTGTTGTAAAGCAGTTTTAAGAACAAAACCACGATCAAGGAAGGCAAAATGAGGGTTTGGGACATTCCGGTTGAAAAGTTATGTAGAAATCATCTATTAGGAGAGCATCGCGAGTTGCATGCCATGTGGGTCGTTATTACTCAAAACAAAAAAGGATATTCCAAACATCCGGAAACAATCAGATGGATTGGAAAATTACATGCATTGTATCTCAGACATAAAGAGCAAGTGAATGAAATGCAACGTAGAGGATATAATCATCAAAGTCCATTAGATGCAAAAAATGCAATAGGTCAATCAAAGCAGGACGTGTATATAGATACACCATTAGAGCAAATTAAAATTCTAAAAGAAAAAGGATGTAATTGTAAAGTATGATTTTAAGATATTATAAAAAATAAATTTATCTAAGTTTAATTAATTTTTTTCTAAATAGTATCAAAATTGGAACAGATGTAAATCCAATTAAAATTAAAACAGACATTGTAATTGAATTATAGTCATTTACAAATAATTTTGTATCAATCCAGGCTTTGGGCAAAATAGTAAAAAAATCAACAAGTGAAAAATCCTCAATGGTGCCTATAGCTAAACTGTATTTACCGCTTTGATTTTTTTCATCCATAACAACAAGGAAATATGTTCCATCCATAGGAATGTCTGTTTTAAGTTCCTGCCTTTCCCAATAAGTTATCTGACCAAAAGGCTCGTAGAATTCATCTCCTGGAAAATTTTTTTCATAATTGATTTTTTTCTTTTGGAAATTATCATCACCTACTAAAACAAGAGTCGGAGAATATTCTTCTAAACCTTCGATTTTAGGAATAACAATGCTGGCATAAAATGAATCTCCTTTTTGAGCTTCAAAAGTGTAAAACTTTGCTTCATTTTGTCCTAAATTTTCATAAATTGCCCAAGAAATTTTATGGTCTGGAATTTTGAGTGCTGATTCAAAATTTCTATGAGTGTCATCGTGGCTAATTAATTTGTGCCCATATGCAGGAGTTAATGATACAAGAATAATTAAAAACAAAAATAATATTTTTTTCACAAGTGTTTTTGAGAGAATTTGTATTTTAACTACGAATGGTTTTTTCCATGTTAGCACTAGAGAGAATTAAGGATGTTCCTCATATAGAAATAAAATAATTTAATTTCATGAAGCAATTTGGAATTCAAATGTGTGACAATTGTGGAAAAGAATTTCATGAGTGGTCTTGTGACTACTGCTATACCAAAATCATCATAAATCAAGTGGAGGGTTTATTGTGCGACAAGTAAAAAGAATTCAAATGGATCAAACTATCTCAGATACAAAAATTCCAATAAGAATTGCATTTGTAAAACAAGATGGAACACCTGGCATCATATCATTATGGTATGAACAGATAGGAGATAAAATTTATTGTGCGACAAAACTAACTGCAAAAATTATTTCACATCTTCAAAATAATCCAAAATGTGGTTTTGAGATAGCAGCAGACAAACCACCATACAAAGGAACTAGAGGAACAGGACATGTAAAGATCATAGAAAGTCAAGGACAAGAAATTCTTAAAATTTTAATGAAGAAATATTTAGGAAATAAAGAATCAACACTATCAAAGTATTTGAACGATAATTTGGAGGCCGAAGTAGCACTGGAAATTACACCTCAAAGTATTTTCAATTATGATTATTCAAAAAGAATGAAGGATGTGTAGAACTTGATAGATGTTGGGTGTCCCACATGCGGATCAAAGAAATATGAATTAACAAAATTGGATAATAGTGGAGATAAAATAATTCAATTTTTACAATGTCAAAATTGTAAAAAAATTCGCTTATCTTAAATTGTTAGCACTAGTTAAAAAATGGCCACTAGGTTATATCAAATAAAGTGCAAATAAGGTTGAGGAAAAATGCAACAAACAACAAACAAAAAAACACCGCAGCTGAAATTTTTATTGATTACAGCTGCTGCAGTTTCAGTAACGCTGATTTTTACAATAACGCCTTGGAACATAGTTCCAACTCAAGTAACTGAAGATGTAGCAGTAATCGCAGTAGCTGATTATGGCTGTGTAGGTGAGTCAAGTAGCGGACGTTCAGTAGTTGTTCCAAACTGTGATGCAGGTGTAGGAGACATTGTTTCTGCAACATTTTACATCCCAGCAGGAGAAGTGAACGGATACTTGGAAGAACTTGAAAGAAGACAAAATCCAATGGTAGATGCATGGGATAGAAACGTCAGCGGTACAGGTTTCTCACCATAATTTTTTATTTTTAATTTTTTATTTCAAACAATATGAATTCAAATCATAGCATAACATGCTAGGAAAATAATTGTGCCAATACCCATTCAACAAAAATCAATCTAAAAATTACCACTAGAAAGAAAATGGTGTTTTATTCAAATAGGATGAAATTCAATTTTACTCAACTGATAAGATATGGGTAGAACATGTAGAGGAATTTGTGTTATGCATAGAGCAAAACCAGTTCCTAATAGAATTAGGTATGAAATTGGGCAAAAACGATGTACATTTTGCGGTATTTTCGTATTATCAGATAGTCCCAGATGCATGTGTTGTAAGGCAGTTTTGAGAACAAAGCCTAGAAGTAAAAAAAGAGCATAATCATATTTCTTGCTTCAGTTGTTTTAGAAATTCCTGGAGTATACTAGTTCTCTTTTTTGCCTCAATTTTACCTGATTTGGTGTTCATCAGAGACTCTAGTTTGAGTAATTTTTGATAAAAATGGTCCACAGTCCATATTTTATCATCAGGAGCTCTTGTCGTACAAAATGGATCATCAATATTGTAAAAAGGTCTCTTAAGAGAACCACCTGTGGCAAAAACTCTTGCAATCCCTATTGCACCTAAAGCATCTAGTCTATCAGCATCTTGAAGGATTTTTCCTTCAAGGGTTTCAGGAATTTTATTTTTTGAAAAACTATGATCACGTATTGCATCAGAAACAATTGTTATTTCATCCTTTGAGAAACCATATTTTTCCAATATAGGTTTAGATTTTTTTGCACTTTCCGTAGAAGAATTTTTTGAACGCTTGTCAGATTTAGGATACGAGACCATATCATGTAATAGTGCAGCACTAAGAACTAATTTTTCATTTGCTTTTTCTTTTTTACATAACTTTTGGGCATTTTTGTAGACTCTCATAATATGTTCAAAATCATGCGCAGAATCATTATCCATAATTCCTTTTACTTCATTTTTTATAGAATCAAGAACTTTCATTTAAAATCTCCATATTTTGGGTTTAACAAATTTTATTTTCCTCTGAGTAATTAACAGTGTCCAATTAACAGATGCAAAAAGAACAATCAACCCAATGCCAGCTCCATCAATTAACAGTATACCTGTAAGTCGGTCTTCAAATAATTCTAAGAATGGAGTCAAAACTGCATTGCCAGAATAAATCATAATAATATATGAAATGGTTCTACCAAACCAAAACCCAACATAGATTCCCAAACTTTTGGCGCGCATTAACCCATAAGCAATAAACAACATGTTACTTGGAAGCGGGGTTGCACCAAATAGAAAAGATGCAATAACATAACCATATTTTTTTTGATTGAGATAATTTCCAATCACATCAAGGTTAGATTTTTGCTCTTCTGCAACAAATCGTCTAAAGAGTACGCTAATTCGTTTAAGAATAAATCTGCCAATAGTAGCTCCTGTAGCACCAACCATGGCAAGAATTACAACATTCAAAGTGGGATCTAGGAGATAAAATGATGTTAGAATAATCCAGCTTGGTGGCATTAGGATTGGAGATGCATTTACTCCAATTAGTGCAAGAAAAATTCCAAAATATGAAAATTTTCCAAAAATTTCAAAAATATCTAACATCTTTCAAAAAATATACTATTTTTTTTGTTTCTAAACCCTTGGATTCCCATCTAGTCATGAGAAAATTTCATTCTGATCTAAAAAATTATAAAAATTACATGTTTTTGAAAACAATGATCATGTATTGTAAAAAATTGGATCAATCATGCAATATCCTTATAAGCAATTTATGCGTATAGTAGCCATGACAGAGATGGTTTGGAAGTGTTTTAGATGCAATTTATCTTTCAAGGACGACCAATTAGCTGAAATGCATAAGGAAATTTCAGAGCATTCTGTTACTAAAGTAAAGACAATTGTAGCATAATTACAAGAATTTTATAAAATTTCATCATTTTAATTAAAAATTAGTGCAGAGGGTGGGATTCGAACCCACGAACTCCTAAGAGAAGGGATTTCCAATGTTATGGATCTTGAGTCCCTCTCGGTTGACCGGGCTTCGATACCTCTGCAATGAGATTCAGTATAGACCGATATTTCTCGATTACTATTTGGACAAATTAAAAAGTTGATCCCTCAATTTGTCAATTTTTTGACAAAGCTTATAATCGTGCGACATGGCTTCAAAAATATGGCAGAATCAGTACCAATTTCCGAAGCAAAGAAAATGCGAAGTGGAGTGAATGTTGAAGCTGAAATAGTTAGCAAGACTGAGCCACGAACTGTGAATCTCAAAAGTGGAGGAACAGTAGATGTTTGCGATGCAACAATAGCTAACGAAGACAAATCAGAAGAAAACAAAATGAAACTTACATTGTGGGGAGATGACATCAAAGCATACGATGTAGGAGATAACATAGTTATCGAAAACGGATATACAAATGAGTTCAAAGGCGAAGTTTCCTTAACTAAAGGCAAATTTGGCACCATGAAAAAAGTATAGCCTAAAAATTTCTTTTATTATTGAAATTATTTTTTAAATCTACTAAAACTACAATTACCCCAATAATTGAAATTATTATTCCCAAAAGAAGTAGAATTCCAGAAATAGCAAGAGGCAACATCATATTCATGAGAGGTGAATCAGGATCAGATAATGCAGAGTTTTCAGGATCTTCAGAAAACATCACAACAACATGTACAGGTCTTGAACCAATGTTTTTAATTTCAAAATTCAAGGTGTCGGATTGTACAATTTCTAATGATTCAAATAAAATCGGTTCAGACATTACAAATTCACCGTAATCATCTCCAAAAATATTTGAAATTTTAATCAACAAGGCATCAGCAGATTTGTAATCCATAATTTGGATTCCCCAAAGTAATGGAGCATCGTATGAGGACGTACCATAGGAGACGTAAGTCAAATCACCAGGCATGATTTGAATCTCATCAGTTATTTCATCAAACATTTCTTCAAACAGATTAGCCATTGAAAGATCATTTGGACCTGAAATGTCAGATGGGACAATAGACATGGCAATAGAAAGAGAGATTCCAACCAAGACTAAACCTACAATTAGAATTATTAATCCACGTTTGTTCATTTTAAAAATTAAAAATTAATTATAAACTATCTACGTTTAGATTTCTTTTTAGCTGCAGTCTTTTTCTTTGCTGGTCTCTTTTTAGCTGCAGTCTTTTTCTTTGCTGGTCTCTTTTTAGCTGCAGTCTTTTTCTTTGCTGGT
>Ga0209165_10000796_pt1 | contig 10667 bp, 14 predicted proteins | sample tdAd001_FD_187122 | JGI IMG/M metagenome (GOLD analysis project Ga0209165, IMG submission 187122) | Marine sediment microbial communities from the Atlantic coast under amendment with organic carbon and nitrate - tdAd00.1 (SPAdes)... | ecosystem: Environmental > Aquatic > Marine > Coastal >... | reverse complement strand
CGCGGTTTTAATAGTCATGGAGTTAAATGAAACAACGGCTTGAATAGCACCGCATGATACCGTAAAACCTAATCGGGAGTAAGCAAGCCTGACCCGACCTCATATCAGGTTTGCGTCAAACCTTGATATCGAGAATAGTTCCAATCACCTGGTTGGAAGCTTCCAGCGACCTGGCGTTGGCGAGCACTGCACGTACGATTTCGCCCTGCTCGACGAGAGCACGATCGCGTGAACCCGAGTCCAGGGAATCATTGCTTTCACCCTGCGCAACTTCGGTAACATTCTGCTCGAGATCTTTGAGTTGCTCGCGGATACCTGCGGCCGCGCTGCCGCTGGCATCGGTAGTTTGATATTGGGATTGGGCCGGGCCGGTGATATTCATCATATCGCAAGTTATAGTTAGACCTGTCAAGTCTAGTCAATTTGCCGTCATTCACCCTGAAATTACCATAATGCTGGACCAACGGTCCAAATAACGCGACCAGTGGATGGAAATTCAGGGTTTACTGCTTGTCGAGCTGGCCTTCGTCAGCTTCCGCCTGGTTCAGTTCTGCTTCCATTTCTTCATCGGTCAAAGACTCGTGCTCCGACACCGGGGTCACCGCCGTTTCGCCCTGCTCATCTTCATCGTCTGTTTCCAGCTCTCGATCCTTGAAAATGATTTTCGATGCGATCAAACCAGCCTCGAACAGCACCCAGATCGGCAGCGCCAGCAATACCTGGGAGATGATATCGGGCGGCGTTAACAACATGCCGAGGATAAAAGCACCAACGATTACGAAGGGACGCTTTTCGCCCAGTTTCTGCGGCGTCGTTATACCGATTGCGACCAGGATTATGGTCGCAATTGGCACTTCGAAGGCAAGCCCGAAGCCAAAGAACAGGGCGAGCACAAAATCGAGGTAACGCCCGATATCGGTCGATATATTGACCATTTCGGGGCCGACACTGGTGAAAAATCCGAATACCAGTGGAAAAACCGCATAGTAGGCAAACGCAACGCCACCATAGAACAGCAGGATGCTCGAAACCAGTAGCGGACCCGCAATGCGCTTCTCGTTGGCGTATAGTCCCGGTGCCACGAACGACCAGCACTGGTAAAGAATGACCGGCATCGCCAGGAACACCGCCAGCATTAACACCAGCTTGAACGGTGTTAAAAAAGGTGAGGCGACGTCGATCGCAATCATGTTGGCGCCTTCAGGCAAATGCCGCGTCAAGGGTTCCGCCAGGTAGACATAGATGTCATTTGCCCAGTAAAACATGCCCAGGAAAAGTACCAGCACCGCGAGTACCATACGTACGACGCGATCGCGCAGTTCTACCAGGTGCGACATCAGGCTGCCGGCCTTGGACTGGCCCAGTTCTTCGTCTTCGCTCATGATTTTGTTTTGCCGGCCGGTTTATCCTCAACCGGGTCTGGCGTGGGGGTCGATTCAGCGGCAGAATTATCAATGGTTTCTGTTGCTGCACCGGTTGCGCTCTCGACCGGGGGGTCGTCGAGGCCTTGCGCCAGCGAATCAGCGGCTTCGCTGACGGCACTGATATCTTTTTCGAACTCCTTACCGGCGCCCGAAATAGAATCTTTGAGTGTATTCAACTCCTTCTGCTGATCTGCAAGAATTGCGCGCAATTCATCGGCGCGCAATTCCTGCTCTACATCTGCCTTGATGGTGGTCATGAATCGTTTCAGACGCCCGAAATACTTACCGGCGGTACGTGCTACCCCCGGTAAACGTTCAGGGCCTATTACGACCAGCGCAACGATACCGATCAGCATCAGCTCGGTGAAGCCCATGTCAAACATAGGGGGTCTCTAACTCTAACTCGAATTCAATGTAAACGAAGTTCAGCCAAAGCCCGTTCAGACCTTGTCCTTTTCTTCGGTTACCTTGCCTTCGATAATCTGACTTTCGGGCTCAGCGTCGTCTTTAGCGACTTCCTCGTCTTTAACCGATTTCTTGAAACTCCTGATTGCGCCACCCAGATCGCCGCCTACATTGCGCAGCTTCTTGGTGCCAAACAACAGGATCACGATCGCCAGGATCAATAACAGCGACCAGATACTAATTCCACCAAAACCCATTTCTCACCTCATTTACTATGTTCGCGCGCGGCTTTCTCGTCGATCCCCGATACGCCGAAACGACGTTCCAGTTCTTCCAGCACTAGCCGTGCATCAATATTCTGTTGTGCCAGCATCACCAGGCAGTGAAACCACAGATCCGCGGTCTCGTAAACAATTTGTTGTTTATCGCCCGACTTGGCGGCAATGATCGTTTCAGCTGACTCCTCACCAATTTTTTTCAGTATGGAATCGAGCCCCTGGTGATACAACCCCGCCACGTATGACGATTCGGGATCCGCGTCTTTTCTCGACGCCAGCACAGTCATCAGGCGCAGGAGTATATCATCACTCATCGATAAATCTCGTCGGGATTTTTGATAATTTCTTCATCTGTGAGCCACGTTCCATCCTTCAAAACACGAAAAAAACAACGCCGCCGACCCGTATGACAGGCTATTCCGCCAATTTGTTCGACCTGCAGTAACACCACATCGGCATCACAATCGACACGAATTTCACGCAAAACCTGAATATGACCCGATTCTTCACCCTTGAACCAGAGCCGCTGACGCGATCTCGACCAATATACCGCGCGGCCCTGGGCGGAGGTAAGTCGCAGGGCTTCGCGATTCATCCAGGCCAGCATCAGCACTTCCCCGCTTTGATGGTCCTGGGCGATTGCCGGCACCAGCCCGTCACTATTCCACGCGAGCTGCTCCAGCCAGTCAGACATCACGCATCTCGATTCCCTGTGCCTGCATAAATGCCTTGGCTTCACTGATGCGGTACTCGCCGAAGTGGAAGATACTCGCCGCCAGCACCGCATCGGCTTTACCTTCGAGAATTCCGTCCACCAGGTGCTGCAGATTGCCGACGCCACCGGAGGCGATCACCGGCACGCGCACCGCTGCTGAGACCTGACGGGTTAATTCATTATCAAAGCCGATTCTTGTGCCGTCACGATCCATACTGGTGAGCAGAATTTCACCCGCTCCGAAAGCGTCCATCTTGCGCACCCATTCGAGCGCATCGATGCCGGTCGGCTTACGACCACCATGCGTAAAAATCTCCCAACGCCCTGCTTCATGCTCCGCACTCACGCGCTTGGCATCAACCGCAACGACGATACATTGTGAACCAAACTTGTCCGCAGCGGCGGCCACAAACTCGGGATTGAAAACCGCCGCGGTATTGATACTGACCTTGTCGGCGCCGGCATTGAGCATGCGCCGGATATCTGCCAGTTCACGAATGCCGCCACCGACCGTCAACGGAATAAATACTTCGCGCGCGACGGCCTCGACAACATGCACCATGGTTTCACGATCATCGGAGCTCGCGGTGATATCGAGAAAGGTCAATTCGTCGGCACCTTCCTGGTTGTAGCGGCGGGCGTTTTCAACCGGATCTCCGGCGTCACGGATTTCAACAAACCTGACGCCCTTGACCACGCGGCCATTGTCAACGTCGAGACAGGGGATGATGCGTTTAGCTAGCGACATGGGAACAAGTTCATGCAATATGCAGGCTAGTGCTGATCGATATAGGCTTTCGCCTCGGGCAGACTGATGGTGCGTTCGTAAAGCGCACGACCGATGATTACAGCTTCTATGCCTGCACTTTTGACTTCATTGAGTTGTACGATGCAATCCATGTCGGTGACACCACCCGAAGCGATTACCGGGACATTGATCGATGCTGCCAGTTGGCGGGTCGCTTCCACATTGACTCCCTGCATCATGCCGTCTCGACTAATGTCGGTATAAACAATTGCCGCGACGCCCTGATCCTCAAGGCGCAAGGCCAGCTCCTGCGCCGTGTGTTCTGAGCGTTCGGACCAGCCATGCACCGCCACCATGCCATCCTTCGCATCGATGCCGACGATCACGTTACCTGGAAACTCCGAGCACAACTGGGTAATGAATTCGGGGCGCTTTACCGCCATCGTGCCGAGGATGACATAGCGCACACCCGCCTCCAGGTAGGACTCGACGGATGCAATATTACGTATACCACCGCCAACCTGGACAGGTATGTCCGGGAAGGAGCTGCAAATTTCCTCGATGACGTCCGCGTTAACCGGTTCGCCTTCAAAGGCGCCATCGAGATCGACCAGGTGCAAACGACTGCAGCCCTGCTCCACCCACTTGCCGGCCATCGATACCGGATCATCGGAGAACACGGTACTTTCGTCCATATTACCCTGGCGCAGGCGTACACAATGCCCTTCTTTCAAATCGACTGCCGGAATCAAAATCATGGCTGACCGTCCCATTTTACAAAGTTGCGCAACAGTTGCAGGCCAGTGTCGGCGCTCTTTTCCGGATGGCATTGCAACGCGAACAGATTATCTTTGGCGATTACGCTGGTGAAACTGAAACCGTAATCAGTGGTGCCTGCTACCAGTTGCGGATCCTCAGCTTCAAGATAATAACTATGCACGAAATAAAACCTGCTGTCGTCATCAACCGCATGCCACAGGGGATGCGCTTTGGTTTGCTTGACGCGATTCCAGCCCATATGCGGCACCTTAAGTTTAACGCCACTGCGGTCCTGATGGCCATCACCAAAATACTTTACCCTGCCCTTGAAAATTCCCAGGCATTCGGTGCCCTCGTTTTCTTCGCTGTGCTCAATGAGCACCTGCATACCCATGCAAATTCCGAGGAAAGGGCGTTCTTTCGCGGCGACAACAATGGCCTCACGCAATCCATATTCACCGATAGCCCGCATGCAATCACCGGCCGCTCCCTGACCCGGGAAAACAACTCGATCGGCGGCAAGTACCTGTTGCGGGTCAGAGGTCAGTAGCACCCTGTCATGACTCTCCGCAACAACCTGCAGCGCATTGACCACGGAGCGAAGGTTGCCCATGCCGTAGTCGACCACGGCGATTGTCTGCATTAGTGCTCTTTCAACATGATAATTACGGATTCAGTTAGCCTGTCAAAGTTCACGGCAAGGCGCGCCTCGCTGCAAAACACCACAGGGACGCTGAATCCGTAATTATCATGTTGAAAGAGCACCCTACAGTGAACCCTTGGTCGAAGGAATCACGCCCTGCATACGCTCGTCCCGGTTAACGGCAAAGCGCAACGCGCGACCAAATGCCTTAAACATGGTTTCGGCGATATGGTGTGCATTTTCGCCCGACAGGTTATCGATATGCAAAGTCGCCGGTGCGTGATTGGCAAAGCCCTGAAAGAATTCGTGGATCAGATCGACATCGAACTGCCCGATACGGGGACGCACAAACCTGACCCGGTACTCGATTCCAGGGCGACCGGAAAAATCGATGACAACCCGCGACAGGGCCTCGTCCAATGGCACATAGGCATGGCCGTAGCGCATGATGCCCTGCTTGTCGGCCAGCGCTTCCTTAAAGGCTTGCCCCAGCGTTATACCGATATCTTCGACCGTATGATGATCATCTATATGCAGATCTCCACTGGCCGAAACTTCCAGGTCAAACGAGCCGTGACGAGCAATCTGCTCGAGCATATGCTCGAGAAACGGAATTCCGGTATCGAAATGAGACTTACCGCTGCCATCGAGATTAAGCACTACATTGATCTGGGTTTCCAGAGTATTGCGACTGACATTTGCACTGCGATCTGACATTTACAACCACTTCGGGCAGGTATTGAGAGGTTACTGATGATAGTCGACATCGGTGGCAAATTCGACTATTAATCGGCGCCCGTCTGAAGTGTATCAATCGAGGATGAAACTTACCGGACCATCGTTAACCAGGTGGACCTGCATATCAGCCCCGAACCTTCCGTTTTCGACCTCACCATGAGATGCACGGGCATAGTCAACCATGGCGTCAAATATCCGCTTACCATGCTCGGGATTAGCCGCTGATGTGAAACTGGGTCGGCGCCCTTTTTTAGTATTGGCCGCCAGCGTGAACTGCGGCACCAGCAACAAACCACCCTCGATATCTTTAAGCGACAGGTTCATCTTGCCCTCCGCATCGGCAAAGACTCGATAATTAAGCAGGCGATCGACATAATGGCTGGCGGTCGATTCGTCATCATCAGCCTGCACCCCGACGAGCACCAGGATACCGGTTTTAATATCTGCGATAATTTCCGTACTGACTTCTACCCGCGCCTGACTGACGCGCTGCAAAAGCGTAATCAAGTCACAATTTCCAGCATGGCGTTGCAACTTTCGACCAGCGCCTTGGCTATGCCATGCTCGGTTACCGCGTGACCAGCATCGCCGATGACTTTGAGCCTGGCGTTTTCCCAGTGCTGTTGCAGTAACACCGCCTGATCGATTGGGCAAACCATATCGTAACGACCATGCACGATAAACCCGGGAATATGACTAATTTTAACCATATCTTCGATGAGCTGGTTCGGTCTGAAAAAACTCTTGTTGCGAAAATAATGGCATTCGATACGCGCGATACTGAGGGCGATGTGTGGATCACTAAAGTGATCGACGACGTTTTTGTCGGGTAGCAGGGTCACCGAAGACCCCTCCCAGATTGACCAGGCCTTGGCTGCACCCATGCGCACTATTTCATTATCACTGGTAAGCCGCTGGTAGTAGGCAGCGATGATATCGTCGCGTTCCGGCGGTGGTATCGGGTCGATGAAATGCTGCCAGGCCTCGGGGAAAATACGTGCCGCGTCACCATTGAAAAACCAGCTTACATCTTCATCACGGGCCAGGAATATGCCGCGCAGAATTAATCCCAGCACCTGTTGTGGGTGGGTTTGAGCATAGGCCAGAGCCAGGGTCGATCCCCAGGAACCACCAAACACCACCCATCGTTCAATTTCGAGAAATTCGCGAATTTTTTCCAGGTCGGCGACCAGGTCCCAGGTCGTATTTTCCTCCAGGCTCGCATGCGGTCTTGATTTACCGCTGCCACGCTGATCAAACAGAATGATGCGGTAGGACTCGGGATCAAAGAAACGCCGATGTCCTGGTTCACAGGAACCACCAGGTCCCCCATGCAGAAAGACCACTGGTACACCTTGCGGGTTACCACTCTCTTCGATGTAGAGCGTGTGCAGATCGGATACCGGAAGGCGGGAGGTTTTACTCGGTTGTATAGCCGGGAACAACATTGGTGTTGCGATACTCCGCTCAGGTTTGTGTAGGACAACACCTACATGGGTTTATGCTTATAGCTGACAACACTGCAGCCAGGCCACGATACCAGTCCAGTGCAAATTCTGCGAGTATAGCACCACGGCAAAAGGATTAGTCGCGGTCAAAGGACCGCAGTAATAAGTATCTACGGACAGGGATCATCGAATAATTCTAGTCAGTACTTCTCTCCTCGAGATAACCACTGGGCCTGGTCAGGAAGTAACCAGGCTTTTTTTGTAGAACCCGGGCTGCCCCTGGTCCCCCGGCTAGGAATCTTTCGCCTGCCTCAGACCACCGAAATCAAACAGGTCGCGGTCGAGTAGATGCGAGGGGGTAACTGCGCATAGCGACTTGAGGATATTCTCGACCCGGCCCGGCTGGGACTCATCCCATTCCTTTAACATCGCTTTAACCATCTGTCGCCTGGTGTTGGTTTGCGATCCACAGAGGTTGCACGGAATTATCGGGTATTCACGTAGCGCTGCGAATTGCTTGATCAGGGCTTCGCGCACGTAAGCCAGAGGCCTGATTACAATATTACGTTGATCGTCGCTTTTCAGCTTCGCCGGCATCGCCTTCAGCCGACTATTGTAAAACATGTTCAGCAACATGGTCTCGACAATGTCATCCGCATGATGACCCAGCGCAATTTTGCTCGCACCCAACTCGGCGGCTGTGTTGTACAAAACCCCGCGACGTAATCTCGAACATAGCGAGCAGGTCGTCTTACCCTCCGGCACCAGGCGCTTCACTATGCTGTAGGTATCTTCCTCGATTATCCTGAACTCGATACCCAGCGAGCCCAGATAATCCGGCAATACCTCGGCGGGGAAATCGGGTTGTTTTTGATCGAGATTGACCGCAATCAATTCGAATTCGATCGGTGCTGCTTTTTGCAGCGCCAGTAGCATATCGAGCATGCTGTAGCTATCGGCTCCTCCCGACAGGCAAACCATTATTCGATCACCCGCTTCGATCATGTTGTAATCGCTGACCGCACGACCAACACTGCTACGAATCTTGCGCTCGAGCTTTGCCGGACTCGGTGGTTCCAGCATGCTGACATCGACTTCACGAGTAGTTTGATGCAAAGCTTTATTTCCTCCAGAACGCCGGCGTAAACAAAACCAGCAGGGTGAAAATTTCGAGGCGCCCGAGTAGCATCGCCATGCATAGAATCCATTTTGCCGGATCGTTTATATTAGCGAAGTTTCTGCCGACATCGCCCAGACCGGGGCCAAGATTATTGAGACAGGCCGCAACCGCTGAGAACGCGGTTTCCTGGTTCAGACCGGTCGCCATCAACAGTAAAATCATCAGCGCGGAGATCGCAAAATAGGCCGCGAAAAAACCCCATACTGCCTCGATTACTTTTTCCGGCATTGGTTTTTTTCCAATCTTGACCGCTATTTCCGCGTTCGGATGCACCAGGCGCCTTAACTCCCGTACACCCTGTTTTACCAGTAACAGGATACGAATCACCTTGATGCCGCCCCCGGTAGATCCCGAGCAGCCACCGATGAAACTGACATAGATTAACAGCACCGGCAGAAATCCAGGCCAGCTGTAATACTCTGCCGTGGTAAAACCAGTGGTGGTGCCAATCGAAACAACCTGAAACAGGCCTTCGATAATCGATTCGGTGGTCGACTCGAAGGTGTGGCTAAATTGCAGGTAACCAATGGTAATCAGACTGACGACAAACAGCACCAGAACATAGGTGCGAAATTCGGCATCGCGCTGGTACGGTTTTAGCGAGCGATGGCGGAACGCGGTAAAGTGAATGGCGAAATTCACCCCGGACAGCAACATGAATACCATCGCGATGAACTGAATAGCGGTGCTGTCAAAATACCCGATGCTGGCATCGTGGGTGGAAAATCCACCGATCGCTACCGTAGAAAACGAATGCGACATGGCATCAAAAAACGACATCCCCGCCGCCCAGTAGGCCAGGCAACAGGCCACGGTAAGACCGAGATAGATATACCACAGGGCTTTGGCTGTTTCGGAGATTCGTGCGGTGAGCTTGGTGTCTTTAACCGGTCCCGGGGTTTCAGCTCGAAACAATTGCATGCCACCCACTCCCAGCATTGGCAGCACCGCCACGGCGAGCACGATAATACCCATGCCCCCCAGCCATTGCAGTTCCTGGCGATAGAGCAACAATGAATGAGGCATAAAATCGATGCCGACAATTACCGTGGCGCCAGTCGTAGTAATGCCCGAAATCGATTCAAAAATCGCATCGGTTATCGAAATTTCGTAAATCCCCGACAGGTAAATCGGCAAACCGCCGGCAACTCCCAGCACCGTCCAGAACAACACCACTACGAGGAAGCCATCCCGCAGGCGCAATTCCTGTTTATGCTTTCGCACCGGAAGATAAAGCAGAAACCCGGTGATAAGCGTCAGTACAAAGGCTTCCACAAATGGCAGCACGGCGCCATCGCCGTATATCAGGCCGGTCGCTATCGGTGGCAGCAGGGTACTGCTGAATACCATCATCAGTAGACCCAGAATGCGTTGTATAACCAGAAGCTGCATTTAAACGATCGGCCAGTGGCTAGAAATAGGTGATGCCGACCTGGAACAGTTTTTCGACTGCGGCGATCTTCTTTTTATCGGTCAGAAACAGGATGACATGGTCCTCGGATTCGATAACGGTATCGTGGTGGGCGATAATGACGTCGTTGCCGCGTACAATCGCGCTGATGCGGGTGCCTTCGGGCAGCTTGATTTCAGCGATCGGACGACCCACTACCCGCGAAGAGGTCTTGTCGCCATGGGCGATCGCCTCGATCGCTTCGGCCGAGCCACGACGCAGCGCATGTACTGCTACCACGTCACCGCGGCGAATATGCGCGAGTAGCGCGCCAATGGTTACCTGGTGCGGAGAAATCGCGATATCGATGATCCCGCTTTCCACCAGATCGACATAGGCCGGCCGGTTTATCAATGACATAACCTTTTTCGCGCCCATGCGTTTGGCCAACATCGCTGACAGGATATTGGCTTCGTCGTCGTTGGTGAGGGCGCAGAATACATCCATGCTCTCGATGTTCTCTTCGAGTAGCAAGTCCGGATTGGCGGCGTCGCCCAGCAGTACGATAGTCGAATCCAGCATCGCCGATAATTCGCGAGCGCGCGGCGGGTAGGCTTCGACTACCTTGACCTGGTAGTCTTTCTCCATCATTGCCGCGAGCTGACCACCGATATTGCCGCCACCGGCAAGCATGATACGTTTGTTGGGTTTTTCCAGTTTGCGCATTTCCGAAATAACCGTCGGAATATGCTCCCGCGCGGCGAGAAAAAACACTTCATCGTCGGCCTCGATGACACATTCGGCGGATGGTTGAATCGATTCACCCTCCCGGAAAATTGCCGCTACCCGCATATCAACCCCGGGCACGACGTCATTCATGGTTTTCAACTCACGCCCTACCATGAGACCGTCGTCGTAAGCCTTGACCGCGACCAATTG
>Ga0209165_10000795_pt1 | contig 10677 bp, 2 predicted proteins | sample tdAd001_FD_187122 | JGI IMG/M metagenome (GOLD analysis project Ga0209165, IMG submission 187122) | Marine sediment microbial communities from the Atlantic coast under amendment with organic carbon and nitrate - tdAd00.1 (SPAdes)... | ecosystem: Environmental > Aquatic > Marine > Coastal >... | reverse complement strand
CTCTTTCATATAAACATCATATATATCATAAAGATATACCCCACTGTATTAAATATGTAACCTTGTACTATATCATATTTTGTACCACTCTACCATCTGACTTAAAATGTATTGATGCATGAAGAGGAATACACTGTAATCATATAAGGGTATTGAACGTGAATTAAGAGTATAATGTAATATTAAAATATATATAGAAAAGATTATTAAAATAAGCTTTTCTTTAAACAATAGGGATATTATATCTTCTGATGTAATATATTTAATATAATATATATTATAGGAATAAATCGTTTATTAGCGTTTATTCAGAAATAAAACATTATACACACACCCGCGTGTACACACACCCGCGTGTACACACACCCGCGTGTACTCACCCCCCCCCCCTTAGCCTATACAGGAAGTACGCAAAGGTACCCCCAAATGGTTGATGGGTAATGAGTGTAACCAAGGGTAACCACCCCATGGTTCTCAGTACACACCAAGCATCAGTTCAGAGCTAGACACTGAAGAGGAAGGAACTAAGCCCATACAGCTCCCTAGGCCTACACCAAGGAACATATGAGTCATCTATACAATTGGATATAGAAGGTATTTGTAACACTATACATTGATATCACACTATTGTATTGGATTTGAGCTATGTGACATTGTGTTAAAGGAATGTATTTATAAGGATCTCTATGTCTTTATAAGCCACACCTATAGATAGGGTTATTTAGGGTATAAAACACGTTCAAGGTATTAGCCAAGTGTTTCCTGACATAAGATCAGTATATGTATTATTATTATTGTGTATATGTATTATTGAATATATGCATGTAATAAAAGATATTATTAATTAAGGTATAGACGTCTCATCGTTCTATTTCAATCCTTAATCCTTCACCTTTCAATAAGATAAAATAACGATCCGTAGTATTGGTATATATATTAGTAAGATATAAAAGAACCAGTCCAAACAATTTATTATGGTGGAGAACGGTTCTTTTTGAAAGGGTGAATTGAGAATGTCTTTCTATAGAGCTACACCAAAAATAAGGAAAAGCACTAGAAAGCCAGGCAGTTTAGAAGAATTCGAGGAAGAGATCAATTTAATTGAGAGCTTCTTCAGGGTCACAGAACCCATTAGTTCAGAAAAGCCAGTATTCTCAAAATCACTGTGCCATAAGTGTCACAAAATTGTACTTTTGGACACGACAAACAACACGGTACAGTACTTTCCAGACCCAACAGTCTGTAATTGTAAAAGAATCGGCAACAGAATTGTCCGATAAAATAGTACAAAAGTTAAATATTGCTGAAATTAAGTTATTTACTGATATCTAGCGTGACAAGCACTTATTGCTTAGTTAAACAGCGCTACGGCCGAAATAACCCCTAAAAACAGCATATTTAGCCCAAAAACGGCAATTACGTCAGTATTTGTTTAGTTAATTTGAATATTTTGACTGAACTAAGCGTATTTAGCCTATTTTATCGTGCCTAGACGATAAAACCCCAAAAGTGTTAGATATTAACCAAAATAACAGTAAAAACACGCTTAATTCCAATTTGCGTGGTTGTTTTGCAGTTAATTACAGTACTCAAGTGAAAAGTACCTAGTTACACATAGCTAAAGTGTAAAACTCGAAAAGTATTCATAAATAGCGAAAATAACCTGAAGTTTCTGACTAAATGAAGAGATTTCTTATTATTTTGCTATAAAAGTGTGTATCTGCTAAAGTTATAACATAACTTATACAAGCAAATTTCAAGATTTATAAAATCAGCGAAATAATACACAAATATAGGGTTTTTAATGTTAAATTCCTATGTTCAAACCATTTCACAAAAATAGTTTGCAGAAAATCTTAAATGCCAACTAGTTTGAACAGGTTTACTCATTGTCATAATCCTATTCTGTATTAGTGGCTTGTTAGATTAAGAAATCTGTTGATTATTTCTGATCCACTTTGTCACCACTGCTTAATCTTGTCATTGTGTATAGCAAGCGTATTAGTGTCACTAAAGCCAGCTTATCCTCAGTGAACGCCCAGGACGCCCAGGCAAGCTCAAACAAGTGTCACAAAAGCGCGACACCTGTCGCCTAGCAGCCAAGGTGCGACACGCGCCTAGCAACGCAGTTGAACTGTAGCAGCCAGTCAGACAACAACAACACACTGATGAACACTGTCAGAGGACACTGACACCCAGCATAGCAGCAATATAACACCAGAACATCAGACAGTGAGGACACAACAGCCCCAGCTACACACCAGGCAACACCACAGAGCAAAGGAGTCATTGTACAACATTAGTTGCAAAGGATACTATAGTTTGCTTAACTAGTTAATTTAAAACCAGTTTAATTGCTAAAAACTGTTTTAAATACTAAAAACTTAGCTAAAATTTAATTTTAGCTCATTTAGGAAAATTTAATTAGTGTGCAGCTATTAATTCAGCAAGCGGCAGCTAATATAGCACCCAAGTTGCTCCAGCGCAGAGGAAACAAGCAAGTGTGCAGTCCGAGTGTCACAGGCGGCAGCTAATAAAGCACCCAGCGCAGAGGAAACCCAGCCCTGCAGCAAGGAAAACCGCGCGCTCCACGCACCTAGCAGTAAGTCACATACAGCTTCACAAAATTTTGTCTCAAGAAAATAATTTTGTTATTTTGTATTTCTGACTTTACCATTGTTTAGAGTGTATTTTTCCGATCATTTTCGTTGCCTTACACCATATGTTAGCTCCAATATTAGCGAAGTTATTGACGTTTGAAGTTTCAATTTGCTAATTCTGTGTCTATTTGTTATCATTGTTTATACAATTGTTTAGCGATATTGTTACATTGTTATATTGTTTAGCGCATTGTTTATATACATCGTAGCGCATTGTTATTAGTTCTGTAACAGTTTACACATATTTATCCTTTTAAATTTAATTATTTATAATTCAATTTTAAAAAGAAAAGGGTGAATAATATATAGTTGGATAAATATATGTCTAACGAACAAAGAAGAGTAAAAGAGTTCAAAATTTTAGAAAGTCACTCAAAGCCCACAGAGGTATATACAACACCAATTAAAGTAAACAAAACTTTGGAAGTTACATTTAGAGAAGGTATTGTAGATCATTCAACTCCTAGTAAAATAAATAATAGTTCTAACTCTAGTTGTAATTCTTTTGAAAGTGCAACAAGTGAAGCTGATAACACAACTATCAGTGAAGCCGAAACCACTGTTCAAAACAAAAGTATTAGCAACTCAGATAGCACTATGGCCACTAACGAGGAATTGACCAGACAACTCAAAGAACTTATGGAACAGTTCAATAGCTTGGCAGCATCAGTTGCCCCAGCCCCAGTCCATATACCAGTTGTACCTCTTAGTAAGGCACCTACGGAAGTAGACTTTGGTAGTACAAAGAACAGTATAGGAATGTTCCCCCAGAACTTTGCCAATTCATCACATCAAAATGCCAAGGACCACATGTCTTCATTTGTGCGTTGGTGTGAAGCCTCTGGCATAACCAGGGACTCAGCCAAGGTCCAATGGTTTGGTTTTTCTATTCTCGGCGACGTAACCCAATGGTACGAGCAAACTGACTTCTTCAGTTTTGACGACCTCAGATCCAAATTTGATCTGAATTTTGGAAAATATCGGTCAAAAGAAGATGCTCGTGTTGCTTTCAACAGCATCACATTGGAACCTTTGGAGAGAGCTTCTGACTATTACAGAAGAATCCAAAATTTAGCCACCACCGCCGGTATGACCAAAGACGATGAAAAAGACCAATTCTTCCGAGGTTTAGGAACACGTTATGTTTGTGTGAAACAGGTCCGAAACTTATACAGTCTTGATCAGGCAGTCTCATACTTACAAAATGTCATTGACTACAGCGAGAAACCTAGCGTAACTTTTGAGAGTGAAGTGGTTAATGCCACCCAACAAGATAGTTCTCGAAGGAGCAGAAGTTCCAATAGGAACAGTAATGGTAAGAACCATAAAAACAACAAGCACTCTAGCAGAAACAGTTCCAGGAGTTCCAGGAATTCCAGTAATAGCACATCCCGTTCTAGAAGCCGTAGTGGTTCTAGAAAACAGCGATCCAGCACCCCCTACAACGATGTTTGTTACAATTGTGGAGGCAAAGGCCATTATGCAAATGATTGTTCTTCCAAGCCTAGAAGCAATAGTAAAGGTAAAAGAAATAACAGCAAAAGTAGAAACAGCAATGGTAGGAAACAGCAAAGATCCAATAATGTGCAGGAACAAAGCTTTAGCGTGCAGTCAACAGCAGCTCCAATAGAACAGGATCTAGCAATAGGTTCAACTCCCATCCCTCCCTCTGGTTTAAATGGTACCTACAGGAAAACTATGGATATTTATGGAAGAGTTGTAATGGTTCAGATACCTGAACCCAAGCTAGATTTAAACTAGCAAAGTCTGACATTGACCTCCAAAAATCTCAGACTAATTCTATTGTATATACTCAGAATGTACCAAGTCCAAAGTTGGACTCCATTGTAAATAACTCTGTTGTAAATAATGTTACATGTAGTCCAAAACTGGACACCACTGTAAATAATGTACAAAATGTATCTAGTCCATATATGGACTCCCTTGTAAATAACATTGTTTCTAGTCCAAAATTGGACCATTGTGTAAATAAAAATGTATGTAGTCCCAGTAAGGACTATGAACAGCTCAACAATATCACCTATCAAGAGGACAGTACCAGCTCTAGTACAGGAGTTGAGGAAATTATTGTTGATCTTTCAAAAGCTAGTTTGATGCACACCACCATCCCAGGTGAAAGCAAGGATGCATCTCTAGTAGATACAGGCAGCTCAAAATGCCTTATCACAGTAGGTACTGTTAAAAACTCAAAGTACCTTATGTCTTGTCAGAGACGTGTCTTAGATAAAGCTGTATGCTTTGTCGTAGCCAGCGGCTCTAAAATGTACACCAAGACAGTTATTGATTTTCAGCTCAAAATTAAGGGCGAATTAGTTGACGTTACAGCCTATATTGTACCAAACTTAGGAGGATTCAAAATCATTTTGGGAGTTGATTTTCTTAGAAGTTTAGGAGCAATCATAGATTTCAGGTCAAATGTCATTCGTCTTAGGAAGCAGAAAATTCAGGTGAAACCAACCAGGAAGTATAGGGTAGCAGCAAATAGTCATTGTTTAGTCATGGTAAAAGCCAATGTACCATCAGCTATCAAGGGTAATGACTTAATCTTATCTGCAACACCTCACTTCAGGAAGATAGCACCAGCACATTGCCTTGTTAAACTTAGGAAAGGAACTGCTATTATTAGAGTATCAAATGTGTCATCCAAGCCAGTACACTTATCCAAAAATATGTCTGTTGGTTACATTAACACCAATGACTTAGGATTAGTCTTCAGTGAGCCAGAACAGGAACTAGGTAACCAGTACTTACATAGTTGTAGTGAGCCCACTGTTAAGAACAACAAGTGTAATTTCTTCTCATGTAACACCTTGCTAGACAGGCAGGATATCTGTCGTAGAAAATTGGAGTTATATCCATTTCTAGATGCAGATGACCCTAGACTTAGCATGACAGATGAGGAAATTTTGGATAGGGATCTATCACTTAAAAACTCTAGACTTAGTAGCAAAGGTAAAGCAGAACTTAGAAAAATTCTGTTTAAGCACAAGGAGGCATTTGCTTTGCATTCAGAAGTAGGTACTTGTTCAGATTCAAATATTAGGTTTGAACTTAAGCCCAATGAAGGATTATTTGTTAGACCTTATGTGACTTCGACAGCTGACAAGGAAGTTATGCTCAAGGAAGTGGAAAAGTTAGTAAAGATGGGTATCCTTAAGAAGGCCAGGACATCTTATTTGTCACCACTACTATTAGTGAGACACCCTGTTACTAGGAAGCCAAGAGTTGTCACAGACTTTAGGAAATTAAATGAACTCATCAAAAAGGAGCATGTTCCCGTGCCCATGGCACGTGATGCAGTAGATGCCATAGGACGTGCAGAAGCCAAGTTCATTACTATCCTGGACATCAAGGCAGCTTACCATTCCTTACTACTAGCAGCTGATTGTCAAGATTACACCGGAGTATGCCCATTTCCAGGAGGACCCACCTACAAGTATAGTAGAGTCCCCATGGGATTACGCATAAGTGGAAGCCAGTTTAACCAGTACATGGAAAACATAATGGACGGAGATCTACCAAATTGGCGGGATTTCTTATTCATTATCCAAGACGACATGGCAATCCATAGCCGGACAGAGAAGGCACATTTAAAGCACATCGAACAAGTGTTAAAGGTCATTAAAAATCATGGACTCAAGTTAGCTGCAGACAAAGCCCAAATTGCTTCAGACAGCATCACCTATATGGGATTCACCATCACCTATGACAGACATGGAAACCCTGTCATGAAAGCAGAGAAGAAGAAGACTGATGCCATCTCCAAGTTCCCTCAACCAAAAACAGTCAAGGATGTTAGATCTTTGGCAGGTATGGTAAATTACTTGTCCAAATTTCTGCCTAAGCTTCAAGACACCATGAAGCCCATTTATCATCTTACAAAGAAGAAGGCGAAATTTGAATGGGGTGAAGAGCAACAGAAGAGTTTCGAAGCACTCAAGTATTATCTTCAAAAGTCCCCAGTTTTATCTATGCCCACGTCTACAGGAGAGTTCGTCGTATATAGTGATACCTCGAAGGTCGCCACAGGAGCTTCGCTCTGGCAAATACAGGAAGGAGAAGAGAGGCTTATTGCATACCACTCCAAGTCCTTACCCCCAAGTGCAGCAAGATGGAGCATCTCAGAATTGGAACTAACAGGATTATATTATAATTTGTTAGGCTTCAAACATGCTTTAAAAGGAACCTACTTTCAAGCTAAAGTGGACCACTCAGCACTTACTTATATTTGGAAAGCCAGAACAGAACCCCCTACCCAGCGATTAAAGAAGATCTTGGAAAAACTACAAGACTTTGACTTCGACCTATCCTACGAAAAGGGAATCCACCTAAAAATAGCTGACGCCCTATCGAGAAACCCAGCTGTGGATGACATCCCAGGAACACCCATTAGACCCATTGCATTTGCTAAAGTAGCACAAAGACTACTAGGCAGCACTATGCAGGAAATGGAAAGAGAAAACATCGTAGAGAACAACATGGACAAGCCATACAGACCTCAACATCATGTACATACCATGTACATTGATGACCAGGATCACTGCTATGTTAGCACTAGATCTAGTGGAACTTCATTAACACCAGCAGGAGATTTTAGTGTCAAGCGTGCTAGGAACACAGCACCAGTGGAGTCTGTTACACCTACAGCCCCAAGTGTCACCCCTACACCTACACCAGCACCACCAGCACCATCAGCACCTTCAGCACCAATCCCAGTAGTAGCAACACCACCACCCCCAGTTGTTACACCCACAGTTGTTAGTCAACCTCCAGCTAGAGTAGAGCCTAAGAGAGTTAGTGTTCCTCCAGCTAGATTGCAGTATACAACACCAGGAGGTATTGGAAGTTTATCCTCAGATAATTTCCAACCCGTTATTCCAAGTCATCGGATAGAGCCCAGGAAGGAAGCTCCCATGACCAGACCAACCACGAAAGCGACAACACCAACAAGGACCCCAACTACTTTCATTGAAAATGAGAGAAATAACCATAAAGGTTTGGGTCAAACACCAAAGGATATTATTGACAGTGAGAGAGGCCAAAATGACATCGATTTAGACATATTACCCACCTTGGAAGAGATATATGTCCCAGACTCTTTGGATCACAGACCAAAGGAAATGAACCAATTGTTCAAAGACGTCAAAAGGATCAGATATCGTTTTCCTAAGCAAAGGGAAATAGACCCATTAATCAAAGTCATCAAAGACAGAGCCATCTCAGACTTCAATACCAGTATTACCCAGCAGGAACTAAAACTAGAACAAAGAAAGGACCCCAACTACAAGGACATAATTCAGTACTTAGCTTGTGATGTGTTACCCCATGATAAGAAATCAGCAAGAAACACAATGCATAGAGCAGAGGAATATACCTTAGTTGATGACATCTTGTTCAGAGTTCCATCTCAGCAGAAGAAGGGTAAACCTGAAAGAATTCAGTTATGTGTACCAGACACATTAGTTTCTCAGATCTTAGACTGTCACCATACATCTATTCTAGGAGGACACCAAGGCATCACCAGGACATGCGAGGAATTACGAAGAAAGTATTACTTCAGAAATATGTTGGAAAGAGTTTCTGAGTACATTACAGCATGTGACCTATGCCAGGAACATCGTGACCCAGTCAAGAAACTATTCCCTATGAAGAGGAGACTACACCCAGATTGGGCACCTTTTAAATACCTTAGTGTAGATGTGAAAGTTATGTATCCATCGAAATCAGGATTTAAGGGTATTCTAGTTTGTGTGTGTGAATGCAGCCATTATATGGAAGCATTCCCCATAAAGACAGGGACTAGCATAGAAGTAGCTGAGTTATTAACTCAAAATATATTCCTGAAACATGGAATACCAACTCAGATAGCTTTTGATTGTGCTAGAAGTTTCCAGAATAACCTTATGGATCACCTACTGAAAGCAATGAATGTTCGTGTAAAATTTGTAAACCCAGCAGCTCACCATAGCCACATGGTAGAAAGGTATATTTACACTTTGCAGGAATATCTCATTAGACAGTTGAGAAGCAATGGAGATTTATGGGATCTGTACCTCAATGCAGCCATTAGTTGCCACAACAACACAGCAACACCATCTTTAGGAGGTTATAGCCCATACTACATCAGGTATCTCCAACACCCACCAGCTTTAGACAAAATAGAAGTACCCCCACTTAGCAATTCCCGACCTAATGTAGCCCAGTATGTAGAGTTATTACAGAAAAGGCAGCAGTTCATCAAGGAAGGAATTTCTAAATTGAGAGAGGTATCTCAAGAAAAGCAGAAGATAGTAACTAGCCAAAATGCCAATGTGAAAGGTTTTGAGGTAGGAGACATAGTGTATTTAGCCTCACCCACTCACTCTGAGTTAGTTACAAAATCCAAGAAAATCTGTTTAAAATGGGTTGGACCCTACATCATATACAATATGTTGAATTCAACTAATACCATTCTTCAGGCCCTAGATGGTACTATAATTTCAACTGTTGTTTCCACCCACAGATTAAAGCATGCAAGCATTAGAACAAAAGAAGGCAAAATTTTAAGAAATAAAGGGGAGATAGTGAAGTCTCTCAAAGACCAGCAAAATTTAGACGCCAAAAAGCTAGAACAACAACTTTCTGAACCAGAGACTGTTGACAATAGTCCAACAGAAACCTTGTTTAGTTCAATACAGCACAAGTCTAATTTAATGCTTGTTGGTGAAAATTTTGAAATTCTAGAACCTTTGGATAATCACCAGACAGGCCAACACCAAATTGAAAAAGCCAAATTCTGTAAAGGAGAACTTCAAGTTCTAGTGTCAAATGCAAATGAACCTAGGAAACCCAAAACATGGGTTGACCTACATGACACACATGATGGTATTAATCTAGCAATCAGGATCCTCAACAAGGACCTTGATGTTCCAATAAAGGGAAAACCCTCAGGAGCCAGATTAAAACCCCAAAATTCTAAACCAAAAACAAAACCAAAACTCATAATAGAGACCTGCCAGGATCTCTTATGGGATAACTTTGGAACTGAATTTGTGAATGAAATGTAATTGATTGATTGTATTGATTGTTTTGTTACATGTGACATTTGGTATTGTTCATCATATCTGATATTTTGATTATGAATTAGAAGCTAACATACTGATACAATGTTATTCAGTTAATTGTACTTCCAATTGTAATATTGCAATTCTGAGTACTTGATCATCTAAAGCCTATATAAATGTTTTACTCACTTGTAAAGTGCAGTTATCCTAAGATTAGTTGTTACTATATGGATGTCAACATTTATAGGTAAAACATAAACTCAGGCAAACAAGCTTATGCCTTGAGGAGGATGTTATTTTACTTAGAGTATGTTTTGGTTCAAAATTCTACAGTTTCAGATCAACCCATAAACCAGCAGTTTTAGGTCTAAATTGGTAATTTCTTACACATATGCGGAATGCTTATGTTTACATAGTGATTTTAAACAAAATCTATACTATGGTTTAAGAATTACCCCTGCAATGAAAACATGTTCCCATGTTGAAAGTTGCTCAGCATAAGAGTGGCTTCAATTATGAGTAAGTCATGCTATTTGACAACCTTATAGTCTGTATGTATATAATGAGAGTTACTCTATACGTAAGCAGATATAAGAGGTTTAAGTACATGCTTCAAAATTGGTAAACATTGCAAGATCAGAAAAACCCACATGGTGGAAGCCATAATGAATTCTACACACTAATGTAGCAGACCATGCTAAAAGTCTGTATTGCATTTTAAATATGTGTGAGGTCAGACCATGTGCATTGGATTATGAATAATTGTAGAAATAATACACCTTTTAAACTATTGTGATTTTGCAAGGAAGAAGGACATATTGCTTCTAAGGAATTTTCTAAGTGTCTTATATTGTTGGCTTTATCAGTTTGTCAATGTAAAATGTGTAAAGTTTTATTAAAACTTTAAAAACTTAAAAACTATTGTATTTATCTAAATGATGAATACAGTATAG
>Ga0209165_10000793_pt1 | contig 10686 bp, 8 predicted proteins | sample tdAd001_FD_187122 | JGI IMG/M metagenome (GOLD analysis project Ga0209165, IMG submission 187122) | Marine sediment microbial communities from the Atlantic coast under amendment with organic carbon and nitrate - tdAd00.1 (SPAdes)... | ecosystem: Environmental > Aquatic > Marine > Coastal >... | reverse complement strand
AGCCATTCTGTGACTTCGAACTGTTTCATCATAACCAATGAACGCCCGCCATAGACAGCCGCCAGCATCGCCTGAATCCCGGCTACATGATACAAGGGTACAGTAAGTAAATTCTTTTCTTCAATTTCCGGATCGGCAGGGGCCACGTTGTCGAGCACATAGCTGACAAATCCACTGTGGGTTAACGGCACCGCTTTCGGACGCCCTGTAGTGCCTGCCGTATATATCAATATGGTGGTGTCTTCGTCCCCGATTTCAGAACCAATCTCATCTGCGGATGACGAACTGATCATATCCTCATAATAAAGCCTTCCGGCTGCCTCGGCATCAACAGTCACACAATTTGTCACGGTGGATAATTGCGGCAAGAGGGTATCCACCATTGCTAAATATCTGCTGCCTACAAATAAGATCTTCGTCTGAGCATTGGCGATCATATAGGATAACTCATCTGCTTTGGCCCTGAAATTCAGGGGGACGAAGATGGCTCCTAACTTGGCTGCCGCAAAATAGGCTTCGACATATTGATTGCAATTTACCTGTAACATACCAATGCGGTCACCGTGCTCAATCCCTAACCCGATCAAAGCATGGGACAATCGATTAACCCGTTCGTTCACACGGGCGACCGTCCACTTTTTTCCGCCGAATACGACGGCATCCCTTTCAGGGCAGATGGCATTGGCAATGCTCAAAAAATCGGTGGTGTTCACATTTACCTCTTCTCATTTGGATTTCGATGTGTGCAGCTGGCTTACCAATCTCTTTTCAAGATCGAGACCTTCAGCAAGACTCAGCTCCAAGCCCCGCACGACTGCCTGCTTGGCATATCGAACCGCGGTCGGATTGCAGGATGCGATCTTTTTAGCAATCTCCTCAGCAGCCTTTAACTGTTCATCTATGGGTACAATCCGATTAACCAAACCGATGTGATAGGCCTCTTCAGCGCTTATCCAGGGATTCGCCAGTAACATTTCAAGCGCCTTGCCCGGCCCCACTGTTCGCGGAAGGGTCTGGGTCCCTCCGGCAGCGGGTATGATGCCAAGATCGACCTCCGGCATACCGAACCGGCTATTCTCTGAAGCGATTCGAATATCACAACACAAAGCGATTTCGATTCCAGATCCTAAAACATATCCATGCAGCGCAGCGATGAGTGGTTGCGGAATATTTAAAAAAAGTCTCCAGACATCACGCTCAAAGCGTACCTGCCGTGCAACAACCGGTGAAGGCGCGCTAAGGAACTCGCTCAGGTCCGCACCGGCACAAAAGGCCTTTTCGCCGGCCCCCGTGAAGATGGCCACCAATACTTCATCGTCGTCCTTTATGGCGCTCAAGATCTGATAGAGATCATCTCTCATCTGAATGTTGTAAGCATTCAACGCCTCCGGGCGATTGAGCGTCACATAGGCGACTCCATCCTGTTTTTCATAAAGCAATGTGTCAAAAGCGGTCATTGCGCTCTCTTAAACTCACCGGGCTACTCTCCTTTATATTTGGCTTTTCTCTTTTTCTGAAATGCCTTGATTCCCTCGGTACGATCCCGGGTCGTCTGTAATATAAAGTATAGATCTGCTTCCAGGCGAAGTCCCTGCTCCAAGGTCATATCCTGGCCCTGAAGGACCGCTTCCTTGGCGTATTTCAACGCAATCGGACCCTTGGCAGCCACTGTATGGGCCAGCGCGTTAACTGTCGACAGGCGTTCTTTGGCTGCAACGATCCGGTTGACAAGTCCGATTCGATGCGCTTCCTGAGCATCGATTATCTCTCCGGTGAGAATCAATTCGATGGCCTTAGCTTTACCGACCAAGCGTGACAGCCGTTGCGTTCCTCCGTCCCAGGGAATCATGCCGGCCTGAATATGCGGCACTCCAAAATAGGATGTCTGCGATGCAATTCGGATGTCGCAGGCCAGCATCAATTCCAGCGCTTGTCCGACGGCATAGCCATTGATAGAAGCGATGACCGGTATGTCAAGTTTGGCAACCGCGGCCGTTAAAGATAACGGCGTGGTTTCGTATTCACCTTTGACTGAACCCAATCCGGATAGATCCGTTCCTGCGGAAAATTCATCCTGTTCCCAATTGACGATAACGGCCCGCACTTCTTTTTCTGAGGCGATAGCGGCACAAACATCAGAAAGCTCACCTGCCAACTGTTCTATTTTCGTATGATAGTTCGCAATCGCAGGTAAATTAATGATCATTACCTGATTTTCTATTTGGCATGAAAGGGCCTCATATCGCATGGATAACTGTCCCCAGTTTCGTATTGTGGCTATTTATTATTTTAAAAGAAAATCCACCCGGACTGCAAAGAGTAAACCGCGGATGAACAGACTAAACGATACCCGACTGTTGCAGTTGCACCAATTGCTCGGTTGAATATCCAAGATCATTACGATAAACGTCGTTGTTATGTTCAGATAGGAACGGCGCTGTTTCGTTCAAATCCCACGAACTTTTTGAAAATCGAACGGGCGCCCCCGGGCATTTAAAAGGTTTAACTTCAGAACATCGTATCTCTTCAAAATACTGCCTTTTGGTCAGGTGCTCGCAATTTACAACCTCGTCCAAGTTCCTCACCGGGGTAAATGGAACATGATTTTCCCGGCAGCGATCAAATATTTCCTGTCGCGTATGGGACATAAGCCACGGTGCTAACAGGTTGTCAAGAACATCGGCGTATTCCAGCCCTGCTTTCAAACGATCCTTAAACCTATCATCCGATGCGTACCAATCAGGCACTTCCCCATCACCAACAATCTCAAGGAATCGCTTCCATTCCGATCCCCGCAAAGCAATCATGGAAAGGTACCCGTCCTTACATGGCAGCAAGGTATAGGGATAAGGAGCGAATGTACGGTGGCCGGTGCGGTTTCTTTTGCGGCCGCTATAAATGAATGCCGAAACAACATTGCCGGTATGGAAAATTGCCCATGACTCGGCCTCGGAGATATCAAGGTGCTGTCCCTTTTCATTATTCTGTCTAGCCGACAATGCAAACATGATGGCATTTGCGGTAATGATTCCGGTTTGGAAATTGCCCAGTGAAAAAGGCGGCGTCAGCGGTTCGCGTTGAGGTTCACCCACGATGGTGCTCATACCACCGATGGCACTCGCATTGATGGCATAGGCTTTATAATTTTTATAAGGGCCGGTCTGGCCAAAAGGGGTAATGGAGGCAACGATAAGTTTTGGGTTCACTTCTCTCAGATGGTTAAAATCCAGCTTCAGGTTTTTCGCCGATTGCGGTTGCAAATCTTCAACAAGCACATCGGTGTCTTTTAGAAGCTTCAGGAATATCTCACGTCCGGCGGTTTTTCGAATATCCAGCGTAATTCCCCGCTTGTTGCGGTTTAAATAGTGGAACAACCCGCTTTTATCGGTATGGGGATTGTCTTTTGGAAACGGGCCGCACCTCCGTGATAGGTCGCCCACCACGGGTTTTTCAATTTTGGTTACCCGGGCGCCTAACCCGGCCAGAAGCATTCCGCAATAAGGACCTGAAATATACTGGGCCAGTTCGAGGACTCTAATTCCATCAAGAGTCTTGTTCATATTGGTTTCTCCTTTTTGCAAACGCTATTCTGTTGAAGACGGGACCCACATAAACTCGTTTTATGTTATTTGTCTTTGAGGCCCTTAAAAATCTTCTCTGATGTGGCCGGCAGCTCCTTTATTCTGACACCCACCGCATCATAAATCGCATTAATAATTGCCGGCGCGGTGGCGACCATGGCACACTCCCCAATTCCTTTGGCACCGAAGGGACCATCGGGATCAATCGTTTCTATCAGCAGCGGAGAGAATTTGGGGATATCTTTGATGGTTAACATTTTATAGTCGTGGAAATTTGGATTAACGATCTCCCCGTTTTCAAACTGAAGATCTTCCATTAAGGACCAGCCAATACCCTGCACTGCTCCCCCTTCAATTTGTCCCTCCACCAGAAGGGGATTGATGGCCCGGCCCAGATCATGGGCCGCCGTAAAATTCAGCACTTCAACTTTACCGGTTGCCGGATCGACTTCGACCTCCGCCAGATGCGTGCCAAAAACCATGGCCGGTGCCGGGTATCCCCGGTAAGTTGCAGGATCAAACTCAGGGGAAACATCCTCCGGACCGTTATAATATCCATGCGCGACCAGCGGTTTTTTCTTCTTGTAAAAAGAAGCGGCCCCAATTTCGGCATAGGCCATGGCTTTGTCCGGGCTGCCTTTAACAAAAATCTTTTTATCTTTCATTTCCAAATCATTCGGGTTGGCCTCCAGCAGGTCAGCTGCATTTTCCAGCAATTGCTGTTTTAGACCATTGGCGGCCTCAATTACGGCATTTCCGGCACAAAACGTAACGCGTGATCCAAACGTGCCCATACAGGGAAAAGTCGTATCCGTATCTGCGGTTGTCAGGCTGATGGTCTCCGGCTCAACGCCCATGATTTCAGCTGCCATCTGGGTCAGGATCGTATTTGATCCCTGGCCGATATCCACTGCGCCCATTAACAGGTGCAAGGTGCCGTCCGCGTTCATCTGCAGCGTCGCTCCGGAATAATTAAAGCCTGACCCGATGCTTCCGCCACCCGTATAAAGCATTGCCGCAACACCCAGACCCCTGTATTTTTTCCTTTCGGCTTTTTTGGCGATCCATCCCGACGCTTCCCTGGCCTGGGTCAAACATTCCTTGAGCCCGCAGCTGGTAATTTTAACCGCGTTGGCGGTGACTTCGTTGGGAATATTGGCATTTTTTAACCTCAAGTCGATCGGATCCATATCGAGCTCTTCGGCGATCACATCCAACATTACCTCTTGACCAAAAGTAGCCTGGGGATCGCCATACCCGCGGCAGGCGCCACCCCAGTTTTTATTTGTATACACCAGCCGGCCTTCGTATTTTATATTTTTGACGCGGTAAAGAGTGGAAAACATGACATTATTGTAAGCCATGACCGCAGGGCCGTGGCTGTTATAGGCTCCGTTATCCATAACCACTTCGGCCTGTTTGGCAACAATAGTTCCATCCCGTTTCACGCCAAACTTCAACTTACTTATGGTTGGATGTCGCATGCGGGTCGTCATAAACTGCTCTTTGCGCGAGTGTTCGATTTTTACCGGTTTGCCCGTCTTTTTGGCTAAAAGCACACATATGGCCTGCGCAGGTTCCAGATCGATTTTGCTGCCGAACCCCCCGCCGATAAATGGCGTGGCAACATGTATTTTAGCCGCATCGATATTTAAGGCCGCCGACAGTTTTTGGCGCAAGGGATGTGGCGCCTGTGAATTTACCCATATTTTAACATCATCGGTCGGACTGCATGTCGCAATACAGCAATGGGTTTCAAGACTACAATGGGACTGCGCCTGGGTTTGAAACGTATCTTCAAAAATAAGATCCGCCTCGGCGAATCCCTCCGCGACACTGCCGCATTCCATTGTCAGTGTTTTGGATATATTATTCTCAACCGCAGCGTGCAGCAGGGGTGCTCCCGGTTGCATGGCTTCAAGCGGGTCGAAAACAGCGGGCAGTTCTTCCCACTCCACCTCAATTAATTCTAAGGCCTCTTCGGCAGTTTCTTCATCCACCGCGGCTACGGCCGCAATCTCATCCCCGATATACCGTACTTTATCTACTAAAATTAACTTGTCAGCCCAGGTAGGCGAAATGCTGAATTTTATCTGCGGCGTGTCTTTGGATGTGATAATGGCTTTTACGCCCTTGAGTTTCTTGGCTTTTGAAATGTCGATATTGCATATCTGAGCGTGGGGCACAGGACTTCTTAAAATTTTGCCATGAAGGGTGCCGTTTAACTTTATGTCAGAAGCGAAAACAGCGCTGCCTTTCGCTTTTTCAACCGCATCTCGGTGAGGGATTCGTTTTCCGACGATGGAAAAATTATCCATTTTTGAAACTCCCTTCTTCATATCCTCATTTCAATTGGTGGATGGCCATGTTGACCGCATCTATGATTTTGGTGTAACCGGTGCATCTGCACAAATTTCCCTCCAGATAGTGTTTAATATCTTCTTCTGAAGGATCCGGAATTTCATCCAACAGCGCCTTGGTTGTGAGAATCATGCCCGGTGTACAAAATCCGCATTGAACAGCCCCGCTATCTACAAAGGCCTGCTGTATCGGATGCAATTCGTCTCCTTGATGCAATCCTTCAATTGTTGTTATGGCAGTACCGTCTACTTCGACGGCTAAGATAAGACAAGATGTCACCACTTTACCATTCACAATAACCGTACAGGCGCCACAGTCGCCTTCATCACAACCTTCTTTGGTGCCGGTTAAACCCAGATCATACCTTAAGAGGTCCAGCAAGGTTCTGTCCGGATGAACGAGGAGATCATATTCTTCCTGGTTTACGGTGATCTGAATTCGATGCTTGCTCCCCATATTGCCTCCCTTGATGGTGTTCGTTCAGCGCTTTAGGATTCCAATATTTGCTGAATTCCTTTTGTGACTAAGCTTTTAATCAAATCTTTGCGGTAGCTTGCAGACGCCCGAAAATCGGTTATCGGTTTTGCTTCGTTGGACGCCGCTTCGGCAGCTTTATGAATCAGGTCGGGTTTCAGTTCTTTCCCGTTTAACAGCGCTTCAGCTTTTTTGGCTCTGATCGGTGTGGGCGCCACGGCGCCCAATGCAATCATAACCTGATTGCACAATCCGTTGTTTAAATCGGCATCCAGAAGAATAGCGATGTTGACGATGCCGATATCCATTGCTTTGCGGGGACCATGTTTTAGGTAGACGCCCTTAAACTGCTCCATTTTTTTGGGAATGACGATCTGCGACAAGACCTCGTGCTTGCCCAGGACGGTACGATTGGGACCGGTGAAGAACTGATCCAGGCCGATTGTTCTTTCTCCTTTTTCAGAAGCAATGGTTACCTCGCAATTCATTGCGAGAAGAATGGCGGCCATATCCGCTGCCGGTGACCCATGACACAGATTGCCGCCGATTGTGGCCCGGTTTCTGATTTGAATTGAACCCAGGGTGCTGGCCGCCTGGCTCAGCACCGGTATCTTCTCACGGATGAGTGCTGAAACTTCAATATCCCGTATGCACGTCAGCGTCCCCAATTTGAAACCGTTATCGTATTCAATCGAATCTATTCGGGGAATTCCTTTTAAATCGATGATGCATTTTGGTTTGACGGCATTCGTCTTCATTCCGATCAGCAGGTCCGTTCCTCCGGCAAGCAGATAGGGATTTTCCTTATCTTTCAGGGCCGCAATCGCATCATCCATCTTGCCGGGTCTTATGTAATCAAAGCGTTTCATAAATTACCTCCTCAAACCTGCCTTTGGTACGCTGGAAAACCTTTTTTGCGAATAATCCCTATTTCTTTATCAGTCCCTATTTTTGTCAAATTTTTTACGTGAACCTATCTCAAAGATGTGGATCAGGGTTCAGAGCAAGGCGCGGAGCGGCTCAAAAGCGGAGCATACACGTAGTATGTGAGCATTTTGAGCTGCTCCGCAACACAGCCATGGACACTTAGACGCATTTTTGAGATAGGTTCATCTATCTCTTCCCGACTATCTCTTATCCGGAAAGGATCTTATTCGATAAGTCCTTTATAGCGCGCATCTCTTTCCTTAACAGCTTCTCTAAGGCCCACATCTCGCCTGCGTTTTATGAAATTATACTCGCCCGGCTCAAATCTCGTATTCGTAAACATGGTATGACCCAGATAGCCTTGCCCAAAAGCGGAGCTGAGTCCCATTGAATCGTAGGCCAGCCGCGCCGTCGCTTTTCCGATGGCAATCCCGTCCCGTGGCAGAAGCGTCATCGATCTGGCAAGCTTTCTGGTTTCCGCTTCGAGCTGATCTGCCGCGACGACTTGATTGATCAATCCAATTCTTTCGGCTTCCTTACCATCGATTAATTTCCCGGTTAGAAGAAGTTCCCGGGCCCGTTTCTGGCCGATCAGCGCGACTTCAATCGGAAAGACATACATGGTGCCGGAAAACCCAAGCCGTTGCTCTGAATGCCCGATCTTGGCGTCTTCAGCAGCGATGGTCATATCACAACACAGGGACATGTATAATCCGCCCCCGATACAGTATCCGTGGACCTGGGCTATGGTGATCTTGTCTAAAAGAAATATTCTCCGCAGGCTTTCCGAACGCCAGCGGTCATACGCCAGGCGTGACCTCTGACTGGGGCGCCGACTCTTGTCTTCCGGTTTTCCAGTGCCACCGCCATAGACAAAGTATACGCGTCCAAGATCATATCCGGCTGAAAACGCTTTGCCGGAACCTTTCAGCACAACAACCTTGACATCATCGTCCTGCTCTACTTTGGTTAAGGCGTCATCAATTTCACGGCTAAATTCAATATTCAATGCATTTAACGTCTCAGGCTTGTTCATGGTAAGGGTGACCATCGACCCTTCCTCAAAATCTTCTTTTTCATAAATCAGTGTTTCTGAACTCATCATTGTCCTCCCGAATTATTAAGTTAGGGGCTTGGCCCCGATTGGAATGTTGAAATGATTGAGGCGGGAACTCAGACCTCATATAATACCCAATATCTCCATCAAATTATAGAAATTCCGAGACGTCAAATATTAGCATCCCGCTATATATTTCCCTTTTCCGGTTTCTGCCACCACTTTTCCATCCTGCGCGATGATGCGTCCTCTTAGCATGGTTAATATCGGCCAGCCTTTTATTTTGCGTCCTGCAATAATCGAATAGTCCGTATTGGAATAGAGCGGCTTTTGGGGTACAACAGCCTCTTTATCTAAATCAATGAGAACCAGATCCGCGTCGGAGCCGATGGACAGGGTTCCTTTGCGCGGCGCAAGACCAAATTGCCTTGCCGGGCGATAACAGCAGACCTCGACCAGTTTTTCTAAAGAAATTTTTCCTTTGTTGACCCCCTCACTTAACATGAGGGGTAAAAACGTTTCGGCGCCCGGAATACCGGGGGTGGCATCCCAGAGACTATTTTTTAGCGCCTTGGGGACCGGAGCATGGTCGGTTGCAACCACATCAATGCTGCCATCATTTAATGCTTCCCAAAGCGCAATGTTGTCTCGCGGCTCTCGAATCGGCGGATTAACTTTGGAAAGCACCGGGTCCACATTAGCGGTGTTCAGTGTTAAATATTGCACACATGTTTCGGTAACCACATTCACGCCTTTTGCCCGGGCTTTATTTATGAGGTCAACGCCCTCTCTAATCGTCATGTGCACCACATATAGCGGACACTCCGTAACCTTGGCGAGGTAAAGGCATTTTCGCATGGCTTCGGCTTCACAGACTCGCGGTCTGGCATCATTCCAGGATGCCGGTTCAATGCCTTCTTCCAGAAATTCATCTTTCATTTTAAAGAAGATCTCTGCATTCTCACAGTGAACGCGTACGAAGGCCTTGCATCCTTCTTTGGCCAGCCGGCCCACTTCTTTGAAGGTAAGGTATATTATGCCGTCATCTATGCCGCCGACACGTCCTTTCCAGACCGCTTCGCCTCCCTTATACGGAAGTAACAGCTTCACATTGATAATTCCAAAATCGTACAGGCTGCGGATTTGTTTTATATTTTCCCTGGAGTAGATACGCGCACTCAGGGCCAGGTCGACAAATCCGTGTTTTTCATAGAGCCCGACAAATTCGTTGGCCTTGTCCAGGATGTCATCTGCCGGGGCTAACAAATGTATAATGGTTGTGCACCCGGCGGCCGCGCATGCCCGGGTCTCCCTTTTAATATTTGACTCCGGGTCAACGCCGGGGGGATACTCGAGGTGGACATGCGCATCAACCACCCCGGGGATAATGTAGTTGCCTTTGCCGTCGATGATGGTGTCAGCTGAAGGCAATTCGGCGTCTTTGGCAATTGCAACCACTTTCCCTTGTTCTATCGCCAGGCCGGCATTTAAAATCCCATCGTGCCTGACAATTTTACAATTGGTTATGACCGTATCAACTGACATAGAATACTCCTTAGAAGTGGTTACAAAACCTCATCTTAGGCTCAATGGCTGCGTTGTCCCGCGAATTGAAATGCTCACGTACTACGTGTACGCTCCGCTTTCAATTCACGTGACGCCTTGCCCTTGAACCTAATCTAAGCTTCTGAAACCACTTCTATAAGTTTTACAAACCACTATTCAATAAATAACCTTTTTTTCTACAAGCGCTTCGATCTCATCTTCGGCCAACCCCAGCAGCTCTCCAAAAACATAATTGTTATGCTCTCCCAGGAGCGGTGCCGGACGTCGGATTTCTCCCGGGGTTTCACTTAAATTGCAAACCACTTTGGGCACAAAGTCTAGGCCGGTTACCGGATGTTCGACATTAACAATAACCTCGCGTTCCTGAAAATGCGGATCGAAATAACGCTCCTCCGTATCGGCACACGGAGCTGCGGCCACACCCGCCTTTTGGAGAATCTCCATGACGTCATTCGGTGTGTTGCCCGCGGTCCACCTGGAAATTAATTTGTCGAGTTCTTTACGGTTTAATGATCTTTTCTCGCTATCTGCAAAATCCGCCTTTTGGGTCCAGGGTGGATCGCCGATGGCCTTACAGAATCCCTTCCACTCCGTGTCGGTAAGAATAGCAATGGATACCCATTTGTCATCCCCCTGGCACCGGTAATTGTTGTGTACGGGAATTGTCGGGTTAACATTGCCCACGGTGCCTAAAATACGCCTGTTGAGACTGGCCTCTAT
>Ga0209165_10000791_pt1 | contig 10697 bp, 9 predicted proteins | sample tdAd001_FD_187122 | JGI IMG/M metagenome (GOLD analysis project Ga0209165, IMG submission 187122) | Marine sediment microbial communities from the Atlantic coast under amendment with organic carbon and nitrate - tdAd00.1 (SPAdes)... | ecosystem: Environmental > Aquatic > Marine > Coastal >... | reverse complement strand
GGGGAGCAGGTGACCTGCATTGCATGGGGGGCAATGCTCTATGAAGCATTCACTGCGGCGGAACAGGTGGCGAAGCAGGGCATCGACGTCGAAGTGATCGATCTGCGCACATTATGGCCTCTGGACGTCGACGCGATCGTCTCCAGCGTGGAGAAGACCGGGCGCGTCGTCGTCGTGCACGAAGCACCTCGGACCTGCGGCTTGGGTAGCGAGCTGGTCGCGCTGATCACCGAGCGCGCCCTCCTGAGCCTCGAGGCACCGCCCGTTCGTGTGACCGGCTGGGACACCCCATTCCCTTTGACCCACGAGCACGAGTATCTTCCACTCGCGCACCGCATCGCCCCTGCGTTGCTCGAAACAGCGAGGTATTGACCGATGGCTCGGCTCGACTTCAAGCTTCCCGACATTGGCGAGGGCGTGACCGAAGGCGAAATCGTCGAGTGGTTCGTCGGAGCCGGTGACACAGTTGGCGAGGATGACCCGATGGTGGAGGTCATGACCGATAAGGCGACCGTGACGATCGGTGCGCCGTGTGATGCGCGGGTGGAGAAGGTTTGCTTCGAGGTTGGGGCGGTTGCGCGGGTTGGGGAGGTGATCTTGACGTTGGAGTCGCATGCGGCTTCGAACGTCGAGGCGGCGCAACGATCTTCGAGGCCACCTGCGACTGCCGTAGGGGAGATTCGGGATCGGTTGCCGGGCGCCGAGTTGTTTGGGGGGGAGGTTCGGACCTCTGCGAGTGCCGTTGGCGAGATCGCCTATTTCCAAGCGAAGCCTCTTGCGACGCCTGCCACCCGACGTCTCGCAAAAGACTTGGGCGTCGATCTTCGACGTGTGCAGCCGAGTGGGGATGGTGGACGAGTGACTCGCGATGATGTTCGTGGGGCGCTGCGCGGGGAGATGGCCGAGGACCGACCGCATGCGGCGCTCGAGGAGCGGGTGCCGATCGTCGGGATGCGTCGCAAGATTGCCGAGCGGATGCATCACGCGAAGGTGACCGCGGCGCACTTCACGTTCGTCGAGGAGTGCGATGCGTCTCGGTTGGTCGATCTACGACAACAGATGCTGCCGGAGGCCGAACGCCAGGGTGTTCGGCTGACGTTCTTGCCGTTCATCATCAAGGCTGTAACCGACGCGCTGCCCAAGCATCCGGTCCTGAACAGCGCGGTGGATGAGCGCACGAACGAGCTCGTCTACAAGAAGTACTACAACATCGGAGTGGCGACCGCGACGGAGGCGGGGCTGATGGTTCCCGTCGTGCAGAACGCTGACCGCCTACGGCTCTTTGAGCTCGCAGAGCGGATCGAAAGGCTCTCGCGCTCGGCGCAAGACGGAACACTCGCCCCCGAGGACCTACGCAACTCGACGTTCACGGTGACTTCGCTCGGGAAGCAAGGCGGCCTGCTTGCAACGCCCATCCTGAATCATCCGGAGGTCGGCATTCTGGGGGTTCATCGGATCAAGGAAAAACCAGTCGTTCATGACGGCAACGTCGTAGTCGGCAAGGTGATGTTGCTTTCGCTTTCGCTCGACCACCGCATCGTCGATGGGCATGTGGGCGCCGCGTTTGCCTACGACATCATCGAAACGCTCGAGAACCCAGAGCGGTCGTTCTACGAGTACCTTTGATGGCCCCGATCCGGCAGAAGCTGCTCGGCTGGTACGACAAAACAGCTCGTGACCTCCCTTGGCGCCACACTCGCGACCCGTATGCGGTCTGGGTTTCCGAAGTGATGCTTCAGCAGACGCGCGTCGAAACCGTCATCCCCTATTTCCAGCGCTTCTTGAAGAGCTTTCCGACCCCGCACGCCTTGGCCGAAGCCGACGAAGACACGGTGCTCTCCCATTGGAGCGGGCTTGGTTACTACCGGCGCGCGCGGCTGTTGCATGCGGGCGTTCGAGAAGTCGTCGCGCAGTACGGTGGAACGGTTCCCGAAGACGGGGAAGCTCGACGCGCGCTCCCTGGTGTTGGTCGCTACACGGCAGGCGCAATCGGTAGCATCGCCTTTGACAAGGAAGAGCCGATCGTCGACGGGAACGTGACTCGCGTGCTGGCGCGCTTGCTGCGAGTCAAGACGCCCGTCGGGACGTCCGCCACGACCAACAGGTTGTGGGAAGAAGCCGCGCGGTTGGTTCCGGGCGAGCGTCCCGGCGATTTCAACCAGGCGTTGATGGAGCTCGGTGCGACCCTCTGCACGCCCAAGCAACCACGATGCGAGTCTTGCCCCGTGGCGCAGGAATGCGCGGCGTTCGCACATGGTGAGGTGGATACGCTTCCGGTTCCGCGGGCGCGCAAGGCGCCAACGGAGGTGAAGCTGGCTGCAGTGGTGGCGACACGTGGTCGAGGTGCCGACCGGGAGGTGTGGCTCGTCAAAGGAGATCAGCCACTCTTCGGTGGCCTGTGGGGTCTGCCGATGGCGCAGGGAAGCGCGCGTACTGCCCTCAGGGAGGCAGGACTTCAGGCACGACTGGGCTCAGAGCCGGTCGGGGAAGTTGAGCATGTGCTCACGCATCGACGTCTACGCATCGATTTGTACCGCGCGTCGGCAGCGCGGGGGAAGGAGTCGGGGACACGGCGGTTGTTCACCGCCAACGACCTCGAGACGGTGGGCATCTCCACGCTCACGAAGAAACTTCTGGCCTCCACCCTCCGGGGCTGACGCTGGCACCCCGTATAGCCGACGCGTCGCGTCGACCACGGGGCTTCGCTGGCACCGTCACGGATTAGCTCCGGTCTTCCTTACCCGATACAATCATTCCGTGGGGGTTCTCGAGTATCGAGGGGTGTCCAAGCGCTTTGGGCAGCACACCGCGCTCGAGGCGGTGTCGCTCGACGTGGCGCCGGGTGAGGTATTTGGTCTCCTCGGTCCGAATGGTGCGGGGAAGACCACGCTGATCCGGATTGGGCTCGATATTCTTCGCGCCGATGAAGGGGAAGTGTTGCTGTTTGGTGCTGCGCCGAATCCGAAGACACTCGATCGCACGGCGTATCTTCCCGAGGAGCGTGGGGTCTACCGTCGGGCCAAGGTGCGTGAGCTGCTCGCGTACCTCGGACGACTCAAGGGCCTCAGGCGCGCTGCGGCTCGCAAGGCTGGGGACCATTGGCTCGAACGCGTCGGGTTGAGCCGCGTTGCGGACCAGCGGGTCGAGAGCCTTTCAAAGGGGATGACGCAGAAGGTTCAGATCGCCGCCTGCCTGATGACCGACCCGGAGCTCTGCGTTCTCGACGAGCCGTTTTCTGGCTTGGACCCGGTCAACGTCGCGCTCGTCACTGATTTGATCGAAGAGCGACGCGCGGGCGGGCGCACGACCCTACTCTCCACCCACATGATGCACCAAGTGGAAGCGCTTTGTGATCGCGTAGCACTCATTCACCGTGGCAACCTGGTGGTCTACGGCCAGCTCGACGAGATTCGCCGGCGATACTCGCCACACGAAGTGATCGTGTGGACGGCGATGGATTTGGCCGCATTCGGCGTTCAAGCCACGCAGTACAAGGCAGGGGGCTGGCGCGTGGAGCTGCCGCCGAGCGCTACGCCCGCGGGATACCTCCACGAGCTCGTCCGAAACGGGGTGCTGATCGATCGCTATGAACCTTTGGTCGCGCGCATGGACGAGATTTTCGTCAACCTGGTGGGCGGGGACCGCTGAGTATGCGTATCCGACGCATTGGTTCCGTGGCGCGCTTCGAGCTTCTGTCGGTCGTCAAGCGCTGGTCCTACTTGATCGCGACGTTCGGCTTGCCGGTTTTCTTGGCGGTCGTATCAGGCACCGTCCTCGGCGTGCAGACGTACTTCCTCACGCAGCGCGCGGCAGAAAGCTCCGAATTCGGCCTCGTTGATGAGGCCGGGATCGTCGACCGATCGGCGTTCGAGGATCGTGATGGCGCGCGGGTTTGGACGGCGAACGCCAACGACGTCGTGCTCTACGAGAATCGTGATGCCGCAACCACAGACCTCGAGTCCGGTCGCCTTCGCGCTGTCTACGTCGTCGAAAAGGACTACCTCTCGAGCGGCGAGGTGCGTGCGATCCAGTCCGAGAAGACTCCGCTCTTGAGCATGCGTGGAACGACGATCGAGCCGCTGCTTCGCTCGTTGTTGAGAAAGTCGCTCGTCGAAGGACGCCTCGATGCCGACGTGCAGGAACGCGTGCTCTCCCCGGCATACTTCGTCCGCAGCCGCCTCGGCCCCGAAGGCGACCAAGTCATCGACGTCGACGAGGCCCTCGACCTCCTCGTGCGCACGACGATCCCACTTTTCCTCGGGATTCTCTTGCTCACCGCGCTGCTGAGCGCGTCGGGCTACCTGGTCCAGACCGTCTCAACCGATAAGGAGAGCAAGATCGTCGAGGTGCTGCTTTCGTCGGTGACCCCGGAAGAAATCCTGGCAGGCAAACTCTTCGGCCTCGGCGCTGCCGGTCTCGTCCAGTTCGCGGTGTGGTCGTCGATGGTCGTCTTCGTGGCGCTCACGGCGTCGGCTGCCTTTGCGTCCGTGGTATCCATCCCATGGCAAGCCCTGGGCGTCGCGCCAGTGTTGTTCATCCTCGGCTACCTGTTCCTCGGCAGCCTGATGCTCGCAACTGCCGCGCTCGGCGCCAACGCCGCCGAAAGCCAGAAGCTCACGATGGGCTGGGCGATGCTCGCGATCCTCCCGTTGATGGTCCTCGTGGTCTTGCTCGACGAGCCCAACGGCATCCTCGGTCAGGTGATGACCTGGATTCCCTTCACTTCGCCGCTCACCGTGATCATCCGCTTGGCGGTCGACTCGTCGGGGATCGCCTGGTGGGAGGTGGTCGGCTCGATGGGGGTGCTGGTGGTGTCGACCTGGGCCTCCATCCGAGTAGGCGCGCGCCTCTTCCGAGTAGGATTCCTACTCACAGGGTCGATGCCGTCAATTGCTGAGCTGTGGCGACAGGCGCGCTAACGGCGGCGAACCGGGGCACGGCGGAGCGCGATGCGGGGACCCTGCGGACGGGTCGGCTTGCAAGGGTGGCCGGATGGGTTGGGGAGCTTCGGCCACGCAAGCCTCCCCTCGGCGCTCGCGCCCAATCGGCGGTGGTTGCTGTCTTGCCGATTGTCACTCGCTACGCCGCTGGGTCCCCGCATCGCGCTCCGCCGTGCCCCTCCAACCGTCACCATCGACGAAAAAGGGGACTGTCCCCTTTTTTATTCGACTGGGTCGGGCGGGGGGAGCTCGAGCTGTTCGATCAGCGCTCCGGTGTTTTCCTCGGCCGCCGAGTAGAAACCAACGCGCATCGTAGCAAAGTCCAGCACCATGAAGGTTTGCTCGTCCTCGCGGTGGATGGTGCCGGCGTTGATGACGGTAAGGCCTGGGAATACGCGGACCATGCGTTCGTGGGTGTGGCCGCCGATGATGAACTGGGTGTCTTCATCGAGCATGAGCTCGCGGAGGGCTGGGATGTCTTGGAGGGCGTAGCCTCGGGTGTCGGGAAGTAGCCAGGCCTCGTCGTCTTCGCCGACGCCGTGACAGAGCAGCACGTTTCCGTTCGGTGTGGCGTACTGGCGCGCGCTCGGAAGCGCTTCGAGGAATACGCGCGACGCTTGATTGATTTCGAGCGTCGCGTTTTCGAGCGTCCGTTGCTCGCCGCCGAGGAACCAACGTTCGTGGTTGCCTGCCACGCATTCGACGCCACGCGCTTCCAGCATGCCGAGGGTCGCATCCGCGTCTCCCGCCCCGTCGAGCAAATCACCCACGCACAGGATCGCCTCGACGTTCATCGTCTGTAACGCGTCGAGCACTCGCTCGAGCGTTTCGGACTCACAGTGAACGTCGCCGATCACCCCCAACCGGCTGAGCATGCCCGTGTTGCTCACACCTTCAATCTAGGAGCTTTTGCACGCGGCGCCAAGAAGTGCGCGACTGGTGCTCGGTGCCCTCGTGTTGTAGACCCGCTTCCATGCTCGACCTGCGCCACGTGACCGAAAAGCTAGCCGATGTGAAGGCGGCCCTGACACGTCGCGGTTTCGCCGATGCGGAGCTGCTCGACCGGCTCGGGGCTTTGGCCGAGGAGCGCCGCCGCGTCATCACGAGCGTCGAGGCCTTGCGGCAGGAGCGCAACGATGCGAGCCAGGCGATGGCGAAGGTCGCCGACAAGAAGTCCGAGGAGTTTCAGACCAAGCGCGAGCAACTCCGCACCCTCGGCGACCAGATCAAGCAAAGTGATGCGCGTCAAGGCGAGGTCGAAGCCGCGCTCGAAGCAATCTTGCTGAACCTGCCCAATCTTCCTCACTCCCACACCCCGGATGGTCTCACCGAAGACGACAACGTCGAGGTGCGCGTTTGGGGCGACAAGCCTTCGTTCGACTTCGATGCGCGCGATCACGTCGAGGTCGGTACACAGCTCGACATTCTCGACTTCGAACGCGCGGCCAAAATCAGCGGCTCCCGCTTCGTGGTGCTCAAGGGTCTCGGCTCGCGGCTCAACCGTGCGCTGATGCAGTTCATGCTCGACGTGCATACCGCCGAGCACGGTTACCAAGAGGTGTGGCCGCCCGTGCTCGTCAAAGACAGTGCGATGCTGGGGACGGGTCAGTTGCCGAAATTCGCCAAAGACGCGTTCCGAATGGCAAAAGACGAGGAGTGGGAGGCGCAGGCAGAGGCCCAGGGGCACGACCTCTACCTCGTCCCAACCGCCGAGGTTCCGATCACCAACCTGCATGCGAACGAGATCCTCTCCGGGGCCGATTTGCCCATCGCGTACACCGGTTACACCGCGTGCTTCCGAAGCGAGGCGGGGAGCTACGGGAAGGACACGCGCGGCATGATCCGCGTCCATCAGTTCGACAAGGTCGAGCTCGTCCGGTTCTGTCATCCGGACGACGGAGAGGCTCAGCTCGACGCCCTCACCCAGCACGCCGAGACCATCTTGCAAAAGCTCGGTCTGCACCATCGCGTCGTTCAACTTTGTGCCGGCGACATGGGGTTCGCCGCACAAAAGTCCTACGACCTCGAGGTCTGGCTCCCGGCGCAAAACACGTACCGGGAAATTTCGAGTTGCTCTTGGTTCGGGGACTTCCAGGCGCGCCGGATGAACGCGCGCTTCCGGCCAGAGGAAAAGGGCAAGCCACGCTTTGTGCACACCATCAACGGGTCGGGCCTCGCGATCGGTCGAACGCTCGTTGCGATCCTCGAGCAAAACCAGCAAGCCGATGGAAGCGTCATCGTGCCTGAGGCATTGATGCCCTACATGGGCGGCATCGAAAGAATTCCCGCGCCCTAGATCACGACGGATGACGACGCTCGACATCCAGCGCGACGTTCCCCTTGCTCCGCTCACCACATTGGAGCTCGGCGGGCCCGCGAAGCACTTCGTGCGAGCCGAGGACGAAGAGACGTTGGCCAACGCCCTTCGCTGGGCCACGGACGAGGGCATTTCATCCGCGATCTTGGGCGGCGGCTCGAATCTCATCGTTCCCGACGAAGGTTACGACGGCTTGGTCATCCACATGGGGATCGCCAATGTCGACTTTCGAAACGGAGGCTCGGTGGACGCAGGCGCCGGCGTGCCTTGGGAAGCCGTCGTTGAGGGCGCCGTGTCCCGGGGATGGGCTGGCCTCGAATGCCTGACGGGGATTCCAGGCTCGACCGGTGCGACACCGATTCAAAACGTAGGCGCGTACGGACAAGAGGTCGCCGAGGTTATCGAGAGTGTCCGCGCCCTGCGCCGCGACACGCTCTCCTTCGAAGAGCTAGCTCCGGAAGACTGCGCCTTCGGCTACCGCGATAGCCTGTTCAAGCGCGAGCCCGATCGCTTCATCGTTTGCGCAGTTGGTTTTGCATTGCGCCCGGATGCCCCGGGAAGTGTCCGCTATGCTGAGCTCCAGAGGAGCATTGGAGCTGATGCGACGCTCAGCGACATCCGACGCGCCGTGCTCGACCTCCGGCGCCGCAAGTCGATGGTCCTCGATCCCGACGACCCCAATCGCCGTAGCGCAGGCTCCTTTTTCTTGAACCCGGTCGTCGCCGCCGCGGAAGCCGAACGAGTCGTCGAGCAGGCGGTCCGCGAGAACCTAGTGGGCGCCCCCGACGAAGTTCCTCGTTATCCTACGGACGACGACAAAGTGAAGCTCGCGGCGGGTTGGCTCATCGAAAGAGCCGGCATCGCAAAGGGAACCCGGCGGGGCGCGGTCGGGGTCTCGACGAACCACGCGCTGGCACTCGTGCACCACGGAGGCGGCACGACCGCGGACCTGCTGGCATTTGCCGACGAGATCCGCGTGCGCGTCCGCGACCGTTTCGGGGTCAACCTCGAGCGCGAGCCTACATTGCTGCGCTAGCTAATTCGCGAACGGGTCGCTGTGCGCCGGGTTGTTGAGGAACTCGTCGTCGGTCAGCGCGCGGAGGAACGCGAGCACGTCTTCCCTCTCTTGGTCGGTGATCTCGAATCCGTTGAGGAAGCTGCTCTTGTTCGGGTTGTCCCGCCCATCGCCAGAAACGTCCTGACCGTCGATCTCAGTGCCTTCCGAAACCTCGCGCCCGCCGCGCTCATAGTGCCGCACGACTTCTTCGAGCGTCGCGATCGAGCCATCGTGCATGTAGGGCGCGGTCTTCGCGATGTTCCGGAGACTCGGCGGTTTGAATTTCCCCTTGTCAGCCGGGTCGTTCGTCATCTCGAAGAGCCCCTGATTGCCTTCCGGGTAGCTTCCATCGGAATCAAGGTTGTAGAGGCCGTTGTTGATGAAGGTCTGTTGATTGAATTCGTTTCCCTCGTGGTCGACCGCCTGGGAGAGCAAGAAGCCTCCGTGGCAGTGGAAGCATTCCAGGGCATCGGGCACGCCGGCTTCGGTGGTTCCGCCGAAGAAGAGCGCCATCCCGCGTTGCTCGGACAGTGTCAGCGCAGACGCGCCCTGGTCGAACTTCGAGTTGAAGCTCGTCAGGGCGCGCTGAAACGAGGCGATGGCCTTGGTGATGCTGTCCAAGCTGATCGGATCCGCGGCTTCAGGGAAAGCCTCGGCAAACATCTCCGGGTAGCGCTCGTCCTCGCGCATCCGGCGAAGGAGCTCGTCTTCCAAGTTGGCCATTCCGAGCTCGACCGGGTCCTCGCCAAACATCGGCACCAAGGCCTGCTCTTCGAGGCGAACGACGGCGGGGTTTGCCCAGGTCAATGATGCCGCGTAGCCGGCGTTGGCCACGCTCATCGAGCTGCGGGGATGGATCTCACCCGTCGAGCCCTCGGCTCGCGCCAGCTCATCGGTGAAGGCGAGCTCCTGCTTGTGGCAGCTCCCGCAGCTTTGGGTTTGATTCCCCGAAAGCTTCGTGTCGTAAAACAGGAAGCGCCCAAGCTCGACCTTCGCCTTCGACATGGGGTTGTCCTCCGGCACTCGCGGCGGAGGCACTTCGTCTGGAAGGTTCCAGACCCATGCCCCGGACGCGGGTGCGGTGTCGCTGTCACCGCACCCGGCCCCGAGGAGCAATGCAAATAAGACAAGAATCTGAGAGAGGTGCTTCATTTGGAGGTTTGAGTAAGGCTGATCCTCTGCTCGAGCAAGGTTCACTCGGCGGAGAAAAATTGCTGCGTGCCCCCGTCGGAGTCACCGAATGGCAGGCCGAGGTTCTTGAATAGCGGCCCGCAATCCGTGTCTGGGGGTTTCGACATGCAGCCCGGGTCGGCGGCCAGGTCTTCTCCCAGGTTCGCGCCCTCGACCAGCGCCGCGTAGTTGGCCACGACGGTGTTCGAGGCCACGACGAACGTGTCCAGAGCAACCTGGACGCGATTGGAATTGGCGCAAGCGGTTACGCCGCCAGTCATGGCGTCCCCATCACAACCCGTGCTTCCAAGGTGCATGCGCCAGTCGGTTTCGCTGAATTGGCCCGAGTCGATTCGGAGGAACTTGTAGCCCCCCTGCCAGTTCCAGAAGAGCGTGCTGACGTTGAGGGGGCTTGGCGCCGTCGCGCTATTCACGTGATTCATCGCGAAGGGCACGCCCATCTCGAAGCGAAGGCCGGCGTAGTCCCCGGCGGGCACGCTGCCGAGCACACTGTCGTTGAGATCAGGGTTGCCCATCGCGCCGCAGCCATCCTCGAAATCGAGCAATGCAACGTTGTTGTTCTGGAACTTGTTTTCGTCGAGCCGCACAGGTACCCAGTCGCCGGCGCTGTTCTTCAGCTCGATGTCCTGCACGTAGAACCTGAAGTCGCTGAGCACGAGCGAGGCTCCGGTTGTGCCGAGGTTGCTGTACTCCTCGCCGCAGACGAACGGCTCGTCACCAACCACGGCCGCAAAGCTGAGCTCGACTCGTTGCGTGCTGCTCGAGCTGTCCCCGCAACCCAAAGCCAGAGCGCCGAATGCCATCCATATTCCTGGTCTCTTCATTTGTTATCTCCGCGGTCTTTAGAGGTCGGCTTCCGCCAATGGAAGCACTGCCTGCAACGACGACCGTACGTTTTCGGTTATCTGCTGTTGCACCGCGCTTGAGTCTTGCAGCGCAAAATCGATGCCATCGAACCACTTCCCGTGGTCGATCTGGATGGAGACGCTCTCGAGGACTGGGCCCTCGAAGACCAGCGGCCGATCGAACAGCATCTCGTATTGGAGGATCTCCCAGATGCTCGCAGCTAGCGCTGTCTCCTCGCCGGTCGACTCGTCTTTGACCTGTCCCTCGATGAGAACGCTGTTGTGCAACATGTCTAGGTTTTGGTCGGTTAGACCTTCCGCATCCTGATCCGCGGGCATGCCGAGAA
>Ga0209165_10000788_pt1 | contig 10716 bp, 8 predicted proteins | sample tdAd001_FD_187122 | JGI IMG/M metagenome (GOLD analysis project Ga0209165, IMG submission 187122) | Marine sediment microbial communities from the Atlantic coast under amendment with organic carbon and nitrate - tdAd00.1 (SPAdes)... | ecosystem: Environmental > Aquatic > Marine > Coastal >... | reverse complement strand
CGCTGCAGGAGATTGGGAGCGACCGGTGCATCGTGGTCGCTGTCGGTCGTGCGCACGAAACGTCGTTTCGGCGTGCCACAGCGCCGCAATTCACGCATCAAACGGGCCACGCGGTCGCGGCCCACTTCAAACTGTTCGTGGCGCATCTTCTTGTAGACACGCGGGCTTCCGTACGTGCCGTCGCTCTGTTCGTGAATCGCTGTGATGTGCACCTTCAGCGTATCGTCGTCTTGCTTTCGTTGGCTCGGCCCACGCCGCAGGGAGGCGTAGTAGCCGCTCGGCGAGACCTGAAGCACACGACACATCGTCCGGACCGAATGATGCGCCTTCTCCGCGTCGATGAATGCAAATCTCATTTGCTTTCTTTCGCGAAGAAGGCCGCCGCTTTTTTCAAAATCTCACGCTCCTCCTCGAGGGTGCGGACTCGCCTCCGCAGCGTACGAAGCTCCTCTCGCTCCTGGGTCGTCAGCGCTTCGGGAGGCCCTTTGCCTCGATGGACTTCGTCTTGCTTCACCCATTGGCGAAGCGCCGACAGGGTCACGTCAAGCTCGCGGGCGACCTGGCTCACATTGCCATCCCCCTCTCGGACCAGACGGACCGCCTCTCGCTTGAACTCGTCGGTGAACTTCCTTCGTTTCCGTTTCGTCATGGACGCCTCCCGGCGCATTGTTGCGCCTTCTCGGGTGTCCACAAATTCCAGGGAAGTCTACAGTGACAGTGTCAGCGAAAGTGACAGCGGCAGTGCCAGCGCCGGTGTCAGCGGCAGTGCCAGCGCCGGTGTCAGCGCCAGTGTCAGCTCCAGGCAGGTGTGGTCCGACCACGTTCCGCACGTCGGCGGCACTCGCGCTCCAGAGTCCAATTGGGATCGACGCCTCCTCAAGCTAGGCTGGGGCGCATGGCTGTGCGATTCGATCCGCCGGAGGCACCGAATGCGCTGGTCCGCTGGCTGTTTCGGGCGCCAGTGTACTTCTTTCGCGCGGGTCTCGGGTTTCTCTTTGCAGGCCGGATCATTTTGCTCGAGCACGTCGGCCGTAAGAGTGGCCTCACGCGCTACAGTTGCGTCGAGGTGGTGGACCGGGACCCAAGTGACGACAGGCTCACGATCGTGTCCGGGTATGGAGAGCACGCGCAGTGGTATCGAAATCTCCGCGTCCACCCGGACATCGACATTCGGGCCGGCTGGGGCCGCCATGCTGTCCACGCGGAGTTGCTGAGCCCCGAGGAAGGTGCGGACGTGATGGTCGACTACGGACGCCGCTATCCCAAGATGGCCCCAAAGCTCATGAAACTCTGCGGCGCCCACATCGACGGAACCGAAGCTGACTACCGAGAGGTTGCGGTGAAGCGACTTCGTTTCGTCCAACTCGATCGACGCGACGCTTCAGCACACGCCGCGCGGTCACATCGACTTTGATGCGTTTCGCCCCCGACCGAGGCTCCGCTCAGCCGAAGAGAGGCCGCACCCCCGTCAGCAAGAGCCCGCCGAGGGCGACTCCAACGAGCATCCAGAGACGGGTCGCGGTCATTGGGAGGCCCTCCATCCATTCAACGAGCGCCTTGATTCGGGCCATTCCGATGAAAGGCAGTGCGAGCGCGGCAACGATGGTGATGGAGCCGAGGATCTTAAAGGCCAGCGGGAAGGCGGAGTCGTCAGCGACGAGGAGCAGAGCGACGCCCAGTGCGATCCGGATGCTGACGGCGAGGAACGGTAGCCAGTCTTGCTCAAGACGCGGTTTGGCAAAGTCGAAGAGCCATTGAGGTTTGAAGAAGGACCAGAGGCAGGTCGCGACGATCAACAGTGCGAAGAGGGCGACGAAACCGGCGGCGAATGTTGTCACAGCGCCTGTCATGGTGGAGCCTCCTTCCGTGTCAGTGTCAGCGCCGGCGCCGGCGTCAGTGCGCGGCGCCCCAGTTGGGGCCCCACCCCACCTCGACGGGCAACGGCACCGACAAGGGCAAGGCGTTCTGCATGTGATCCACGACGAGCGTTTCGAGCCCTTCCCGCTCTTCGGGCGGCGATTCGAACACCAGCTCATCGTGGACGGTCAGCACCATTCGGCTCTGCAGTTTCTGCTTCTCGATGTCGTGTTGGATGCGCACCATGGCGAGTTTCATGATGTCTGCCGCGGTGCCCTGAATCGGGGTGTTGCGGGCGATGCGTTCGGCGGCGGCGCGGAGGTTGTGGTTGGTGCTTCGGATGTCGGGGAGTGACCGGCGGCGGCCGAGCAGCGTGGTCACCAAGCCGTTTGCGCTTGCTTGCTCGACGACTTCGTCGAGGAATGATTTGACGCCAGCGTACTGGTCAAAGAAGGCGTCGATGTAGCGCTTGGCCTCGCTGCGCTCGATCTTGAGATTGCGCGCGAGGGCGAACTGGGTCTGGCCGTAGATCACGGCGAAGTTCACCGTCTTGGCCTGGCCACGCATGGTCTTGGTGACTTCCTCGGGTTGGACGCCGAAGAGCGCGCAGGCGGTCTGGACATGGACGTCGTCGCCGCGGGAGAAGGCGTCGACCAGCGCCGGGTCGCGGCTGAGGTGGGCGAGCACCCGGAGCTCGATCTGGGAGTAGTCGGCTGCCAGCATCGACCAGCCCTCCTCCGGCACGAAGGCGTCTCGAACGCGCCGGCCCATCTCGGTGCGGATCGGGATATTCTGGAGGTTCGGATCGCTCGACGAAAGGCGCCCGGTGGCGGCGACCAGCTGGTTGTAGCGGGTGTGGATGCGGCCGGTGTCCGGGTTCACCTCTCGCGGTAAAGCGTCTAAATACGTACTCTTGAGCTTGGAAACCGAGCGATACTCGAGGATCGCCTGGGGTAAGGGATGCAGCAAGGCGAGCTCCTCGAGGACGCCGTGGTCGGTCGAGCGGGCGGTCTTGGTCTTCTTGATGACCGGGAGCTCCAGCTCATCGAACAAGATGGTCTCGAGCTGTCTTGGGGACGACACGTTGAACTCGTGGCCGGCGAGCTCGGTGCACTGGGCATGGAGCCGTTCGAGCTCTGCGCTGGCTTCCTCCGAGAGCTCTTCCAGGGGCCCGGTGAGGACCCTGATCCCGGTGAGCTCCATCGTCGCGAGTACCCCGGCCAGCGGAAGCTCGACCTCGTAGAAGAGCCGCTCGAACTCCCCTTCGTGCATGCGCGGGGTCAGCAGTTCGCTGAGCCGGAAGGTGTAGTCAGCCCGCTGGTTGGCGTACCCGGCGACGGACTCCACCTCGACCTCATCCCAGGCCAGCGCCTTCTTGCCCTTGCCTCGCACGGACTCCTCTTCGCTCAGATCCCCGTCCAGCTCTTGGCGCGCCACGTCTTCCAATCGATGCGCATGCCGCGAGGGGTCTAGAAGGTAGCTCGCGAGTGACGGGTCGAAGCGAACTCCTCGAAGGGTGACGCCACGCCGCGCCCAGAACACCGTCTCACGCTTGCAGAGGGTGAGCTTCGGGATGAGTGAGTTTTCGAGCAGCGGCGCGAGGACGGGCCCTGCTTCCTCCCAGCTCAAATGATCGGGCGCACCGATGTACCGATGCCCCAACGGGATGTACGCGCTCACGCCTTCCACCCAGCTCACGGCCAGGCCTGCGAGCTCCGCAATCATCGGATCCTCGATATCCATTACCGAATACAACGCAAAGCTGCCGGTCTCGCGGATCGCGCTCGCGATTCTAGCTAGGCCCTCGCCGGTCGTGATCGTTTCGTAGTGTCCTTCGATCGCGGGAGCTGACTCGTCAGGCGAAGCCGCCTGCAGTTGGGCGAGCAAGCGCGTCAGCTCGAGCTCACTGAAGATCGCTCGAACGGCGCCCGTGTCCCCGCCACCATAGACGCGAGTGACCGCGTCCTCATCGATCGCGACGTCGGTACGAAGCGTCACGAGCTCTCGGGACGCCAGTGCCTCCTCACGGTGGTCGGTTAGCTTTGCCTTGAGCGCTTTGCGCGTGATGCTTTCGAGGTTCTCGTAGATGCCTTCGAGGCTCCCGAACTCTTCGAGGAGCTTCGCCGCCGTCTTCTTCCCGACAGAGGGCACGCCGGGGACGTTGTCGGAGCTGTCGCCCATGAGTGCGAGCAGATCGCGCACCTGGCCCGGATCCACCCCGAGCTTCTCCCGCGTCTCGTCCGCTCCGAAGACCTTGTCTCGCATCGTGTCGTACATGACGACATCAGGGCCGACGAGTTGGAGCAGGTCTTTGTCAGCGCTGACAATCACGACTCGGAGGCCCTTGTCGCGGGCCTGTGCCACGAGGGTGGCGATGATGTCGTCGGCCTCGAAGCCGGGCGCCTCGATCGGCGACATGCCCCAGGCCTCGACCACCTCCCGGACGCGAATCATCTGCTGCTTCAGATCGGGTGGCGCGGGGGGACGGTTCGCTTTGTAGTCTTCGTAGAGATCCTTGCGAAACGACCTTTCTTTGGAGTCCATCGCCACGATGAGTCGTTGGGGCTCGTGCTCCCGCAAGAGCTTGAGGAGCATGCTGGACACCCCGGCCACCGCGTGGGTTGGCTCGCCTTTGCTGTTCGAAAGCGGCGGAATTGCATGGTAGGCACGGAACACATAGGAGCTGATGTCGATCACGTAGATCGTCTCTGGATCCCCCTTCCTCGGTAGCTTCTCCACCATGCGTCGGCACCATCCAACGCCCGAAACCGGCGGTCAAGGGGCCAAGCAGGTTGCGTAGCCGCTTCCGCACATGCTACGCGCACGAGCCGCAGCACCCGGAACCGAACCTCGTATGTTTGAGACGCTTACAAAGGGCTTTCGCAACGCCCGCAATCGCCTCTCTGGAGTCACCGAGCTCACCGAAGAGAACATCGATCAGGCGCTCCGTGACGTGCGCCTGTCGCTGCTCGAAGCCGACGTCGAATTCGGAGTCACCAAGGCGTTCCTCGCGAGGGTGAAAGAGAAGGCGGTCGGCCAAGTCGTCGAGACCGCGGTCAAGTCCAAGAAGCGAAAGGGGAAGATCGGGCCGGCCGAGCAGTTCGTGAAGATCTGCCAGGACGAGCTCGAATCGATGATGGCCTTCGAGGGCGAGCCCGTGGAGTTCGCCAAGAAGCCGAAGCCGACCGGCATCATGATGGTCGGCCTTCAGGGTTCCGGTAAGACGACCACCTCGGCGAAGCTGGCGCTTTTGCTGGAAAACACCAACGCGCGCAAGCCCCTCCTGGTGGCCGCCGACGTGGCGCGTCCGGGCGCGATCGAGCAGCTCCAGGTCCTCGGCGAGCAGATCAACGTGCCGGTGTTCTCGATCCCCGGCGGGGTGCCGCTCGAGATCTGCAAGCGCGGCCTCGCTCACGCCAGAAAGCTCAAGTGCGACACGGTGATCTACGACACCGCGGGCCGCCTGGCGATCGACGAGGCCCTCATGCAAGAGCTGGCCGAGATTCGAACCTCGGTCGATCCACAAAACGTGTTCCTCGTGGTCGACGCCATGATCGGTCAGGACTCGGTCAAGACCGCGAAGTCCTTTCACGATCTGCTCGGGTTGAGCGGGGTGATCCTCACCAAGCTCGACGGTGACGCGCGCGGCGGTGCGGCGATTTCGATCAAGAATGCGACCGGGACGGCGGTGAAGTTCGCCGGTACCGGCGAGACGGTCGACCGGCTCGAAGAGTTCCGTGCCGAGGGCATGGCCAGCCGCATCCTCGGGATGGGCGACGTCGTCGGCCTGATGAAGGACTTCGAGGACGTCGTCGACGAGGAGAAAGCCGAGAAGGACGCCAAGCGCATGCTTCGGGGTCACTTCACCCTCGATGACTTCCTCGAGCAGCTTCAGATGCTCCAAAACATGGGCCCGCTACAAGACCTTCTCGACAAGGTTCCGTTCTTCGCGGACAGCGTTCCGGACGGTTTTCAAGTCGACGAGCGCGAGATCGGGCAGATCAAAGCCATCGTCAGCTCGATGACGCGCCAGGAGCGCGCCAAGGCGGAGCTGTTCCAAAAGCAGCCGACCCGTCTTGCGCGCGTCGCCAAGGGGTCCGGCACCGCCGAGAAGCAGGTTGCGGAGATCCTCCAGCGGTTCGCTTTCATGAAGCAGATGATGGGCAGCATCGGTTCGCAGGCCGGCATGCTCTCGAAGATCCCCGGCATGAAACAGATGGCCGCGGCCAATCGTCTTCGTGAGGCCGTGAAAACCGGCGGCCTCGAAGGAAACCCGATGATGGCCAACCTGACCGACTCGCTGCTCGAGGCGGCGGTTGCCGAACACGGGGGCTTCGGTCCGGGCGGCGCGCAGGGGCCGCGCAAGGTCATCGACAAGGGTAAGAAGAAGACCAAGCGTAAGATGCAGAGAAAGTCTCGCCGCAAATCGCGACGGTGAATCCGAGCACCATGAGCATCGCGCGCTGCGCCTTCATTCTTCTCGCCGGTTGGATCGCAGCATGCACGAGCGGCAAAGACGCCAGCCCTGTCGAAGACGCCGTGCCCAAGCTCCTGGTCGCTCAAACGAGACAGCCGCCCAACCTCGACGGTTCGCTCGCCGATCCGGTTTGGGGGCTCGCAAACACCACCCAGGCGTTCGTCGAAACCCGCAAAGGAGGCGCCGCTCCGATGCAAGCGTCGGCCAGGCTTCTTTGGGATGAGCGCTACCTGTACGTCGGCGTCGACGTACAGGACGCGCTGCTGCGCGCAAGTCACACCGAGCGCGATCAGCATCTTTGGGAGCAGGACTGCGTCGAGCTGATGATCGATCCCGATGGAGACGGGAGGAACTACTTCGAGATCCAGATCTCGCCGCGAGGCGTACTCTTCGACACGCGCTACGACTCGCCGCGCATTCCGCAGCCGTATGGCCATCTCGACTGGGACAGCAAGACCCGCGCTCGGGTGTCATTGCGAGGCGAGCTCGACGATCAGGAGGCGGACGCCGGATACACGGTCGAAATCGCGATCCCGTGGCAGGCGTTCAGTCTCGACGGCGAGCCTCCTGCACCACCCGGGATCGGGGACGAATGGCGTGCAAATCTGTACGTCATGGACCTGATCGAAGGTCGGCAACAGGCGGCGGCGTGGTCACCCTTGGGAATTGGCGATTTCCATGTGCCGCGCCGATTCGGTATCCTTGCGTTCGAGGGGCCAATGGCGAAGCGCGAGGGGGCGCAAACACTTGAAACCCCAGAGGCGCCTCAGTAGGATCCGTCGGGCCCGGACGATTCGCACACGATGCTTCGCACACGCCTCATCGCCGGTCGCACATCAGGCTTGATTCTGGCCGCGGTCTTCGCCTCGATCATGACTCTCGCGAGCCAAGTCGAAGTCGTCCTCGAGCCGCTCCGAGTCGATCCGGTGCGCCCAGCGGCCGTCACACTCCGTATTCCGAGCAGCTACCTTCCCAAGGCGTCGACTCGCACCCATCGCGGCTTGCCGCAGCCGCTGGTCGTCGTGCGTGGCGAGGTGGTGAACGACCCGGAGAGCCAGCGCCTCGTTCGAGCATTCGAACGTGAGCGGCGTCCTCCCGATCAAGAAATGCTGCTCGGCATTTGGATCAGCTACTTCCTCATTGCGTATATTTTCCTGGCGTACCTGCGGCTGTTCACCGGGGGCCGCGGCGGCTTGTTGCGCACCGAGGCGGGCTTGCTCGTGCTCGTGGGCGCGACCTGCCTCGCTGCGAAGCTGCTCCTGTTGTTTACCGGGCTCTCTCCGTTCGTTCTGCCGTTGGCCACCGTGCCGCTGTGGGCGGCCCTCTATTTCGACCGTGCGACGGCGACCGCTTCCGGCCTCGTCATTTCCCTCGTCTGTGCTTCGTTCTTGCACTTTTCGATGCCGGTGGTCGTCGTCTACTTGGCCACCACCTTGGGCGTCGTGATCTTTTTCCATGACCGCAAACACGCGACGCACATGCTGGTCGCGGGTACGGCAGCTGGGCTCTTTGCCGCGTTGGTGGTGATCAGTGTCGCGATGTCGGTCGGGAACGGGATCGACGTCATCGGCGACCTCGCTCGGCTCAACGAGTCGGCCCTCCTGTCCACCATTGCTGGCGGTATGCTCTCGGGCGTCTTCGCAGTGTTGCTACAGCGGCTCGCGACGGCTGCCCTCGGCGTCGTCACGCGAGGCCGCCTGCAGGAGCTCACCGACGTCGACCACCCTCTCCTTCGCAAGATGGCGCGAGACGCACCCGGTTCGTGGCAGCACGCGCGGGCGATGGCCAACCTCGCCGAGGGCGCGGCCGCGGCGATAGGAGCAGACGCGCTGCTGACCCGAGTCGGTGCCTACTACCACGACCTCGGCAAGACGATTCAGCCCAAGTACTTCGTCGAGAACCTCGTCGCGGGGGAGCCAACCCCGCACGGCGACCTCGAACCCGACGTCAGCGCCGATGCGATCATGGCGCACGTCGTCGAGGGAGCACGCATCCTTCGCGAGGGGGGCATCCCGGAGCCGGTCGTCGAGTTCGCGTACACGCATCACGGGACCAGCGTCATCGAGTACTTCTGGCACAAGTGTTTGGAGGACGGGAACCCGAAAGGGCTCTCCGATGCAGCGTTCCGGTACCCGGGGATGCGACCTCGAACCAGGGAAACAGCGATTTTGATGCTCATCGATGCCATCGAGGCAGCCGCCCGCACCGTCGACGAGCCCTCGCGGGAGAAATTCGAAGCCATCGTGCAGCGCGTGACGAACATCAAGCTGCGGCAGGGTCAGCTCGACGTGTGCGGCCTGACGATGGAGGACATCCGAGTGCTTCAGAGCACACTCACCGATACCCTCTGCAACGCCTATCACAACCGCATCAAGTATCCTTGGCAGGACAAAGAAAGCGAAGGAGAGACGCCGCTACCCGCGCCGGGCTTGGCCACCGAGAAAGACATCGCGCGAGAGCGAAGCCGTGAGTCTACCTAGACGCGGGTGGTTCATCGGTATCCTGTGCGTACTCTGCGGCTGCGAGCAGCTGGGCAATCCACCCCAGTTTGCGACGGGCCCGACTCAATGGAACGGAGAGCAAGGCCACCTCGTGACGACGACGCGGTCGTTCCAAAACGAAAAGACGATCCGCCGCCTCGTATCCGAAGGCCTGGGGGACCTCGATCACACCGACGCCTCGATCGGCCCCTCGCAGACTTTGACCATCGTCGCGGTCGTTCCCCGCAGGCTCAGCCAAAAACGGCGCCGCGCTGTCAACCTCATCACGACCTTCAAGTTGACGAACCGCGCGCCGATCGTGCGCCGATGGTCGGCGCCTCCATCGTCGCATCACTGGAACGCGGCCTTTGCCCTGCCTGAGCCTCCGCGCGACGCCGTCACCGCCGTGGCGCCATGAGTCCCGATTGGGTCTCCCGGACGTCGGGGAACTCCTCGAGCGACCTTCCCTCCTCCCGAAACACGTCGATCGATTCGAGAAAACCGTGAGCGAGCTCGGGGTCGAACTGGCTGCCGCCGCAACGGTTGATCTCGGTGATGGCGATGTCGTGCGCCATTGCTTTTCGATAGGCCCGGTCGCTCGTCATCGCGTCATAGGTATCCGCCACAGCGATGATGCGTGCGATGAGCGGCACGTCGTTTCCTTTGAGCCCTAGCGGATATCCGAGGCCATCCCAACGCTCGTGATGTAGATGCACGCCAGGGATGAGCGGGTGCAGGAACTCGATCGGCTGCAAGATGTCGCGGCCATGTTCCGGGTGCTGCTTGAAGATCTCGTACTCTTCCTGTGTCAGCTTGCCGGGCTTGTTGAGGTTCATGACGCAACCGATCTTCCCGATGTCGTGCATCAGCGCCGACTGGCGAACGATTTCGATGTCGCCATCACTCAGCCCGAGCTTGATGGCGAGGATCTGCGCGTAGGCCGCGACCCGCGCGGAATGCCCCGCCGTGTAGCGGTCCATCTTGTCGATCGCACTCGCGAGGCCTCGAATGGTTTGCTTGAACGTCGCCTGAAGGTCTTCGTAGAGGCGCGCATTCTCGATGGCGGCAGAGGCGCGGTCCGCTGTGGCATGCAGGAGCTTGCGCTGCCCCTCGTCGAAACGCTTGCCTTGCGTATAGCTGAGCGCGCATAGAAACCCGATGGTGTCGCCGCGCGCGGTCAGGCGGGCGACCGCAAGAGACTGCGGCGCGGGGTCTTCCCCGAGCTCATCGAAGTAGCGCCAGCACCGCTCGCCATGCTCGAGAAGTGCGGGGGCGTGCACGAAATGCTCGCCCAGGGTCTCGACGCTCAGTGTGTCCGGCTCTCGCCTCAGGCGAAAGTTCGGATTGAGCTCGGTGCTCCGCCGGTAAAAGCTTCCGCCGCCGTCGCTCAAGAGTACGGTGACCAGGTCGGAGTCCACCTCGTCGATCGCCGCACGGCTCAGCGTGTGCACCACCTGCTCGAGCGAGAGGCTGGCAGCGATGGCCTCGCTGACCTTGTAGAGTGAGAGCGCCTCCTTGAGCCGGAAGTTCTCGGCTTCGAGTCGCTGCCTCTCGAGCCCGCGTCGAATCGTGTGGACGACTTCCTCCACCTTGAACGGCTTGAGGACGTAGTCATACGCGCCCTGCTTCATCGCCTCGATGGCGGTCTCGACCGTCCCGAAGCCTGTCATGATGATCGTCACGACATGCGGCGTGTGCTTGCGGATGGCGCCGAGCAGCTCGAGGCCGCCCATGTTCGGCATCTTCAGGTCGCTCAACACCAGGTCGAATCGGTCGCGCGAGAGCTCGACCAGGGCCGCGCTCCCGTCCTCGGCGGTGCGAACGTAGAAGCCCTCCATCGTTAGGAAGTCCGCGAGAATCTCCCGAATCACTTCCTCGTCGTCGACCACGAGGACCTTCGCG
>Ga0209165_10000786_pt1 | contig 10720 bp, 12 predicted proteins | sample tdAd001_FD_187122 | JGI IMG/M metagenome (GOLD analysis project Ga0209165, IMG submission 187122) | Marine sediment microbial communities from the Atlantic coast under amendment with organic carbon and nitrate - tdAd00.1 (SPAdes)... | ecosystem: Environmental > Aquatic > Marine > Coastal >... | reverse complement strand
TGCGAGCGTTTCGCCGGCAAAAATAACGCCGCTATCGCGAGCGCAGCAGCCAGAAACTACATCATGCCGCCCATGCCGCCCATGCCGCCGCCCATACCGCCCATATCAGGCATAGCAGGACCATCATCCTTGGGTGCATCAGCAATCATCGCTTCGGTAGTGATCAGCAGACCAGCAACTGAAGCCGCGTTTTGCAGCGCGGAACGGGTTACCTTGGTTGGATCCAGGATTCCCATGTCGATCATGTCGCCGTATTCACCAGTCGCGGCGTTGTAACCGTAGTTACCTTCACCCTCTTCGACATTGTTGGTGACCACGGAAGCCTCGTCACCGGCATTAGCCACAATTTGACGAATCGGCTCTTCCAGCGCACGGCGCGCGATATCGACACCGATGCTCTGATCGTGATTGTCGCCCTTGAGGTCGGCAATCGCGGCACGAGCACGAATCAATGCAACACCACCACCGGCAACCACGCCTTCTTCGACCGCGGCACGAGTAGAATGCAGTGCATCTTCAACACGGGCTTTCTTCTCTTTCATTTCGATTTCAGTTGCGGCACCGACTTTGATTACGGCAACACCACCGGCCAGTTTGGCGAGGCGTTCCTGCATCTTTTCGGTATCGTAGTCTGAAGTCGATTCAGCGATCTGGGCCTTGATCTGGGTGATGCGATCCTGGATATCTTCTACCGATCCAGCGCCATCGACAATAGTAGTATTTTCCTTGGTGATGGAAACTTTCTTTGCCGAACCAAGATCATCCAGGGTCACTTTTTCGAGGCTTAAGCCAACTTCTTCAGAAATTACCTGGCCACCGGTCAGTACCGCGATGTCCTGCAACATGGCTTTGCGACGATCGCCGAAACCAGGGGCTTTAACCGCACAAACCTTGACGATTCCGCGCATGCTGTTAACCACCAGCGTAGCCAGCGCTTCGCCTTCGATATCTTCAGCGACAATCAGTAACGGCTTGCTCGACTTGGCTACCGATTCGAGGATCGGCAACAATTCACGGATATTGGAAATCTTCTTGTCGAACAGCAGAATCATCGGCTCTTCGAGCTCGGCAGACATGGTAGACTGCTCGTTGACAAAGTAAGGTGACAGGTAGCCACGATCGAATTGCATGCCTTCAACCACGTCAAGTTCGTTATCGAATGAAGAACCCTCTTCAACCGTGATAACGCCTTCTTTACCCACTTTCTCCATCGCTTCCGCGATGATATCGCCAACACTGTGGTCCGAATTTGCAGAGATGGTACCGACCTGTGCAATCGCCTTAGTGTCTTCACAAGGCGTTGAACTGGCCTGCAGATGCTCTACCGCACTGGCTACAGCCTTGTCGACGCCACGCTTCAGATCCATCGGATTCATGCCCGCTGCAACCGCCTTCATGCCTTCGCGAACAATCGCCTGGGCAAGTACGGTAGCAGTGGTAGTGCCGTCACCGGCCACGTCAGAAGTCTGTGAAGCAACTTCCTTGACCATCTGCGCACCCATGTTTTCGAACTTGTCTTCGAGTTCGATTTCCTTGGCAACAGAAACACCGTCTTTAGTCACGGTCGGTGCACCAAAGCTCTTGTCGAGAACCACGTTACGTCCTTTAGGGCCGAGGGTAACCTTCACCGCATTAGCCAGAACGTTAACCCCATTGACCATACGCAAACGCGCATCATCACCAAATTTTACGTCTTTTGCACTCATTTGAGTTCTTACCTCTTAAGTTCCGAATTATTCAACAACAGCGATGATGTCATCTTCGCGCATGATCAGCAGTTCTTCGCCGTCAACCTTGATTTCGGTGCCGGAATACTTGCCGAAGTAAACGGTATCACCGGCCTTTACATCCAGCGCACGTACGTCGCCGGAATCAGTGACCTTGCCACTACCAACCGAGAGAATCTCACCCATGCTTGGTTTTTCAGTTGCAGAATCAGGGATCACGATACCACCGGCAGTGGTACGCTCTTCTTCCTTACGCCTGACGATTACTCGATCATGCAGGGGACGAATATTCATTATTGCTACGCTCCGTATTTATCGTTTAGTTTGCCATCCAGTTTGAGAATGGACCTGTTAAGTTTAGCTGCGAATTAGCACTCGCTTACCGAGAGTGCTAATAATATTCAGCGGTTTTTCGTAGTCAAGCGAAATGGGGGGTAAATTGAGATATTCAAGCGGTATTGATGCAAAAATTGACTTTTTGCTCGATTTTAGCCGAAATTAGTCTTCCCGGTGGTATTTGACACCGTCGATAACATCTCCATGTTGACGCTTATGGGCATCGACCGTCACAGTAGACGAAACCACCATACGCGAAGCTATCCGGCTCACCAGCCAGATGCGGGTCGGCGGGAAGAGCAGGAAAAACCCCACTGTGTCGGTAAAGAATCCCGGCGTCAGCAACAGGGCACCAGCAACCACCAACCCCATTCCCTCGAGGATTTCCCGCGCCGGCAGTTCGTTTTGCTGCATTTTTTGCTGCGCACGGGTTAACGTCGATAATCCCTGTATCCTGAGCAACCAGACTCCGATAACCGCCGTAAACACCACCAGAAAAATGGTCCAGCCCGCGCCGATAACCTGCCCCACCTGGATTAGCAGGTAGATTTCGATAATCGGTACAACCAGGAAAATAACGGTGATCAGTGGGAACATGGGGCTAACAAATGGTTAACATCGGCTGATTTAAAAGTAAATTGTATTACTAGAGTAATACAGCAGTTTGATCTATATGTGGTTAGCATACCAGTTAATCAATCGCATTCATGGAAAAACCAATGCCGGAGCACTACCTCGTGATTACCTCCTGGCCCGATTTGCAGGGTGCGAAGTACCAGGCACAACGCTGGCTGGAGAATAAAATCGCTGCCAGTGTAAACGTTTTGCCACAAATGGACTCTATGTATCACTGGAAAGGAGAAATACGACATGGCACGGAGCATAAGATTTTCATCAAAACAAGTGCTGACAAGCTTGATGCGTTGCAGCGGGAAATCCGCGCCGCCCATCCCTACGCCGTAGCCGAAATACTGTATTTTAAGATAGACTCTGGCGACCCCGAATACCTGGACTGGATTACACGATCGACACAATGAAGATATGCAAACAAATCTTTGGCCTTGGGCTGCTGTTACTGCTCGCCCAATGCCCGCCGCTGCAGGCGCAGGAAGAGGAATTACTGCCGCCTGAAGAGGCGTTCAGTTTAAGCGCCTGGGTCGAAGGCGACGCACTGGTTGCCGAGTATCAGATCGCGCCGGGTTACTACATGTACCGGGAACGCTTCGATTTTCAGATTGAGTCCAGCGATGCGCCTGCACGCTTCGACGTCGCGGTCATTCCTGACGGCAAAGTAAAGGAAGACGAATTCTTCGGCAAAATGGAAACCTATCGCGATAGCGTCAAAATCAGGTTGCCACTGCTCTTCGATGGCGCAGCTGCCAGCAGCTTGCAAGTCAAGATTACCAGCCAGGGTTGTGCCGATATCGGGGTTTGCTACCCTCCTTTGAAGCAAGCCCTGGCCGTCACACTAGCTTCTAATGCCCGCATCATGCCTACCGCCTGGGCTGCCAACAAAGCGCCCGCCGAAAGCCTGGGGGGAGATGTCGCCGCATTGCAGGCTTTGCTGGCCGAAGTATCCACCAACCTTGAAAACCAGCAGCAATCGAGCAATGTCGAAAATTCGAACAGTGGCGACGCGCTCGCGGTATTGCAGGCGCTCGGTGAAGACATCGGCCTTGATAATGATGACGAAATCCTGCATCCGGACCAGGCGTTTATCCTGTCGGCAAGACTCGATGCCAACAACATCATTCAAACCAACATCCTGCTGGCTGATCATATTTATCTTTACCGAGACAAAATTCAAATCGCGCTGGTCGATGGGGATGGACATGCACTCGGCGCAATTTCCGTACCACGGGGCAAAAAGAAGAATGACGAATTTCTTGGACCCACAGAGGTTATTTATGACCAGGTTAACATCTCGATACCTCTCATCTCGGAGGCGAATGCGAGTAGTAAGCTGGTATTGTCCTATAAGTACCAGGGCTGTGTAGAAGAGCGCATTTGCTACCCGCCGATTACCAAATATCTCGCGCTAGATGCGAGCGAAGGATTGATTCAGGTGGTTAATGAAATCACCGATAGCGGCGGCATGTCGAAGGCCAATAACGACACGGCTGCCGGAGCGGCCCAGGCGCCGATGTCAGAGCAGGATCAATTTGCACAACTGTTAAAAGACGAAAGCCTGCTGCTCATCATTAGCCTGTTCTTCCTCGCGGGTATCGGACTCACCTTCACTCCCTGCGTGTTTCCAATGATCCCGATACTCTCCAGCATCATCGCCGGTCAGGGTTCGTCTATCACTACGCGCAAGGCGTTTTCACTATCGCTGGTATACGTCCTCTCAATGGCGGCCACTTACGCAGTGGCAGGCGCGATCGTCGGCTACTATGGGGCGGAGTTTAATATTCAAATCTGGTTCCAGGATCCAGTCATCCTCAGTATTTTCGCAGCCGTGTTCGTACTGCTGTCGCTGTCGATGTTCGGCTTCTACGAACTGCAAATGCCAAACGCGATCCAGTCACGTTTGACCGCAATCAGTAATAGTCAACAGGGCGGCACGCTGCTCGGTGTCGGCCTGATGGGTTTGTTTTCGGCGATCATCGTCGGCCCATGCATCACGGCACCCCTGGTCGGCGCGCTGATATTTATTTCACAAACCCAGGACTGGCAACTGGGGGGGCTTGCCCTGTTCGCGCTGGGCCTGGGGATGGGTGTACCGCTACTATTGATAGGCACCTCGGCGGGCAAGCTGCTGCCGCGCGCCGGCGGCTGGATGGATTCAGTGAAGGCCGTGTTCGGCGTGGTACTACTCGGGGTGGCAATCTGGCTGCTGGAGCGAATTCTGCCGGTCAATGTAACCATGTTACTGATCGCCGCGTTGCTGATCGCCGCGGCAATATATATGGGCGCTCTCGATGCCTTGAGCGAGACCGCCACGGGATGGCAGCGGCTTTTTAAATCAATGGGCCTGCTGATCCTGATTTATGGTGTCGCCTATTTAATCGGCGCCGCCGCAGGTAGTAACGACCTGATTCAACCGTTACGCGGCCTTGCTGCTACCCCCGGTAATTCGCAGCAGGCTCAGCAACATGTGGCTTTTCGGCAGATCAAGGGTCGCCAGGGTTTGCAGCTCGCCTTGAATGATTCGGTTCAGCAACAGCGCGCCACCATGCTCGACTTTTATGCCGACTGGTGCATTTCCTGCAAGGAAATGGAAAAGTATGCCTTCACCAATGCGCAGGTGCTGTCCGCTCTCAAAGACATTGCCACCTTGCAGGCCGACGTAACCGATAATGATAATATTGATACCGAACTGATGAGTTCGCTCGGCATTTACGGCCCTCCCGCAATTTTGTTTTTCGATTCCTCCGGCCGGGAAATACGTAATCGGCGCGTCGTCGGCGAAATGTCGGGTGAGCAGTTTGCCGCCCACATCGTCGCCACCTACCAGTGAAGCCAAATGTATTCGGCTTAGGCGCCATCGCGCTGGTTTCGATGCTGGTCGGCGCACTATCGTTTAATCTGCTACAGAACGATTCTCCCGTCACCAACCCCACCAACGCAGAAACTCAGGTCGAACTGCACTCGATTCCCCTTTACGATTTAACCGGGAAACAAACCACTATTGGCGACTGGAAAGGCAATATTTTAATCGTCAACTTCTGGGCACCCTGGTGCGCTCCCTGCAGACGTGAGGTGCCAGGCTTGATCAAAACACAGCTGGAGTATGCGCAACAGGGAGTCAGTGTGCTCGGTATTGCCTTCGACAACGAACCCCAGGTCAGCCGCTTTGCCGCGGATTATCAAATCAACTATCCATTGTTCCTCGTCGGGAATCGAGCCGCCATGTATAACACTGCTTTCGGCAACCCAAGCGGCAGCCTGCCGTTTACCGCTATGCTGGATCGCAATCAGCGTATTTTATTTCAACATAATGGCGAGCTCAGCGCCGAACAGTTACTCGAACAGCTTGAAGCCTTACTATAAGTTGTTGACCAACCGATAATTATTATATTGTGTCGACAACTTCGCCAATATGGGGGTTATCTCGCGAAAACTGGACTCTATCTTACCGATATGCAAAAATCCGAATTATTGATTCCCAAGGTGCGGAAATATCCCGGATGACTAACATTCTGGTCATACATGGCCCCAACTTAAATCTGCTTGGCACTCGTGAACCCGAGGTCTACGGTGCTGATACGCTGGAAGCTATCAACCAGAGCCTGTCGCAGATAGCGCAACAAAAAGGCGTAAAACTGACGACTTATCAGTCCAACACCGAGGGTGATATCGTCAGCTGTATCCAGCAGGCGGGGACAAAGGAAATTCAGTTTATTATTATAAATCCCGCGGCTTACACGCATACCAGCATTGCCATCAGGGATGCGTTTCTGGCCACGCAGATCCCGTTTATCGAAGTTCACCTGTCGAATGTATATGCCCGCGAGGAGTTCAGAATGCACTCCTACCTTTCCGACCTGGCGGTGGGAGTCATTAGTGGATTCGGCAAAAACAGCTATCTGTTGGCCTTCGAGGCCGCCATTATCCAGTGCAAACAATCAGCTACCTGAGAGAACCGAATAGATGGATATTCGCAAAGTAAAAAAACTGATCGAATTACTCGAAGAATCCGGTATCGCCGAACTGGAAATCAAGGAAGGCGAGGAATCGGTAAGAATAAGCCGGCAGACTTCGACTGTCGCTCCGGTCGCAGCTCCACTGGCAGCGGCACCGCTTGCAGCCGCCCCACCCGCGGCAATCGCGACCGAGGAAGTGAGCGGGCACCAGGTCAAGTCACCCATGGTGGGAACCTTTTATGAGGCCGCCTCTCCAACCTCGGGACCTTTCGTGACTACGGGTCAACAGGTTGGTGTCGGTGATACCTTGTGCATTATCGAAGCGATGAAAATGATGAACCAGATCGAAGCGGACAAGGCCGGCACGATACGTTCTATCCTGGTCGAAAACGGTAGCCCGGTCGAATTCGACCAGGTTCTGTTTGTCATCGAGTAGGCCCGGGAGCCCACTAAATGCTGGAAAAAATTGTAATCGCCAATCGAGGTGAAATCGCGTTACGCATTCTGCGCGCCTGCCGCGAAATGGATATCAAGACTGTTGCCGTGCATTCGACCGCAGACCGCGACCTTAAACATGTGCGACTTGCTGACGAATCGGTTTGCATCGGCCCGGCTTCTTCCCTGGAAAGCTACCTGAATATCCCGGCACTGATTTGTGCGGCCGAACTGACCAATGCCGATGGTATTCATCCGGGATATGGCTTCCTTTCCGAAAATGCAGAATTTGCAGAGCAGGTAGAATCCAGCGGCTTCAAGTTCATCGGCCCGAGTGCGGCAGCGATTCGAACCATGGGCGACAAGGTTGCGGCTATCAAGGCAATGAAGTTAGCCGGAGTCCCTACCGTACCGGGTTCAGACGGCCAACTTGGAGACAACAAGGATGAGAACATCGAAATAGCCCGCAGGATCGGCTACCCGGTTATTATCAAGGCTGCCGGTGGTGGTGGTGGTCGGGGTATGCGCGTGGTACATGCCGAGGGCAGCCTGATGAACTCGATTCAGCTAACCAGGTCCGAGGCTGCGGCGGCTTTCAACAATGACACCGTCTACATGGAAAAATTTCTGGGCGCGCCCCGGCATATTGAAATCCAGGTGCTCGCCGACTCACATGGAAATGCCATTCACCTTGCAGAGCGTGATTGTTCGATGCAACGCCGCCACCAGAAGGTTGTCGAAGAAGCGCCGGCACCCGGAATTACCGAGCAGCAACGCGACTCCATAGGCACCCGCTGTGCCGAGGCCTGCACCAAGATGGGATACGAAGGCGCCGGCACCTTTGAGTTTCTATACGAAAATGGCGAGTTTTATTTCATTGAAATGAATACCCGGGTCCAGGTCGAGCATCCAGTCACCGAAATGATCACCTGGGTGGACATCATCAAGGAACAGATCTCAATCGCCTCCGGTAACCCTTTACGCTACAAGCAGGAAGATATTCAGATACACGGGCATGCTATCGAATGCCGAATCAACGCCGAGGATTCGAAAACATTTCTGCCATCGCCTGGAAAAATTACGCTTTATCATGCGCCCGGTGGTCCCGGCGTACGCATGGATTCACATATCTACAACGGTTATACCGTGCCACCCTACTACGATTCGATGATTGGTAAATTAATCACCTATGGTAGTACACGGGAGTCTGCCATAGCCCGTATGAATGGGGCGCTCTCGGAAATAGTTATCGAAGGCATCAAGACCAATATCGATTTGCAAAAAGATATCCTCAGCGATGCGAATTTTGCTATTGGAGGTACCGATATCCACTATCTCGAGAAGAAGCTCGGGATCAACTAGCCGATGGCATGGTGGCAGTTCAGCCTGAATTGTCAGGCATCCGAACTTGAGCAAGTCGAGAATCTGATGATGGGGCTTGGCGCAGTTAGTATCTCGTTGAGTGATGCGGGTGACGAACCGATTTACGAACCCCTGCCGGGCGACAACCCGGTATGGCAAGAGTCGATCGTTGCCGCAACCTTCGATGGCGCGAGCGACCACGAATTCATCTACCAGCAATTAACCAGCGAGTTACCCGATCACCTGGCGCATGGGGTTCGGTTAAAGACCTTGCAGGATCAGGACTGGAATCAGGCCTACAAGCAGCATTTTCATCCGCTGCAATGTGCACCGGACCTGTGGATCGTGCCCAGCTGGTCAGAACCCCCCGACCCAGCCGCCACCATTATCCAGCTTGATCCCGGTCTGGCTTTCGGTACTGGTAGTCACCCTACAACCGCCTTATGCCTGGCCTGGCTAGGCACCAGCGATATCGATGACCGACGAGTTATCGATTTCGGATGCGGCTCGGGCATTCTTGCAATTGCCGCCATCAAACTCGGTGCGCGACAGGTCATTGCGGTTGATATTGACGCGCAGGCCCTGACTGCCTGTCACTCGAACATGGAAGTGAACGGAATCAATAGTGAGCAGATACAGGTTATGCCGCCCGAGGCACTGGACGATTCCGCAGTAGATCTTTTGATCGCCAATATTCTCGCCGGCCCACTGGTCAGGCTTGCGTCCCGGTTTGCAGAGCTGGTAAAACCTGGAGGCCAAATATTACTTTCAGGGATACTCAAAACCCAGCTGGAAGATATACAATTGGCCTATCGGCCCTATTTTAATCTTGATCCGGCCAGCTACCGCGATGACTGGGTCTGTATCAGCGGCAATCGACTCTAACGGGAGACTAATGTTTAGCAGCACACATCTCGGTGAAGTGATGGAAACAACCTGCAATCAATGCAAGAGTCGATTTCGCCTCACCGAAAAACAACTCCAACAGGCCTACGGCAAAGTTTGTTGTAGCGAATGTGGCTGTGTGTTCGATGCTATGACAACACTGCAGAACTTCGAGGGAGAATTACCGCCCGACTATTTCGAAAAACAGCTGGAAGAAGATGAGCTGCAGCATGAAAAAACCTTGCCGGTATCCGACTTCGACCTTGAAGCAAATTTTGTTGAGCGTCGTCAAGTCAGCCTGCACGAAGCCATGTACGGCTCCGAGCGCCGATCGTTTTTTTCGTTCGGTCCGCTGACCTGGCTGGTCGGCATACTGTTATTAGCCGCAGTGGGTATCGCACAGGCAATTTATTATCAACGCTATCAACTGGTTGAAAACCCGCGTTACCAGCAACAGGTGATCAACCTGTGTCAGGTGCTGCCCTGTGCTGAAACCGCTTTTTCCAGTACCGAACAAATTCGCTTGCTGGAACGTAACGTGTTCACCCATCCGGTGGCCAAGAATGCGCTAATGGTAACCGGGTCATTTGTTAACCAGGCGCCCTTTGCACAAAAATTGCCCGAGCTGCTGATCAGTCTGTTTGACGTCCAGGGTAAACTGATAGCGAATCGGCTCTTCGCCCCTTCCGAGTATCTGTTAGATGACAAAAACCGCAGTGTCATAAAGTCAGATTTACCGCTTCAGTTTCGTCTCGAAATCGTCGATCCCGGAACCGACGCCCTGACCTACGAGTTCGAGTTTTTCTAATCCAGGCAACGCACATTTTAAATAAGTCACATTAATACCAACATCGAAATATACTGGTATCTGAAGACTAAAACTCGGAGTATATTGCCCTTTTTCCAGGCCGTTCCAAGGGATCACAGAACCGTTAGCCTGCATATTGCACGAAGACGGCGCTACGGGTGACATAAGAAATTGATTTTAAGAGGAATATTAACGATTAAACATGGACTCTACTATTTTCAGTACGCGCCTGAACGAAACCAGAAAAAATCTGACTGCCAATCCTGAACGATCCCCCTTGATGAGGGAGCCTCGGAGCAAGACCTATGGGGATCACTGGCTTACAGCGCAAGCCGGAGTCAAGGCGCGACTTCGCCGGCATGCCTCGGCCTGCCAAGAAGTTGCAACGCCGGATCCGGATTGCGCTGTAAGCCCCGAAGGGCGAGCCCTGAAGCATGCATCTGCCGCGTTGCAGCCCTTGCCAAGGATGACAACCATTGGCTTCGGGCTACGCCTTGCAGCTACATGCTTCAGGACTCGCAGAGACCCCATAGGTCTTGCTCCGAGGCTCCTTAGCTACGGCTATGCATCGGCGGACGATC
>Ga0209165_10000785_pt1 | contig 10723 bp, 9 predicted proteins | sample tdAd001_FD_187122 | JGI IMG/M metagenome (GOLD analysis project Ga0209165, IMG submission 187122) | Marine sediment microbial communities from the Atlantic coast under amendment with organic carbon and nitrate - tdAd00.1 (SPAdes)... | ecosystem: Environmental > Aquatic > Marine > Coastal >... | reverse complement strand
CCCATTTAATGATCTCATCGAAGAAGCTCTCCGCGACCTGCTGAAAAAGTACGAAAATAAATCAAAATAAAAATTTGGATGGAGGGCGCAATGTCCCGACTTACAAGACCCCATTTCTTGTTGAGAAGTGGAAGTTTTTATTCTTAACGGTTGAAACAGTAAAAGTTAGGGGACGTTTATAATCTCTTTAGCCATGCACAAGGCTCCCCGGTTAAATCCGCCAGAGGCGCATAAATTTGCTTTGCTTCTGGAAATCACTGAAGGAGGTGAAATGCTGCCATGCTTAAAGCAAAAGATATCATGACAAGGGAGATCATTACGGTTTCTCCTGAAACGGAGATTGCGAATGCCGCCAAAATTCTTTTGGAAGAGCGGATTAATGGGCTGCCTGTAATCGATGCGTTCGGCAGGCTAGTAGGCATTCTCTGCCAGAGCGATCTTGTCGCCCAGCAAAAGAGTATTCCCTTTCCGTCCGTGTTCACTTTGCTTGAGAGTTTTATACCGTTAACATCCATAAAGCGGATCGACAAAGAGGTGCAAAAAATTGCGGCCTTAACGGTGAAACAAGCCATGACACCCAACCCGGTAACTGTCGGCCTGGAAACCGATATCGAAAATGTCGCCAAATTAATGGTCGACAAAAAATATCATACACTACCCGTCATGGAGGGTGACAAAGTTGTTGGAATTGTCGGCAAAGAAGATGTTTTGAAGACACTGTTATCCGAACCGCAAACAAGAGAAGGAATTTAGGGAGCAGGCATAATCGAAGAAGGAAACCGCATGCCGGAAAGGGAAGATGGGAATGGATATAAGGTCCAAATCTTGATTAGTGATTAACAGGCCTCTATAATCACTAATCAAGACGCGACCCCCTATTTGTGCCCCTGCCGGTATAATGTATTCTGCTTTTTTTATATCAACGTCCTGACATTCATATTTTTGTGAAAGGAGCGACTATGGAGCTTGATAGAAAATTAAAAATGGGAATGGTAGGCGGCGGAAGAGACGCATTTATTGGCGCTGTGCATCGAAGCGCCGCCTTAATGGACGGAAAGGTCGAATTTATTGCTGGAGCTTTATCCTCAGATCCAGAGAAAGCAAAGGCATCGGCTCAGGATTTGCTGATCTGTGAAGACAGGTCTCATGGAACCTGGCAGGAAATGGTTGAAAAGGAATCGAAACTTCCTAAAGGAGAACGAATCGATTTTGTTTCAATCGTTACGCCTAATTTCATGCATTTTCCTATTGCGAAAGCCTTTGCTGAAGCCGGAATTAACATAGTCTGCGATAAACCCATGACCTATACCTTAGAGGAAGCGAAAGAACTTGTAAACATTGTAAATAACTCCGGCATTATCTTTGTTCTAACCCACAATTACACCGGCTATCCGATGGTTAAGCAGGCACGCTATATGGTGCAGGGTGGAGAACTCGGAGAAATTTTAAAAATTGTTGTTGAATATCCGCAGGGTTGGCTTTTGACAGCTCTTGAAAAAGATGGACAAAAACAAGCTTCGTGGAGAACAGATCCCAAGCAGTCCGGTATTTCAAACTGTATTGGTGATATCGGTTCTCATTGCGAAAATTTAGCGCATTATATTACGGGGCTAGAAATAACAGAAATTTGTGCGGATCTAAAAAGCATTTTAGACCGTCCGTTGGACAATGATGGTAATATTTTGCTCCATTTGGAAAAAGATGTCTGCGGAATATTATATGCTTCGCAGTTCTCAGCTGGGGAGGAGAATAATTTACGCATCCGGGTCTATGGTACTGGAGGAGCCTTGGAGTGGCGTCAAGAAGAACCTAACTATTTATGGTTTAGAACCAATGACGGACCAGCCCAGCTTTACCGAAGAGGAAATGCTTATTTATGTGAAGCTGCTCAAAGAGCTAGCCGATTGCCTGCAGGTCATCCAGAAGCATTTATTGAAGCATTTGCTAATATTTACTTGAATGCGACAGATACGATACGAGCAAAAATTCTTGGCAGAGAAACCACAGAGCTGGAATTGGATTTTCCGAAAGTTATTGATGGCGCTAGAGGTCTCGCGTTCATGGAATCTGCAGTGGAAAGCAGTAAAAGCAAAGAGAAATGGTATCCAATGAAAAGCTTTAAATAGTATCTCAGAAAAATGGGGCGTCCGTTCTATATTTATATTTGAATCGACAATTATTGACTTCGCAAAAGCTTTTATGCTAAAGATTCGTACATAATTTGAATGCGCTAACCCAAGCCCAGAGGTAGCATGGCATGAAATTAAAAACCCCGTTTCTCAGAATGAGAGGTGGGGTTTTTGAATTTCTAATATATTAGAGGTCTTTTGTTTCATCGCTAAAAACCTAAATCAAAAAAGGAGGACAAAAATGGATTCAAAATTAATCAAACGTACTCTGGTGGCTATAGCCGTTATATGCATGGTTTCCACATATTCATTTGGGGGTGAGGTGGAAGTCTTACATTGGTGGACTTCAGGTGGAGAAGCCAAATCGGTTGCTGTTCTCAAGAAACAGTTGGAAAAAGAAGGACACACCTGGAAAGATTTCGCTGTTGCAGGCGGTGGAGGCGACGCTGCTATGACTGTTCTAAAATCCCGTGCGGTTGCCGGGAATCCTCCCACAGCAGCACAGGTGAAAGGTCCACAAATCCAACTATGGGGGGATGAAGGGCTTTTAGCAAACATAGATGACGTTGCTCGGTCCGAAAAATGGGATCAACTGCTTCCGAAAGTTGTGGCCGATGTAATGAAATATGAAGGCTCCTATGTAGCCATACCGGTAAATGTGCATCGGATTAATTGGATGTGGGCCAATCCGGAGGTCTTCCGGAAAGCGGGTGCTGAGATTCCAACGACCTGGGAACAATTCGAAGAAGCGGCAAAGAAAATCAAAAAAGCCGGCTTCATTCCGGTGGCCTGGGGTGGGCAGCCCTGGCAGGAAGCCACGGTCTTTGAAATAATCGTTGCGGCAGTCGGTGGATCTGATTTTTACCGAAGCGCTCTAGTGGATGCTGATGCCGGTGCACTGAATAGCGCCACCATGGTCAAGGCGCTTGAAATGCTAAAAATGATCAAATCGTATACAGATAAAAGCGCCCCGGGACGCGATTGGAACCTAGCAACGGCCATGGTTATTCAAGGTAAAGCTGCAATGCAATTTATGGGCGACTGGGCCAAGGGAGAGTTTACAGCAGCCGGCAAATCGCCAGGGGCCGAATATGTTGCGATGCCGGCTCCGGGGACAAGCGGTCAATTCCTTTTTAATGTCGATAGCTTCATCATGTTTAAGCAAAAAGACCCAGAAGCAATAAAAGCCCAAAAAGCTATGGCGCGATTGATCCTGCAGACCGAGTTTCAGGAGGTCTTTAACGTGAATAAGGGTTCAATCCCGGTTCGATTAGGGATGCCGCGTGCACCTTTTGACGATCCCGCCTTAAGAGCGATGAATGCCTTTGTCGCCAGTGCAGCCAGCGGCGGTTTGCTGCCCAGCATGGCACATGAGATGGCGGTATTCCCGGCCATAAGAGGAGCGATCATGGATGTTGTCACCGCTTTTTACAATTCCGATATGTCGGCTAAAAATGCTGCGGCTAAATTGGCGCGTGAAGTAGAAGCCGTGAAGTAAATCGCTAATTAAATGGGCCCTACCTGAAATGGAGGGCCCATCTTTTTTATGGATCGAGCGAAATGGCTGATCTGAACCAATCCCGTTCCAAAGGATTTTTCGATTACCTGGAAGATGGTATTCCGAAACTTGTTCTGGCGCCCACATTCCTGGCGGCCCTCATTTTTATTTACGGTTTCATCTTATGGACCGCATGGATTTCTATGACACAATCGGCGCTACTGCCCAATTATAAAATTTCCGCAGGGTACAAGATTACAAATAAAGCCTTAAATAAAATGAGGAATGAGGGTGTTTCGGAAAATATATTGAAGAAATTACGCATCCTGGAAAAACGCAAGCTATCGAACAAAAAAAGTAAATTTTTAAGAGATGTCAAAAAGCAAATCGGTACGGAACAGATGCGTATTTATAAAAACTTGATCTTGAAGCATTCCTATTCCCGTGACCCCTTATTTCAATATAAAAAACTATTTAAAAGTGATCGGTGGATGGTAGCTCTCAAGAATCTGCTCATTTTTGCCAGTCTATTTATCGCCACTTGCATCGCTCTGGGATTAATATTAGCCATCTTCCTCGATCAACGGATTCGCGCTGAAGGCGCCTTGCGTACCATCTATTTGTATCCGATGGCACTCTCCTTTATTGTGACCGGGGCTGTCTGGAAATGGATTCTCAACCCCGGTTTAGGCCTGGAAAGGCTCGTTAGAGATTTGGGGTTTGTTGAATTCACCTTTGACTGGTTGGTCAATTCCAAAATGGCGATCTACACTGTGGTGATTGCCGCCGTCTGGCAATCAACCGGTTTTGTTATGGCGCTTTTTTTGGCCGGACTGCGAGGCATTGATGATGCGATCATAAAAGCCGCTCAGATTGATGGGGCGAGCCTGCCTCGAATTTATTTGCGCATCATTATTCCAAGTTTGCGTCCGGCATTTCTTAGCGCGATGATCATTCTATCTCATATAGCGATTAAGAGTTTCGATCTTGTGATGGTGCTAACTAGAGGCGGACCGGGATATTCTTCGGATTTGCCCGCGACCTTTATGTATGCATTTGCCTTTAACCGCGGCCGTCTGGGATTTGGTGCTTCCAGTGCCATGATGATGTTTTTTGCCGTAATGGCCATTATCATCCCATACCTGTATTCAGAGTTAAGGAAAACACGTTATGCATGATGAAAGCCCAACAACAACCATGTATCGTACTCCCGGTGCGCTCTTCGGCCGGGTGGTGATCTATACGATTTTGATAATAGCTGCGATTTATTTCTTAATACCGCTGTTGGTTATGATCATCACATCCTTGAAAACCATGAGTGACATCCGGACTGGCCATTTGATCTCCTGGCCCAGCGAAGTGACGATAGATGCCTGGAAGGAAGCATGGGGGTCCGCCTGTATCGGGGTCAAATGTGAGGGGATCAAAGGCTATTTTTGGAATTCTGTGAGAATGGTGATCCCTGCTGTGGTCATCTCAACGATCATGGGAGCAGCCAATGGATATGTCTTTTCAAAGTGGCGTTTTAGGGGCAGTGAAACGCTTTTTTCCTGCTTGTTACTCGGATGTTTTATACCGTTTCAAGTAATCCTGCTGCCGATGGCAAGTACGTTAGGCCGCCTTGGAATAGCTCAAAGTATAACCGGTCTAATTATGGTGCACATTGTCTATGGACTGGCATTTACGACCCTGTTTTTCCGCAACTTCTATGTGACGATTCCTGATGACCTGGTCAAGGCTGCCAAAATAGATGGGGCCGGTTTTTTCAGGATTTTCTGGAAGATCCTTCTTCCGGTTTCGATTCCAATTTTTGTCGTGTCGATTATCTGGCAGATGACACAGATTTGGAACGATTTTTTATTCGGCGTCGCCTTTTCAGGAAGCGATAGCCAACCTGTAACCGTGGCATTAAACAATTTAGTTAATACCAGCACTGGTGTAAAGAAATATAATGTGGATATGGCTGCAGCCATCATCGCCGGTATACCGACGCTTTTAGTGTATATCGCTGCAGGAAAGTATTTTTTGCGCGGGCTTACGGCTGGAGCCGTTAAGGGATAGGATCAGAAGGGCGCAAGATCTCACAAAACGTAATAATAGAGAATCATTATGGCATCGCTTACAATAAAAAATATAACAAAAAAATTCGGTTCGGTAGAGGTCTTAAAAGGAATTTCTCTCGGTATCGAACCCGGTGAATTCCTGGTGCTGGTGGGTCCGTCTGGATGCGGAAAATCCACCTTGTTAAACTTGATCGCCGGTTTAGAAAGTATTACGAGCGGCCAGATCATATTCGGTGATCGCGTCGTGAATAATATCAGACCCAAAGATCGAGACATTGCAATGGTGTTTCAATCCTATGCACTCTATCCGAACATGAACGTCAGGCAGAATCTTTCCTTTGGTCTTGCAACCCGAAAAACGCCTAAGGTTCAAATCGAAAAAACGATCCAAAATGTTGCTGATATGTTGCAAATTACTGAATTGCTGAATCGGAAGCCCTCGCAACTGTCAGGTGGCCAACGACAACGTGTGGCCATGGGGCGAGCTCTTGCAAGAGACCCGGCGATCTTCTTATTTGACGAACCGCTCAGCAACCTCGATGCGAAGCTAAGGGTTGAAATGCGCACGGAAATCAAATTGCTCCATCAACGAATCAAAACGACCGTGGTGTATGTTACCCATGATCAGATCGAGGCCATGACGTTGGCTGATCGCATAGCGATCATGAAAGATGGCGTTATCCAACAATTTAATACCCCTCAGCAAATCTACGAGAACCCATCCAATCTTTTTGTTGCCGGATTCATAGGTTCTCCCTCAATGAACTTCATTCCATGCCGTATTGCCCAGCAAAGTCAACAAAAGGGCGTTATTTTGAAAACAGGAAATGGAGAGTCCTTTTTTCTGCCTATCGACGAGTTGGGTCTGGAATTAGATCCATGGATTAACCGTGAAGTTATTTTAGGAATACGTCCAGAAATGATTTCACATGGATTTACAGATCAGGGAGGAAATCTTCAAATCCATGAGATAGATAGTGTGGTGGAAGTTCTCGAACCAACAGGCCCCGATACGCTAGTGTTCATCAATATCAATGGAAAAGAAGTGACATGCCGGGTACCTCCAAATGCCGTTAAGTCTCCTGGGGAACATATGAAGCTGATGGTTGACATGTCGAAGGCGCTCTTTTTCAATCCTCAAACTAAAGACCGGATTGGAGTTTAAATGTGATTTAATTATTATGGGGGGGGATTTAGGGGACGTCCATGAAATTATAACTTTCTTCGCCTTCATCCTAACCCATAGGCAATTTTGGAATGAATTAAAATCCAAATTTCTCAAATGAGAAAAGAGAAGTAAATGCAAGCATATGATGTCCTAACCATAGGCCGCAGTTGTGTTGATTTTATAATTGTTGTTGATGAATTTCCTCAGGAAAATTCCAAAATGCCCCTTGATTCCAGATTAATGGAAGCGGGTGGACAAGGCGGAACATCAGCCTGCTGCGTTGCTAAACTTGGCGGCAAAGTTTCATACATTGGCCAAGTTGGGGACGATACAGAGGGGCAATTTTGCTTGAGTCGCTTAAGGGCCTTCGATGTCGGCACAAATTTTACAAAAATAATACCTAAAGGCAAGACGCCGGTAGCCTATATAATTGTCACGAAGTCCAATGGGAACAGAACTATTGTTTACGAGAAAAACAGTTTGCCAAGATTAAACATTAAAAATATTCCACAAGATCTTATTTTCAACTCTAAAGTAATAATGATAGATCCTGAAACAACATATTTAATAAAGGATTTAAATCGTAAATTAAAAGCAAAAATCGTTTATGATTGTGAACGTTGGCAACCAGATATGGAATATATGTTGAAATCCGCTGACTTTTTTATTCCATCATCGGAATTTTTGGATTCAACTGATTTGTTTGATAAAAATGAACCGTTTTTTAAAAAAATCATTCAACTAAATCAAATGGTAAAAAATCAGTTGATAATAACAAGTGGTGAAAATGGAGCATATTATTTTAGTAACAATAATCTTTATCATGTTGAGGTACCAAAAGTTAATGTCAAAGACACTATAGGAGCTGGTGACAATTTCCATGCCGCCTTCTCCTTAGCGATAAGCAAAAAATATGATCTTCACGAAGCGGTCAAATTTGCTGTTTCGGTGGCAACCCTATCTTGCAGTGAATATGGTGGAAAAAATGGAATACCTAGGTTTCATTTAGCCCAAAAGGTAGCTAACAAATTATTAGTGAAAAAAGTAGCTGCCTTTTGAACTTTATCCTTTAAAAAAAAGGGATTTTAGGTCAATCCAGGGAAAAGGGGCACGTCCGTGACATTTTGATGTTTAAATCGACAATTATTGACTCTGGAAAAGACTTTATGCTAAAAACTCGAACATAATTTGTGTGCGCTAACCCAAACCCAGAGGTAGCCATGATAAAAGAAAGGTTCACGGCTCCCCCCTTCGCTGAAGCTTCGGAGGACATGATGGAGGGCAAGCAGGGTTTAAGGATCAGGGTTAAACAAAGGATGAAAATACAGAAACCCCACTTCTTGAAATGAGAGGTGGGGTTTTATTTGTTATGAAAAGGGGATAACTTTGAACAGTTTAATGAATCTTTACAGCAAATGTGCAAAGCTTCCTGCTGGAAAGCGTATCTTTTCAAAACTTATTTGTCTGAAAGCACCATACTTCGGGACAATCAAGCCTCTTTTTGAAGAGCTAAGACCCGGGTACTGTGAAATCAAGATGAAAAATCGAAGGGCTGTTCATAATCATATTAAATCTGTTCATGCGATTGCCATGTGCAACATAAGCGAACTTTGCGCCGGAACGATGCTCGAGGCGACATTGCCGCCCAGCATGCGGTGGATACCAAATGGCATGACAGTTGAATATCTGAAGATTGCCAGGACCGATCTTAAGGCCGTTTGTGAAATTTCAACTGAGGGTCTTGATAATCCGCAGGAACTTCCAATGAGTGTTCATGTTACAGATACAAGCGAAGCAGAGGTTTTTCGCGCTGTAATTACGATGTATATATCAAAGAAAAAATAGCAAGGAATTTGGCGGATGTCCAAAATAAGGAAAATAGGGTACGTCCATGAAATTATAACTTTCTCCACGCCAATCCAAGCCCAAAGGTAGCCAGAGGATGGACAAACTGGGGTCGGACCAAGGTAGAACGCAGCTAACTAAGGCATAATTCACTGTGATCCGACCCCATTTCGTTGAAGCGGAGGTCATGGCGGTTCGTGTAACATAATCCTGGCGGCACGGAAAGACATAACAAAATCAAAAGAAACGACTGATGATTGAGATTTGAATTGAATCCGTACCGAAAATATCTCGAAAACAGCCCCTTGAATTTGGACGATAGGGTCGCCCTGATACTTGAGGGCATCCGGGGTTCGGTCACCTGCCGACCCGACGAGGACGCCAATGCCGCCAACGTTCGCCACATGGAGACTTTTTTCTCCTTTTTAGCCGAAACGTTTCCAGGCGATCGATTGCAGACCGAAGTTCAGCATATTCCCCGAAAGAGGATCAGAACCACCGACCGCAATTATATCGCCACTGTACCGGGATCCTCTTCGCAACAGATTGTCCTGGTGGCGCATTACGACACCTGGGCCTGTTTCTCCTCAGATGCGCCGGGCGCAGACGACAACACCACCGGCGAGGAGGTGCTGAAGCACTACCTGCTGAGAGATTTATGCACCGAAAAGCCTCCGGCCCTATCGCATGTCTATTTGTTTTCAGGCTCGGAAGAATGCGGAACTCGCGGTCTGATTTCGCAGCTGGCCTTGATTATCGGCCTGTACCTGGTGGGGTATGCCATTTCTTCGGCCAACTGGCTCTATTTCCTGCTGGCCCTGATGTTTTTCCCGTGTGCTTTTTACCGGCTGGGCATCACCGGCACCCGGCATTATATCGACTGTCTGTCTGATGAGGAGAAATCCATTATTGCCGCAGCCATCGCCGTGGATTCTGTGGGCGAAGGACGCTTGTTCATTCCGGAGAACGAAATGGGAGCCAATTTTATCCGCGCATTGGTTCCATATCAAGGCTCGGAACAGTTAAACGACCTTCTGGAAGAAGGCGCCCACTTGAACGGCATCAAATATAATCGCTACCTGGCCGGCGGTACTACCGATAGTGTCGCATTTCTAGAGGAACGCGGCGTTCCATTCGGCAAAAACAAAGGCGGCCGCATACCGGCCGCCGCCATGATCACCATGGCACCGGGTAAAGCCAGCCCCCTGGTTTTCGGGGGCAAACTACACACCCGGCATGACACCCCTGAAAGGGTCTATCCGGAACCCATCAAAGAAGTGCTGACCATCCTGGATTATGCTTTTTCAATTCTAGAAAAGGGCAAACGGCCGACATGCCCCCGAAGCCTGGCCGAGCATCACTACGCCCGTTTGTATCGCCTGGGAGAACAGCTGTTTGCTGCCCTGAAAGATGCAATTGAGCCCAACCGCCGTAATATAAACTCCATCTTCAAAGTAAGCGGTGAAATATCGAATCAAAAGGCACGCTTGAAGGTCGGGGAAGTGGTCTGGTGGGGAGTTGAAACCACCCTGGATAAGGAAATGCATGATTTTTCGCCAAACGCCCGGCGGGTTTCTGTGGATGAAATGATTATCGAAGACAGCGACGGGACGGTCCATTTTGCGGCCTGCCGCGGGATCGGCCGCAAATTAAAAGCCTGGATCAGCGGAATTTGGGGCGGTTTTGAACGGCTTATCGGCCGTTACTCGTTTTTGGCCATGTTTATCACTGCATTTCTCATAGCCCACACTTCCAACCAACTGTTGGATTGGGTCGTTGGACTTCACCCGGCCATCATCAAATTCGCTGTTACCCATTATGTTTGGGTCTTTGCCGCCATGATGATGCTGCAAATCCTGCTGCTGCTGCGGCTGTTTACACGCGAGCTCCCGACGGCCATGGATAATGCTTACCGGCATCTCAACCGGGCCGATAATCTGTTAAGCCTGCGCCGCATTCACCGCTAAAGGGAATTTAGGGAACGTCCATAAAATTATAACACTCTTGTGAAACTTAACAA
>Ga0209165_10000784_pt1 | contig 10755 bp, 11 predicted proteins | sample tdAd001_FD_187122 | JGI IMG/M metagenome (GOLD analysis project Ga0209165, IMG submission 187122) | Marine sediment microbial communities from the Atlantic coast under amendment with organic carbon and nitrate - tdAd00.1 (SPAdes)... | ecosystem: Environmental > Aquatic > Marine > Coastal >... | reverse complement strand
AAAATGGCAGCATTGGGCTTAGAAATGGCAAGATCTCCAGACTTAATCACCGACCACAGACATGAACTTATCCGTCTATACAGGGCCAATTTCGAGAAAGATGTTGAAGCTTACGAACTCTCTCACTCCTCTGCATATGGGACACCTGCTCCCGCAACGAGATCGGCTTGGCGGGGTGAAGCTAAGATGGATGCTAAAGCCGCTATTCAGAGAATGGCGTATTTGACACGGAGATCGGGTTATTCCAGAGATGTGGAAAGAAGTCTTTTAGGAATAAGCAGTAATTTGGAGCGCATACCGTATATTGCCGGCAGATCGAAAGAGTTTAAATTAACCGATGCTATACTGAATGAACAGTTAAGCAAATTGTCGGCTGACAGCAGAATCGAAAAGCCAGATCCCAAAGCCCTGGCAGACGCGATTGCTTTGGCTGCAATGAATCCATCTTAAACTGCTTCGGTTTCAAATTTTTACAAGGTGTTGCCCAAACAAAACAATATACTTATGCTGAAGACTATTCAATTTCCAAAGGACAGAAAGATAGAAGATTTGATTTAAACAGGAGGAATTAAATCCCCATAACATAGCGAATGGTGTGAATCACCTTAACGAAATGCTGGCTGCTTACAATGATTAAGATATGCCCAGAAAAATGTCCATCCATGCACAAATTTCTTAGCATATTTTTTTTCTCCATCAAATTTTCCATTTTATATCAATTCAGTTACAAAACATAAAATTTCATCACCAGGAATTTGGGAATGACGCTTTTATTCTGGCTTGCCGTAATCTCTCTTTTATTGACGATGGTGTGTACCCTGGAAATCGTCTTGGGAATACGGCGAATAACTCACATGGGTGATGTTCCGCCCATCCAACAGAAAAATGTTCCAAAAGTCTCTGTCATCATCCCGGCATGCAATGAAGCGACAACCATTGGACCTGCTTTGCGGTCCGTTCTGGCGATGGATTATGCCGATATAGAAGTCATTGTCGTCAACGACCGGTCAACCGACGAGACCGGTGTTGTCCTCCATGGAATCCAAAAAGAATATCCTCATTTACAGATCCATGAAATCTTCCAACTTCCCGAAGGCTGGCTGGGAAAGAACCATGCCCTGAAGCACGGTGCCGAGCATGCCCAAGGAGAATATCTCCTCTTCACCGATGCGGATATCATCATGGAAAAAACCTCTGTTGCCAGAGCCATTTCCCATATGCTCGAAAACAGGCTGGATCATGTGAGCATGTTTTTCAAAAATATCGCCCCGGGTGGACTTTTAAATGCGCTTTTTCTGGACTTGGGCACCGGACTCCTGTTGCTGTTCAAACCCTGGAAGGCAAAAGATCCAAACAGCAGGCGATACATCGGGGTCGGTGCATTCAATCTTGTCAAGGCTTCTGCCTACAGCGCCATCGGCGGCCACCGATCCATCGCCCTGCACCCGATAGACGATGTGATGCTGGGGAAAGTAATTAAGCTTCACGGTCTTTCACAGGACTGCCTTCTTGGCCACAACTTTGTACAGGTTAAATGGTACGCTACGGTGCCCGAGTTTATCAACGGCTGTATGAAGAATGGGTTTGCATTGTATAACTACAGCGTTTTCAGAGTTCTGTTTGGCGTCCTTTTTGTTTTTACGTTAAACATCCTGCCGCTCTGGGCGTTCTTTTTTACCTCCGGAATTACCCGCGGTCTCTTTGGTGCGGTGATCATCATCCGTATTTTATCGTATGTCCATGGATTTTCAAATATCGGTGTCAATCCGTGGTATTCTATCTGGTCGGTGGTCACGCCGTATGTCAGCATATACATCTCGATCAAAGCTGCTGTAATCACCACAAGAAACAAAGGAATCGTTTGGCGGGGAACATTTTATCCCCTCGATGAATTAAAGACGAACCGGATCTGACCGTAACTCTGTCTCTGATTGAGCAAAAATTGTAGGTTTTTCTTCCACCAGGGTTTACAAAGAAGCCTTTAAGCTTTAATTTTTCAAATTGAAATTCATTTCATTTGTCTCGAATTTAAAACAACGCACAAAAACAAATCTTAAAAACGGAGGTGTGTGTGGAAAAACTGAAAGGCTATCAGAAAAAATATCTGAAGGGGCTTGCCCACGGCATGAAACCTTTGGTGTTTGTCGGGCAGAAGGGACTCACCCCCACTGTAACCAAGGCCGTAGACGGGTCATTGGAAAAGCACGAGCTTATCAAGGTTAAATTTATTGATTTCAAGGAAAAAGATCAGAAAAAAGAGATGGTGGCTCTCATTGAAAAAGAGACCGGATCCGAGTTGGTGGGGATGATCGGCCATATTGCAATTTTTTATCGTCAGCAGAGGGATCCTGAAAAAAGAAAGATCAATGTTCCAAAACGATAGGAGGATTCTGCCGGAAAGAAAAGAAGGAGGAAATTATGCCACTGGCTGATGTGAACGGAACCAAACTCAACTACCGTTTGGACGGACCCGGACAGGGAACTGTCGTGATGTTTTCAAACTCTTTGGCTTCAGCCCTCTCCATGTGGGACTTGCAAATCCCCCCTCTGGTCGAGGCAGGGTACCGGGTGCTGCGGTATGACAGCCGTGGCCACGGACAGTCCGAAGTGCCTGAAGGCCCCTACTCCATTGAGATGCTGACGGCCGACGCTCTGGGGTTGATGGACGCCCTCGGTTTGGAGAAGGTTCACTTCTGCGGCCTTTCCATGGGGGGAATGGTCGGTCAGATGCTGGGCGCCCGTCATGGGGACCGGTTGATCTCCTTGACCCTTTCTTCCACATCGGCCCATATGCCGCCGCGTGAAATCTGGGACGAACGCATCAAGACCGTTCGTGAGAACGGTATGGATGCCGTGGTCGACGCCACCATCGACCGTTGGTTCACCAAGGCCGGCCAGGAGCGACTGGTTGCTGAGGTAGAAAAAATCCGACACTTAATTCTTCATACCCAGGCAGATGGATTTTGTGCCGCCTGTGCCGCAATCCAGAATATGGACCAGCGGGATTCCATACGCAGCATTTCCACCGTAACGCTGGTGCTGGTGGGCGAGCACGATCCCGGGACCCCTGTATCGGCGGCAGAGTTCATCCACCAGCAGATATCCTCGTCTGAGTTGAAGGTTTTTTCCGATGCGGCCCACTTTGTGAATGTAGAGCAGTCGAGGGTCTTCAACGAGGCACTTCTGAAATTCATAGAAAAGCACGGCGAATAAAGCATTGCAAGAATAGGCTTGGGGTGAAAAACACACGTTCGAGAGGCCCTCGGCATTCCGGCAAAAAGGGCCATTTATGGATGGAAACGAATTAGACGTTGAACCGGATATTGAGGATATCTCCGTCCTTTACTTTATAATCCCTGCCCTCCAAGCGGAAGCGTCCATTATCACGGACACCTTTTTCTGAACCGCAATCCATCAGGTCATCGAAGGAAAAGCACTCGGCCCGGATAAATCCCCGAAAAAGGTCGGAATGGATGGTTCCGGCCGCGTCCACCGCCGTGTCGCCGTTGTGCACCGTCCAGGCCCTTACCTCATCGGATCCCACGGTAATAAAACTGATATGGCCGAGCATTTCATATGCAAAGCGGGACATTCGGTCTCGGGCCGATTCAGCGATGCCCATGTCCTCCATGAACATATTTGCTTCCTCGACGTCGCTGAAAGCGGCAAGTTCCATTTCGAAATTACCGGCAAATTCAATAACCTTATATTTTTCTTCTAGTTGGATCAGAAGATCATCGTTCTGGCCGAAGTTTTCTTCACCGGAGTTCAGAATGACAAAAAAAGGTTTTTGGGTGATGAACTGAAATCCGCTGATCAGCTTTTCTTCGTTATGATTCAGGACAAGATTCCGAATGTGCCGACCGCTGTTCAACTCTTCCTGTATTTTTGTGAGAATCTTTTCTTCCATCTCCATTGTGTTGGTCTTTTTACCCCGCCTGGAACTCCACTCGATCCGTTCAAGTCTGTTCTCCACAAGGATCATGTCAGATAGTATAAACTCGGTGTCCACAGTGTTGATATCCGAAAGCGGGGCTGGATCCCCCATAAGATCATCGGTAAAATTACGGGCAACCAGCGCAACGGCATCCATGTTCCGGACAAGGTTCATCTGAGCGCTTGAAAAACCGCCCTCACGCGCGGAACCTTCTGAAAAACCTGGAAAATCGACGATTTCAATGGTGGCATAGGTTGTTTTTTTAGGCGTGTAAAATTGCGAGAGGCGGGTCACGCGTTCGTCTCCCACCTCAACAACGGCAATATTCGGTTCTGCTTTGTTGTTCGCGTAGGCGGCAACCTCCGCTTCCGATCTTGTGAGTGCGTTAAAAATGGTTGTCTTTCCGGAATTGGGCAGACCCAACAATCCGATCTTCATGGTGTCTCCTTTTCTCTATTTCTAAAACCCTATTCGAGTCGGTTTATTTTAAAGATAGAAAAGATAAGACCCATCGGATGGTTTGTCCAGTATTACAGTGAAATCAGGAATACGAGCCCACATTTTTCTTGCATGCAAGTCGATGCCGTAATACATCTGTGCTGTCGGGAGTAAAGCACCCGGACCTTGAGGACCCGGTTTTTCAGAACTAAATGCATGAAACGCCATTTAAAAAACAAAAGGTGAACCGATGACCAAAAAAGTTGCCGTTGTAACAGCTGCAAGCAAAGGTATGGGAGCTGCCTGTGCCACGGAGTTGGCACAACGCGGGTATGATATCGTCCTGATGTCACGTTCCGATGCCGTACTGGAACTTGCAAACAAACTTCAGGGGATGGGATTGCAAGGTGACGTCATGAACCCGGCCGATTTGGAACGGGCTGTATCCGGTGCCTACCAGCGATACGGCAGGGTCGATGCGGTCATCAACAATACGGGTCATCCGCCGAAAGGAGATCTTTTGGAGATATCGGATCAGGAATGGCATGATAGCCTCGATCTTCTGTTGCTGAACGTGGTCCGGACCGCCAGACTCGTGGTTCCGATTATGGAAAAGAACGGCGGGGGTTCCATTGTGAATATATCCTCGTTCGGAGCGATAGAGCCCAGTCTGGCCTTTCCCTTGTCTTCGGCATTGCGGGCAGCACTCTCTGCGTTTACCAAGCTTTTCGCAGACCGGTATGCAGACCTGGGGATCCGAATGAATACGGTTCTCCCCGGTTTTGTGGACAGCTACCCCATAGACAACGAAACCAAGGCCCAAATCCCCATGCAACGCGCAGGATCGACAAAAGAGATCGCAAAAACCGTGGCCTTCTTGCTCTCAAACGATGCCGGCTATATCACCGGACAAAGTATCTGCGTTGACGGCGGCTTGGGCCGTTCATTTTAAAAAGGATGTCCACATGTCACCCAAGAAGACCCAAACAAAAGTCCACCAGCCGAATCAGGTTGTCGACGAGGCCCGGCGACTTCGAGAGCGTCGAGAGAAGACCTATCGGGAGCGAGCCCTCAAGATTTTTCCGTGGATCTGTGCCCGGTGCGGGCGAGAATTCTCGGGGAGAAAGGTTCGAGAACTCACGGTCCATCACAAGGATCACAATCACGACAACAATCCGTCTAACGGCAGCAACTGGGAGTTGCTGTGTATCTACTGTCACGAAAACGAGCACTCCCGGGATCAGGTGGCGGAATGGTATGGCGGTACGACCCCTGGCGGCGAGCAGGCGGTGTCTTCCGGTCACCAGCCGTTCGCTGCTTTGGAAGATTTGCTGAAAAACAAAAAATAGAGAGCGAAACCTAATTTGAGCGATTGTCGAGTTTGTCGAAGATGCAAGGCATGAGACATGCAGCCGTAGTATGCTACTGCAAATGTCTCATAACGCAGCAGATTCGGCAAAATCGGCAATCCCGGAGGGTTTCAAATCGTGACCTTTTTTAACAAATGCAAACCGACCCAACAGGTGAGAAGGTATAGGCTTTGATTGCTATTTAACGGTCTAAAACAATTGTTTTTATTTTATTCCGTCACTATTTAAAACGCTCAATTTAGGAAAAAGAATGTTTGAACAGATACTGGCCGCTAAAGAAAGATTGAAAGGTTACGCCAATATTACGCCGGTTATGACATCCCGGACACTAAACCGGCGGGTCAAGGCAGATGTGTATTTCAAGTGTGAAAATTTTCAGCGGATCGGCGCATTCAAGTTTCGCGGGGCATTCAATGCCATCTCTCAGCTTTCGGAATCCCAAAAGTCCTGCGGTGTTGTTACGTTCTCTTCGGGGAACCATGCCCAGGCGGTTGCGCTGGTCGGTCAGATGCTGAACGTTCAAACCGTAATTGTAATGCCCAACAACGCCCCTGCAACCAAACGTGCGGCGACCGAGGAATACGGCGCCACAGTTGTGGAATACGACCTTGAAGAAACAACCCGTGAAGCCGTGGCAAAAGCACTTGAAATCGAGCACGGTTATACGATGATCCCACCGTTTGATCATTTGGACGTTATCGCCGGCCAGGGGACTTCGGCTTTAGAACTGTTTGAAGCGGTTGGAGATCTCGATATGCTGCTGGTTCCATGCGGCGGCGGCGGGCTGTTGAGCGGTTCGGCGGTCTCGGCCAAAGGAATGTCACCGAGTTGTCGGACCATCGGCATCGAACCGGAACTGGCCGACGATGCCACCCGGTCATTTCGAACGAAAAAGCTCCACAGGGTAAAAAATCCCCCGACCATCGCCGACGGAACCCGTACAGCGTCATTGGGCAAGATCACATTTCCGTTGGTGCTGGAATATGTGGACGATATGAAAACAGTTTCCGAAGACGCCATTATAGACGCCGTTCAATTTCTGTTTTATCGAATGAAGCTGGTGGTTGAGCCGTCCGGCGCACTTGGGCTGGCGGCATTGCTGTGCGGAGCCGTGATTCCGGAAGGCCGGGTCGGAATTATTTTAAGCGGCGGCAACATCGATTCCGCCACAATGACATCCATTTTAAGCGTCTGAACACGGGACCAGGGGGAAATCTGGCTATAGTTTTTTGGATCGAAAAATCATGAAGATGAGCCAAAGGGCAAGAACAGTGGCAATAAAATAGCCGGTCAGTCCCAAAATTGCCGATAGAGAAATCTTCTGCCCGCCGAAAATTTCGGCCGTAAACAAGAACATATTTTGGGGGGCGTTCAAAACCATGGCGCCGGCAATCAGGGAGGCGGAAATGACCAGACCGACAATCAGCCGGTTAATGCTTTTTGCAAACTGGACGTTGATCTCCTGAAAGCCGTTGTGCTGAAGTTCTATTCGCTGTTTTCCCTTGGCGGTTTGCTTGAGAATATCATGGACGAGCTTTGGCATCGATTTCATATGACCGCCCATGGCAAGGGTGTCTTTCCGAAAATTTTTCAAGGCCTTTTTTGTTAGATAGCTTCGTTTGATCAGCGCTTTGGCGTACGGTTTGGTCACTTCCAAAATGCTTGCGTCGCTTCCCAGTATCTTTCCGAGGGCTTCTGTCTGAATAAATGTCTTCAGGAGCAGCAATAGATTTCTCGGCAGCCGGATCCTATATTTGTATATCAGCTGAATGATCTGGTCATGGACCTCCTTGACCGAAACGGTCTGCAAAGAACGTCCGTAAAAAGGCTCACTGATATCCTTAAGATCCCTGCGGAAGCTTTTGAGATCCATGGTTTCTTCGTCGATCAGATCCGCATCCAACAGCGCATCCATGACCATATCATAATCATGTTCAGCAAAGCCCAAAAAGAGATTCGCGATTTGCTGCATGGTTTCGTCATCGAGATAACCGGTAATGCCAAAATCCACCAGACTCACACGACCGTCGAACATGACGATGGTATTGCCCGAATGGGGATCTCCATGAAAAAAACCGAAATCCATCAACTGGCGGGAGAAGGACCGCAACCCAATCATTGCAATTTCCTTTGGATCGATCCCATGGTCCCGGATGGCATCCACCTGATCCATTTTTAAACCGGGGATATGTTCCATGGTAAGGACCGATTTTGCGGTGGTGTCCCAATGGACTTTGGGGATATAGATTTCATCGTCCCCTTTGAAGTTAACGGCGAACTTCTCGATATTCCCGGCCTCGATAAACATATCGAGTTCTTTGAAGATTATCCCCTCGAATTCCTTGACCAGATTAATGGCGCCGACGACGCGGGCGATTTCAGAAGCCTTTTCAGCCCGTTTCGCAATGGCGTACATTAAGCGGATATCTTTTCGAATCTCCTTGTCAATGCCGGGCCGAATGACCTTGACCGCAACCTGTTCTCCGCTGAAAAGTTTGGCCATATGAACCTGTGCTACGGAAGCGGCTGCCATGGATTCCACTGTAAACTCAGCGAAAATTTCGTCCAGCGGACGTCTGAGTTCTTTCTGAATGATGTCCCTGATTTTGCTGAAAGGTACCGGCGGCACCTGGTCTTGAAGTTTTGTAAATTCTTCGATGTATTCCGTCGGGAAGATGTCGGCCCGGGTGCTCATTAATTGGCCCAGTTTAATAAAACTGGGCCCCAGTTCTTCGAGGGCACGCCGAACACGCTGGGGGGAAGGAAAACCGTTTTTATCCGTCCATTCCTTTGCTTCCGGATCGACCGTCCGCTTTTTCTCCCTTTTGAAAAGCCTTTCGGCAATATCTCCAAAGCCGTGCTTTCCCATGATTCGAATTATTTTCCCGAGTCGCCACAATTCTTTCACACTGTTGTCCCCTGAAAATATAGAATTTTGAAATTACGATGTTAGATTTCGATAGAAGTTATTGATATGGCGGTATGCTGCCATTATTTTTGATGGGCTTCACGAGACATTCGGGTTAGGCTTCTTCCCGGGAAGTCTCTTTGACCTTGGGCCATTTTTTAACGATTTCTTTCAGTTTTTCGGCATCTGCAATGTAACGTTCGAGATAACCGCAATCCGTACAGACATAATTGTCAAGTGCAGCAATGGAAACGATACTTATGGGGATGCTGTTACTGCCGAACGGACCGCTTTTCGGTAACACCTCAACACCTGAATGGACCTCTTCCGACCCGCATCTGGGACATTTTCCTTGTTTCACGGTTACGCCTCCTTGCCCGGAAAAACCGGAAATTCATGCGAAGCATGTTTAACATTGGACCCTCTTCTCCAACTAAATCGGAGAAGAACCAAAACGAAACACTTATAATGTTTCTCCCAGTTTGTTTACGATCAATTGGGGTAATACATCATTGCCCATTCATCCATTTTTAGCAAATGGTATATTTTCCCGTCAGGATTCTTTCAGATTTTTTTTAACGCCATTGCAAAACCTCCCGGCGGGTCGTTTTTGAGTCTGTTTCGGAAAAGCGCCGGTGGATCAGAATCGAATACCTTTGACGACGAAATATATCCCCACTGCCATCATCAGGACGGAGCCGATTTTATAAATCATGGCTCTGGACCTCAACCATCCCATACCGGTAAGTCTGGCAACCATTAGCAGGGCAGGAACTGTTCCGATGCCAAATACAGCCATCAGTCCCATTCCTGCCAAAACAGCTTTAAACGAATTTTGGATATCCATGCCTGCCCTGGCCGCTGCAACCAGGGCCGTATAAACCGGCCCGCACGGCAATAGGCCGAGGAGCATGCCCAAGGGGAGGTAAACCGCGGTGGATTGTATGCCGGACAATTTGCGAAAACCGCGACGGATCACTCCTTCGGGGCTGCAATAGTCGCCGAAGATCCGTCCCAAGGGAACCCATCCGGTCATACCCAGTCCCATGACGATAATCATGAGACCTGAAAAGATCATAACGCCCTTCTGCAATCCGCCGATGCCGGCGGTGATACGCGTGAAGGCGCCGCTCGCCCCCATGACGCCGCCGAGAACGGCATATGTCGTTATTCTTCCGGCATGATACAAGAGATTCGGGGCCATCACCCCTTTTGGCCTTAAATTAAGGGAAAAGGAGACGACAATCGGGCCGCACATGCCCATACAATGTCCGAATCCAACGAAAAAACCGGTTGTAAAAAAAGCGATATATAAGGTCTCAATAGATGACATCGAAGATAAACTCTGCAGTCCCCATGTTTGGAACAATGACCGTCGCTTTCCAAACCTTTTTTCCGCTGGGGCATCGCACGATAATGCCGGTTCCCTCATGGACGCCGTTTCCGAGAGATTTAAGGGGCACCCGGTTGGGGCCCATTTTCATACCCGGCATTCCGAGATCAATATACGGCGCCGCCTCCGGATGTTTCCCCGTCAGGGTTATCCTGAACGTTAAATCCGTCATGGCTTTGACCGGTTTGGGGGTGATATCGAGAACCACCCGGGTGTCGGAAAGTTCTTGGGTGCAGGAAGTATGCTGGATGTCGCAGTTCACCAGGGCCGAAGGATCCTTTTCCGCCCCTTGAACCGGGCCGCCATGGGCAACCATAGAGAGGAAAAGCATACCGAAAAAAAGTATCCTGAAAAGTCTCTCTCCTGTCTGTAGAAACGACATTCGGCCCCGATGTATCACTTTTTCAACGCCTGAAGTCAGCATGTTCACCTCCCAAGTTACGATGTTTATTCTAACATTATAAAAGTCGAAACAGTGTACAGCATGATTTAGTTATTAATATACCATCAAATACGCATCAAGTTTTATTTAATTTTTCTTCGATATCACCTCCATACGGTATCTTTTTTCGATGCATCTTCCTGAAGCGATCTTCAATTATGACTCAAGTTTGACAAACTCGTAAAAAGTCTTTTGTGAGCGATATCTGATCATTTGGGGATCCAGTGTTTCAAGCGGTGATGCGTTAAAAATTTCAAGCTGTTTGAG
>Ga0209165_10000783_pt1 | contig 10758 bp, 7 predicted proteins | sample tdAd001_FD_187122 | JGI IMG/M metagenome (GOLD analysis project Ga0209165, IMG submission 187122) | Marine sediment microbial communities from the Atlantic coast under amendment with organic carbon and nitrate - tdAd00.1 (SPAdes)... | ecosystem: Environmental > Aquatic > Marine > Coastal >... | reverse complement strand
ATGGATGCTGCTGCATCCAGGCCTCTTTCCCACTACACCCTGGATGTCAATCACCGCTCTAAACCTGAACTTGTAAAAGCAGTTAACACCTTATTCAGCAGGAGCCGCAAACCTTTTATCTTTGATGCTATTTCATTCCAGCCGGTGTCCTCAACCCAAAAACCGGAGCCTGAAAGTTTGCTCATTGATGGCAGGCAGGAAGAGCCTTTTATTTTATGGCATCTGGACACCCAGCCGGCTGCAAAGGCAAATGCATGTTTTAAAAAACCCCAATTAACCAAAACCGCTGCCCGGCGAACTATCATTACTGCAGTCGCCTCCGAGGTTACAAGGCTGCTTGCTCTTGCTGCAGAAAACAGGGCTTCTCTTAACGGGCAAAGACTTCATCCGGGAGATATTGCAATTCTGGTGCGAACAAATGATGAAGCCAGAAAAATGCAGCAGGCCCTGGCAGCATGTCAGGTGCCCAGTGTCCTGCACAGCGGGGATAATTTGTTTGCTTCCGAAGAAGCCGCGGAAATGGCATTGCTGCTCGGAGCAGTTGCAGCACCGCATAACATACGCAAAATTAAAACCGCGCTCCTTACCCGCTTCATCGGCCTGCAGGGAAATGACATCGAATTGTCCGGGCCTGGAACTGAAAAAGTTATTGAACACTGGCTGACACGATTCAAAACCTATCATGAGTTGTGGAACCGTAACGGTTTTATACAGATGTTCTGGACCATAATGGCTGAAAACCGGATACGCTCAAGAATGCTGGGTTTTGAAAACGGCGAGCGCATCCTCACCAACATCCTGCACCTTGCAGAAATTCTCCACCAGGAAGCCAGTGAACAAGGCATGAACATGACAGCACTGCTTGGATATCTGCATGACCGGCTGGCAGGAGACCAGGCTAAAACCCCTGAACATCAACTGCGGTTGGAAAGTGACGCAGACAGGGTAAAAATCGTTACAATTCATAAGGCAAAAGGCCTTGAATATCCGGTTGTCTTCTGTCCATTCACCTGGGAAGGCACAAGATTGACGCCCCAAAAAGGCTGTATTTTCCACCAGCCTGGAAAAACTGAAAACAAGACTGAGCTTATCTTTGACGGGGGTTCCCCGGAACTGGAAACACATCTGCAGCTCGCCATGGAAGAGGAAATGGCTGAAAACCTGCGATTGCTCTATGTTGCCGTTACCAGGGCTATTCATCGCTGCTATCTTGTATGGGGACCAATCAAAGGAGCTGAAACCTCCGGGCCCGCCTACCTCCTGCATCAGGGACCTTCATATTCCCAAAATACTGCTACAGATTACCAGGCTGACAACAGTCTTATCAGGAAAACTGCTGATAGATTCCTGAAGTTGTCAGGCAGTGAATTCCTTGCTGATCTGAAAGAACTGGCCGCTGCTTCAGAAGGCACGATCGCGTTATCTTCCACCGTTGAGATTCCCGGCACCTATCCATTGCAGACAGTGGAAGAATCCGTTTCACTCACGCCCCGGAATTTTACCGGCTCAATTCCTGCTGACTGGAAAATCAGCAGTTTTTCATACCTGACTTCCTTTAAATCAACAGCTGAAAAATTCACTTCAGTTTTTCAGGAAGTTATGCCGGGACAGGATGAATCCCCAGCACTGCAAAATCAGGAAGAAGAGCAGGGTGCCCAAAACAACGAAGAGAAAGAATATGATATTTTTTCCTTTCCCCATGGCACCGGAGCGGGAATTATGCTGCATGAGGTGCTGGAAAAGGTTGACTTCAGCGAAATCAACAAAACAGCAACAGATAAATTTATTTACGATAAACTTCTCTCCTTCGGATATGATCCGGCCTGGCATCCTGCCATAGTAGAAATGCTTGTCAACCTGAGCAAAGTAATTCTGCATAAAAACATTCCGGGCCTGACACTTTCCAGTATTCCCCTGAAGAGTTGTCTGCATGAACTGGAATTCTACTTTCCGCTCTCGAGGATAACCCCTGGGAGTTTAAAAGATATTTTCAGCCGGAACATTTTAAAAAACACATCTGCCATCACCGGATCTCTCATGGAGCTGCAGCTCGACCGGCTGACATTTTCCCCTGCCAGGGGATTTATGAAAGGATTTATCGATCTCGTTTTCGAGTTTCAGGACAAATTCTACCTGGCGGACTGGAAATCCAACTACCTTGGTTCCCATGTCCAGGACTATCACTCTGACAGATTGCATGAGACAATCTATGGGGGATTCTATTTTCTGCAATACCATCTTTACTGCCTTGCCCTGCATCTGTACCTAAAAAACCGTTTACCCGGATATTGCTATGAAACTCATTTTGGCGGGGTGTTCTATGTTTTTTTACGGGGTGTCAGGAAAAACCTGGGACCGGATCACGGTATTTTCTATGACCGGCCAGGTTCGGCCATGTTGGAGAGTTTGACGGAAACCCTTGTTGCTGAAAGCAGCCAACAGGATTCAAAGGTATTCAACATATGACGATTATAAACAGGGCCCATACCTCCCAGGAACTCCAGGCAGTACTTGCAGACAGCAGCCTGTTTTCAAGCCTTGACATCCATTTTGCCAATTTTATGACAAGACTGTCGAAAACAAGCTCCCCTGAAGTACCCCTGGCTGCTGCACTTGTCAGCTCCAAAACGAATGAAGGCAATATCTGCCTTGACCTTGCAGAGTATGCGGGAAAGGTTCTAGCCACACACACCCATGCAGAAGGTGAACAGTTTACCTGTCCGGCTTTTTCTGACTGGACAGATCATCTCATAAAGAGCACCGTTGTCGGACAAGGCCAGGGAAATACACCCCTTGTTCTTGACCAGGGCGGCAGACTTTATCTGCGGCGTTACTGGGAATATGAAAAGAATATTATCCGTTTTATCCAGGAACGGGCCGGTACTGTTCCACCTGATATCAATTACCCCGGGCTTGCCCGGGATGTGCAGAAGCTGTTCCCTCCCCTTTCCTCCGGAAAAACCGACTGGCAGAAAATTGCTGCCATAATGGCAGTCACCCGGTCATTCAGTGTTATCAGCGGGGGGCCCGGCACCGGTAAAACTTCAACCGTGGCCAAAATTCTTGTCCTGCTGTTCGGTCAGTATGAAGACAGGCAAAAATTGCGCGTTATACTGGGCGGCCCAACGGGAAAGGCTGCTTCCCGGCTGCAGGAGGCAATAACCTCAACAGGTTTGTTGCAGGACAAGACAGATATACTCCAGGCCACCACACTGCATCGCATGCTCGGGTCCATACCCCATTCTCCTTATTTCAGACATAATGCCGAAAACCCTCTTGCTGCCGATCTCATAATTATAGATGAAGCTTCCATGGTTGACCTGCCTTTGATGGCCAAACTCATGCAGGCAGTGCCATATTCAGCCAGGCTAATTCTTCTTGGCGATAGACATCAGCTCGCCTCTGTGCAGCCGGGTTCGGTTCTGGGCGATATCTGTGGCTCAGAAAATATGCACTGTTTTTCCAATACGTTCTGTCGGCAAATCCTGGAGATTTCAGGCCAAAACCTTCCCCCTGCACCGAAATGCACCATAGAAGTGTTATCTTCCGGTCTGCAGGACTCGTTTGTTGAACTTGTCGACAATTACAGGTTCTCAGATGAAAGCACCATAGCCAGGCTCAGCAAGGCTGTAAAAGAAGGCGATGGGGATGGAGCCATGGAACTGCTGCTTGCGGAAGACGACAACCAGGTTTCCTGGTCGGATATTCCTGCCCCGTCAAAGCTTGAAGAAAAACTGCGGGACTGGTCCGGATTTTCGCAATATGCATTAATGCAGCATACGCAGGAACCGGATGCCTGTTTTGCAGTTATGGATAATTTCCGTATCCTTTGCGGTCTGCGCCGGGGACCGTATGGTATGGAAAAAATAAATACCCTTCTGGCGCATCAGCTGGCCGCAGGGAGCGCTCCACTTTCCCAAAGATCCTCTCATAAGCATGCATCCTCTTTCATGCCAGGACAACCGATTATGGTTACCCGGAACGATTACAACCTGCAGCTTTATAACGGGGATGTCGGAATTATCCTGCCGGATCAAAATAAAAAAAATGCATTACGGGCTTTCTTCAGGGAAGAATCGGGAACAGTTCGGGATATTGCCTTACCCTTGCTTCCTGATCATGAAACGGTTTTTGCCATGACAGTCCATAAGAGCCAGGGATCGGAATTCGCCCGGGTGCTGCTCATCCTGCCGGACCGGGACTCCCATCTCCTGACCAGGGAACTGCTTTACACAGCCATTACCAGAGCCAGAAAAACGGTGGAAATCTGGGGCAGAAAGGAAATATTTGCCGCTGCAGTCAAACGCCAGATCAAAAGAACATCGGGATTGGCCGAAGCACTTCTGAATAATGAAAAGTGATTGTTAACAACCACCCTTAAATGATGCAGACAAATAGAAGGATATACTTTTTTTGCCATTTCACGCCGCCGAGCAGCGCAAAAAAAGACGGAATAGCGCGAGGACTGTTTGAGTACCCCTACGGGGCATAAACTCCGCGAGTTTCGCAGCGCCCGACTTTTTCGAGCAGCGCAGGGTAATCCGCTGAAAGCGGATCAAGTGAACGGCTGTACTTTCTTCGCCGTAAAAAACACTGCTGGTTCGTTTCTTTATACAAGTAAAGAAATGAACAACTAAAGACAAATATAATCAATTTATAGTCTTCTTCTTTTGCGTGCCCAAAAGAAGAAGCAAGAAAATGGCACCCAGCAGTCCCGGTCCTACGGACTTCCTTGTGCTTCTCGTTGTTGACGGGACGCTGAAAACTCACCGCCTGTGGCGGTTCAGACAGGTCCAGCGTCTTATTCCGTCAACACCTGCGATGCTCAGCGGGACAGAATGGGGCTCTAAAAAACAAAAACCGGAGAAAACAGAAAAACACCTTTTGTTACGTAATTTCTGCTACTATAACATCCTGCAAAGACCGCTTAGGCACGTGATGTACCTGGTCAGCATCACGCCAGTACTTTATATCATCTCCCGCTTCCTGCTCATCGAGAGAAACAACTTCTACAGGCTTACCCAGTGCTATAACCAGAAGAACCTGCAGGTAATCATCGAGTTGCAAAACATCCCGCAACGCAGGTGAAATTGAGGCGATGCGGCAACCGCCCAAGCCTTTTTCAGAAGCACCAAGCAGGAGATTCTGAGTTGTAATGCCAAGATCGCAGTTCGCTTCATGGCTCAAGCGGGTATCAAGCAGGCAAACTATATAAGCGGCGGGACGCTCCCCTTTTTCAGGCCCGGGCCACTCCTTTAAATAACCGGCCCAACCCAGATGCGAAAATATTTCCGCATTGACTGCGGGTGTATTAACCAGCACATATTTTATAGGCTGTACATTCCTGGCAGAACCACCTAAACGGGCCAGATCAATCAGATACCTCAGTGTCTCCATATCAACCGGCTCGTCCTCTTTGAACCGTCTGTAACTTCTCGTCTTTCGCACCAGATCATAGAGCATATTTTATTCCTCCACGCATATTGTAAAAGTGCCTTCATGATACAAAAAGTGTTACCTATGTCTATAAGTCGTACCTGCCCTTTCTTTTGGTTCGTTTTCTTTGGGCAAACAAAGAAAATGAACAATAAAACAATAGATCAGGAAGTAATTATCCTTTTAAAGCCTCCACTTATAACCGCTATATCATTTCCGAAAATTCACAATGCGATTCTTTGCAATTCTCAAAAGAAGGTGATTCTCAGCATTGAGCGAACAAAGGTTTGCCAGCCACCTCCCTGTCAGCGATGGAAAGGATATTCGAACTGAAAATAGTATATAGCTATATTATTTACCAAAAAATAATTTCTTCTCTTGTAAAATTTGCTAATAAGTTGTTTTAATTAGCATTGTCAGAATAGTAGTTAATCGACCGCAGGGAGACGACGAAAAATACGATTCTGACACGTGTACCGTTAGTAAATATTTGATTTTATCAGATGGCGCCAGCCGAGTTTGAATTTTACCAATACATCAATATTTCTGTGAAAATCTTATGGGTGATGTAATAAAATTTTTACGATGGCAGGATATAGTTGATATTCTGCTGGTATCGTTCATCATCTACCGCACCATTCTTCTCATACGCGGAACCAGGGCAGTACAGATGCTGATCGGCATCGCTGTTCTTATCGTCATCTATTTCGGGGCAAGAGAACTTGAGTTGCTCACCCTTTATTGGCTACTCCGCACCCTTTTAAGCTCCATTTTTCTTATCATCATCATCGTCTTTCAAGGTGATATCAGGCGGGCTCTTGCCCAGGTCGGCAAAACACCGTTTTACAAAACATATGATGATGCCCTGCAAAATACCATTCAGGTTGTTGTGGCCGGTTCCCGCTACCTTTCCAGGCGCAGGATTGGCGGCCTCATAGTCATTGAAAGAGAGACAGGATTAAGGGACTACATCGAGTCGGGGCACAAGGTTGATGCCAAACTCACCACAGAGCTGCTGGTCAGCCTTTTTCTGCCCTCCTCACCGCTTCATGACGGAGGAGTAATCATCCATAACAACCGTATTCAAACTGCAGGCTGCCTCCTGCCCCTGACCAAGAACCCTTATATCAACAAACGCTACGGTACCAGGCATCGTGCCGCCATAGGCCTTTCCGAGGAAACCGATGCCGTTATTGTAGTTATTTCTGAGGAGACCCAGGACATTTCATTGGTCCAGCATGGTTCTATAACGACAATCTCAGATGAGACTGTATTACTGAATAAACTTGAAGAAATATTTATACCACGGGAATATCAGCCGCAACTATGGAAAAACTGGTTCGCCAAATAATTGCTAAAGTCTCCTCTTACCGGAGGCCGAAAAACTGGGTGCTTAAACTGGTCTCCCTGTTCTTTGCCCTGTTTCTGTGGTACTTCGTGGTTGGTGAGGACAAGGTGGACATGAATGTCACCCTGCCTGTAGAAATTGTCAACCTGCCGCGCGATCTCATTATTTCCAACCAGTTCAAAAAACAGATCGAGGTAACAATCAGCGGCCAACGCAGTCTTATTCGCGGTATGTCCGAGCAGCATATCAGCAGGTCTATTGATCTTTCCAAGGCAACTCCCGGTACTATTGTCATCCCGAATGACCCTGATTCCATTTCACTTCCCCGCGGCCTGAGCATTCTGCGCGTGCAGCCGCCGACCCTTACTCTCCTGCTTGACCGGCTGATACAAAAAGAACTGCCCATCAAACCCATACTCGTGGGTAAGGTTCATAAAGATTTCAGGCTGGATTCGGTGACAGTCGACCCACTTACCCTGAAAATAAGCGGTCCGCAAACAATCCTGGATCAGGAGGAAAATCTAAAAACCGTTCCTATCGTCATTAATGACCTGAGCGAGTCTGCCGTTAAACAGGTTTCACTTGCCTTAAAAAATGAAATTTCAGACCTCATCGGTGAGCCGGTGGTTGCTGTCCGATTGAATCTTTCTGCCTTGAAAAAGGAAATGAAATTTACTGACATTCCCATAGACTTTGAGCATGACAAAGGCAAACATACAGAAATGATTTACCGGTTGTCCCCCCCAACGGTAAGCATAAGAGCTGAAATCCCCCAGGGAATGATCCGCAAACCAAACGGTTTGAAAAGTCTTTTCCAGGCCAGAGTCAAACCTGTAAACCTGCAGCCCGGCAGTTTAAAACTCAAAGTGCTCGTTGAAGCCCCAGCACAAATTAAAATTATTTCAGTGTCGCCTGATACAGTGACCCTGAAAATCAGCGAAACCAGAAGGCTCAAAATCAAACCATGAGAAAACTTTTTGGAACAGACGGGGTGAGGGGGGTTGCCAATACCTATCCCATGACCACCGAAATTGCTATGCAGCTTGGCAGGGCTATCGCCTTTCTGGTCAAGGAACAGGTGCTCGACAAAGAACATAATCCAAGAATAGTTATAGGCAAAGACACACGCCTTTCAGGCTATATGATCGAGAATGCCCTGGCCTCAGGCATTTGCTCCATGGGTGTCAATGTTCTTCTGGTTGGTCCCCTCCCGACTCCCGGCATTGCCTTTATAACAACCAGCATGCGGGCTGATGCAGGGGTGGTCATTTCAGCTTCGCACAACCCCTTTCAGGACAATGGCATCAAAATCTTTTCAAAAAGCGGCTTTAAACTTCCAGATGTTGAGGAGGCTCTTATAGAAGACCTCATATTTTCAAAGAAAATGGACTCATTGCGGCCTGTTGCTGAAGAGGTCGGCAAGGCGGCCCGAATTGATGACGCCAAGGGCCGCTATATAGTTTTTCTTAAAAACACCTTCCCCAGACGTTACACCCTGGATGGCATCCACATTGTGCTTGACTGTGCCCATGGGGCCACATATGCAGTAGCACCTCATGTTTTCGAGGAGCTCGGGGCCAAAGTAACCAGCATCGGGGTACAACCTGACGGCAAGAATATCAACAATGAATGTGGAGCGCTTCATCCAGGCGTTATGGCGGAAATAGTTCGCAGGGAGGGTGCTGATCTTGGCATTGCACTGGATGGCGATGGCGACCGGCTCATTGTAGCCGATGAGAAGGGAAATATTGTAGACGGCGACCAGATAATGGCCATATGCGCTGAAGAAATGCTTGAACGGCAAAAACTTGCAAAAAACACCCTGGTGGCAACCGTTATGAGTAACCTTGGTCTGGAACTTGCCATGCAGCGCATGGGAGGAAAGCTTGTCCGCACCCAGGTGGGTGATCGTTATGTTGTAGAAGAAATGCTGCGTAATGAATATAACTTTGGAGGGGAACAGTCAGGGCATCTCGTTTTTCTCAAGCATAATACCACAGGCGACGGCATACTGGGAGCTCTGCAACTCCTTATTGCCATGAAGAAAAAAGAACGTCCCCTCTCTGAACTGACGCAGATCATGGAGCCTTTTCCCCAGGTGCTGAAAAATGTACGTACTGCCAAAAAGCTTGCCTTGGACCGGATACCCGGATTTTCTGAAAAAATTGCCGGCCTGGAAAAAAATCTCGGCGCCAGTGGACGTATTCTGGTGCGTCCATCCGGAACTGAGCCGGTGATCAGGGTCATGGTAGAAGGCGAAGACGAAAAGCTGATCGATACCATGGCCTCTGAACTCTGTGAGTTTATCAGCACACAGGAAGGCGGCTAACCCGAATTATTCCATTCTCTTAATCACAGATTCAGGATTATGAAAACTCCCCGTGGAGTATCAACAGATACGCCCTCACCTGAAATCAATCACCGGCATAATTTTACCGTTATGAGGTGTCGCGCTACTCCTTAACACTTTCCATGGCTTTGCGGAAAGCTTCTGCCGACCGTTCAATGACCGAGTCTTCAACACAGAAAGCAAGTCTGAAATATCCGGGTGCTCCAAAGCCCTTGCCAGGTACGGCAAGAATTTTCTGGTCCTGAAGCCTGCTGACAAACTCAACGTCATCGGCAATCGGGGATTTCGGAAAGACATAGAATGCCCCCTTGGGTGGCATAAATTCATAACCGGCATCTGCGAGAATTTTGCAAAACACTTCCCGCCGTCTTGTATAAATGGAGTTGTCAACCGATGCACCCTGCAATTCAGCTACAACGCGCTGCATCAAAGCAGGAGCATTTACAAATCCTAAAATACGGTTTGCCAGAGTGAGCGCCCCGACCAGAGGCAGCTTTTCATCAATTTCAGGATGAAGAGCTATATAGCCGATCCTTTCCCCCGGAAGCGAAAGATCTTTTGAATAGGAGGAAACCACTATGCTGTTGGGATAAGCCTGCATGATACTCGGCACATCATTGTTATCAAAAACTATTTTACGATAGGGTTCATCAGCAATAAGAAAGATGGTGCTGGAGTATTTCTTCGAAGCTGCGGCTAAAACTTTTCCCAGTGCAGCAAGGGACTCCTGTGAATATATCTGTCCTGTCGGGTTATTGGGGCTGTTAATGATGATTGCCTTGGTTTTTTCGTTAACAACCGCTTCAATAGCCCCCAGGTCGATATCAAAGGAATCGTCAGTGGAAACCACCTTGCTTATCCCCCCATGATTGTCGACATAGAACTTATACTCCACAAAAAAAGGAGCCAGGATAATTACCTCATCTCCCGGGTCAAGCAAGGCCTTCAAGGTTACATTAAGCCCTCCGGCAGCTCCGCAGGTCATGAGCATTTCATCTGCAGAAAGCGTTACACCCTGTTCAGTTGAAATACGGGCCGCCACTGCTTCCCGGACAAAGGGATACCCTCCGTTCGGCATATAGGCATGGGAACCGGGACTGTCCTTTTGAGCGAGTTCCACAAGTGTTTTCTGAAACTCTGGAGGCGGGCTCAGATCAGGGTTTCCGAGACTGAAATCAAAGACATTTTCAGCTCCAAATTCTGCCTTCAGCCTGGCTCCCTCTTCAAACATCTTGCGGATCCAGGAAGAAGTTTGGGCAAATTCATTCATCTTTTTTGAAATGGCCATTTTTTCCTCCGGTAGATTCTTATTTTAGTAAAGTATTAAGTTGGAAATTCTGAGACACAAAATTAAATTCATCCTGATCATCTTTATAGCAAAAATGCGGCTGTTTTCCAATTCCAGGCGCACAGGTTCTTCTTTTTCTGCTACTGGGCAAATTTTCTTTTCAGATATTCATAGGCATTATTGATTTCTTTCATTTTTTCTTCAGCAACTTCTTTAAACTCCTCTCCAAGATGCCCGACCTTATCCGGATGATATTTCATGCTCAGCTTACGGTAGGCGGCCTTGATTTCAGAAAAACCGGCCTCCGGGGAAAGTCCAAGGATTGCATAATATTTG
>Ga0209165_10000782_pt1 | contig 10760 bp, 10 predicted proteins | sample tdAd001_FD_187122 | JGI IMG/M metagenome (GOLD analysis project Ga0209165, IMG submission 187122) | Marine sediment microbial communities from the Atlantic coast under amendment with organic carbon and nitrate - tdAd00.1 (SPAdes)... | ecosystem: Environmental > Aquatic > Marine > Coastal >... | reverse complement strand
ACTTTCCGGGCTACGTGTTGATGTTGCACGCGGCCACGGCCTCACTCACGCGTTCCAGTAATTCATCACGGGTGTAGGCGTTCTTCTCAAGCACTGCCTCGACATTTCCAGCCAACCTGTCACGGTCATCTGCGGTCAGGTCCTTGGCGGTAATGACAATGACCGGTATGTGTTGCCATTCAGGCCGTGTACGCAACTCGGCCAGAAAACCGAAGCCGTCCATCACCGGCATCATCAGGTCCAGCAGGATCAGGCGGGGCTGAAGATCGGACATGATATCCAGCGCTTCCTGGCCGTTACCGGCCTCGGATACTTTCCAGTTGGCCTGTTCCAGGGTGCGCGCCATGATCGCGCGAGCATCCAGGTCGTCCTCGACCAGCAACACCGAACTGACGCCATCTGCATTATGATAGCGACTCAATGCCTTGTGCAGCAGTTCCCGGTCAACCGGCTTGGTCAGGTAGTCAACGGCACCGAGCGAATATCCCCGTGTCCGGTCATCGATCATGGTCAGCATGATCACGGGTATTGTGCGCAGTACCGGGTCGGCCTTCAGCGCGCGCAGCACCGACCAGCCATCCATGTCCGGCATCATGACGTCCAGGGTGATGGCGGCGGGCTGTATCTCGTGCGCAAGGCGCAGGCCCTGTTCACCGCTGAACGCTGTGACAATATTGAAGCCGTCCTTTTCAAGGAAACGCCTGATGATCTCACAGGCATCGGCGTCATCATCAATGACCAATATGGTACTGCCGGCCTCTGCCTGGAGGACATTGTCGGACTGTTGCGCAATGCTGGTGGTGGCTTGCGGGGATTCTTCCTGCGGCGCTTTAGCCCCGGGAAGTTCTGCAGGCAGTCGAATAGAAAAGGTAGAACCCTCACCTGGCTGGCTGGTGACGGTCATGTCGCCTCCCAGCATCTGGCAGAAGCGTCGTGAGATGGTCAGACCGAGGCCGGTGCCGCCATAGTCGCGCGTGGTTGAACTGTCAGCCTGGCTGAACTCTTCGAAGACATGGTCGAGCTTGTCAACCGGGATACCAATGCCGGTGTCGCTCACCGCAAAGGTGAACCAATCCACTCCGTCAACCTTTTCACGTTCTGCCTGCAAGGTAATGGTGCCTTCCTGGGTGAACTTGGCGGCATTGGAAAGCATGTTCAACAGTGACTGGCGTATTTTAGTGACATCCTGGAAGGCCTTGCCAAGCTGGTCGCTGCGTTCAATCTTGAAATGATTATTGTTCTTCGCCATGAGTGGCTGAGCGGTGCCAGAGACCTGGTCTATCAAGGCACCCACATCAAAGGTCTCCGCAAAGGCTTCCATTTTGCCGGACTCGATCTTGGACAGATCGAGCACATCATTGATCAACGAGAGCAGGTGGTAGCCGGCCTGGTTGATCTTCTTCAGGTCGGGGACAAAATCGTCCTGCCCGACATCCTCGGCTTCCTCCATCAGCATCTCGCTGTAGCCGAGAATGGCATTCATGGGGGTGCGCAGCTCGTGGCTCATGTTCGCCAGGAATGTACTCTTGGCCTTGTTGGCAGTGTCGGCGGCCTCTTTGGCTTCGACCAGTGCCAGCTCCACCCGCTTGCGCTCACGCACTTCACGGCCAAGGCGGCGGTTCCAGACGGCCACAAAAATAATGATCAGCAAGGAGCCACCAGTAAAAGGCGCAACCCAGGCCGCGACGCTTTTCCAGTCCAGTCCCTGTGATATCCAGCGATCGTTGATCTCCGCCAGGCTATCCGAGGGTATTGCGGCCAGTCCCTGGTTGACCAATGCGAGCAGGCTAAGATTGTTCTCGAGGACGGCGGCGTGGACCTCTTCCGTGAACAGGGTATCTCCCTGTCGCGCAGCACCCGTGATCCCGAGCCGGCTCAGGGCGGAGGTCATTTCGGGCACCTCGGCAATGGCGGCTTCAACCTCTTCCAGCAGCAGTCCTGTCAGCAGCTCATCGATGTCTGCGTATCCAACGCGCTGTTTAGCCGGATGTTCCCCATCCAGGTATTCTTCCTGAAAGGAGTCGCGAATGACGCCAACCTTGACATCGGACAGCTGGTCGAGTGAAACAGAATCTCCCTTGCCTGATTTAAAATAGACCGCGGTCTCTATCTCGAGGAAGGGCCTGGAGAAAGCAAGCCAAGCGTCGCGTTTCCTGCTTTTGAACAGGCCGGAATGAATGTCCGCTTCTCCGGATTTTATCCCGCCAAGCGTGTCCGTCCATTTGGTGGCGCGGAACTCGACGTTCCTGCCGACCCGTCGGGCCCATTCACGCCAGAGATCGACGAGGTAGCCACCGGGTTTGCCATCGATGCCAATGGTTGAAAACGGTGCATAGTTGCTGGAGATGGCAATAATCAGTGCATCCGATGCCTCGCCGGGCATTCCCGATACCCAGCGCCGCTCGATCCGCTTGCGTTCATCCGGGGAAATGAGGGCCATACCCTGGTTGATGAGTTCCAGTATCGCGGTATTGCCTTCGCCTGATGCAACGAACCAGTCATTCTGGTACAGCGGGGCTGACTTGTTGTAGTGGAACTTCGCCAGCAGCCCGGCCTGGGCCAGGTGAAACAGCCCCGTCGGTGTGTCCGCGGCAAACAACTTGAGTTCACCGGAGCGGAGCTTCTCCATGATCTCGCTGTAGTCCGGGAAGCCGGCGACGGCACCCGCTGCCAGCCGCTCCTGCAAATAGCCTTCAACGTAATCCTTGCCAAGCACACCAACCCGGTAGGCCGAGAGCTTGCCGAGGTCGCGGGGGATCTCAACCGAGTTGTGAAAGAAGACATTGGTATCTGTTTTCGTCAGCGCTGCGCCGTAATCGAGAAACCGGTCCCTCTGTTCGTTGAAGAACAGGCCGGCATGCGCATCCGCTTTACCGTCCCGTACCAGGGCCAGTGTCTCGTTCCATGTCGCCTCGATGAAGTCGACGCCGATCCCGGTTTTCTCGGACCACAGTTTCCAGTAATCAATGATGATCCCGTTCGGTTCGCCGCTTTCGTCGGTGTATTGAAACGGGATACTGTCGACCGAGTAGGCAACCGAGATGCGCTCGGGAGAGGCGGCAACAAGCGGGTGGGGGAGCAGGCAGGCCAGCAGCAGGAGCGACAGCCGGACGGCTTGCCGGGCCGCCGATGTTAGCTCATCTTCAATCACGCTCATTTCGGGCATGTCCCATGGGGTGAAAAATAGTCAGGAAATCACGGTGCTTTCCTGAAATGCTTGCTGTTTCAGTGGAGTATGCTGCTCGCTGGCTGTTATCATAACATCCTTTAATGCACTGGAATAACAGGTATGGGCCAGGCAGTACGCACCACGGCAGCAATGTTTGCATGCCGTTTTTTATTGTTGCCGCGGCAAGCGCGCAGAAAACACTCGCTGCTGTTTTCCCTGTTCATTGCTGCCCTGTTATGCGGGCATGCCCGGTTTGCGCTTGCCTATGAAATCAATGGTTTCACCATTTCCGGTGACCAAAGGGCGGGCTGGGTCCAATATGACTACGGCAACCCGAGTGGAAAGCCGACGATCAACAAGGGGCACGAAAACTCCCGCGGCTTCTATGTCATGCCGAAGCTGTCTATCGAGACACCGACATACAAAAATTTCAGGGCAAAAATTACCGGCGCAGGTGCTACTGATTTCGGCCTGAATAACCACGACAAGCAAAGCAGGAACCTTGTATTTGATCCTGAAGATAATGAATCTTTCGCTATCCTGCAGGAGCTGTATATCGAATATGAGGATGACCGGCACCATGCACTCGTTGGCCGTAATGAGATTTACACGCCCATGATCGAGCATGATGACTACTACATGCTGTCAAACAGTTTTGAAGTCGCATCCTATACCTTTGACACCCGTCAAAACACCCGTTTGCATGCCGGCTATTTCCACAAGATGGCCGGTGTCTGGGACAGCGGTGCCAATGGCACGGAATTTCATTCCATGTCCGATGCCAGTGCTGTCCCGAAAATAAACAAGATCGAAGCGGATGACTCGGGCGTGAGTTATGGCGGAGTGGACTTTAACAACGGCCAACACCGTGGCCAGTTCTGGGGATACCATGCGGAAGATCTCTACAACATCGTCTTCTCCCAGTACAACTACACCAGTAAAAATGATTCCTTCAGTTATGATGCCGGCGCGCAGTTCGTCAACTTTTCAGATACCGGTGCACTTGAAGACAGCATTACAACGATTAACTACAGCCTGTATTCACTGAAATATGATGCAGCATTCAACAACGGTTTTTCGATAGCCACGGGTGCCACCAAGTACACCGATGGCGACGGGCAGGGCGCAACGCTGGGGGCCTGGGGTGGTTATCCCTCGTTTACCAATGGCCTGATCTATCACTTCTTTGAGGCCGGATCATTGCGTAATGCCGAGGTCTACAAATTGCAGGGAGCCTATGATCTGTCAGGGATTGGGCTGGATAACATGGTCTTTATCTCGCGACTTACCTACTACGACCTGGACGACAAACATTCCATCAGTTCCAACGGGCGGCCACAATCGTATATGAAGCTGTATGGTGTGCGGCTCAAGAGCACCTTCATGGACGGCGGATATTTCACGGGCACGTTCGAATATCATGATACGGATCATGAAAAGAGAGCATGGGCCCTGCGGCTGATTGGCGGATACAAATTCTAGGCTCTTCATCAAGTGCCGTAGCCCGGATTAAGCGCAGCGCAATCCGGGAATGTTCTTGCACCGCCTCCCCGGATTTCGCTGCGCTTAATCCGGGCTACATTAGAGAGAATGTAATTATGCTGATCACTTTTACCACCCCGGTCTATGCGGACATAACAATGTTCGGTGATGTTGCCCTCAATATGCTCAAGCTGATGGGCCACAGCGCAACGGTGCCGGGCGCGCTGCTGGCGGAGGATATCCCGGAGGCACTGCAGCGACTTGAAGCCGCGGTCGAGGTGGACAAGCAATCGCCGCAGCCGCCGGCGGAGGGAGAGGACGGCGAAGCGGCTGTCAGCCTTTCACACCGGGCTTTGCCTTTGATCGAACTGCTCAAGGCGGCGATCAAGGCAAACCGCAACGTGATGTGGGACAGTAACAACTAATCCGTACAAACGGCAGGGTGCAATGGAATACAAGGACTATTACGAGATCATGGGCGTCGCGCGTGATGCGACGCAGGACGAAATCAAACGCGCTTACCGCAAGCTCGCAAGAAAGTATCACCCGGACGTCAGCAAGGAGGCCGACGCCGAAAATCGCTTCAAGGAACTGGGCGAGGCCTACGAGGTGCTCAAGGATACCGAGAAGCGCGCGGCCTATGACCAGCTTGGCGCGGACTGGAAGGCCGGGCAGGAGTTTCGCCAGCCACCGGACTGGGACGCCGGTTTCGAGTTTCGCGGTGGCGGCTATACCGCAGGCGGTGCCGGTGTGCACAGTGATTTCTTCGAAGATTTGTTTGGCCGTGGTTATGCGCCTGCGGGTGGTGCGGGCGCTCAGCAGACCTTCCACATGCGCGGGGAAGATCATCATGCACGGGTGCTGATTGATCTTGAAGACAGCTTTACTGGTGCAACGCGTTCCATCACGCTGCACGTGCCCGAGTTGACCGGTGACGGGCATGTCACCACCCGTGAGCGTACCTTGAACGTGCGTATTCCAAAGGGCATACATCCCGGTCAGCAGATCCGCCTGACCGGTCAGGGAAACGCCGGCCTCGGCGGTGCCGAGCCGGGAGACCTTTATCTGCAGGTGGAATTCCGCGACCATCCTCTCTACAGGGTCGATGGCGCAAACATCTACGTCGATTTGCCGGTCGCGCCCTGGGAGGCAGCGCTCGGTGCGAGCATCAAGGCGCCAACGCCGTCCGGGAATGTCGACCTGAAGATACCGGCCAACTCCAACCAGGGGCGCAAGTTGCGTCTCAAGGGCCGGGGCCTGCCCGGCAAGGAACCCGGTGACCTGTATGTCGTCCTGCAGGTGACATTGCCGCCGGCCGACAGTGAAGATGCCAGGCGCCTGTATGAACAGATGCAAGAACAGCTCGGGTTCAACCCGCGCGCAACAATGGGGGGATCCTGATCCCATGAACGAAAAAGACCCGTCTACACCGTCCGTCGAGCTGATCGACGAGCAAACGACTTTCACCCTGGTCGAACTGTGCCGCTCCTGTGCTGTCGAGGCCGAACTCATCGAGGCCCTGGTAGAGCAGGGCATCCTGGAGCCCAGCGGCAGAAGCGGGCGCCACTGGTGTTTCCCCGCCAGCAGCCTGCGGCGCACGCGCATCACGCTGCACCTGCAGCGCGACCTTGGGGTCAATATTGCCGGCGCCGCACTCGCGCTCGACCTGCTCGAACGCATTGAGGAACTCGATGCCCGATTGCGCACGCTGGCGGGTGGTCAATAAGTTCTTGCCCCGCCTCCCCGGATTGCGCTTCGCTTAATCCAGGCTACGTGTCGATGATTATTGATTGATGGGTAAAGGAGCAACGCGACGTACCCATCAATCATAAGACTTCAGGGTATCTTGTATTAAATTTGGATCAGGTGTAATTTTCGATGTCTGCTATCAGGATTACGGGTTATAGCGCCGGATGAGCAAGGCACCAGCTACTCTCAGATTGACGCTGTCACCCCGGCTCAGCGAGCTGACCAGGGTTCGTAACGAACTGGACCGGTACCTGCGCGACTGTTCATTGCCTGATAGCGTGCGTAACACGCTGCTCGTGGTCACGGAGGAAGTCCTGGCAAATATTGTGCATTACGGGGACTGTGATGAGGCTTCGGGTCCGATTGAAGTAACGGTGGCCCGGGAAAACGCAGTCGTTCATATGGAGTTTATTGATTCAGGAAAACCTTTTAATCCACTGGAACAGGCCGGTAGGGCGACTGCAGAGCAGTTAATCGAGAATCGTGAAACGGGCGGCTTCGGGGTACACCTGGTCAGAGAGCTGACGAATCACCAGCAATATACCCGCACGGCCGACAGGAACCATTTACGGATTACAAAGCATGTTTGAGCCCGAAGCAGGAAACCGGGCCAAATTGCATAACGGGGCAACAACCTCATGCACGTAGCAGCGAACTGATCATGAACTGGACCCAGGAACTCAGACAGGGAAATGTCATCGTCTCTCCGGGTGAGCCGGTGGACCAGGAGAATGCCGAGGACTGTGAGTCACGCCTTGTTTCCTCGGTCGAAGAGGCGTCACATTCCGGTGGCAGCCTGATCATTGATTTTTGTAACGTTGATTACATGAGCAGCGTTGGGCTCAGGTCCCTGATGATGGCCGTGAAGGCAGCTGAGCAGGCATCCGTAAAAATTCTTGTGACGGGAATGAATGAAACCATGCAGGAAATTTTCCGTATCAGCGGTTTCGAAAAACTGCTGCTTGTTCACGAAAGCCTGGAGTCGGCGCTGGCCGCTGCTTCGGCTGGCTGACTTGTTTCTGCAATCCTTTACCCGCTTATGAACTGCACAACGAGGATATTACCGTGCTGGTAAGGTTCTGGGGAACCAGGGGTTCACTGCCGACCGCGATGCACTCCGGTGAAGTGCGCGACAAGTTGATTGCTGCGTTGCAGGCTGCAAATGGCCGGCATTTCGAGTCGGACGCCGATATTGGAAATTTTATCGATCAGGAACTCGATTTTCCAATCCGGGCTACCTATGGCGGGGCAAGCTCCTGCGTGGAACTGGACGGCACAAGTGATGAATACCTTGTCTGTGACATGGGCTCCGGTCTGCGCGAATTCGGACTGGATGCAATGCGGCGTTGCCATGAGGGAAGGAAAAAAACCTACAATATTTTCATGTCCCATCTGCACTGGGACCACATCATGGGGTTTCCTTTCTTTGTACCTGCGTTTGATCCGGAGGTTACCATCCGCATTTTCGGTGGCCACGACACGATTGAAGAGGCGTTGCGGCGGCAGCAGGAAAGAATCTCTTTTCCTGTCCCTTTCGATTTTCTGCAAGCGCGCTTCGAATTTACCACCCTGGTACCGGGAGAGGTGACAGACGTCGCCGGGTGCCAGGTAGAGGTGATACGCCAGCATCACGATAACGACTCTTACGGCTACCGGTTCTCCTGTAATGGAAAGTCGGTGGTATACAGCACCGATTCAGAGCACAAGCTCGAGGACCGGGAATCGATGCAGCAGTTTGTCGGGTTTTTCCATGATGCCGATCTTGTCATCATGGATACCATGTATTCACTGGCCGATGCCGTGTCGATGAAAGCTGACTGGGGGCATTCCAGTAACGTGGTTGCTGTTGATCTGTGTCACCAGGCGAATGCCAGGCGACTGGCAATGTTCCATCACGAACCGATCTTCGATGATAATGCGATCCGGCAGATGCATATTGATACGATCCGGTACGAAGAGTTGATGCGCAAGGATTCAGCGCTGGAAGTATTGTGTGCGTACGATGGCCTTGAAGTTCCGCTGTAAAAGGGGCCGGATATATTAAACTCCCTCCCCCTCAGGGGGAGGGTTGGGGAGAGCGAAGCGAGGGGCCGGGGATCAAATAAAAGCAACTACTTGATTATCTATCCCCTCTCCCTGGCCCTCTCCCGAAGGGAGAGGGGACGCTCTGTTTATATTCTGGTGGAGAAACTACCAGCGCTTGAAGACCAGCGTGGCGTTGGTGCCGCCAAAGCCAAAGCTGTTGGACATCATGATGTTTACACCGGCATTGTCGATATGTTCACGCACGATCGGGAAATCTGCGCCGGCCGGATCAATTTCCTTGATGTTGGCCGATTCGGCGAGGAAGTTTTCCTGCATCATCAGCAGGGAAAAGATAGCTTCATGAACCCCGGCAGCGCCGAGTGAATGCCCTGACAGGGACTTTGTTGAGCTGATCTTCGGGACCTTGTCGCCGAACACCGTACGCATGGCTTCCAGTTCACGCATATCACCCACCGGGGTGCTGGTGCCGTGTGCATTGATATAGTCAATCGGCCCGTCAACTGTAGCCATGGCCTGCTGCATGCAGCGTACAGCACCTTCACCGGAAGGTTGCACCATGTCATAACCATCAGACGTTGCACCGTAACCAACGACCTCAGCATAGATTTTTGCGCCACGTTTTTTGGCGTGTTCCAGTTCTTCCAGCACCACCATGCCGCCGCCGCCGGCAATCACGAAACCGTCTCGTGCTGCATCGTAGGGGCGTGACGCGGTTTCCGGGCTGTCGTTGTATTTCGAGGACAGGGCGCCCATGGCATCGAACATCAGTGACAGGGTCCAGTGCAGTTCTTCACCACCACCGGCGAACACGATGTCCTGTTTGCCCCACTGGATCAGCTCGGAGCCATTGCCAATGCAATGTGCACTGGTAGAACAGGCCGAGCTGATGGAGTAATTCACACCCTTGATCTTGAACGGCGTAGCCAGGCAAGCAGAATTGGTGCTCGACATGGTGCGTGGCACCATGTAAGGCCCGACCCGGCGCAGTCCTTTATTACGCAAGGTGTCAGCGGCCAGTACGATATTTTCGGTCGACGAACCACCGGAGCCCGCAATCAGGCCGGTGCGTACATTGGATACCATGTCGTCCCCAAGACCGGAGTCCTCGATGGCCTCCTGCATGGCGACGTAGTTATAGGCGGCGCTGTTACCCATGAAACGGCGCACTTTGCGGTCAATCAGTTCTTCGGTATTGATATTGACGGTTCCGGCAACATGACTGCGGAAGCCGAGTTCTTCGTACTCGGGGACAAATTCAATGCCTGATTTTCCCTCACGCAGGGAATCGGTTACTTCCTGTTTATTGTTCCCGAGGCTGGAAACGATACCTAGTCCGGTAATAACAACTCGACGCATACTGAATTTCCTAGAAGTCTTCTGTTGATGTAAACAGTCCTACACGCAGGCTGCTGGCACTGTATATTTCACGGCCATCGACCTCCATGATGCCATCGGCAATTCCCATGTTGAGTTTGCGCTGGATGACCCGTTTCATGTTGATGCGGTAGGTGATCAGATTATTTTTCGGCGTTACCTGGCCGGTAAACTTGACCTCACCGGCACCCAGTGCGCGGCCACGGCCGGGGCTGCCAGCCCAGCCGAGGTAAAAACCAACCAGTTGCCACATGGCATCCAGCCCCAGGCAGCCGGGCATGACCGGGTCGCCATCAAAATGGCAATCGAAAAACCACAAGTCGGGTTTCACGTCCAGTTCGGCGATGATCTCTCCCTTGTTAAATTTACCACCCGTGTCATTGATGCTGATGATCCTGTCGAACATCAGCATGGGTGGCAGTGGTAACTGGGCATTGCCCGGGCCAAACATCCGTGCATGGCCGCATTCCAGCAATTCCTCATAGCTGTAGCTGCTTTTTGTGGGGGCGCTGGTATCGGCTTCGGTCATTTGGTCCATGATTCCGTTTCAGGTTGTCTGTCAGTCAATATGGCACGGTATTCTAAGCTACTTTGCCGGAAGTCTGTAGATGGATTTTCAGCGATTTATACTGTAGGGCTAGTCCCTGAAGTTTATATATTGAAGCGGCAGGCCGGCCTCGCTGTCTTTCAGGCAGGCGATGACGTTTTGCAGGTCATCACGTTTTTTCCCGCTGACGCGGACCTTGTCCCCCTGGATGCTGCTCTGGACTTTTGTTTTTAACCCCTTGATCTGTTTGACAAGTTTTCTGGCTGTATCCTGGTCTATCCCCTGGCAGATGGTGATTTCCAGGCTGGCTTTCTTGCCATTGGACTCGATTTCCCCCTCTGACAGTGCGGCTATATCAATACCGCGTTTTGCGATTTTTTTATGTAGGATGTC
>Ga0209165_10000780_pt1 | contig 10785 bp, 6 predicted proteins | sample tdAd001_FD_187122 | JGI IMG/M metagenome (GOLD analysis project Ga0209165, IMG submission 187122) | Marine sediment microbial communities from the Atlantic coast under amendment with organic carbon and nitrate - tdAd00.1 (SPAdes)... | ecosystem: Environmental > Aquatic > Marine > Coastal >... | reverse complement strand
CTGAATCCGTGCGGGTAAGCATTCCGGCGATGGCCTTGCCGGCGCCCGGCCCAATGCCGAACCCGTGGCCGCTAAATCCTGTCGCGATGTAGAAACCCGGAATCGAATCAGCTTCGTCAATCACCGGAATGACGTCCGGTGTAGTTTCAATCATCCCTGCCCAGGATTCGACCAACTCCGCCGTAGCCAATTGTGGAAATACCTTGTCGAGATTTTTGCGTATCCCCTTGAGGACACGTGGGTTAGGCTGCGGATTCAGCACCCGCGTCTTTTCAAATGGCGACGCGCTGTCCAGCGCCCACTTTTTCGGTGCAGACCATTCCTCCGCAAACTCGTGACCGATTGACAGGCGCAGACCCTTGATCTCCATCATCAACGCCGGAGCGAATTTCAGGCCAAAGCGAAACGTCGATGGTGTGATCGGATGATCGAGAACAGTGCCAGCCGCTACCGTGTAACCGCCGTCAGTTCGGCGCCGCAGCGCAATGCGACGGTCGTAGAACGCACCATCGAGCACGTTTTCCACGGGTGCGGTGCGCGCGACGGTACCCCGTACTTTTAGTTGCGGCACCGTGATGCCCAGCGAGCGACAGAACATTGAAGTCCAGGCACCGGCCGCGCAAAGTACAGTCGACGTCTTGATCGTGCCGTGTTCGGTAACGACACCGGCCACGTTTCCCGCCGAGGTTTCGATGCCGCGAACCGCGCAAGACGTCAGGACGGTGGCACCAAGGCGGCCCACTGCGCGCGCCATAGCTGGCACGGCTTTATGCGGTTCCGCCCGGCCGTCACTGGCTGTATACAGCGCGGCACGCCAATTTACGGTTGCCCCCCGCACGAGATCTTTGAGCTCCCGACCCTCAACAATACGAGAGTCAAGATCGTAGTCGCGCGTACTGTTGATCCATTCGGCGTGCCCGTTCATTTCTTTGTCGTTGTTCGACGCAGACAGAATGCCCTGTTCGTTGAAACCGACATCCTCACCGATTTCCTGCTCGATGCCGCGCCAGATACGCAAGCTTTCAACAATCATTGGCATTTCGCGCGTATCCCGGCCCTGTTGTCGGACCCACCCCCAATTGCGACCCGATTGCTCTCCGGCGATGTGCCCTTTTTCGCACAACACGACGTTGACGCCCTGTTTGGCCAGAAACCAGGCCGTCGATACCCCAACGATACCGCCGCCAATAATCACCACATCGGCCGACGATGGAATTCCCTGTGGCGCGGCGAACGGCCGGCTCCAGGTTGCGGATACAAGGTTGTTTGCTACGGACATCGAGGCTATCGTTCTCTTAACGGTTGACGGCAAGGAATTCTCTCATAAATACGGACACACCAATCGCGGCGATTAGTGATATTCCCCCTCTGATCGCAACGTCTGTTGTTCGCGGCAGCGAACAAGGCCAAAGCCATGGCGGCGTCTATTTGATCGATCCGGCAACACAAAGTGTGCATCAGCTTCTCGACTGGAATACCGCGGATATCGACTGGACCGGGCGTGGCTGGGACCGTGGACTTCGCGGCGTCGCGTTCCATGACAACGAGGTGTATGTCGCTGCGAGCGACGAGTTGTTCGTCTACGACCAACAGTTCCGGCAGCTGCGTTCCTTTCGGAATCGCTTCCTGAAACACTGCCACGAGATATTCGTTTATTGTGGCGTGCTGCATCTGACCAGCACCGGCTTTGACAGCATCCTCGGCTTTGATCTCGACAAGCAACAATTCATCTGGGGCATGCACGCCGCTAAAACCGATGGCGTCTGGCATGCGCGAAGATTCGATCCGAACTCCGACACCGGGCCACCGGCATCAAACTTGCTGCACCTGAACAATGTCACTTGCGACAAAAAGGGTCTTTGTTTTTCAGGTTTGCGCACACAAGGGATTATTAGCCTTGGTGCCGAAATGCGGCTGTTGCCACAAGTCGAACTTCCAGCCGGCGTGCACAACGCACGACTGGTCGAAGATGGCGTAATTTTTAACGACACCAATGCGAACTATTTGCGCTACGTAACTCGCGACGGCGATGAACGCCGCTTTCCGTTTCCAGTTTACGACCCCGAACAGATCGAATTCGCCGGCATCGACGATTTGAAGATCGCTCGTCAGGGTTTCGGTCGTGGCTTGTGCGTCATCAATGATCGACTCGTAGCAGCAGGTTCATCGCCATCCACAGTCAGTGTATTCGATCTCGAAACAGGGCAGACCGTGTTCTCTGTGAATTTCTCAATGGATATACGCAATGCCATACATGGACTCGAGGTATGGCCTTATCCGCTGACCTCGCTTACCAACCGTGCGACGGCATCTGAATCGCCGTCGTAGATAATGTTGACGCCCGCTATTCCGGGCATCGACTTCATCTCAATAATTGCATCCCTGCAAATCCGATAGCCTTCTGCGCCCGGATTCTCTGCTCCGGCGAGTGCCTGCAGGACGCTTTTCGGAATTCGCGACCCTGGGCGAGTCTCCTTGACATCTTTCGCCATTTGCACGGACGACAATAACGGCATGTCAACCAGTACCGAGGCCCTGTGAGTGATCTTCAGCGCTATCAGTTTTGCGACGTAAGCCCTTAGCACACGCATATTCAGGCACGGCGATGTTTGCAGAAACTTCGCGCCGGCCGCGACTCTCTTCTCCAATTTGCTTGCCTGCCAATCCTGGCTCGAACGAATTACGGTCACTCGCGACCCAATGTAGGTCTCCGACGCTTCGGGTATCGCGGAATCGACACCGATGATCCGTGCCATTTCGATAAGTTGTATGGCTGTAGTATCGAAAACGCCCTTGACCTTGCCGCGCAGCGTGTCCGGCAGTTTCTGCCCTTGCATCAACATGACGCTGCTGATCCCGATCATCGCCGCAGCAAGCAGACTGCTCTGCAAGCCTATCCGGTTACGATCCCGGCAACTCATGTGCAGAACCGGATCAACACCTAATCCAATAGCGATACTCGCGATTGCAAGCGGATCGACGTATCCGAGAGCCGCATGATCGTTCTCAATCTGAACCGCATCGACAACAGGGTGCAATGTCTCGATGATCTTTTTGACGCCATCTGATGTCCTTGCAGCCGCTAGAGGAATCTCCGCTGTGATGACGAAATCCTTGCTACGCATTGCCTCGCGAAATGTGTTCAAATCTTTCTCTTATTGTCGCAGGTGGCGATAGTGTCCGGGGAATCGATAAGTACTGTCAAATGATCAAGCAACCATCCAATACTGAAATCAAAACGCTGCGTGAATTCCTCGACGAAAATGGCTTTAGTTCAGATGCGCTGATACAACGCCTGGGGACCGCATATCCGCCGACGCGGGACAATCATCAGCAACTCCTGTACCTGACGCGCGAGGCGACAACCGCGAATGCCTTGGTACGACTCTTCCTGATGGGAGCTTCGCTCGATGAGGCTGCGGCGCAGGAATCACTGCCTGGCCCTGTCCTTGAAAACTGCCTTACCGGCGGTTTGCTGCGCAAAGACGGCGGACGAATACGCGGGGGCGTCGTCATTGTTCCTGTCGATGACCTGTTGTTTGCCTCCGACCCATTTGACATTCTCGGTACGGACGACGCCGCGGAGTTTGTGTTGCCAGCGAGCACGCATTCGGCCAATTACCTGCGTCAGCTTACAATGCGCTCACACGTCGACAACACGCTAGACCTGGGTTGTGGGTGTGGGATCCACGCGTTGTTCGCTGCGAAACACAGTGAGCGAGTCGTTGCGACGGATATTAGTGAAGCGGCGGTTCGTTACACAGAATTTAATGCCGCTCTCAATGACATTAGCAATGTCGAGTGCCTGGCTGGCGATCTCTTCGAGCCGGTAAAAGGCCGGAAATTTGATCTGATTGTGAGCAACCCGCCGTTTGTTATCGGACCCGGCGAGGAGTTCGTCTATCGGGACAATCAGCTGCAGCTTGATGAGTTTTGTCGATTGCTCGTGCGCGAAACACCGGAATACCTGGTGGATCATGGATACCTGCAAATGTTGTTTGAGTCAGTCGAAATAGACGGACAGTCCTGGCCGGAGCGACTACGCGAATGGGTAACGGACACAAGTTGCGACGCCTGGATACTGCACAGTCCGCCGATCTTACCGCCCGCCTACGTAGCACAGCGCTCGAGCGATATAACGGCGGACGCGGATGCGGACACCGCTTCGGCGGATGACTGGCATGGCTATTTTGCGGCGAACGACGTCACTGGCGTACACCCGGGCATGATCGTGTTGCGACGCCGGGACGGCAAGAATTGGTTTCACCTGCACAACCTGACTGAGGACATCGAACAAGGCGCCGACGATGCCGTTCGTCGCGGCATCGATTCGTGTGATCTTCTCGACAAAGCCAGCGACGACGAAATCTTGCTCGGATCCACGCTGAGGATCGCTCCCGAGTTAAAGTTGCAGCAGGAATTCGATTACGCCGACGGCGGCTGGCAGGTGCACTCGTCGTTATTGCGCATGGCTCATGGATTGCCCATGGATGCGGAGGTCGATCTGCCCATAATGGCATTTCTCAATCAGCTCAATGGCCAAAATACACTGCAAGAGACTCTTAGTAATTTCAGTCAGGCGGTCGGCGCCGAACCGGGAAAGCTCACGGCGGATCTAATGCCAATAATCCGAATGTTTATCGGCCGAGGTTTCATCGAGCCAGCCTAAAAAAAGAGCGGCCAATGGCCGCTCTTTTTGTCTTGCCTGATGTTGCCGGCTACTGCCACTCATACGACATACGTATCCCGTACTCGCGTGGGCGATTCGTCGTAACGCGGCGTTTACCCCAAAACGGATCGAAGAACAGATCATCGTTGTACAACACGGCACGCTCGTCGCCAACGTTATTAACGAACGCTTCGACGGTCCAGGCAGAGCCTCGAATGCCCGCGCGAATATCCCCAATACCGAATGAGGGCTGGTTGAACTTGCCTCTCGCCTGTACGAGTTCTTCAGCCTCATATTCTTCCAATTGATTCCATGAGTCGGACTGGTAGGTGTACTGCCCACGTACGTACATGTCCGAACCCGAGAGGACTGGCCATGTGTACTGCAAGAATGCGGCGTACTTCAATTTTGGTACATTTGGCAGCCTGGTGCCCTTTTCAACGAGCTGGCTGACAATAAAGTCTTCCGAGGTCTCTGCCACAACGTAGGTCATGTTGAAGCCCAGGTCCCATTTTTCGTTGGGCGCAGCCTTGAAATCGAGTTCGACTCCCGTCTGCTGCGCATCGCCAACGTTTGCAACCATTACCTGGAATGGCTGTCCGCATGGATCTGTCTGCGGAGTCGCCGGCGGGACGCAAGCCAGGAAACTCGGGTCAACCGTTTCGATTTGGTAGTCCTCCCACTGACCGAAAAATGCCGTGGCGTTCAATTGCATCCGCCCGTCGGCAAAGCGGGATTTAAAGCCGATCTCGAAGTTCTTGAGCTTGTCTGGCTCGTATACCAGCGGCAAGGCTGTAAATTCTTCAGGTACACGGTTGCGGTTTGCGCCGCCTGCACGGAATCCTTCGGAATACAGTGCATAGAGCATGTGATCATCATTAATGTTGAAGTTCACTGCCACTTTTGGCACGACGTCACTGTTCTCGCCCGTTGGATTGGTGAAATCGGGCCACACGCCCGGCGCGGAAATGAACGGCTTGTCGACGTAGTAATTGCGATCCATTTCCTGGTCGAAATAGCGCAAGCCAATTTCCATCGACCATCTTTCACTGAAGTCGTAGTTGAAATTGCCAAACACTGCCCATTGCTTCCATTCGGTGTCGTCAACCGATAACCACCATGATGGGTCGACGCCGGATGGCGCGTATATGCCGGTCCAGTAGTAGTATGAAAGCGAGTCGAGAAACTCCGGTGTCTTCGCACGGTACGCCCAAAACTCCGTCTTTTTCTCGTAAAACGCACCCAGGACCCAGCGATAATTGTCGCCACTCTGGGACAGGCGAATCTCTTGCGTGAACCGCTCGTTTTCGAGATTTTCTATGCTGTAACTGGTCGTGTCCTGGTCATAGAGAGTTTGACCGGACCAGCAGTAAGCAGCGTATGACGAACAAATATTGTAGTTCCAATACGCCGCGTAAGCGCTGCGATCATAACTGTAATCGACATCGCGCTCGAAGTAGCTGGTGTTGGACACAAAATCGATGCTTCCAATACTGCCCTCCAGCGTTAACGATGCCTGTGACCATTCGTCATCTCGAATGTCTTTGAAGAACAGCACATTCTGTAAATCGCCAACCGTCGGATCGTAAATGTTGCTGCCATCCGCTTCAGACTTCTGGGCTATATACGCCAGGGTGGCAGACCAGTTTTCATTCATGAACCATTTGGCGGCGACTCGCCCGCCCGAGAATTCGACTTTGTTTATGTCTTCCTGGACGAGATTGTCATTGTTCTTGCCACCCAGCATAACCGACGTGCCAGGAACGTTATCGATGAAGCCGCCATCTTCCGCCGAAAATCCGACGAGCCGAATCGCAAATTTATCTTCAACTAGCGGAAGATTCACATACGCGTTCACGTCGTAACTATTGTCAGAATCGCTGCCTGTCCTGAACATAACCTCGGCGCCGGCCGAGAACTCACTGGGATCAGGCTTGTTCGTGATGATGCGCAAAGTACCGGACTGCGAACTGTCACCGTACAAGGTGCCTTGTGGGCCGGCCAGTGCTTCGACGCGCTCGATGTCGACCAATCGCGGTTCGGGGTTAACCGCAAACTGAGTCAGAGGTTGTTCGTCGAGATACAAGGCGGCCGATGATGCAGCGATAAACGCATTAGGGTTATCAGATACACCGCGGAAGATGATTTTGTTGCCACCGGGTACGGCGCCGATGTGCGACACGCTAGGCAGGAAGCGAACCACGTCTGCCATGCTGGTTATGCCCTGGCGCTTCAGGGACTCGCCAGTGAATGCCTGAATACTTGCACCGACGTCCTGAAGGCTTTCCTCTCGTTTACGCGCCGTTACGGTGATTTCCTCGATGCCGATGACTTGATCGGTTTGCGCGACTGCGACGCCGGCGTGCCCGGTCAATGCCGTCGTGACCGCCGCGGCGAGTGTGCTCTTCGTAGGAAAATCAGACGTACGTGTAGATTCTGTTACTGCCATTTGAAAACCCCCTGGTCGCCGCGCTGCAGGTCGAAAAGCCTGAGCCGCTAACCACTGGATTCTACTATCAAATTTTGCTCTTATACAAGATTGTTAATTATTGTTGTTATTTCAGCATATAGGCAGCGCAAAACCGCCCCCGAAATGAATATTGATTCACCGCTCAAAACGCTAGGCGACGTTGACGTAGAAGCACTCAAACAAGCTATTCTCGAACTTGATGAGCAAGCCTGGCTCGCTAACGAAGACCGGCAAAATGACTACGAAGTGCATCGTCAGACACGATCTGTCGTGCTCGTCTTCTGTGACGGGACCATCGAGGACCTCGTGGTGTCGAAGAAAGAAGGCTGGGAATACCTCGCCGACACCGCAGTGCCGATAATGCAGGGCCTGATTGGCCGGCACTATCCCGCGGGTGGCGTGATCATACGCGCCATGGCAGCCAACCTTGTCGCAGGTGGTCGAATAACCCCACATTTCGATAGTCATCCGTCATTTCGGCGCAGCCATCGCATTCACGTGCCGATTACGACCAACAATCGCGTGCGCTTCATGATCGACGGCAGACCGTTCCGCATGCAAGTTGGCCAGGCGTATGAACTGAATAACCAGAAAACGCACAGCGTCATGAACAGCGGCGTTGATGACCGTATTACGTTCATTTTCGACTACATGCCACCTGATGAGATCGGTCGCCAGTCCTCGGGCAGTTGACTTAATACAGGTTCGAGCACTTCGATCAGCGGGCCGAGGTGTTGTTCGTAATTACGCCACAGGTGCATTGAACTGGTATAGATCGGCTTTCGAACCTGTTCCGAGCTGGCCGTTTTGACAGCGCGATCTGTTTCATAAAATTTCAGGCACGCATCGTCCCACGGTAATTCGCAGTACTCGAGAATGCGCCGAACCTGCGTTTCAAGATCGGATACAACGTCCTCATACTGGACATCAAGCACCTTGCCTGGCATGACCTCATTCCAGTGGTTCATCATGCGCTCATACTGCAGGTAGAATTCACCCAGTTCGAACAAGTCATAGCTGAACGGCTGGCCGCGTGCGAACAACTGCTTGTAGGTGCCTAAACAACTGTCCAGTGGATGCCGTCGCGCATTGATTATTTTCGCGTTCGGCAGTATCAAATTGATGAAACCCGCATGCACAAAGTTATTCGGCAACTTATCGGTGAAGTGCTTCAGTCCGCGATCACGATGACGTTCGGTGCGGCGCAAGTACTCTTCACCGAGTCCCTGAAATTCCGCCGCCCCGAGTTCCCGAATGGCAGTTGGATATGCCCTTCGGTCATTCCGCTTCAGGCCTATCGAACGCCCAACCCTGCCGAGCTCTGGTAGTTCATGTGTCCCTTCGACATCAGGGTGACTCGCCAATATCTGTTCGATGAGCGTCGATCCTGATCTGGGCAAACCGACGATAAAGAATGTTGCGTTGCTGTCGCAGCCTTCGCCTTCGTGGCTCTCCAGAAACTCTGCGCTGAACGCACCGATAAATTCATCGTGTGCATCCATAGTCTGCACAGGGTCATAATTTTCTCGTTGCCGCCGGTTTTCATTTCCCGAACGGTAATAGTCGAAAGCACGATCGAATTCCTTGGCATCTTCATACGCCTTACCGAGTGCGAACTGGAAGTTCGCTCGCGGTTCATCAGCCATCTTCTCGTTCGCGATTTGGGCCTCCATTGCGGCGACATCGTTCAGCGTAAAGCGAAATGTCTTGAGGTTTGCCAGGCTCCAATACGCCTCACCATGGTCCGGATTGTGGTCAATGCACTCCCGGTACGAGGCAATTGCTTCATCCTGCTGCCCTATCGTCTTCAGTACGTGCCCCATTCCCGAAAGGGCACCACCATGCGTTGCATCCATCTCGAGCGCCTTGCTGTAGAAGTCGATTGCCTCCTCATGTCTTCCGGCCATTGCACAGGACGTGCCAGACGCGGCGTAGGCATTCGGTTTCAACGGCTCAAGGCGTATCGCACGCTGCATCGCTTCGAGTGCGGCGTCAAGCTTGTCCTGTTCCTGACGCGCCTTGCCGAGGTCCATCCAGCTTTGCGAAAAATCGGGCGCCAGAGCCACAGATTTTTCCAGCAAGGCCTCGGCATCACCCCATTGTTTGGCACGCATAGCTATCCCAGCCAGGAGCCGTAAAGCATCGACATCATCCGGGTCCTGGATCAACACATCGCGGTAGATGCGTTCAGCGGCTTTCAAGTCACCGAGGTACTGTAATCGAAGCCCGCGCACGAGCTCCTCACGGTTCGGTGTCAGCTTGAAAGACTCTTCGAACTGCCGCTTCGCATCATCATCGCGACCAAGTGCCGTCAACACCTTCGCCTGTTTCATACGCACCGACGCACTACCGGGCTCGAGCTTGGCGGCGCGCTGCAACGACTCGAGAGCCTCCGGCAGCCTGCCTTGCATTATCAGCGACTCGGCAAGACCTTCATGCGCGCGCGAGAAGTCGGTAAATAATTGCGCGGCTCTCGAGAGCGTGTGCTCCGCTTCTTTGGCCCGTTCCTGTTTGATCAGTGAGGCTCCGAGCAGGCACAAAAGATTGGCGTCGCGCGGAAACTCATTCAATGCCTGGCGGCAGATCTTCTCGGCCATGGCCGAATCGCCCGCACGCATGAAAGTTACCGCCCGATCGAAAGATGCTCTGGGAGAATCGAATTCTTTTTCTTGCACCGTTTGATTATTCCTTGTTCAGTCGGCCGAGAAGAAACAATCTTCCGGCAGCGGGTCGGGCAGATTCCAGCGCAGATTGTCGGGGTCGCGAAACTCTGCTGCGTTCAAGCGGCCACCATTGCCCTTGAACCACTCGACAAGGGTATCGCGCACGAGCGGCGTGCCATAAGGAATATCAAATCCTTCCTCTGGTGTTGCTGGCGTCAATACATCGTCGCCTCCGAGCAGCAGGAAGTCATTCGCGACCACTCGCAGCGTATCTGAGTCCTGAATTTCTCTGCCACCAGATTTAATCATCTGCACAGTCATCTGACCGGCATCACAGCCTATATATACACGCATGCCAGAGAAACCGGCCCTGCGGCGCAGGTTGTGTACCTGATGGGCAATAATCTTGCGAACATCGAGACCGCTCATTTCGGTGACAGAAACACGGTTATCGAACGGGAACACACGAAAAACACTGCCGTATGTTAACTCCCCTTCTGGAAGCTCGGCGCGAATACCGCCATAAACATTGTGAATAGATATATCCGCATCGTTGGACTGGAGCACCGCATCGGTCAGCAGATTACCGAGCACGGTTTCGGGCTGCTCGCGTAAGGTCATCGGCGTTTCCAGATACACGCCTATCTTCTCTGCTTTGCGTTGCGCTGCGACATCACCCGCACGCTCGGCGATTGCCGCGACCTGCTGCATCGGCACGATTGGCAGTCCCTCATAGCTTGCGGGCTCGCGTGCATCGTCGTCTTCGTAGGCGCAATGTCTGTCTTCATCAGGGGCTTTGATACAGTTTCCTTGCGGCGGATAGATGCGGCGATCGATCACATCGCCACTATTGCGATCCATGGTGAAATCCACACGGCTGAACGCTCGCGTGTTCGAGTAACTCGCCGTAATCGCGATGCCGTTGACGACGTGCGCGATGCCGCGGTGTTCGTGCCCACCCACGATATGATCAACGAGTCCTT
>Ga0209165_10000779_pt1 | contig 10789 bp, 4 predicted proteins | sample tdAd001_FD_187122 | JGI IMG/M metagenome (GOLD analysis project Ga0209165, IMG submission 187122) | Marine sediment microbial communities from the Atlantic coast under amendment with organic carbon and nitrate - tdAd00.1 (SPAdes)... | ecosystem: Environmental > Aquatic > Marine > Coastal >... | reverse complement strand
TAGGGGCTACCGATTACGGTGCCGGTTTTGGTCTTGCTCGCATCGGTGAGGCAGGCAACGCCAAAATCGGTTATCTTGGCAACGCGTTTTTCGTCGTCATAAATGATGTTTGCCGGCTTGATATCACGATGCACCACGTGCTGCTGGTGTGCATAATCGAGCGCCGTCGCAACGTTGATAATGATGCTGAAAACCTCGCTTACCGGCAACAGCGACTTGGCGTTACAGTAAGCCGTCAAGTCCTTGCCCTTGAGATAATCCATCGCGATATAGGCAAGATCCTGTTCGTCCCCGACGTCGTAAACAGTGACGATGCCAGGGTGATCAAGCCTTCCCGCGGCCTCGGCTTCACGAAAGAAACGGGTACGAACTTCATCGCGCATATCCTCTTCTATCTCATCCGATAACAACATTGTCTTGATCGCCACGGTACGGCCGATCTTGTCGTCCTGGCCGATATAAACCATCCCCATCGCACCGCGTCCGATTTCGGCTTCGATCCGGTAGCGCCCGAGCTTGGGCTTCTCAAGCGTATCCGCGCCCGAAATCAGGTTTGGACCCGGGCCCGTGGCGTCTCGATTACCGAGCACCACGGTACTTGCGGCATTTTCATTTTGCTGGATGCGTTCGCTGACGTCACTGAATTTGGCATCGTGCTCACTGATAAACTTGAACACCGCTGCTGCCTTGTTGAACTGGCGTTTGCGCTCATAGTCAAGACCCAGGTTGTAAACCTGTCCGAGCAGTGATTCATCTGGCTGGCAGGTACGATACTTTGCAAATGCCTGGTCCAGGTTTCCCTGCGCGTGCAACGACTGCCCAAGTAGACGATTTGCAGCCGAAAGCTCGCCCTGCACCAGGCCTAAACGCGCATTCACCGACCGACGCGTTCCGAGTATTAAATGTCCAACGATTAACATGGTCACTGCAGACATCATCGGTAACCATAACGACTGCGAGCTCATCAGCATAAAATGCGCGTTGAAAATCATTAGTATCAAAAACAGGCTTAGAAAAAGCGCGGTGTTGGTGCGAAAACGACCCATTACCAGCATCAGATAAAGCCCGATCACGACAATAATCCCACGCTGCGCCCAGCCGGCCCAGTCCGGTAAACGGTATTGTTCATTGTTGAGCAGACTTGAGACCGTATGGGCGATTGCCACAGTCGGTGAAATCGCCTGTCCCGTGGGTGTCAAACGCGGCTGCGCGAGGCGTGGTGACGTCAATCCAACGATAATAATCTTGTCACGAAAAACATCCGTGGCTACTTTCCCGTTGAGCACATCGATTAATGAGTATAACTTGAAGGGCGATTTACCATTCTTGTCTTCATAAAAGCGCGGGTAGATTCTGAAGTTTATATCCGCACCAAGATCTTTTCCTCCGAGCGTCGGTCTGGCACTGGCTCTGGATTCGATATGCTGCGTAGACATACTTTTACTGCGGGTTGCCAGCATTAACGAAAACGATGGCAGATAATCGCCGCCGTACTGCACGATCAATGGTGCACTGTTGAACTGCTCGACAAAGCTGATTACGCCAACCCCACCCGCCTGCTTTGCCAATAGTTCAATGGGCGGGGAGATTTCTGAGGCCCGATTAATTTTCGGGGACGGCCAGCCTAAACCGCGACTAGCTCCATTGACACTAACCTTGGGTAATGCAAATTTTTGCATGTATTTGGGCAGCGAAGAATTTAGACCCGGTAGCGGTTTATCGGTGGGGATATATGGCACCGCGAGGACGATTCGACCGGCAGATTTAAAACTGCTGGCGAGGTTCTTGTCGCCACGCAAGGTCGACTCAGTCAGTCTTAGAGCTTTGTTAACCCGACGGCTGAGTTTTTTCTCTTTCTTGAGGATGGCGCGCAACTTGGCCAGCGAAGACAATCCGGCTTCGTATTGACCAGTGTCGAATGGCATCGTGAAACCCATGACAGAGGGCTTGGCCCTGGATAGTAGACGCGTGGTTTTAGCTAGTACGTCGCGCGACCAGGGCCACGCTCCGAGCTCCTGTAATGATTTGTCGTCAATGGCAACTACTACGATATCTTCGTGGGGCTCTTTTGCCGCAGAAAACTTCACCCCAATATTATATGCCTGGCGATCGAGCGCTACCATCCAACCCGCCTCTGCGAGGAACAGGAACAGGATTGTAATGACCAGTCCGATAAACCAGTCGCGGCGCAATAGAGACTTAATTGATGGCATTCAAGCTTCGCTATTTTTTTAACTACTCAGCTGTTTGATGTCTTATAGTCCATTCGTGCGGGATTTTCTGCTTCGATTGCATTTAAAAAACACCCGCCGGGAGTGTCGGGATTCTTTGCGCCAGCCCCGATTTGGTAACGCTGTTAACGGGATTATTATCGCTACAAGCTATCGCATGACTGATTTAAAATATTCACTAGATTCTCTGGCGAATTTTGCACATTCTTCAGCACGGAATTAATTGCGCTTGGCAACACATTCTTTTAGCCTTCACGGCAACTCTCGAGCTCGCCATGCCTGATTCCATCAAGCTATTGTCAACCCGCCGATTCCGGCCTTTCTTTCTGACCCAGTTGCTGGGTGCCTTCAATGATAATCTTTATAAAAACGGGTTAACGATTTTCATTGCGTTTCAGGCAGCAAGCGTTTCCCAGCAGCAAAGCAATACCCTGGTAAATATCGCCGCCGGCCTGTTCATTCTTCCATTTTTCCTGTTTTCACCGATTGCAGGGCAGCTTGCTGACAAGCACGAAAAATCGATGCTAATCCGACGTATCAAGTTACTTGAAATCATGATAATGCTGCTTGGGGGAATCGCCTTCGTATTGCAAAGTCCAGAATTGCTGGTAGCAATTCTATTTTTAATGGGGACCCAGTCCGCCCTGTTCGGACCAGTCAAATATAGCTTGCTGCCCCAGGCGCTAAAGCCTGCAGAATTGGTGGGTGGAAATGCAATGGTCGAGTTCGGGACCTTTATCGCAATCCTGATGGGATTAATCGTAAGCGTCTACGTGATTGGACTGGGCCATGCGGCGATGGCCATCGCCGTAGTGCTTACGGCCTGTATCGGTTACTGGGCAAGTCGTGGCATTCCACCGCTTGCTGCGGGGGACCCGGAACTCAAGATCAGCTTTAATATTCCAAAACAAACTCTCAGCATTTTGCGCGATGCGCGTGAGAATATGACCGTGTTTTACTCGATAATGGGTATTTCATGGTTCTGGTTTATCGGTATTACCTACATTACTCAATTGCCCAATTTCGTTCGCTATGAACTTGGCGCAAATGAGCAGGTTTATATCTTGTTGCTGGCGATGTTTTCAATTGGCATCGGTGCCGGTTCATTCCTGTGCGAGCGTCTTTCTGGCCGCATCGTCGAAATCGGCCTGGTGCCTATTGGGGCGCTGGGTTTGACGCTTTTTGGGATTGACCTCTACTTCAACCAGGACCTGTCATCCAGTGATATCCTGATCGGTCCGGCAGGTTTCCTGGCGCAGGGTTCGAGTCTCCGGGTATGCTTTGACATCGTCATGCTGGGTGTCTCCGGCGGTGTTTACATCGTGCCGCTTTATGCGCTGGTACAGCAACGGAGTAAACCTGACAAACGCTCCCGCATCATCGCGGCTAACAATGTACTGAATGCCGTGTTTATGGTGGCGGCTTCGCTCTACGGACTGTTTGCGCTGTCTGCCGGGGTTTCGATTCCAATGCTGTTTTTGATCCTGGCATTTATGAACGCGGCGGTCGCACTATTCATCTTCATGCTGGTGCCCGAGTTCATTATGCGCCTGTTGGTATGGCTCCTGGTCCACACGCTATATCGGGTCGAGAAAACCGGGCTCGAGCAGATTCCCGATGACGGACCGGCAGTGCTTATCTGTAATCATGTGAGTTTTGTCGATGCCCTGGTTCTGGCCGGCTGCATCCGGCGCCCGATACGCTTCATCATGTATTACCAGATATTTGAATTACCGATTCTCTCTTTTATTTTCAAAACCGCAAATGCCATTCCAATAGCGGCAGAGCACGAGGATAAAGACATGATGGAACGCGCCTTCGACGAGGTCAGTAACGCTTTGCAACAGGGCGAACTGGTGTGCATATTTCCCGAGGGCAAGATAACCGAAAGTGGCGAAATGGGCCCTTTCAAACCCGGCATCACCCGCATCCTGCAGCGCAACCCGGTTCCAGTGATACCGTTGGCACTGCGTGGCCTGTGGGGGAGTTTTTTCAGTCGGGCATATGGCAACGCCATGACCCGCCTGCTTCCGCGAGGCATGTTGAGTCGTATCGAGTTGATCGCGGGCGATGCTATTAATGCCAGCGATGCCAGGCCAGACCTGCTGCAACAGAGCGTATTGCAGCTTCGCGGCGAGCGTCTTTAGTTTTCCATCAACTCCGGCAGAAAACGCAAATCATTCCAGTCATATATTTGGTCTCTATTTATCTTTACCTGGCAATAACTTCCTTAATAACACCTTTACTACCAGCGCCCGGTGCTCGTAAAAATGAGTCAACGGTGGGTATTTTTGCTGAAATATCTTGTCTATAATGACGGCCCTTTAATGATTTGCCCTTAGCGGAGACATCATGAGCCAGCCAGCTGAAGCCGTATCCTCAGAAATCACGCAGTTAAGCCACTATGTCAATGGCGAACACGTCGCCGGCACTAGCGGGCGTTTTGGTGATATTTTCAATCCAAGCAGGGGCGTAAAAATCAGCGAGGTTCCATTGGCGTCGAAATCGGAGGTCGAGGCCGCGATAGCCGTTGCCGAAGCAGCGTTTCCCGACTGGGCTGCGACTTCTGTTCTGCAGCGTTCAAGGATCATGGCGCGCTACGTGCAGTTACTCTACAAACACCAGCATGAACTGGCTTCGCTGGTGTCAACCCAACACGGCAAGGTCATCGAAGATGCGATGGGATCGGTATTGCGCGGCATCGAAGTAGCCGAGTTTGCCTGTGGCGCACCCCACGCCCAAAAGGGCGAGTTTTCCGACAACGTGGCGCGCGGCATTGATATCTATTCGATGCGCAAGCCGCTGGGTGTGGTCGCCGGCATCACCCCATTTAATTTTCCCGCGATGATTCCATTATGGATGGCGGGGATGGCGTTGATTACCGGTAACACCGTGGTGCTGAAGCCTTCGGAAAAAGATCCTTCCTGTCCCATCCGGCTGGCAGAACTTTTCATCGAAGCGGGCGCGCCTCCCGGTGTCTTTAATGTCGTCAACGGCGATAAGGAAGCCGTCGATACCCTGCTCAACGACGAACGCGTCAAGGCGATCAGCTTCGTCGGGTCGACCCCGATCGCCAAATATGTTTACGCCACCGCCACGGCAAACGGCAAACGTTGCCAGGCCATGGGGGGTGCCAAGAACCACATGCTGATCCTGCCCGATGCAGACCTCGAGGATGTCGCCAATGCGCTAATGGGTGCAGCTTATGGCTCTGCTGGCGAACGTTGCATGGCCATTTCGGTCGGTGTCTGTGTCGGCGATGAAGTGGCGGATCAGTTAATCGATATTTTAAAACCACGCGTCGAAGCACTGCGTATTGGTGCCAGCCTCGATACCAACCTCGAAATGGGCCCACTGGTGACTAAAGAGCACCGCGAAAAGGTCATGAACTATATCCAGATGGCCGAGGACGAAGGTTCACGCCTCGTCGTCGATGGCCGTGATTTCGTGTGTGACGGCCACGAGAATGGCTTCTTTCTGGGCGGTTCACTAATCGACAACGTCACCCCCGAAATGCAGTCTTACCAGGAAGAAATTTTTGGCCCGGTGCTGCAAATTATGCGCGTTGGTTCGTTTGAAGAAGGAGCTGCACTGGCTACCGATCACCCTTACGGCAACGGCACTTCTATTTTCACTAAAAACGGGGCCGCTGCCCGCACCTTTGCCGACAAGGTCGAGGTTGGTATGGTCGGAATTAACGTCCCGATTCCGGTACCGATGGCTTTCCACAGTTTTGGCGGCTGGAAGTCTTCGGCTTTTGGTGACCACAACCAGTACGGTATGGAAGCATTGCGTTTTTACACCAAGGTAAAAACCGTAACTTCACGCTGGCTGGATAAAGGGCTCGATGCTGAGTTTTCAATGCCGGTGTTGAAGTAACGACTCGGCTGACTTGAGTTTATTTTATTACCACCACCCTCATTTTGATGGGGGTGGTAACCTGATGCGGTTGTGCGTCAGCCGGGCTGGTCTACCCGATAGGGCAATAACGCCTAATTGTTAAAACCGTAGTCGTAACTCTGCGCTCCACTGGAATCATACACTTGCGCATGGAACGAGACGATAACGCGGTCTTCAGCACCGTTATAGGGGAAGGGCATATGCTTGATATGCGATGGAAACACGCACCTTTTCGCCAATACGCCATAAGCCCTTATTGGCTACGCTCGCGACTTCAACAATCCCCTGGCTGATGAATTCCGCCAGCTCATTTAGCTCATCATGAAGAGGATACTTGCTGAGCAGGTCATCACCGCTGGCATAGGCCTGCTGCGGTTTGCCCTGCTCCCGATCACGGTGCTGGTAAAACAGTTCAAGCAGGGATGGATTTACCTTTTGATAATGCGCATAACGTTTGGCCAGTAATAGGGTTGGCCACAGAGTAATGATGTTCTGATTGCCGGCTGCTTTAGGTTTCTTTGCCATGAGGTTTTATCGCTTTCCTTTAAGTGTCAATGATTAATCGCTTAAGTTAACGGTGTCTTGCGATAGCGTTGACATTCTTCAATATAAGCACCCGCTCTTTTCGTCATCGGCACGCGGGCACTGGCAATATAGCTGATCAGCAACCTGCCTTCCTGAATCAGATCGCGCCCGTAGGCTATTCGCATGCGCAGCATTTGATCAGCCCTGTCGGGCAACCTGGGCCTGAATGCATCGAGCCTTTCACCCAACGATACCAAGTTCGGCCATACCTGAAAAATAATCGGATCCTTTTTCATGGTTTCGGCAGCCTCTCGTGCGGCCGTCGCGTAATCTACGATCAAGCCTTCCAGCCCGGCAAACAGTGGCTGGCTGCAGAACACCTCTAACATGCAATTTGCAAGCTGGTCAATCTCACGCATCCCTTGTGCAATTTTTACGAATCTTGACTCGTAAAAGTCAGCAATAGGCATTGTAAAGGCTTTGAATGGTTCGCCCCAGACCTCGTCTATTCCCTCACAGCCACTATGATGCCTGACCTGTTGACCCAGGATTAGCGCCTCCTCAAAACAATCGCTGCACTGGCGCATTAATTCATTGTTCTCACTGACCTGCACGCCGAGCTCGCCGAGATCCACGATCGTGGTAAACAAATCCGTGGCCCGGTTGAAAAGTGCGCCCGCCAGCATGGCTGCGTTGACGCGCTTACGTTCTGGATCGGTTTCACTTGCGTAAGCTTCGCGCGCAAGCTCAAGACTCCTGCCCGGAGTATTGATACCGGCTTCGGTATGGTGAAACGCACGCCGGGTAAGACTGTCGATCAGGCGCTTGCGATTGGTCAGCGAATCTTGCAGCGGTGCATAGTATCGAATCCAGTAACCATCGAAGAAAACACGCTCAATGTTATCGATAATGCGTTTATCCCCATTTTTCGGGGGAAGATTACTTTCAGAAGCGGTTTCCATGGGGTCCGCGAGTTGCTACTGTAATTAGGAATCGGGCAATCATAAATCAATCTGGCCACAATGTTATGAAATCTGTTGGGGTAATCAATTAAAATTTTGAATACTGGAAAGCGACGGGTCAGCACAATGGCTCATCCTGTGAGCCGTCATTCTTTTATAATCCCCTGTTTTCGCAAGAGTGTCCTGCTGTAATGGCTTTAACCATCCTGAGCTCCAACCGAATCGAAACGCTGCAATCGCGGCTAACACAGCATCTTGCAGCCGAGCCATTGAGCGACCCCTTCGCGCACGAGGTAATCGTGGTTCCGACCTACGCGATGTCGCGTTGGCTGAATCTGCGTATCGCGCAACAACAGGGGATCGCGGCAAATATCCATTATCCCCAGGTGGGAAAATGGATATGGGGACTTGCCGGCCAGATACTACAGGAACTGCCTCATCAAGATCCTTATTCCAGGGACTTGCTTGGTTGGCAAATTTTTGCTGCCTTGCCCGAGTTGCTGAGTCAGGATGCGTTTGCATCATTGCGTTGGTATCTCGATGACGACCAAAGCGGCATCAAGCGGTGGCAACTGGCGCAACGCATCGCGATCAGCTTCGACCATTACCAGGCTTATAGACCGGAGTTGATTCACGATTGGTCGCATGGCAATGACAGCCAGTGGCAGGCCCTGCTGTGGCGGGAAATTGTTGCCACAAGGAAACAGGCTCATCGGGTTGATGTTATGGGAAGCATCATCGACCGCCTCAACAACAACCCCGTCGAAATCAATCTTCCCGAACGTATCAGCCTGTTCGCGATGTCCAGTCTCGCACCCTTTGTCATCGAATTTATTAACGCCCTCGCGCGCAGAACCGAAATAATTCTCTATCAGCATAATCCCACGGACCAGTACTGGGCCGACCTGATCAATGAAAAAGCAAAGGCGAGACGGCGCCTGCAAAATCCTGCCGATGCAGAGTATCTCGATTCGGGTAACAGTTTGCTGGCTTCCTGGGGCAGGCAGGGACAGGCGATGCAGGACTTATTGCTTGAACTGGGATCGGTTACCGGCAGTGAAGTTGAAGATAATCAACCCCCTGGTAAAGACAGTATCCTGCAATGTCTGCAGGCCAGCCTGTTTAATCTTGAAAAACCAGAGCCGGCAATAGCTATCGATGATTCAATCTCGGTTCAAATATGTCATAGCCCGATGCGGGAATGCCAGGTGCTACATGATCACCTGCTGATGTTGCTTGATCGACATCCTGAACTGTCGAGCGAAGACATACTGGTTATGGTCCCCGAAATAAGTCGCTACGCACCATACATCGAAGCAGTTTTTCAACACGATACAGGCGACAAGCGCCCTGACCTGCCCTGGAATATTTCCGATATCAGCGTTAGTGACGCTCATCCGCTGGTGAGGATTTTTCTGCAACTATTGAAACTACCCGGTAGCAGGTTCACCCGCTCCGATGTCCTAACTTTTCTCGAGTGTACCGAAATTCGAAATAGATTCGGTATTGATCAACAAATGCTGGAACAGATATATTCGCTGCTTGAGTCCAGCCGGGTACACTGGGGTATCGACGCAGATCAGCGACGAGCCCTCGGCCTGCCGGCAATTCACGAAAACACCTGGCAACAGGCCTGGGACCGGATTTTTACCGGCTACGCGATGATGGATGATGGCCTTTGGCATGGGATTGCACCGATCACCGAGATTGACACCGATGGTGGCGTTGCCATATCCCAGTTCAGGTACCTGTTTGAGCGCCTGACATACTGGCATGAAAAACTTGGAACTGCTGCCAGCGCCGAGGACTGGCAGCGGCGCCTGCATCAATTGATCGAGGAGTTCTTTTCACCGCGAATAGTGGCTGATGATTTGCTGCTACCGTTGCGTAACGCGATCAGTGAAATCGGTCAATCAGAATCGGTTGAATTAAGCCCTGCCCTGGTTTGCTACTGGATGGAAAAACAACTGGCGACAAATCAACAACCGGGGCGCCTCTATTCAGGAGGCATCACCTTTTGTGGTATGCAACCCATGCGCAACATCCCGTTTCCGGTAATCTGTGTGCTCGGAATGCAGGACAATGCTTTTCCGCGCAGGGACCATCCCGCCGAATTTGACCTGATGCGTCACGAATGGCGCCCGGGTGACCCACTCCGATCCGATGAAGACCGCTACCTGATGCTCGAAACCCTGTTGTGCGCACGGCGTTATCTTTATTTCAGTTATTGTGGGCGCAGTCTCAAGGATAATAGTGAATGTCAGCCTTCGGTGTTGCTGCGCGAGTTGCTCGATTACCTCGATACCAGCTTCGCAACCGATGACACTGGTCGTACAGCCAGTGAGCAGATTTCGCGGATTAATCCGATGCAGGCCTTTTCTTCAAGAAATTTTGCGCCAGACAATCCCGGTTACGACCAATACTGGTTTGACACATCGCAACATCTTGCAGCCAACAAACCACTTGATCGAACCCGGGCCTGGCCAAAGGAATCGCTTGCCTCCACCTTAAACCTGGATAGTGGGATCGATCTCGAAATGTTGAAGCGATTCTTCAGCCATCCAATTCGTTACTTCTTCAGCTCGAGGCTAGGTATCAGGTTTACTGCCGAGCCGGATTCCGACGACGAAGAAAGTTTTACCCTGCAGGGACTACAGAAGTGGGAGGTTGCAGTACGCCTTGCAGATAACCAGTTAAACGGTCGTCAAAACGACGCCGCAAAATTTTCTGCGTTGGGTTTGCTGCCGCACGGCAGGGCCGCCCAAGTCGAATGGCTTGCGATTCAGTCAGAATACCGGATTTTACTCGAGCAACTGGAGAGCTTTCGCGGCAAGCAACCCGTTACCAGGTCGGTCGAGTGCCGATTTGACAATGTGCCGCTGCTCTACGGAGAAGTAAATGCCTGCTATCCCGAAACGGGATTGATGCACTTCAGCGCGAGTAAAGCCGTCAAAAGTAGAGCACTAATGTCGCTTTGGCTTGATCACCTGGCTTTATCTGCGACGAACCAGATAGCCCGGCACGAATGCAGTCAATTGCTAATCCCGACCACGGGGGGTCTTCGTATTGAATATCTCGAGGCGCCCAGGGCCAAACAGATTCTGGCTACCTATATCGCGCTGTTTCAACAAGGCCTTGCGCATCCTCTACCGGTGTTTCCTGACACCAGCT
>Ga0209165_10000778_pt1 | contig 10796 bp, 9 predicted proteins | sample tdAd001_FD_187122 | JGI IMG/M metagenome (GOLD analysis project Ga0209165, IMG submission 187122) | Marine sediment microbial communities from the Atlantic coast under amendment with organic carbon and nitrate - tdAd00.1 (SPAdes)... | ecosystem: Environmental > Aquatic > Marine > Coastal >... | reverse complement strand
GTGGTTGACTATTCCACGATTGAGTCTGGTAAAAAAACGTCATTGGTTTTGGTTTTATTGGTTGGTTTACACTTTTGGTTTAATCATAGCTAGTAAACCTTTAACTATGTTTTATATTATCACTTGTTTTTGTTGTTATTTCCATTAACGTACATAATGCATTTTGATACAATTATGTTGCTCCTGAGCCTAGACCCCAAATAGTTATTAATTCTGCCTCGGTCAACGCTGTATCCCAAAAGCCAAATTTAGCTATTTTTCCATTCATACTACTTTTTCCAACTCCCCCGCTATTTTCAGCAGGAGCTTTTCCTAAGGAGTAAAATTGATTTGGACTACTAACTAAAGTTCCTGTGTAATTAACTGAACTTACTAACGCTAATTGAGTAGATTCTGTTCCTATATATAGTTTTGAAGTATTCGTAGTTGTATCAATAACGCAAGCTATATTATACCATGTGTTTGCCGATACGCTTGTAGAATTTATTACGTCTGGACTATAGTCATTACCATAACTTAAGTTATTTGTAAATGTACCTGTTGTAGTTACAGCGGCGTAAAAAGGAAAAGCTTGAACGTTGCTAGCATAAAATTGAGATTTGCTAAGCACGTTTAAAGCATGCCCACTAGCAGGGGTAACGCTATCAAATTTAACCCAAATAGAATAAGAAAAAGTTTGATAAAGAGTATTAACAGGGGTTGTTATTATTGAAGCTGTTGGAGTTAAGTCAAAATAACCATTACTGTAATTAGAACTTGTTATTGTAGCTGTATTTGAATTACCACTTAAATCAAACCAATCTGTTCCTGATCCTGGATATGAGGCTGTATCACTTGCGCTATAATACATTACACTGCTTAGTATCAATGGATCTAATCCGGCTTCATAAGTAATACCATACCATTTAGTCCCATCGAAGTATTCTACTTTATCTGTAGTAGAGTTAAATATCATTTCACCGTCAGATAAACCAGTCATAGCAATTCTCTCTGTTGTTGTCATAACAGGCAACTGCGTAGCTGAGGTTGAATCTCCTAGATTAAATAATTCAGGGTTTGTTATTTTTGTATTTGCCATGTTTTATTTAATATTATCTTCCTTCATTGTACAAGGCTGTTATTTCTGCTTGAGTTAAAGTTACATCATAAACCCTAGCTTGGCTTATTTTACCGCTAAAATAATCACCACCTGCACGCCTTGCTAATAAAGTATCAAAGCTAGAAGTAAATCCTATTCCTTGAGAGTTAGTAGCAACTTGAGCGTCTAATACTCCATTTAAGTATGCTGTTACATAACTTGTATCAAAAGTAAAAATGCATTGCGACCATTGATTTGTAAGTAACGCGCTACCTGTTTGATCTAGTAAAGTTCTATAATATGTTCCTGCTGGCTTAGTATAACAATCAATTTGAAATTTACCACTAGTTTCAAGTCTTATAAAAAAGCCATTAACAGTGCCACCATCATAATTTGAATAAATAACACCTCTAGGACTAAAAGAAGAACCTGGATTAATCCACATTTCAACAGACATCGGAAGTGCTTTTGTAGTTGAAGACCCGGTGTTTACAAAGTCATTACTGCCATCAAAACTAAAATAACCTCCATCAAGACTACTAAAGCTTGCACCGCTTATAGCTCCATTGTTAGCGTTAGAAGTTAAATCAAACCAAGTTGTTCCAGTTCCAGGATAAGAATTTGTATTACCCGCGTCTAAATACATTTGAGGTGTTGGAGGATCAGGCGACTCTGTAGCTGCAAAATACTGCCACGCAGTTCCGTTGTAATGCGCTATAGCACTATCAGAGCTATCTACAATTTCTTCAGTATCATTTCTAATCATACCTTGCACAGCAGCTGCTCCAGCAGGTTGATTGCTATTATCACCACTTGGTATTTTTAAACCCGGTAAACTTGTTGATTTATCAAAGTCCGTTACAGGGTTAGTTACTCTAGTATTTGCCATATTATACGAATGTTATTGTTCCTGAACCAGCTGTTATAGTTGTTACTTTTTCTGACGTAGCCGATAAAGTAGCTGTTGACGAAATAAAACCAACTCCAGTTTGAAAATCTATAGCGTAAGCACTCGGATATCTAAGTATTACAATACCAGAACCACCGTTGCCACCAGCACCTGCACTCCAACCGGCTCCTCCACCGCCACCGCCAGTATTATCGCCACCTGATCCTCCAAGTTGACTTGCTTGTCCTCCACCACCAGAAGATCCACTGTTAATAGCGGAACCACCGCCTGCAGCTGGAGCTCTATAGTAGCCAGTAGCAAATGCGCCACCTCCGCCACCACCAATACCACCAGCACCAGCGGAAGTAGCACCATAATAACCGCAACCGCCGCCGCCGCCAGCCCAATAATAATTATTACCATCAATATCCACTTGCAAACCAGCACCTCCAACGGCTCCATTGGAAGTTGTTGATGGTGGAGTTCCTCCAACACCTCCAGCGCCCCCACCACCAGGACCAGGATAATATCCTTTATTTTGGGCCGGATTTCCACCAGCGTTTCCATACCCACCACTTGCGGATGAAGGTTGTTGTGCTGCTCCACCCACGCCAATGCCAGGATAAGATCCAGTGTTTCCGTCCGTAGCACCTGAACCACCACCTGAACCACCTGCTGCTCCGTTTAATATTCCAACGTTTCTTTGCATTTGTAAAGAAGATCCGCCTCCACCACCAATTGCAGTCAAAGTGTTAAATACTGAATCACTTCCATTCGCTGTTGCATTTGAAACGCTTCCTGTAGCTCCATCTCCAATTGTAACTTGATAAGAAGTTCCAACTGTTAAAGATAAAGCAGTAGAACCTATTGAAGTTAGTAAACCTCCAGCACCGCCACCAGCTCCCATTCCGTTACCACCGGCACCACCTCCAGCAACCACTAAGTAGTCAACTGTTAAAGGTGTAAAAGTAGGTCCAACTTCTTCTAAAAACTGCCAAGCTGGAGTGCCGCCACCAGCAGTACAAACTTCAACTTTGTTTTCATCTGTATTCTCTCGGATAGAACCAAGGATAGTTGCGTTGCAGGTCGGGCGTTCACCTCCACTTGAGACATCAGTTCCATTACCTTTGGCTATAACTAAGCCTCCGGTGTTTCCACTCATATCTACAACGCCAGTTGAAACTTTAGTTAATGCCATTTATTACAGTATTGGTTTTGTGTCTGGAAATTCAGATGTTGATGGCCAGTCTCTAAGAGCTTGTCTATATTTATAATGCAAAGGTCTTTGTGGATGATCTTCTGTTTGAATAATAAAATCAGTTGCTTTTAATTCTTCGTTGCGCCATATTCTTGCTTGTTCTTCGCTCATAATAATATTATTTTAGTTTTATAAATAAAGGTTGTGCTGAGCCGCTTGCGTCTGTTCTTGCGGTTGCATCTCCAACTTCATATACGTTGTTATATGCGTAAAGAGGACCGTTTGTAGAGGTGGCTTGTGTAAATACACCTTGATCATTATTTGATAAATCTGTAGGCGAGGAAAAGCCCGGGCTGACAACAGTTCCAGTTGCAACCCCAAGTTTAGTGTATTCTCTTATTGGTTGAGAGTTACCGGTAACCCAAAATGTTTGGCTAGAAGAATTGTAAGTTATTCTAGGTCTAGAACTATAGACGTTAGTACCTAGATTGACAGGTGATCCAATTTCACCACTATTGTCTGCAGCATACTGTCTTAGACCGGTATATTGTCCACTTACAAAGTTGCCTAACCACAGAGTGCCATTATCAACGTCCCAAGTAATACCTCCATTAGCCGAGGCAATTGTAATTGTCCTACCTGTCGCAACCCCTGCTTTAGTAAATTCATGACATACTCCTGGTGAAGCGTTTTGGAGCCATAAAGTATCAGAGTTACCATCATAAGCAATGTTTCTGGGATATACCGTGCCAGAAAATGTTGGTGTAAATGAATTTCCAGTAGCTACAAACGATACAGAATATTCCGTTATAAGATCTGGATTAGTTGTAACAACCCAATAACTATTATTTACAGTATCATAAGTTATGCCCTGTAGGTTATTGGCTGCCCCAACGACTGGTCCGGAAGGTCCATAAGCAACCGCAGATTGTCTAGAAGGAACTTGAACGCTTCCGCCGGTAGCATTTGGATATTCAATTGATGAAGTGCCTAATGTATTTCCTGTCTTTAACCAAACAGATTCATCTACTGGGTTTGTATATAAACCTGTTGTAGCATTATAACCAATTGGATTACCTGTAGCTGCGACTTTAAAAGGAGCGTATGAATTTATACCTGCGCCTTCGCCGCCTCCGCCCGCTGGAAAAAATGTTGAAAAATTACTCATATTTATTTATTTATTTTATTATTAAGATCCTGCACCTACTATCACCCATCCTTGGAAAGTTGTATTAGCTACTGCACTACCTGTCCATATAACTTCAAAAGAAGCTGGTAAAGTATCTAGATTTAAATCAGCGTCTTGTCCCATTATTTTAGCAGTTGTATTAGTTGTATTTCTGACTATTCTGTTTATAGGCGTCGTTGCGCCTTCTGCGTATCTAAGAGATACTTTAAACGAGGTACCATCCGCTGGATTAATAGGTAATGATAAATCTCTAGACGTAGCTTGAGTAAATATATACAATCCAAAAGGAACAGCTGTTAAATTACCTGCAACGTAAGTAGGTATTGTAAAGCTTTGAGTTACTATGTTTGTATATATAATATTTTCAACAACTCTTATTTCTATATCTACGCCAGTTGGTGGAGGAGTAATAAAAGTTATATATGTTCCAGCTTGAGTTGTTCCAGATACATTAGACACATTGTATGTAGAAGTAGATTGATACACACCGTCTATATATACTTCGGTCTGAGATATGTTATCTATATTTGTAGATCCTAATGGTCCAAATGTTATCTTAGTTCCATTTGGAGTTCCAATAGATGGAGTTGTATATACGTCTATTTGACTACCTCCAGTTGAAGCTGCTTCCGCCCAAGTTCCATCACCTCTTAAAAACTTAGTGTTATCCGATCCGCCACTAGCATCAGGAACATGACCTACAATTGCATTTCCACCAAAAGCGGTAGAAGTTAACTCTAAAGTTCTTGGAGAAACAACCGCTGTTGTTATTGCTGTATTGGCAGACGTTATAATTGCAGTTTCTCCACTTCCCACAGCTTCAGCTGTACCACTTTGACCGCTTAAATTCCAAGGACTGTAACCAGCTACAGTTTGCCAAGAAGCATCTCCTCTATAAAACTTAGTAGCGTCTGGAGTGGTAGGAGATCCAGTTCCATTGTTTTTTAAATCTATAGTTCCTAAACCTACAGATCCAGTTTGAGCAGCGTTTGACGTACCGGTTACAAACGTACCCATTGTATTAGTAAGGTCTGTTACACCTGCCCCAGCTGAAGGTACTGCATTGTAAAATGATTCTTGCGAAACTGATGGACTAATAGTAGAGGCCACTGTAGCTATAACTTCGTCTCCTATGTTTAATGGAGAAGCCGCATTAGCAAAGAAATTACCAGCAGTACTAACTATATACATATCACCTATAGCAACCGCTATAGTGTTGGTATTAGCACCTGTAGTATACAGCTTATCAGTTCCACCTGTTATTGTTCCTGTACTAGCATCGAATGTACCTTTAAAGGTAACCGCTCCAGACAACGCTAAATCTATCGCAGCTTGAATTTCAGCTCCAGTAGCTAAATTTGGTGAACTTGAGTTAACAGTTCCAGTTATAGCGTTTACAATAGGAACCTCTGCAGTTCCAGTTATAGCTATTCTAGAGGCTGTTCCACTTACACTTGTAACTCCTTGAGCAGATCCTGTTAACGTAACAATATCACCAGTTTGGGCCACTGTTATTCCAGTTCCACCTGTTAATGTTATTGCTGAGTTATCAGTTCCAGATCCAGAAGTTAATTGAAGCTCTATACTATTAGCGGCGCCACTAATTCCAGATCCTAAATCATAAGTATCTCCAATTGTTGAAGCGTCAACCCATAGTATTTCTTTGTCTGTTCCAGATGTTGTGCTAGTTAAAACCTGACCATCTGCTCCGTTGCTTCCAGTTGCGTCTCTTAAATATTTATTTACTTCTAAGCCTTGAGTACTAAAGTCTCCATTAACTGATACAACGGTTCCAGCATAACTCATTATAGAATCACCAATTAAACCACTTGGCCCATTGGTATAAATAGGTATTGTATTTGTAGTTCCGTAGCCTGACACTATATTTGACGGAAGACTAGTCCATGTAAGTTGTGAAGGACTAGCGCCACCTGAAGTAAGCATTTGTCCGGCTGTACCAACACTTGTTGGTAATACTAAAGTATAAGATGTATATGGATGAGGCGGACTTTGTAATGTTACGCCGTGTGTGTTTACAGAGCAGTTTAATATTATTTTACCATCAGTATTACTTGCGGTTTCGCCTCTAACCTCTAAGCCACCAGTTCCATTACCTTTAACTCTTAGGTTTTGATTAGTAGCTGAGGTTGTTATATCGTAATTAGCAACACCAGTACCAACACTTCCATTAGTATTAAGACTACCATTCACAGATACGACTGTACCTGCTTGTGATATTAAAGAATCTGTTAATGTAACGGATGGATTTACACCACCTGTCCACATTGCTATTTTATTATCTGTACCAGAACCTGTTAGTGTAGATGTATTATCTATTTTCTGCCAAGCAGCTGGTTGACCGCCTTGATCTAAGAATACAGCCCAGTCACCTACGTGCCAGTCTGAATTAGTATCTAATGTTGTATTACCTGCTACATTTACTATGTAAAAATGACCGCTTACTCCTGTACCCGAAACTAATGCAGGTGAATTAGCCAATCCATTAGTAGTGTTTAAATCAGCATCCCACGTACCTTCATAAGTAAGACCAGCTTCATAGTTTTGCCAAAGAGTGTATCCATTACTGTTTGATAATAAAATTTGTTTGTCTACTCCTAAAGCTCCATTAGCATCTCTTATTGGTCCCGTTAAGTATGTTTGAGAGTTTAATCTTATACTGGTAGCTGTATTTTGAAAAGTACCTAGAATAACATTACTAGGCGCTGTAAGACTACCCGTTGTTGTTAAGTTACCAGACACGGTTATTCCAGTTCCATTTGGAAATATATCTTGAGACATTATAGATCCAGTTATTTTCTTACCTTGTTGATTAAAAACAGGTATCTGAAAATCACTAGCTACGGGGTCAACAAATCCAGTTCCTTGACCTATAAAATCAGCTATCTGTTGAATTGTAAAATTCTTTGTTATATTTTTCTGCTTTCCTCCAACCTTAACAGCTGAAGTTCCGATGAGCATATCATTCGGATTCAGCGCAGATTGTTCGGGATAACTATAGATTATTGACATTTATTATTTTTTTATAATTATTTTATTATTAACAAGCCGACGGAGCTCCAATTATCCCGCTACCATTTACATACACTTGTGATCGCACCGTGGTACCTGTTCCTGTTCCAGTTGTTTCATCAACACGCATTGCATAATAACCAGTTGGCAATAAAGTAGTTCCATCTGAATTCGAGTAAGCAATGTCGTTTTGTTGAGGATAAAATGAAGTATTTCCACTAGCTTTATTATACCAAAAAAGAACATCATCAACTGCGTTATATGAGCACACGACCCCTGTAGACGCACTTTTTATTGTTCTAAAATAACTACTAGGGTTTGTTATGACGTTACCTGTTAGTGTTGAGGTTGGTAGGTTTGTTTGTCCTGAAACAATTGTAGTTGTGCTTATTACGGTCTCTGGACTGTAAGGAAGAGGCGTATAGTTATTTCCGTCAAAAGATAAAGAAGGTCCAGAATTAAAAGTATAGCCTGTAGAACTCTCGCTACCTACAGTTATATCTATAAAGTTTCCAATATCTGTTGGTCCTACGGCTGAAAATGTTTTAAGGAATGTAGTTCCACTGTATGGTACTGTAGTCCAGTTTTGAAGAGTTTGAGTTGAATTTCTTATTCTATAATTGATAACATAACCATAACCTGCAGCTACACCAGGCTGCGAATTAAGAGTTATATTATTTGTTAAATCTCCAAGCAAAACAGTACCTTGCGCTACTGCTGTAGTTCCTGTTATAGTTAAAGCTATATTTACGTTAGAAGTAATACCGTTAGCTCCACTAAAAGTAGGGTCGCCAGTCTGCGTGAAAACCGGTGCGCTTGTGAAAGCAAATCCAGGGGTAACTGCAGAAGCTGTTGTTGCTACATTATACTGCGTTCCATAAGTTAGAGTTTCTTCAACAAAAGTTACGCCCGCTCCAGAAAAACCAGCACCAGTAGAACTTGTTAATAGTGTATATTCTGTACCTCTATCAGCTCCGTTATTTGAGTTTATATTGTCTGTTATAGCATAGTTTATTGTAAAAGTTTTAAGAGCTAAAGTACCAATGATATCACAAGTGGGGCTTGCACTTCCGTAAGTAGTGCTTGTAGAAGAGTAGTTGTAATTTAAACCAGTTAAAGTATATTTTTGATCTCCTCTTCCTGTTATACCTGTTGTTAATGCAAAGGTTACTGGAAATACTGTTTGAGGGTTATAAGTTCCCGTACAGTTGCCAGTAGCCGCGTTGTTTGCATTGCCATAAATTATAGTGTAGTCTTCATTAGCGCCTTCTACGGCTGTTGACCCTACTAATAATGATGCTGTTGCTCCTATTCCGCTTCCTGAAGTTCCGTTCTGACCGCCTAGATAAGCAGTACATTGATTTGGTTGTATAACAGATATTGTACCTGCTATAGATGTTGTTATAGTAGCGTCAGACGTATAGGTAACTGATTCTGGTTGAGAAGGTGATATAGTAGGTCCAACACTCCAATAATAACCAGAAGGATTAGTTAATGCAACTGAAGTTGTCCAGTTTTCTATAGTTCCAGGAGCTGCACTTCTCGTGCTTCCACTTGCAACAGTTGAACTTATATTATATAAACTAGCTGCTCCATTTATAGAATTAGTTATAGTGTGTGTTAAAACTACAGCAGTTGGTGCAGCGCCTGCTTTTGTTAAATAAAGTGTGTCTGATTCTGTTGTTCCAGCCGTAACTAAGCCATCATATGTTGCTTGTGTCAATGTTATAACATGATTTACTCTAGGAACTTCTAAAGAAAATGGAGATACGTCTGTATCATTTTTTATATTATCAGCATCTGATGTAGTTATAGACGTATTAACTAATTCTAATGTCGATGCTTGTATTTCTCCAAATGTTGTTGATTTAATAATGTTACTAGAATCTTGATTAAACAGTATTTGATCTTCTGGTAATGCTGTTGCTGAATTTAAACCATTAACTATAAAGTTTTCATTTCCTGAATAATTAATACCAATAACTGGGTTCACCGTACTTAGTCCTGTTCCTTCTAGTTGAAGACCTAATCCCGGTTGTACTGATATAACAGTACCAGAAGATTGGCCTGTTGTTGATATGGTAGTAACTCCGTTAACAGTAGTTGCTAGTATTCCAATTCCTTGTGATATTGATACTATACCATCATTAGAAACAACAACGTTTCCAGTGGTCTCTGCAATACTTATTCCAATTCCAGCAGATACAGACGTTACTAGATTACTTGCGCCATCTATATTTATATTTACTAATCCGCTGCCTAAGTCGTTAACAGAAACTCCAAGCCCTGTAAAATTAAAACCTTGAACGTCATTAGTAACGGTAATGTTATCTTGTAGCACTGATATACCAGCAGACACCGTGGGTACGACCCATTGATTATCTCCACGAAGGAAAGTAGTTGCAGATGGAGTACCTGTAGCAGCTAGTCCTATAGTGTAAGCAACAGCTGGACCAGTTGGATTACCAACAGCTGTAAGAAAAGCATCAGTAGATATAGTGACACTAGTTAGTATACCATTGTTCTGGGCGGCATTAACTAATGATACTAAACTTTGAACTGTAAAGCTCTTAGTTGCATTATCTTCTCCAACATCTGTACCTATTAATAGGTCATCTAGCGTTGGTGATGTTGTTGGGTAAGAATAAATTATAGACATGTGTTGTATTTTATTATGGGTACAGTTGTATATCTCCTATATGGATCTCTGCTATTGGTATATCTCCAATGTAAACGTTAGCTATTGCTAAGTCACCTATGTTAACGGCCATATTGATTAGTTTTTTGGTTTTCCTATTGTAGAAGTTCCATCAAATTTAACTATTTTTTTTCTGTATGCTTCTTGCTTTGTTTTTTGCTTCTCGTACCTTTTAGTAAGTCTATTAATCTTATTCTCACTAGCTCCTTCTTCTATAGCTGTACTCATTTTTCTACCAGTTTCTATAGCTCTTTTTCCCATCCTAACTTTTCTATTCCACTGGCTTCTTTTAGCAGTACCTCTAACTCCTTCTTCGTTTACGTTAGCCGTATTAACAGTCTTATAAGCCTCTTTATTAGCCTTACGCGCTTGTTTGTATTCTTTAAACTCACTTTTAGTTATCTCACCGGCTCTTTTCATTTGTCTAGCCTGCTTAGGTTTAGTAACATAAGGGTCTGGTAGCCAATTTTGAGCTCCATCACCTTCCGGCGGGTGAACTGGTTGACCTGGTATGTGATTAAATAGTGGCGTTTTTGCATTACCTGTTTTATAGAAGGGTGTTTTCATAGTTGTTTGATTTATATTACTGTATACTCTATATACTTACACATTTTACATGTTATTTACTAATCTTACAAACTTAGTACGAATAATAACCACAGGGGGGTGTGACAATAGCCCCTTACTAGTAACCTTAATAGGCTACTGTCACTA
>Ga0209165_10000777_pt1 | contig 10798 bp, 7 predicted proteins | sample tdAd001_FD_187122 | JGI IMG/M metagenome (GOLD analysis project Ga0209165, IMG submission 187122) | Marine sediment microbial communities from the Atlantic coast under amendment with organic carbon and nitrate - tdAd00.1 (SPAdes)... | ecosystem: Environmental > Aquatic > Marine > Coastal >... | reverse complement strand
ACGATATGCTTACCTTTTTTGGCGTTGGCCAGGGCAACCCCTTTGATGGCATGATTGACGGATTCCGTTCCGCTCGAGGTAAACACCACTTCTTTGGGATTTGATGCGTTGATGAGGGATGCAACGGTTTTACGGGCCTTTTCCAACACTTCAGCAGCCGCTTCACCCAGCTTGTGCTGACTCGAAGGATTATGGTAATCCTCCTGAATAGCCGCGATCATGGCTTCTTTTACTTCTGGAAGAAGCGGATTGGAAGATATGTGATCCAAATTGATGATGTCCATGGTCAGGATCCTTTCTCAGATATGAATTAGTGCTCTTCGGTGAGACTGTGTTGACATGCTTCACAGAATTCAGTTCCTTTATCGAGTTCCACATCACAGTACGGGCAGTAACACCGGTCTCCATGGACATGTTCATGTTCCTCTTTGCGTTTGAGTTCCACCCGGGGTTTTCCTGCTTTTTGATTTTCATAATCTTTAATGGCCAATTGCAGCGCATCGGCGCCTAGATTGGAACAGTGCAGCTTATTTTTAGGCAAGCCCTCCAGGGCATTGGCGACATCTTTATTGGTTATCTTTTTGGCTTCGTCAATGCGTTTCCCCTTGGCGATTTCCGTCAGCATACTGGAAACCGCAATGGCCGACCCACATCCAAAGGTTTGAAATTTGATGTCCTCTATCTGGTCATCGTTTACTTTCAAATAGATGGTCATCATATCCCCGCACAAGGGATTTCCAACCTCACCGACCCCGTCGGCATTTTCGATAACCCCTACATTTCGGGGATTCCTGAAATGGTCCATTACAACTTCGTTATACATAATTTTTTCCTCCGCATAATTGGTTGACGACGGATATTAATTATAAGGTAACGTTAATCATTATTTGTTCAAAGTAAATGTTACTTTTTTTCCGTGGATTTGCCGGCGCAGGACGGACTCGACTTTATGGAACGGTCTTCCCGGCTGGATGCTTCAGCTGAATTTATTTCTCTGGCTGTGGTGCCAAGGAGTGCATGTGTTTTTGTTCGGCGGGCGGCGATAATACCGGCGATGCAAATGAGGACGGCACCGGCCCATGTCATGGCGTCGAGGGATTCCCCCCAGAATATCCAACCGAAGAGGGTGGCAAATACCACGTTTCCGTATGTGAATGGACCCATCTGCGCCGCGGGTGCGAGGCTGTATCCTTTGGTGAGCAGGATTTGTCCGACTGCGGCCAAAAGGCCGATAAAAACGAGCAGCCACCATATCCCCGGCTGAGGTGACTGCCAGGTCCAGATCAGGGGCACCGCCGAAATCAAAGTGCCCAGTACGGTGAAATAAAAGACGATTCGGATCGTGGGCTCAGAGGTGGACATTCGCCGGATGCTGACCATGGCCAGAGCGGCCAAAACGCCTGCCGTCAAACCCACCATTGCAACCGGTTCAAATACGTCGAGGCCGGGTTTGAGAATCAAGACGATTCCCATAAAACCGACAATGATCGCTCTTCGAACTTTTTGGGAAACGGGCTCACGGATCCATACGTAAGCAATCACCGGAATAAACAGCGGCGTAGTCGCAGCCAGCAAGCAGGCTTCTGAGAGCTGCAATTGATCGATTGCATAGAAAAAACAATACATTGCCCCAAGCCCTGCCAAGCTGCGAATCAGGTGGAGTTGAAAGAGCGCTGTTTTGACCCCGCCATGGGGCCGGCGGTACCAGATCCATGGTAGAATGAAGACAAGGGCACAGAGGTTGCGAAAGAAGACAACCATATCATTTGTAAGCGACCCGGAGACAACCTTTACCAGCGCCCCCATGGTCGCAAACATGAAAGATGCACTCAGTACGAATAGTGCACCTGCCAAAGGCTGATTGCGATAGGTTTCTGCCTGAGAAGTGGGATTCATTTAACTTTCAACCGCATGGATAAAAAGCATTCAATAGCAGACCCGGGTCGGACATACAACCCAAAAATATCAACAGGCAGGGCCGTCCACGGCCTTGTTTTTTTAGGGTGTTCGCTCCGACATATCCCGTCACGGATATCCCATGTCCGACCAATGCTTGACTTCTCCTTTAAAATATGAAAAATTGAAACATCCAAACATGTTGAGGTGTTTTAAATTTTACTGTAATTTCGATAAGTTTAAGATGTTATATCAATTGTTGGAATCGTTTGTTTTATGCATTATTTGTTGCTGATTTTAGCCGTATTATTCTGGTCAGGAAATTTTATCGTTGGCAGGGGAATTCACAACGAAATTCCGCCCATGACGCTGGCATTTTGGCGCTGGGCGATTGCGTTGTTGATTATTTTGCCTTTTGCGTTGAGGCCGATCCTGCGTCAAAAGGATCTAATTTGGCGGAACTTGAAGATTCTTACTTTGCTGGCTATTCTTTCAGTTGCAAATTTCAGCATGTTTATATACATGGCACTAAAGTCCTCTACCGTAACAAATGCTGTGTTAATAAACTCGATGACCCCCATATTCATCGTAATTGTTTCCTATATGGGTTTTAAAGAGCGGATTACATTAAGGCAAGCGGTTGGCATCGCCATTTCGTTGACCGGGCTGATGTTTATCCTTACGGAAGGAAACCTATCGAAGCTCATTTCGGTTCGGTTCGGCAAGGGAGATATGTGGACGATTTCTGCCGGTATTAGCTGGGCCTTATATTCGGCGTTGCTAAGAAAATGCCCGGTTGAATTCGATTCTTTGAGTTTTCTTGCAACCCTGATTATAATCGGTACTTTATTTATTTCCCCATTTTATATCTGGGAAATAGGCACTGGGAAAACGATGAATTTTACCCACGCCTCCATCGGAAGTATTATTTATGTCGCGCTCTTTGCATCCGTTTTGGCATACATATTTTGGAATAAGGCCATACACACTATCGGCGCAAACAAGACAGGTATTTTTATTCATCTTATGCCGGTGTTCAGTATTATTTTGGCCATGATCTTTCTGGATGAAAAATTAAGAGGATATCATATAAAAGGAACCATCTTGATATTTTCGGGAATATTTTTAACCACAGCCCATACAATTAAGTGGCAGAACGTTCGTGGAATAAAGCATTAGACTCAGATTAAATTGGGTCAAAGGAGCAGGGTGATTTGAAAGTATTGATCGTGGGAGCGGGTGAGGTGGGGTTTCACATCGCCAGTCATCTGGCCCGGGAGAACAAAGACGTGGTGGTGGTGGACAAGGATTCTGCGGCCATTCGACGTGTGTCGGACAATATCGATGTTCAGGTGGTCAATGGTTCCGGGAGCAGTCCTGTGATTTTGCAGGAAGCCGGGATCAAAGAGGCAGAGATCCTCCTTGCCGTCACGGACAGCGATGAAACCAATCTTGGGGCGTGCCTGGTGGCAGACCTGATTTCTCCGTCCACCAAGAAAATCGCCCGGATCCGTCATGCCGACTATGATGAATATCATGAGATTTTCCGTGAACAAGCGCCCCATATCGACACCATCATCAACCCGGACATCGAAGTAGTAAAGACCATTCACTGGCTGATGAACGTGCCCGGTGCAGTGGAGGTTGGAGAGTTTGCCGATGGCCGCCTGGTCTTTGTTGGGATCTATTTGGACGGTTCGGCACGTCTGTCAGGGGTCCGTCTTTCGGACATTTATTCGCGAACCGGGAAAAAAAGCCCGCTGATCTCCGCCGTGGTTCGGGAAGAAGAACTGATTATCCCCCGAGGGAAACACCGGCTCAAGGCCGGTGATCTGATTTATTTTATCAGCAAAAAAGAGAGTCTCATGGAATCGCTGTCGATTTTTGACAAGCAGGTGGAGCCGCTGAATCGGGTGATGATTGTAGGGGGTGGGAGCATCGGTTTCCGGCTGGCCAGCCTGCTCGAAGGGGATTCTGTTCATACCAAAATCATCGAAAAGAACCCGGATCGGTGCAGCACCCTTGCCGAGAATCTGAACAAGGCGGTGGTGCTTCATGGGGACGGCTCCAATCAAGAGCTTCTCAGAGAAGAGAATGTCCAGGATATGGACGTTGTGGTGACCCTCACCGACGATGAGGAGACCAACATACTGACCTCCCTTTTGGCCAAGCGGATGGGAGCGCCCAAGACTATCACCAAGATCAGCAAGTTCAGCTACTTTCCCCTGATGTCGATGATCGGGTTAGAGCAGGTGGTGAGCCCGAGACTTTCTGCCATCAACACTATTTTGCTGCATATCCGGACGGGCAAGGTGCTTGCGGCCAAATCCATCAAAGGCGAGCAGGCCGAAGTGATGGAGGCCGTGGCCCTGGAGACATCAGACATCGTGGGCAAACCCCTAAAGGAGATCGCCATTCCCAGAGGCGCCCTGGTCACCGGAATCATGCGTGAGAACAGGATCATTATCCCCACGGGGGAGAGCGTCATTGCCCCCAATGACCGGATCATCATCTTTGCCAAAAAGCAAGCCATCCCCCAGGTGGAAAAAATCCTCGCCGTAAAACTGGAGTATTTTTAAATGCGGTGGTCTTTTATCCTGAACATCATTGGGATGTTGATCTTGTTTTTGGGGATGTGCATGTTATTTCCCCTTTTTTTCGGCCTTTACTACAGGGATCAGAGCGTCATCCCCTTGGCCCAGTCCATGGGAATCACCCTGGCGTCGGGGGCGTCGCTCATGGTTGTCTTCCGGCGGGAAAAGGTGGAGCATATCAGCCACCGTGAAGGGATGGCCATCGTGGCCGTGGGATGGACGGCCATCGGGTTTTTCGGCGCATTTCCGTTTTATCTGGGATCTGAATTCAGCACCTTCGTGGATGCGTTTTTTGAATCTGTTTCCGGATTTACCACCACCGGATCGTCGATTTTAACGAACATAGAGGCCGTGTCCAAAGGGCTTCTTTTCTGGCGCAGCTTTATCCAGTGGCTGGGGGGAATGGGGATCATCGTCCTGTCGGTGGCCATCCTTCCTTTTTTGGGCGTGGGCGGGATGCAGCTGTACAAGGCCGAAGTTCCGAGTCCGGTTCCGGACAAGCTCAAGCCCCGGATCAGAGAAACCGCCAAGATTCTGTGGAAAGTCTATGCGCTCATTTCTCTGGTCCAGGTCCTTTTTCTGTTGCTGGGGGGCATGGACCTTTACGATGCCCTGTGCCACGCCTTCACCACCATGCCCACCGGCGGATTTTCGACCAAAAACGCGTCCATCGCCCATTTTGACAGTGTCTATTTCGATACGGTGGTGATTGTCTTCATGCTTTTGGCCGGGATTAATTTTTCGCTTCATTACCAGTTTCTCAGGGGAAAACCCCTGGCCTTCTGGCGGGATTCGGAATGTCGTTTTTTCCTGGGCACGGTTTTGTTGCTGATCGTCGTCGTGACGTTCAATATATATGGGACGGTGTACGAGACCGTGGGCCGTGCCTTCCGGTACGGGGCATTCCAGGTGGTTTCCATTGTGACCACCACCGGTTATGTCACGGCCGACTACGAACGATGGCCGGCCATGTCCCAGTTTATCCTGCTGCTGTGCATGTTTTTGGGGGCGTCGGCAGGTTCCACCGGCGGGGGCATGAAGTGCCTGCGGGTCATGCTGTATCTTAAATACTGCTACAAAGAACTTTTTTCCCTGGTTCATCCCCGTGCGGTGAAGCGGATAAAAATCGGGGGAAGAGCAGTTCCCGAAGACGTCGTTCGGAGCGTTCTGGGGTTTATGGGACTTTACGTGGGCCTGTTCGTATTTTCCACGGTGCTCATCGCCGGCATGGGGGTGGATCTTGTGACGTCCATCGCTTCGGTAGCGGCCACCATCGGGAATATCGGTCCCGGCCTGGGGATGGTGGGTCCCACAGACAACTTTGCCCAGATACCCTACCTGGGTAAATGGGTGCTCATCTGGTGCATGCTTCTGGGACGCCTCGAAATCTATACGGTGATCATATTTCTGGTGCCCGAATTCTGGCGAAAATAGCGTCGTTTCTCAAAGTTATTTGTCCAATTAAATGCAACGTCCGTCCAAAATTTTTATAGGCCCACGGGCGTGAGCCCCTGAAAATCTACTTCATCTGGCCAGCATCCTCGATTTTCGCATCGTTGGGATAAACAAAAAATATTTGACATTTACGCTTTAGTGAACATGTTCAAAAAGCTACAATGTGGCATGCATTGTTGCCCTGAATTTGTGTAAACATGATAAGCCAAGGAGGTCCTCATATGAAAGTTTTAATTCTATATTATTCCATGTACGGGCACACACACCGCATGGCCGAGGCATTGGCTGAGGGTGCAAAATCCATTGACGGCGTCGAGGTAGACATGCGACGGGTCCCGGAGACCCTGCCGGCAGATGTTTTGGAAAAAATGGGTGCGGCTGATGCCCAGAAAGCGTTTGAAAACGTTCCAATCTGTACGGTTGACGAACTTGCGTCCGCCGATGCCATTGTTTTCGGTACGCCTACCCGCTTCGGAAATATGTGTGGTCAAATGCGCCAATTCCTGGACGCCACCGGCCAACTCTGGGCCGAAGGAGCTCTGGTGGGCAAAGTCGGCAGCGTCTTTACAAGTTCCGCCACTCAACATGGCGGACAGGAATCCACCATCCTCAGTTTTCACATAACGCTGCTGCACCATGGAATGGTTGTGGTCGGACTGCCCTATAGTTATCAAGGACAGATGCGTAACGACGAGATCACGGGCGGTTCTCCCTACGGGGCGTCAACCATCGCCGGTACACAAGGTGAAAGGGTGCCCAGTGAAAATGAACTGGAAGCGGCCCGTTTTCAGGGCCGGCACGTGGCAAGCATCGCATCCAAGCTGGTCCGGTAGAAATCACCACCCAATTTGGCGCGGGTGTCATTTTGGATGCTCTGTCTGAATGGATATTGGCAATGCCTTCAGGAAAAATCGTTTTCCAATTTACAACAAAAAAACTCAATGCCAAAAAAAATGCACTCGGACGGATAAAATTTGGGGCTGTTCGCATTAAGGCGATTGGCCATCTGTTTTTTGGGGGTCGGACGTATCCGTCAAAATCGGATCAACTATTTTGACCGGCGCTTTGAGTGTTCTTTCTATGATACCCATGGCTTCCGAACCAAAAGCGGAAGGGGAAAGGGCCGTAACCTTGGGGTTCGAAACATCTCCTTCGACTTTAACCGGGATGGCAATCAGCGTCCCTTGGAAAATTTTATCAATTATGGGTATGTGTTTGACGATGGTGTCGACTGTTTTAAGGGGAGATACCAATAACGTGAGGTCCAATGTCTGATCGAGCAGGTTAAACTCACCTTCTGTCGCTACGATATTCAAGGATTCGCCGTCGATATACCCCTCGGTTAAAATGAACTTTCCGTCCTGAAAATAGAATTTGGCAGACAGCGATTTATAGCGGAAGTCATTGTTTTCCAAATCCGGGACATAGCCTTTTACAAGTCTGTTGATTTTTAAAAATGAAAAAATATTGGTAAAAATACCCACCCTTCCCGTGTTATAGACACGCCCGTCTTTAACTGTAAACTCTATGTCTCCCTTTAAATTGCGGAGTAGCTCATCTGCGGTTTTCCCCTCCGTTTTTATGGTGCCGGCTGTCTGAAACTGACCTTCCATCATTTCTGATGTCGATTTTCCGGTAAGGCAGCCGGTGGCGTGTTGTATCTCTCTCGGCTGGGATTTCGGAATAATTTCCAACCATATGCCGTTTGGTGAAAATTTTACCGTACCCGGGCTTTCGATGCCGCAGAGCACGGCTTCATGGATTCGCATGGTCAAACTGTTTTTTTCGAGCATCAGCGTGGCGCGGTATGGTGACCAGGTATAAAAACCGTATTTCACGCGTTGGGCATCGATGTGGAGGGTTCCTTGGAAAATACTTGGAGACGGGGTTTCATCCGTGCTTGTTTTTTTGCCGTTGTCTTTAAATAGAGTATCAAATTGGTTGGCGTCGATCTCTTCGGCTGCGGCGTTCATTTCCAGAAAGATACTGCCGGGTTTGAAGGTCAAATGGCCATCCAGATGGAATTGATTGCCCAACCAGTTTATATCGGCTTCATGAATCATCAACTTCTTTTTCGAAGCGCTCAAAACGGTATGATCGATACGGAGCGGAGCGGCCGCTTTAAGTGGCAAAAAAACCTGGTGAGCTTCCAGATTGCCCTTGACCACAGAGTTTAACGGGTGGTTTGAATCGATTTTGGCCTCAAGGTTTCCTTTGACGGTTCCCTCCAGGAATCGATTCTCCTTCCAAAATTTATCCAGGGTGACTTTAGCCAGATTTCCTTTAAAGGAGAGATCGGTCACTTTTGCTTTGGGTTTGTGCTTCAGGACAAATTCAGCGTTGGAAGCATTGTCTTGAATGGTCAGTTGACGGATGTCGATTTCAGCAGGCGTATACCGAATATCGGCTGTAACCGTTGGACCGTTTGAGGTGGTCATGCTGCCGGCGGCGGTTATTTCACCGGACCGGGTCCAGTCAACATCCAGACTTTTAAAGGATATGGGCGGCTTGAGATGGTATTGTGCTGGAATTTTGATTTCATTGGTCACCCATTGGGTAAAGTTTGGCCCCATTTTACCGCTGCCGCTAAAATGAAGTTTGTTAACACCTTTCATATAGTCAACGATCCGGACAGAAAAGTCGGTTTCCAAATCGAGAAGCCGGGCCCGGCTTTTTGAAAGTGTCAGCGATTCCGGCGTAAGTTTAAAATGTCCCCGGGGTAAAACCAGTTTTTGGGGAAGCCGGAGGGTCTTCACGGCCAAATTTTGTATGTCGCCGGAGATGTTAAAGCGCCAGGCTGAAGGACGGGAATAGGGGCCTTTCAGATTCAGTGCGGAGACGGCGATCGATCCGTTCAATGCATCGATGGTCTTCAGGGACTCCGCCAAATTCCCATGTTTTTTCAGCCAGGGATAAATTTCAGACAGGACAATAGCGCCGGCGCCGGTCTGAACGTCGAGTTCAGCGGTATGGCCCCAGTTCACCCGGCCGGACATTTTGGAAAAATGCGTGTTCTGCATCTGCGCACTCAAGTCGCCAATACGGATCTCATCGCCTTTGAACTGAAAGCGGCCGCCTTTGACAGACAGCGGGTAGGGAAGGCGGTTGTAGCGGGCCTTGAGATCGAATTCAGACACATCGATTTGAACGCTGATGTCATCCATATTTTCGCCCAAGATGAGTTTTCCGGTTGCCATGCCGCTTAAATGCTCAATTCGGGACAGTTCGAGCTTGAGTTTTTTATTATCGATGACGCGATCTAAAATCAACGGCAGGGGCGCCAGATCCGCATTTACGTCCATGTCCAGATGAAAGGGTTTGGCATCACCCGTCAGTCCGATTTTCAGTGAACCTTGCCGGCCCTGTGTTTTTCCGTAGTTGGCCCGGACATTTTCGGCGGTTAAAATGCCATTTTCGATGATGGCATGCCCAAAGACGTCCGTAAGATCCAGGTTGACTTCGGGGACAAAGATGTTGCCGTCTGAGATTTCTCCATCAATTCGCCAGCGTTCGAACTCCGACAAATCCGCCCAATCCTTACCCTGGACTTCAACCTTGATCGTCGGAACCTTACCGCCTTTGACGATGTCAAACACATCCCGAACATCGGGAAGATGTCCCCCTAACGACAGCACTGTGGCCCGAACAGCATTGACATCGGCGTTCTGGCCGGCTATCTGAAGGTGAACACCAGCTGCTTCGGAAGGATTTACCAATAGTGTTCCGGCCAGGGACAGCTGTGGTTTATCAAAATTCAGGCGGTCGATTTGAAGCGTCATCTGTGAGGAGGAAAAGTTAAAGCGCCCATTCAAAAAGGCAGGACCGATCTCAGTCTGGCGAGTATCGTTTTGCACCTTAAGCATAGAGGTGCGGCTTTCAAAGTCACCTTGCCAGTTACTCCAGCCTTGGGATTGAAACTGCAGGGTCAAATCGATACTACCGTCGGTAATTTTTAAATCGGAGTCTGGCCGCCAGTAGGCCATGAGCGGATGAGTTTCAAGCCCCTGCAAGAATACCTTCCCGTCCAAATCCAAGGTGGTGAGGTCCAACTCGCCGTTCCAAACGATTTTCTGGATAAAAGAAAAACTGCAGGTCAGATCCACTGCCACCCGCTTCTCGGTTACCTCCAGGCGAGCGGTGATATCCTGCCACTCCAAAGGAGCCTTGTCTTGTGCCAACACGCTCAGATGGCCGTCATCGATTGTCACTTCCACATTTTTGAGCACAGCAGCCAGCGACTCGAGTCCCTTCTCGATCTGTTGGCGAAGGTCTTCACTCCCTTGGAAGGAATCACGCTTTTCCGATTTATGCCGGGACGATGCGGGAAGCCTCAGTTCAAAATCGGGCTGTTTTACCTTCAGATCGGCCACCTCGAGACGGGCGAATAAAAGGGCGCTCAGCTTTGGAAACACCGTCAATTCTACCCATTTGCCCTGGACGGAATCCTGGATAGCCATTCGGCCTTGGGAGATAACCACATGGGGTCGAGGCAGTAAGCCCAAGCGGATCTGTTCAAGGTCGACTTTGCCCTCTATGGCTTGGGAAGCGGCCGCTTCAATTTTGGCTCTTATTGCATCCGTATTTACCAGAGCGGGTAATAAAATCAACAGGCCGGCGATTACCGCCACAGCCGCGAATAGGATGCCTATAATGATTTTTTTTAGTTTGATCTGTGATCTTTGTTCACTCATTTCGGATTTAAAGATTCCTCCAGATAGTACACATATATTTTTCGTTTATCCATTTGTTCAACAGGCACAGGAGCATATGAATATTAGGCAGGGGTATTTCTAACCCTATCGATCGTTCTTCCGATCAAACTTTGTTCGATAAACCTGATTTAAAGAGCGGAA